>Ga0187769_10000199_pt1 | contig 33396 bp, 34 predicted proteins | sample 0116_SJ02_MP02_1_FD_133140 | JGI IMG/M metagenome (GOLD analysis project Ga0187769, IMG submission 133140) | Tropical peat soil microbial communities from peatlands in Department of Meta, Colombia - 0116_SJ02_MP02_10_MG | ecosystem: Environmental > Terrestrial > Soil > Wetlands > Peat | place...
ACACGGCGTGTCCGATCGTCTTACAGGGAGCCGTCTTGGTGCACTTGGCGGTGTCCTTGCCCTTCGGCGACACGTACAGCGTGCTGCCGGCCGCGAGGGCGTCGGTGGACAGGACGGCGGCGACCGCGAACGTCGCGATCAGGCTCGCCCAGAACAGGCGGGTGTAACGCGCGTTGCGCGCAATCAGGCCGTACAAATCGATCTCTCTCCTGGGATCGTGTGGTTTTTCGCGCCCCGGGTCCAGCTAGCGCCCCCCGGGGTCCAGGCGCTACAAACTCGCGCGGTCGGTTGAAGTTGCGATTTTGTGAACTTTGGGAGGTGCGTTAACGCACCGCTCACACGCCGCACACCGGATTTCAAGAGCTGCGAGGACGCCGCCGGAGCGACGCCCTCGCGATGTCAAATGCCGTTCTTGCGCCTTACGGCTTGACGCGCAACACGCGTCCGGTGCCAGCGCCGGCCGCCAGCTCGCCGACGTAGACCCGGCCGCGCGGACATCTTCCCGTCCGACTCCCCCGCTACGCTGAAAGGTCCCCTCAGAGCCCAGACGATGCCCGAATTCGAGCTAGACGCCGCCTACAGCCCGACCGCCGATCAGCCGGCGGCGATCGCCGGACTGGCCGAGGGGATCCTGGCCGGCGAGCCCAGCCTGACGCTCCTCGGCGCCACCGGCACGGGCAAGACGATGACGATGGCGGCGACGATCGAGGCGGTCCAGAAGCCGGCGCTCGTGATCGCCCACAACAAGACGCTGGCGGCGCAGCTCTGCAACGAGTTCCGGACCTATTTCCCGCGCAACTCGGTCGAGTACTTCGTCTCCTACTACGACTACTACCAGCCCGAGGCGTACGTCCCGAGCAAGGACCTCTACATCGAGAAGGACTCGGCGATCAACCAGGAGATCGACCGGCTGCGCCACTCGGCCACGGCGGCGCTGTTCGCCCGTCGCGACGTGGTCATCGTGGCCAGCGTGTCCTGCATCTACGGCCTGGGCTCGCCGCAAACCTACGACGAGAACCTCCAGACGCTGCGCAAGAACGAGATGATCGACCGCGACGCGCTGCTGCGCAAGCTGGTCTCGATTCAGTACTCGCGCAACGACACGGCGCTCACGCGCGGGACCTTCCGGGTCCGGGGCGAGACGCTCGAGATCTTCCCCGCCTACGCCGAGACGGCCTTCCGGATCGTCCTGTTCGGCGACGAGGTCGAGCACCTGCAGGAGTTCGACCCGCTCACCGGCGAGGTGCTCCAAGACGACATCGAGCACGTGGGGATCTGGCCGGCGTCGCACTACAACGTCCGCGAGGGGATGATCGAGGACGCGGTGGCGGAGATCGGCCGGGAGCTGGGCGAGCGCTGCGCCGAGCTCGAGGCTCAGGGAAAGCTGCTCGAGTCCCACCGCCTGCGCCAGCGGACCCAGTACGACATGGAGATGCTCCGCGAGCTCGGCTTCTGCTCCGGGATCGAGAACTACTCGCGGATCCTCGACGCCCGCGCGCCCGGATCGCGGCCGTACTGCCTGCTCGACTACTTCCCCGAGGACTTCGTCTGCTTCATCGACGAGTCGCACCAGACGGTGCCCCAGATCGGCGGCATGTACGAGGGCGACCGCTCGCGCAAGCAGACACTCGTCGACTACGGCTTCCGGCTGCCGAGCGCGCTCGACAACCGTCCCCAGACCTTCCAGGAGTTCCTGTCGATCACGCCACAGATGGTGTTCGTCTCGGCGACGCCCGGCGAGTACGAGCGCAAGACCTCCGCCCGCGTCGTCGAACAGATCGTTCGCCCGACCGGCATCGTCGACCCCGACGTCGAGGTGCGGGAGACCCGCAACCAGATCGACGACCTGATGAACGAGATCCGCCTCCGGGTCGACCGCAACGAGCGGACGCTGGTCACCACCCTGACCAAGAAGATGGCCGAGGACCTCACCGACTACCTGCTCGAGATGGGCTTCCGCGTGCGCTACCTGCATTCGGAGATCGACACGCTCGAGCGGATCCAGATCATCCGCGAGCTCCGGCTCGGCGAGTTCGACGTGCTGGTCGGCGTCAACCTGCTCCGCGAGGGGCTCGACCTGCCCGAGGTCTCGCTGGTGGGCATCCTCGACGCCGACAAGGAGGGCTTCCTGCGCGGCGAGACCTCGCTGATCCAGACGATCGGCCGTGCTGCCCGCAACATCGAGGGGAAGGTCCTGATGTACGCCGACAAGGAGACCGCGGCGATGCGCGCGGCGATCGACGAAACCGACCGCCGTCGGGCCATCCAGGTCAAGTACAACGAGGACCACGGCATCACCCCGGAGACGATCGTCAAGGGGATCTCCGACATCGCCGAGTTCCTCCAGTCCGAGTCGAAGGTGCCCCGCTCCCGCCGCCGGCGCCGGCAAGTTGCCGAGATGCCCCCGGCCGAGATCGAGAAGACGATCGTCGAGCTCGAGGAGGAGATGCTGGCGGCCGCCGAGGAGCTGCGCTTCGAATACGCCGCCAAGCTTCGGGATGAGATCCGCGACCTGAAACGGCAGCTGGATCAGGCGATCGCCGAGGGCTACGTCCCGGCGCGCTGAGGCGGCATTTACCCGCCTCCCCGTCCGCTAGGCTCCGGACGCTTCGCCCTAAGGCGCCGCCGACCAAAACAATTCCCTCCCGGAGGTAGTTCCGTGGCCCTGGACCGACAGACCATCGAGAAGAAGGACTTCCCCATCGGGCGTCGGGGCTACGACCCGGACGCCGTTGACGCCCATCTGCGGGCGCTGGCCGATGAGATAGACGAGCTCAAGCGAAGCGCGCGCCGGCGCAGCGAGTCGCTCGCTGCCGCCGCCAGCGAGCAGGTGCGCTCGATCGTCGAGGCGGCCGAGACCACCGCCGGCGACATCCAGCGCCAGGCCGAGGACGAGGCCCGCGAAATCCGCGCCGAGGCCAGCACTGAGGCCGAGGCCACGCGTGAGCACGCCACCGGCGAGGCCCGTGAGTACGTTGGTCGGGTCTCAGAGTCGACCAGTGGGATGCTCGAGCGCATCAACGCGATGGAGAACGAGCTGAACGCGCTGATCGAGTCCCTGCGGACCGGTTCCAACCGCCTGAACGCCGACCTCCAGCTGCTCGAGGGCAACCTCGCCTCGGTCAAGAACGCGGTCGTGCCGCGGCCGCGGTTCGAGCCCGAACACGGAGCGTCCGGCCAGCGACCGGCGGGTGAGGCGCCGCCGCCGGCGGGTGCGCCGGCGGTCGCGCCGGGCGAGCCGTTCGAAGATGCCGCACGAGTCGCCGCAGCGGCCGCCGGCGAGGTCCTCACCGACGCGCCTCACGAGCCCGCGCCTGCGCGGCCGACGAACGGGGGAGACGACGACGGCGCCCGTCTGATCGCGCTAAACATGGCGCTCAACGGGACTCCCCGCGAGGAGGCCGACCGCTACCTGGCCGAGAACTTCCGGCTGACCGACCGGCGCGGTCTGCTCGACGACGTGTACTCGTCGGTAGACGGCTAGAGGCCCGGTTCAGCCGGACGCAGGCCGCGGCGGGCGTCGGCGCTTCGCGACGCGCACCGACCTGCATAGCACGACATTTGCCGCGGTTTGTCGAGGCCTTGACGTGTTATGCACGCACTGCATGCATAACGCGTCAACGCTTCGGTGAGGCGCCCGGATTGTCGTGTTGTGCATGACGCGCCTGCGCGACCCGGCGCGCAGCGCGGCGATTGTCACCGGTGCGGAGCGCGGCCGGCGGGCATGTCGCCGAACTCACCCGAGCCGGAGCTCGAGCTCCACCTCGTCGTGAATCGGAATGCCGTGCTCCCCGATCAGAGGGATGCTGGGCTTGATCTGCCGCGCCTCGTCGACCGCGCCCCGGTGAACGGCGACCAGCCGCATGCCGCGGCGCTGGTAGAAGCGGATCGCATTCAGGTTGTCGTTGGTGGTGATCAGCCACAGCCGCTCGCAACCGTGCCGGCCGGCGTGCTCGCTCACGCCGGCCAGGAGCGCTGAGCCGATCCCCTGGCCCTCCCGAAACGCGTCCAGCGTCACCAGCTCGCACTCGCCGTCGGCAACGCGGAAGGTCGCCAGGCCCACGATCTCCCCGTCCTGGACCGCTACAAGCGCGGGGAGGACCGAGGCGTCGTGCGCGGTGCCGCGGCTAACCACCGTCGTGGACCCCCAGGAGTGGCTCAGATGGCGCTCGACCGACGCGCGATCCTCCTCCAACGGCTCCCGGACGACGAAGCTCACGCGGGGTCGTGCGTTTCCCCGCAAACAGCGAGCGGCGACCGATGGGAACGTCTGTTCGATCGATTAGACTCGGTTATGTGGACAGGTTAGTCGTCTCGGGCGCGCGGGAGCACAACCTCAAAGACGTTACGGTCACGATCCCGCGGGACGCGCTGACGGTGATCACGGGGCTGTCCGGATCGGGCAAGTCCTCGCTGGCGTTCGACACGATCTATGCCGAGGGGCAGCGCCGGTACGTCGAGTCGCTGTCGGCCTATGCGCGTCAGTTCCTGGGCCAGATGGACAAGCCGGACGTGGACTCGATCGAGGGTCTTTCGCCCGCCATCTCGATCGACCAGAAGACGACGTCGCGCAATCCGCGTTCGACGGTCGGGACGGTGACCGAGATCTACGACTACCTGCGCCTGCTGTGGGCCCGGATCGGCCATCCCCACTGCCACGTGTGCGGGCGGCCGATCAGCGGCCAGTCGGCCGAGCAGATCATCGACCAGGTGATGGAGTTGCCCGACGGCACCCGGTTCATGGTGCTGGCTCCGATCGTCCGCGGTCGCAAGGGCGAGTACGGCAAGCAGCTCGAGGAGCTGCGCGGCGAGGGATTCACCCGGGCCAAGATCGACGGGGAGCTGCGCCGGCTTGACGAGCCGATCGCGCTCGACAAAAAGTACAAGCACGACATCGCGGTCGTGGTCGACCGGCTGGTGATGAAGGGCGAGCTGCGCAAACGGCTGGCGGACTCGATCGAGACCGCGGTGGCGCTGGCCGAGGGGCTGGTCGAGATCGAGCTCGTCGATACGAACGAGATCCAGACCTACTCCGAGAAGTTCGCCTGTCCGGTGCATGGGCCGAGCCTGGTCGAGCTCGAGCCGCGCATCTTCAGCTTCAACTCGCCGCACGGCGCGTGTCTGCGCTGCACCGGCCTGGGCTCGCAGATGGAGATCGACCCAGAGCTGGTCGTACCCGACCCCACGCTGTCGATCGGTGAGGGGGCGATCGCGCCGTGGGCGGCCAGCGCATCCGACTACTACGACCAGCTGATCCAGGCGATCGCCGAGCGCTACGACGTCGACCTCGACACCCCGTGGGATGAGCTGCCCGACCAGGCGCGCGACTTCTTCCTTTTCGGGACCAACGGCGATCGGGTGCAGGTCACCTACCGCAACCGTTTTGGCCGGCGCCGGTCGTACGCGACGACGTTCGACGGGATCGTCCCCAACCTCGAGCGGCGCTATCGCGAGACGGAGTCGGAGCTGGCGCGCGAGAAGATCGAGGAGTACATGACGCTACGTCCGTGCCCCGAGTGCAAGGGAGCACGGTTGCGCCCGGAGTCCCGGGCGGTGTTGATCAACGGCGCCGCGATTCACGAGTTCACCGCGCTGTCGGCCCGGCGGGCGCTCGAGTGGGTGGACCAGCTCGAGCTCTCAGAGCACGACCAGCGGATCTCCCGCCTGGTCCTCCGCGAGATTGAGGAGCGGCTCCGGTTCCTGGACAACGTCGGGGTCGGCTACCTCTCGATGAACCGGGCCGCGGCCACGCTGTCCGGCGGCGAGGCCCAGCGGATCCGTCTGGCCACGCAGATCGGGTCCTCGCTGGTCGGGGTCCTCTACATCCTTGACGAACCGTCGATCGGGCTGCACCAGCGCGACAACAGCAAGCTGATCGCGACGCTCGAGCGCCTGCGCGACCTCGGCAACACCGTGCTCGTGGTCGAGCACGACGAGGGGACGATGCGGGCGGCCGACCATCTGGTCGACATGGGACCGGGGGCTGGCGAGCACGGGGGCCACGTGGTGGCTCAGGGGACCGCCGAGGACGTGGAGAAGGTTCCGGACTCGCTCACCGGCCAGTTCCTGGCGGGTACGCGGACGATCGAGGTGCCCCGGCGGCGGCGGAAGCCGAGCGGCCGGGTCGAGATCGAGGGAGCCTCTGAGCACAACCTTCAGAACATCAACGTGAGCATTCCGCTGGGGGTGCTGTGCTGTGTGACCGGCGTGTCGGGCTCGGGCAAGTCGACGCTGGTCAACGAGGTGCTCTACAAGTCGGTGGCCAACCGGCTACACCGCACACGCCAGAAGGCCGGCGCACACAAGCGGATCACCGGACTCGAGCAGCTCGACAAGATCATCTCGGTCGACCAGTCGCCGATCGGTCGGACCCCGCGCTCCAACCCGGCCACCTACATCGGGCTGTTCGACCAGATCCGCGACCTGTTCTCCAAGACACAGGAGGCGCGGGCGCGCGGGTACAAACCCGGGCGGTTCTCGTTCAACGTCAAGGGCGGCCGGTGCGAGGTGTGCCGTGGTGACGGGCAGATCAAGATCGAGATGCATTTCCTGCCCGACGTGTACGTGCCCTGCGAGCAGTGCCACGGCAAGCGCTACAACCGCGAGACGCTTGACGTGCGGTTCAAGGGCAAGACGATCGCCGACGTGCTCGAGATGCCGATCGAGGAGGCGCTCGAGTTCTTCGCCCACATCCCGAAGATCCGCCGTCGGGTGGAGACGCTCAACGACGTGGGCCTCGGATACATGCGCCTGGGTCAGCCGGCCACCACGCTTTCGGGTGGCGAGGCGCAGCGGGTGAAGCTCGCCGCCGAGCTGTCCAAGGTCGCCACCGGCCGGACCATCTACATCCTCGACGAGCCGACCACCGGTCTGCACTTCGCCGACATCCAGCGCCTGCTCGAGGTGCTCGAGCGTCTCGTGGACGCCGGCAACACCGTCGTGGTGATCGAGCACAACCTCGACGTGATCAAGGTGGCCGATCAGATCATCGACCTGGGACCGGAAGGGGGAGAGGAGGGTGGCCGCGTGATTGCCACCGGCACACCGGAGAAGGTGGCCACGGTGGCGGAGTCGTACACCGGCGCGTTCCTGGCCGCGGTCCTGCCGGTGCGGGCGGCCAAGACGACCAAGACGGCGAAGACCGCGGAGAGCTCCGGCACGAACGGGCGCCCCGCGCGCCGGCGAGCGGCGGCGGCCGCGCGCTGATCGGCGCGGGTTGAGCGAACCCGGGCCACCGGGCGTGGACGCCGCGGCGATCAAGCTGTGGCTCCAGAAGTGGCGCTGGTACGAGCGCAACTCGCTGCCGTGGAACCGGGCCCGCATCCATTGGGAGTTCATGCGCCGGCGGGCGTTCGTGCGCTGGCCGGTGAGCGGCAACGTGCTCGAGGCGCTGCTGGAGGGCCGCCTCGAGATTGGGGAGCACGTCCTGCTCGAGCCGGGCGTGTGGCTGACGGCGCCCGACGAGGCCCGGATCAGGATCGGCTCCGGGACGTTCCTCAACCGCGGCGTGATGGTGGCGTCGCTCGAGCTGGTCGAGATCGGCGAGCACTGCATGCTCGCCAACGGCTGCTACGTCAGCGACTCCTCGCACCGCTTCGACGACCCCAATCGGCCGGTGCCATGGCAAGGCTTCACCAGCAAGGGGCCGACGCGTATCGGCGATAACGTCTGGTGCGGCGTCAATGTGGTCGTGACGTCCGGTGTGACGATCGGACGGCGATGCGTGATCGGTGCGAATTCGGTCGTCACGTCGGATATCCCGCCGTTCTCGGTGGCGGCAGGGGTTCCGGCGCGAGTTATTCGTCAGATCACGTACTGATCTCGCCCATGTGGGCCTCGTTTCCCTCGGGCACGCTCGCGCCCGCGGACGTCCCGCCTGCGGCACCGCACCGGATGAAAGGCGCAGGTGCCGCAGACGTGGGCGCCAGCCTCAAGGCGTCAATTCGAAGGAATCCCAGACGCGGGCGGCGCGGGCTGGGTCCCCGTGTACGGCGTGATCGGCGAACCCGCGACCGGCGTGGTCGTGAGCGGCGCTCCCGAGAGGACGATCTTGCCGTTCTTGACCATCCCGATCTCGGCGCCGGAGTAGCCGCCGTGGTCGCTGGTGGTGTAGCGGAACGGGACCAGCCCGGGACCCGACCAGCTCGCGCCGTCCTTGTCGACCGCCTGGATCACGTCCTGCCGGGTGAGGTCCTTGCCGGCGGCAACCAGGGCCTGCACGAGCGTGTAGGCGCTGGCCATCCCGTACTCGACGTTGTCATCAAACGGGGCGCTGGGGTCGTACTGGGTGTGGATCTTCATGAACAGCTGGATCCACGGGTTCGAGGTGTCGGTATTCGACGGCAGGTAGCCGTCGGTGATCGCGCCGTCGATCAGCGCGGTGCCGGACGCCTTGCCCTTCGAGATGGTCTTGAGCAGGCCGCCGACCGTGGTCGGGTCGATCCCGACGCTGGAGATGACCAGCTGGGGTTTCCACCCGAGCGTGAACGACGTCAGCTGCCCGATGGCCGTGTAGATCGGCACCGTGAAGTCGACCAGCACCTTGGCGCCGGACGACTTCAGCGCGGTGATCTCCGGAGCGAGCGTGGTCGTCCCCGACTCGTACGGCTGCTTCGAGACGATGTCCGCCGCGGGAACCTCGTCCTCGATACCCGCTAGGCCGCCCTTGCCGAAGTCGTCATCCTGGTAGAGCACGCCGACCTTCGCGCCGCCGAAATGCTGCTTGATGTACTGCCCAAGGATCTTCCCCTCGATCGTGTAGTTCGGCTGCCAGCCGAAGGTGTACGGCTGAGTGGTTCCGTTGTCCCAGCACGGGCAGCCCGACGCCACGAAGAGGTCAGGTACGCGCGAGGCGTTGAGGAAGCCGACGACCTTGGTGTGCGTGGGCGTGCCGAGGCCCTCGTAGATCCCGAACACGTTGTCCTGGAGGACCAGCTGGTGGACGACGCTCACGGTGAGGGTCGGGTTGTAGGCGTCGTCTTTGATGATGAGGTGGATCTGCCGCCCGTACACGCCACCGTGAGCGTTGACGTAATCGAAGAAGGCCTGGGAGGCGGGTGCGATTTCGCTGTAGCCGGGTGCGGCCGGGCCGGTGAGCGGCTGGTGGGTCCCGAACGTGATGCTCGTCGCGGTCACGCCCGGCGCGGTGGCGCCACCGTTGCCGCTGCTACTGCTGCTCGAACTGGTTGCGCTGCTACTCGCGCTGCTGCTGCTGCCCGACGACCCGCAGGCGGCCAGCAGCAGCGCCACCGCGACCACGACTCCCACATACGCCAGCACTTTGGTGCCGCGAAAGCTCATACTTCTCCTCCTCAGGACGGACCTGCATGGAATGACGCGCACGCCGACGCGCGCAATCTAATTAGATACGTTTTCCCTCAGGTGTTTCAAATATTAAAGTCGGATGAGGGGGTGGCAATAGCGGAGATAAACCTACCGGCGACGGCGGCGACCGAAGGGCCGAGCCGGAGCCGTAGAAGGGGGCGTCCGGCCACCGCGTCGCGGGACGACGTGCTCGCGGCCGTGACCGAGCTGTACCTCGAGGGTCAGCGCGTCGACATCACCGTCGTCGCGGCGCGGCTCGGCCTCGGCCGGGCCACGATCTACCGCTGGTTCGGCTCGCGCGAGGCGCTCCTGGGGGAGGTCATTGCCCGTCAGCTCGAGCTGCTGGTGGCGCGCAAGCGGGCCGAAGTGCGGCGGCGCGGCGCGGAGGGGCTGCTCGAGGTGCTCGATCGCGTGAACCGCACGCTCACACGCTCGCGGGCGGTCCGCCGGTTGCTCGAACAGGAGCGCGCCAGCGCAATGAGGATGCTGACCACCAGCGCGGGCGTGGTCGAGCCGCGGGCGGTGGCGTGCATCCGGACGCTGATCGAGGAGGAGATGGCGAGGGGGTACGACCCGCCGGCGGAACCGGAGACGCTCGCCTACGCGCTCGTCCACCTTCGTCATGCGTTCTTGTGGAACGACGCGACCAGCGGGGTCCGGGGCGACTACGCGCGGCTGCGCGAGGTCTCGGCGGCGCTGCTCGGGATCCCGACCAGGCCGCGCGGGCGCGGCGCGCGCGCACCGAAGCCGCACTAGCGCTCCGAGGGCGCTTGGGCGCCGGCCTCTGGGGTCGGCTCCTCGGCTGCCGGCGTGCGGGGTGGAGCGTCCACGGTTATCGCCGTCCCCCCGTCGCCCGGAGTCCGCGCCGGCGTCTGCCCCCCGCCGGTACCGAGCGCCGTCGCCGCTCGCCGCCAGATCGCCCGCAGCGCGCCCTGGATCCCGCTCGGCCACACGAGCATTGCGCCGATCAAGACGACCCCGTACACGGCGAGCGGCAGGTTGTGCGACACGTTGCTCGACAGGGAGAACGAGTTCGCAGCGTCGTTGGTCCAGTTGGGCAGGAACACCAGCAGGATCGCGCCCCACACGGCGCCCATCAGTGACCCGAGCCCTCCGATCACCACCCCTGCCAGCAGCGAGAGCGACAGCTGGAGCGGGAAGGCGCCGGGCGCGATCGTCTGGGTCACCACCGCCAGCAGCCCCCCACCGAGCCCGGCGGCCGCGGCGCTCAGGCTGAAGGCAAGCGTCTGCCAGCGCCCGATCCGCAGTCCGCCGAGCGATGCGGCGATCTCGTCGTCGCGGACCGCGCGCAGCGCGCGCCCGACACCGCTACGGCCCAGGTTGTAGAAGACAAACAGGACGATCACCGCGCCGGCGCAGGCGATCCACGCCTCCCAGCGCTCGAGCGGGAAGTTGGCCCCAAGCGATGCGGGCGGGGTCGGCGGGTTGATCGTGAGCCCGTTCTCGCCACCGAGGAACGTGGGGAACCGGTCAGCCAGTGCCGGCAGGCCGACCGCGAACGCGAGGGTTGCGCCGGCCAGGTACGGCCCGCGGAGTCGGCTGGCCGCAATACCAAGCGGAATCCCGATGATCAGCGTCGCCGCTGTGCCGGCCGCGAGCTCGGGGACGACGGCCCACCCGACGTTGGCCAGCTTGCCGACCGTGTACGCCCCGACCGCCATCAGCGCCCCGTGGCCGAGTGAGATCTGCCCGCTCGAGCCGGCCAGCACGGTCAGCCCGGCGAGCACGCAGAAGTAGTAGGCGCCGGCGGCGAGCTGGAGATCGCGGTAGGCGCTCAGCTGGTCTGAGACGACGAGCAGCACGAGCCCGGCCACCACGACGAGCAAGAGCGAGCGCAGCAGGGTGCTCGAGCGAATTGCTCGGGGCACCAGGGTGCCCGAGCGCGTCGCTCCAGGCAGCGCGCTCACACTCGCCGCTCCCGGGTCGCGGCGAACAGGCCGGTGGGACGGATCATCAGCACGATCATCAGGATCACCAGCGCGGCCAGCGGCACGAGCGCAGACCCTTCGTAGCCCGATACGTAGGACAAAGCCAGCCCCAATAAGAGTCCGCCGATGACGGCGCCCGGCGGACTGTCGAGGCCACCGATCACGGCGGCCACGAACCCGCTGATCAGGATCGGATCGAAGTTGTTGGGCCCGACGAATACCGAGGGTGCGACCAGCACGCCGGCGAGCGCCCCGGTCACGGCCGCCAGCGCCCAGCCGAGCGTGAGCATCCGGCCCACCCGCACCCCGAGCAGCCGGGCCACCTCGGGCGCGAACGCGGCCGCGCGCATCCGCAGTCCGAGCGTGGTCCGCCGGAACAGCAGCGCGAGCAGCGCGGCGACCGCGAGCACGACCAGCACGGTGAACGTATCGTTGGGCGTGAACAGCAGCGTGGTGCCGCCGACGCGATAGCCGCGCAGCGAGAACGCGGCCGGGAACGAGCGCGGGGTGTTGCCCCAGATCATCCCCGCCAACGCGACCAGCAGCGTGTACAGGCCGAGGGTGAGGATCACGGCGTTGAGCTGCGGGGCGCCCTCGACCGGGCGCACTAGCACCCGCTCGACCACTGCCCCCAGGACGAAGCCGCTGGCCAGCGCGACCGCGAAGCCCAGCACGTAGGACCCGCCTCCATCGATCACACCGGACGCGATGAACGTGGTGAACATCAACATCGCGCCCTGGGCGAAATTGACAATCCGCGTCGAGCGCCAGATCAGCACGAGGGCCAGCGCCACCGCGGCGTAGATCGCACCCGTCGAGATCCCGTTCAGCGTCAGATCGATGAACTTGGTCACCGAACCAACCTCGCCGTCTCTAGATAGAACGTTCTACTCGGCAACTCAGAACCCCAGGTAGGCGTGCAGGAGGCTGTCGTCGGCGGCGAGCTTTTGCGGGTCCTGCTCGGCGACGACCCGCCCGAGGTTCAGCACCACCCCCCGATTGGCGATCGAGAGCGCGCTGCGTGCGTTCTGCTCGACGAGCAGCACGGCCAGCCCGAGCGTGTCGGTGAGTCGGCGCACCAGGCTCATGATCTGTGCCACCAGGACGGGCGCGAGCCCCAGCGACGGTTCGTCGAGCAGGAGTGCCCGCGGCCGCCCGACCAGCGCCCGGCCGATCGAGAGCATCTGCCGCTCGCCGCCCGACAGCCGCGACGCCGGCTGGCCGGCGCGCTCCTCGAGCCGCGGGAAGAGCTCGTAGATCTCCCGGAGCGGCATGGCCTCGCGGCCGCGCCACAGGCCGCCGAGGCGGAGGTTCTCCTGCACGGTGAGCTCTGCGATCACGCCGCGCCCCTCGGGGACGTGCGCCACCCCGAACCGCACGATCTCCTCGACTGGCCAGCGCGTGATGTCCTCGCCCTCCACCCTCACGTGGCCAGACGTCGGCCGCACCAGCCCGGTGATCGAGCGCAGGAGCGACGTCTTGCCGGCGCCGTTGGCGCCGAGCACGGCGGTCACCGAGCCCTCGGGAACCTCGAGCGAGACGTGGTCGACCGCCCGGATCGGCCCGTAGTCGGTGGTGAGCTCCTCAATCTTCAGCACCGTCGGCTCCATTCGCGGCGGGCCTCGCCGCATCCTCGGCCTCGCGCCCGAGGTATGCCTCCAGCACCCGCGGGTTGCGCTGCACCACCGAGGGCTCCCCGTCGGCGATCACCCGGCCGAAGTCGAGCACCACGACCCGGTCGCACACCGACACGACGAAATCCATGTGGTGATCGACCAGCATCACCGCGACGGACTTGGCCAGGGAGCCGATCAGCTGCCCGAGGTCTGACAGCTCGCGCGCGTCGAGCCCGCCGGCCGGCTCATCGAGTAGCAGCAGCTCGGGCTCACAGGCGAGCGCCCGCGCCAGCGCGACTCGCTTTTGCACGGCGTAAGGCAGCGTGCCGGGCAGCCGATCGGCCACGTCCTCGCAGCCGAGCCGGGTGAGGGCGGCCAGCGCACGGTCGCGTAGCCGGCCTTCGTCGCGGTCCGACCAGGGCAGCCCGAGGATCGCGCTGAGGAGCGGCGTCCGGCGGAACCGCTGCGCCCCGACCATCACGTTCTCGAGCACGGTCAGCCCGGCGAACAACCCCACCCCCTGTAGCGTCCGCGCGATCCCGAACGACGCCAGGCGGTCTGAGTGGACGCGCGTCATGGGGCTGCCGCGCCAGTGCAGGGTGCCCGCATCCGGCCTCACGAAGCCGCAGATCACGTTGAAGAGGGTGGTTTTGCCGGCGCCGTTGGGCCCGATCACTCCGAGGACCTCGCCGGGCGAGACGTCGACCGACACGCCCTCGAGCGCGGTGATGCCGCCGAACGACACGGCCACGTCGCGGACCGACAGGCCGGCGCCGGTAGGCAGCTCCCTCTCCACGGCGGGCAAGCTACCGCAGCCGGAGCGCCGTGCCAAATGGGGACACGGATGGTCGGCGGCGCCTGACGGCGGCGCCTTAGCTGAGACACAGCCGCCTATGAGTTCTTAATGACGATCCCGTAGAGAATGTCGGCTACGTGCTCGGTGGAGTCGATCGCGGCCTCGAGGCGCTCGAAGATGTCCTTCCAGCGGATCACCACCATTGGGTCGATGCGCTGATCGAACAGTGACGCCATCGCCTCGCGCGTAATCCGGTCGCCTTCGTTCTCGAGTCGGTTGACCTCCCGCGTGTGCTCTGAGATCTCCGGTTTGAACCCACGCAGCAGCGGGATCGCTTTGCCGATCTCCCGGCAGGCCGAGCTCAGCACCTGGGCCAGGCTGATCGCCTGGTCCATGGGTGCCTCGATCCTGTAGAGCCCGAGGTAGTCGGCGACCTCCTCGGTGTAATCGACGATGTCGTCGAGGGCCGAGGACAGGGCCAGGATGTCCTCCCGGTCGATCGGGGTGACGAACGTGTGATTGAGGCGATCGATGATGTCGTGGGTGATCCGATCGCCTTCGTGCTCGCAGTCGCGGATCTCCGTGGCCAGCTCGCCGCTGTCGGGGAAATTGATGAGCATTTCCTCGAGCAGGCTCGCGGCTCGCGCGGCGTTCTGCCCGGCCTCTTCAAACAACTCGAAGTAAGCCCGGTCGCGCGGAGCGAACAGGTCTCCGAGGCGCGGCATCCGATGGGATGGTATTCGCGCGCCGTCCGGCCCGCGCTACGGCGCGGCCGGTGCCGGCGGGCTATCAAACCGCGTCTAGGCCGGCCTCGAACGCCCGCAATTCGTCGTCGTCGATCGAGTAGATGTGCTCAGGACCGGGGAACGAGCCGCTCCGGACCTCGCCTGCGTAGGCGGCCACACCAGCGACCATCTGCTCGCGGACTTCGCCGTATCGCTTGGCGAATCGGGGCGCGTGCCCGTCGTAGATGCCCAGGAGGTCGTGGAAGACGAGCACCTGGCCGTCGGTGGCGGGGCCGGCACCGATCCCGATCACCGGGATCTCAAGCCGGGTCATCAGCGCCTCGGTGACGGCGGCCGGAATCGCCTCGATCACGAGCGCGAAGCAGCCGGCTCGCTCGAGCGCGATCGCGTCGCGCGCGACCGTCAGGGCGCGCTCGGCGGTGCGCCCCTGCGCGCGGTAGCCCCCGAGCGCGGTCGCGGTCTGCGGGGTGAGCCCGACGTGGCCGACGACCGGGATGCCCGCGTCGACGATGGCCCGGGCCCGCTGCACGCTGGTTCCGCCACGCTCGAGCTTGACCGCGTCACACCCCGCCTCCTTGACGAACCTCTGCGCCGTGGCGATGGCCAGCTCGTCCGAGGCCTCGTAGGAGCCGAACGGCAGGTCGCCGATCAGGAGCGGCGTCTGCAGGCCGCGCCGGACGGCGGCCGAGAGCATCAGCATCTCCTCGGTCGACACGGGCACCGTCGAGGGGTAGCCGAGCACGGTCATCGCGCCCGAGTCTCCGACCAGCACGAGGTCGACACCGGCCGCCTCGGCGACCTGGGCGGAGGGGTAGTCGTACGCCGTGACCATCACGATCGGCTCCCCGAGACGCTTCTTCTCCGCCAGGCGGGGAAGCGTCATCGGCAGTGGCGAGTCGAGGTTCTTCGGAATCTTGGTGCGGGGCGTTGCAGACATGGGTCCTCCTACTGAAATAGTCGGCGGCGCCTGACGGCGGCGCCTTAGGCGACGGTTGGCGCCCCGAGCAGGGTCGCCACCTCGCGGTCGATGTTGAGGATTTCGTTGTGCGCGTTCACGTGGACCACGCGCGGTGTGTAGTTGTCCAGCTCGTCCGGGTCGTAGGCGGCGTAGGAGATCACGATGATCGTGTCGCCGCGGTGCACGAGTCGTGCCGCGGCTCCGTTGACCTTCATGTCCCCCGAGCCGCGCTCACCGGCGATTGTGTACGTCTCAAAGCGCGCGCCGTTGTCGACGTCGACAACCGCGACCTGCTCAAACTCACGGACGTCCGCGGCCTCGAGCAGCTCGGGGTCGATCGTGATCGAGCCGACGTAGTGCAGGTCGCAGTCGGTCACGGTCGCGCGATGGATCTTCGATTTCAGCATCGTACGTTGCATTCAGGGTCTCCCGTTGTCCTGATGGGCTGGTGATCGGATCAGTTGGTTGTCGATCAGCCGCGTCGCTCCCACGCGGGCGGCGATCAGTGCGAGCACCTCGCCGTCGATCCGCGTCACCGGCGCGAGCGTTTCGGCCGACACGAGCTCGACGTAGTCCGGGTCGATCTGGGCCGCCCGGAGCTCCGCCACGGCGCGTGCCCGGGCGGCAGCCGGGTCGCGCTCGCCGGCGCTCACGGCGTCCTCGACGGCTCTGAGCGCCCGGCTAAGCGCGGTCGCGCGGGTGCGCTCGGTCGGCGACAGGTGCGCGTTCCGGCTGGACAGGGCCAGCCCGTCGGACTCCCGTACGGTCGGGCAGACCGCGACCCGCACCGGCATGTCGAGGTCTCGCACGAGCCGGCGGATCACCAGTGCCTGCTGGGCGTCCTTCTGCCCGAAGAACGCGATGTCGGGGCCGACTATGTTGAACAGCTTCGACACCACGGTCGTCACCCCGTCGAAGTGGGCGTGGCCGCGGTGGTTGCCCTCGAGCGGCTCGGTCACCCCACCGACCGAGACGGTGGTGGCGAACCCGGGCGGGTAGACCTCCTCGGCCGCCGGCGCGAACAGGTAGTCGACCCCGATCTCCTCCGCGAGCGCAGCATCCCGGTCCGGGTCGCGGGGGTAGGCCGTGAGGTCGGCCGGGTCGTTGAACTGGGTCGGGTTCACGAACAGCGAGACCACGACCACGTCGCACCGACCGCGAGCCCGGCGCATCAGCGAGAGGTGGCCCGCGTGGAAGGCGCCCATGGTGGGGACGAGGCCAATCGTGCGTCCGGCGCGGCGCGGGGCTGCCAGCGCTGCCCGGATCTCGGCAATCGTGTCGACGGTCTTCATGCCGGCTGCGCCTCCCCGGCGGCGGCCAGCTCGCGCGTGGCCTGCACCAGGGCGTCGAACAGCGGCAGCAGATCCTCGGCGGCCTCGGCGACCGCCGCGCGCTGGCGAGCCACCGTGTCGTCGTCCCCGCGGGCGACGGGTCCGGTCAGCGCCCGCTCGGGCCCGAGCCGGGCCCAGTTCTCGACGGTGGCGCGCACGAGTGGCACCAGCAGCTCGCGTTCGACCCCGACCTCTCCGGCGACGCGCTCGGCGGCCGCCTCGAGCGTGATGAGGAAGTTCGACGCGATCGACGCCGCGGCGTGATACGCGGGGCGATCGTGCTCGGATATCTCGACGGGGTGCATGCCCAGGGCGTGCGCGAGCTCCTCAGCAAGCGCCAAGGCGGGCGGTGTGTTGCCGGCGATTGCCGCGCCGGCGCCCGAAAATTCGGCTCCCTCGGGAGTGACCGTCATCAGCGGATGCAGCGAGAACGCCTCGTGCGGCGCGAGCACGCCCAGTCCCGTGGCGCCCGAGCAGTGCCCGACGAGCGGACCGGGCAGGATCCGCGCCGCCGCCCGGGCGACCTCGGCGTCGGGAACGCATAGCAGGACGGCGTCGGCGCCACTGCCGTCGGCACCGCGCCCGAGCGGCCCAGCGATCTGATAGCCGGCCCGGGCGAGCGCGCCCGCGAGCGCGTGCCCCACACGGCCCGGGCCCACGATGGCCAGGCGCTTACACGCAGACGTGTCTGAGGTGGACTCCCGTTCCAGTTCCCGCATTTGAGATACCGGTCGGCGTTAGAAGAGTGATGAGTGCTACCAAGGTCCACTCACGGTGTCCGCGTAGCGGCCTCGGGAATCAGAATACCCCGGGGGCGGGCAGCGGTTACCGGGTTGGACCGCAGTCCCGCGTCGGCCTTCTACCCACCTTCGAGGACCGCAAATACCGGCATCCGGTGCCCGGACGTCCGTGGGCGGGGATACCATCGCCGCCAGTGAGGACCGCCTCGGAGCGTCGCGAGCTGTTGAAGGCCGTCTACGAGGAGGCGCGTGAATGCACGCGCTGCCCTCTCTCTCAGACGCGCACCACGGTCGTGTTTGGAGCCGGCAACGCCGACGCCGACTTGATGTTCATCGGCGAGGCGCCCGGCGCCAACGAGGATCGGATGGGGCTGCCGTTCGTCGGGCAAGCCGGCAAGCTCCTCGACAAGCTGCTCGCGGAGATCGGGCTGGACCGCAAGGACGTCTGGATCTGCAACGTCTTAAAGTGCAGGCCCCCCGATAACCGTGACCCTAACCCCAACGAGATCGAGGCCTGCCAGGACTACCTGCGCCGTCAGGTTGACCTGATCGAGCCGACCGTTATCTGCACGCTCGGCAACTTCTCGACCAAGCTCCTGCGGGAGGACACGACCGGCATCTCCCGTCTGCACGGGCGCGAAGAAGTCCGGATCATCGGGCCTCGGGCGGTGCGGCTATACCCGCTCTACCACCCGGCGGCGGCGCTGTACACGCCGTCGACGCTCGAGGCTCTGCGGACCGACTTCCATCGGATCCCCGAGCTGCTCGCGCTCGGGCCGCCGGAGCAGCCCGAGGTGTCCGAGCCGATCCCCGAGCTGGACGACCTCGCCAAAGCGGATGAGGACGAGGACGAGCCGACGATGGGCGAGCCCGAGCCGGCGGCCCAGCTCGGACTCTTCTAATTACTCACTAACGCGCTCGACCAGGAACGAGATGCGGACGAGCGCCCGCCACTCGTCGAGGTTCTCGCCGCGCAAGCCGACCGACACGACGTCGAGGGCCTTGATGTTGCGCAGCGTCGCCTGGGCCTCCGCGAGCGCTGCCTTGACCGCGTCGTCGGAGCTGATGGGCGAGCTGCCGACCAGCTCGATGATCTTGGTGACGGCCATGGTTACGGGGCGCCGACGAGTTCGACCTCGGTGACGCCGCTATCCGGCGGCTCGGGCTGGGGCAGGACCTTCTGAGGCCGCAGCGCCATGCCGAAGGCCACCAAGGCACCCGCGATCTGGACCACGAGGACAACCACGGCGAACCCGAGCGGCTGCTTGGACGCCTGGAGCAGGAGGATCGGCTCAACCACCGCGACCGCACCGAGCGGCAGCAGGAACCAGGTGCGCTTCAGCGCCAGCATGTACTGCACGGCCAGATACGTCCCCGCCAGCACCGTGAAGGCGAGCCCGAGGATGAACAGCGCGTCAACCGCGAGCAGGCGGTTGGAGCCGAACGCGGCGCGAATCAGGAGCCGCGGCAGCAGGCCGTAGATCAGCAAGCACGGAATCGCCGCCACACCGACGATCGCGAGCGCCTTGCCCAGGACGGGACGAGTGTCCTGACCGTGGGCGCGGCGGCGCGAGACCTCCGGCACCAGGTAGAAGCCGGCCCCCATCGCCACCCAGATCAGGACCTTCGCCGCGACCGCGGTCGCGCTGTACGAGCTGGCCAGCTCGCTCGAGAAGCGATGCTTGGCGGCGATGATGTCGATGTTCTGGAGCACGGCGATCACGCCCAGCGCGGCGATCGCGGTCCAGGCCCGGGCGACGTGGAGCCACAGCTCGACGGCGGGCCGCTTTCCCGCCGGCGCCGGGCCGAGCCGGCGACGCAGGGGCACCGCGCAGTACAGCATCATGGCCACGAACGAGAGGGGAGTTCCGATGTAGGCGCCTGTGACTCCGAGTCCAATCGCCAGCACTCCCCCGATGGCCAGGCGCGCCGCCTGCTCGCCGACCAGGCTGATCCCAACCGAGCGGTAGTCGCCAAGCCCCTGCAGGAAGCCGCGCATCATGCACAGCAGCAGGTACAGGCACCCGGCGGGGATCCCGAGCGCGGCCGCCCACTGCTGCTTGACGCCGACCGCCTCGGCGATCGGATGCCGGGCCAGGACCGACAGCACGGTCATCACCGCGGTGAAGAGCAGGGTCACCTTGATCCAGTTACGGATCGTGGCCGCCATGCCCGGACCCACCCCAAGGTGGCCGAGCACCGCCTCCCGCGCCGTGGCCACCTGCATCGCGTACCCGACCACGGCCAGGATCAAGAAGTAGCTGACCAGCGCAGCCAGCGATCCGTAGTCGGAGAGCTCGCGCGAGAAAACGATCACCGAACCCAGCGCGATGACGTTGTTGGCCACCATCGCACCGGCCAGGCCGGCCGCCTTGGCCGTATCCGAGCCGGACAAGCTGGCCAGCAGTGGCTCGTAGCGCTGTCTGAGCGAGTTGATCGGACGCCTCAGCATCGGGGCGAACGCTTTCCTCGAGCGGGCATGCAGGGGCTGACGGTACCGGACGGCACGGCGAGGTGGCGCGATCCGCCTGAACTACATTGGCTTCTGACACGATGACGCGGCCTCATCACACGAGCAGCCCGGACCAGACCGAGAAGCTGGCCGCCGAGCTGGCGGCCAGCTTGGCGCCCGGGGACGTGGTGCTGGTCGAGGGGGAGCTGGGAGCCGGAAAGACGACGTTCGTGCGAGGGGCGTGCCGCGCACTCGGAGTGGACGGCGTCGTAACCAGCCCGACGTTCACGATCGGCCAGCGCTACCCCGGTGCCGTGCCCGTGTCCCACCTCGATCTGTACCGCGTGGCCGACCTCGAGGACGAAGACCCCGACCTGCTGGCCGACTACATCGGGCCGGATCGGATCGCCTTCGTGGAGTGGCCCTGCGGCGCGGTCAAAACGATTGCAGGCCTCTCGCGCGTGGCGGCGAGGGTGGTCATCGAGCACGGCGGCGGCGACCGGCGGGTGATACGCGTCGACGCTCCGCTCGGCGCCGGCCGGATCGTGTCGCCGATCGAGCTGCCATGAGAGTGCTGGCCTTCGACACCGCCACCCGTGCCACCGCCGTCGCGCTGAGCGGCGTCGGCGAGGTCGTCTACGTCGCGCGCGACGATCCGCCCCCGGGCCGCCGCCCCGGCCACGCCACGCGCCTCTTGCCGCTGGTTGCCCGCGTGTTCGAGCGCGCGGCCATCGGTTGGGACGACGTTGACCGGATCGCGGTGGGGATCGGACCCGGAACGTTCACCGGGCTACGCATCGGCATCGCCACGGCGCGGGCACTGGCCCAGGCCCGGGGGATCCCGCTCGTGGGAGTCTCGACGCTCCAGTCGCTCGCCCTCGCCGCTCCGCGGGCCCGTCTGCGCGCAGGCGGTTCGGAGCCGTTGCCGCCCGGGCTCGACGCGGTCCTCCCGGTCCTGGACGCCCGTCGAGGCGAGGTGTTCGCCGCGAGCTGGCGCATCGACGAGGCCGAGGAGTTCGACTCGGCCCTGCTTACTCCCCGCGCGATCGCCCCTGAGCAGCTGGCCGAGCTGGTGGCACCGCTCGGGGCGAGCACGCTGGCGATCGGAGACGGGGCGATAGCATTCAGGGAGGTTCTCGAGCGCGCGGGATCCTTCATCCCTGAGGACGATTCGCCGCTGCACAGGGTCACAGCAGCGCATCACTGCCGGTTGGCCGTCCGTCTGTCAGCGACTGTCCCCGACGAGGTGCGGCCCGACTACCTCCGCGCTCCGGACGCCGAGATCGCCCGCAGGAATTAATGAGCTCACAGCCCGTCACGATCCGTTCGCTTGGCTACTCGGACCTTCCCCAGGTCATTTCGATCGAGCGGCGCGCGTTTCCGACCCCGTGGTCGCTGGCCATGTTCGTGCTCGAGCTCTCCAAGCCGTCCGGGGTGTGCCTGGCGGCGACCGAGAACCGGCCCCTCGTCGGATATCTGATCTGCTCGCGCTACGCCGACGTCTGGCACCTGATGAACATCGCCGTCGACCCTCCGGCCCGGCGGCAGGGGACCGCAACGGCACTGCTCGAGGAGATGATCGCGCGCGCCGGCCGGGACAGCTCCTACACGCTCGAGGTGCGTCCGTCGAACATTCACGCGATCGCGCTGTACGAACGCTTCGGCTTTCGCTCGGCTGGGACCCGGCGGCGCTACTACCAGGACACGGGGGAGGACGCGCTGATCATGTGGCGTACCGCGGACACGGCGTCGACCCCGAGCGCATCCGGGTGATCCTCGCCCTCGAGACGAGCTGTGACGACACCTGCGCGGCGGTCGTGACGCGGGCAGGGGAGATCCGCTCGAACGTGATCTCCTCGCAGGGCGTGCACGATCGCTACGGCGGCGTCGTTCCGGAAATCGCCTCACGCCACCATCTGGAGCTGATCGGGGCGGTGGTCGACGATGCGCTGGCTCGCGCCGGGGTCGCGCTGCCTGACCTGGAACTCGTCGGGGTGACCTGTGGTCCGGGCCTGGTCGCGGCATTGCTCGTCGGCGTGGCCACGGCGAAGGGACTCGCCGCCGCTTACGAGCTGCCGCTAGCCCCGGTCGATCACCTGCACGGCCACGTAGCCGCGGCGTTCCTGGGACCGCAGCCGTTCGAGCCGCCGTTTCTCAGCCTGATCGCCAGCGGCGGGCACACCCTGCTTGCGCGGGTCGCCGACCACGGTCCCGACTACGAGGTGCTCGGCCAGACACTCGATGACGCCGCCGGCGAGGCGTTCGACAAGGGCGCACGCCTGCTCGGCCTGGGATACCCGGGCGGCCCCGCACTCGAGCGACTTGCGGCTCGGGGCGACCCGGAGGCTTTTCGGTTTCCCACCGCGGAACGGCTCGGCGGCCTCGATTTCTCCTTTGCGGGGCTGAAGACCTCGCTCCTGTACCGGGTGCGCGACCTCGGCGAGGCCGAGGCGGAGCGCCGGCGCGCCGACCTGGCCGCCTCCTACCAGCACGCGATCGTCGAATCGCTCGCCATCCGCGTCCAGCGTGCCCTGCTGGAAACCGGGCTCGAGCGGCTGTCAGTCGGCGGCGGCGTGGCGGCCAACGGGGCGGTACGCGAGCGGATGCGCGGGCTGGACGTCGAGCTCCACGTGCCGCCGCGTGAGCTGTGCACCGATAACGCCGCGATGATCGCCAGCGCCGCCCGGTTCGTCGACGAGCGGCCTTACCCCGAATACCTCGATCTCGACGTGTACGCGACGGGCGAGCGGATGCTCACGGCGCGATGAAGACCGTCGTGCTGTACGGCCGCGAGGGCTGCTGCCTGTGTGACGACGCCCGGGAAGTGCTGGAGCGGGTCCGGTCCCGGCGCCCATTCGTGCTCCTGGAGCGCGATATCGACTCAGATGATGCCCTGCTCCGGGCGTATCTGGAACGGATCCCGGTGGTCGCGATCGATGGACAGGAAGTGTTCGATCTGTTCATAAACGAGCCCGAGCTCGAGCGCCGGCTCGATATGGTGCAGAGCCGATGAGTTACATCGTTGGAAGCGATGCCGACGGGGCCCCGCTGGATATCGACAAGTCGGGCGAGAAACTCGCGTTGGGTGTGGCGGCGCGGCTGTCGCGCTACCTCCAGGTGCTGATCCAGGCCCGCAAGATGGGCAAGGAGACGATCTCCTCGCAGGAGCTGGCGGACTACACGCACGTGAACTCCACGCAGATCCGCCGCGACCTGTCCGGCTTCGGCAAGTTCGGCAAGCGCGGCGTCGGCTACAACGTCGACTCGCTGGTCAGCCAGATCCGCAAGATCCTGCACACGTCGGGCCAGCACAACATCGCGCTGTTCGGCGCCGGCCACCTCGGTACGGCGATCGCCACCTCCGATATCTTCGCCGACCACGGCTTCAGGGTCGTCGCCGTGTTCGACGTCGAACGGAGCAAGGTTGGGGAGCGGATCGGACCGCTGGCGGTGCGCCACAACTCCGAGCTGCGCAATGTGATCGACGAGGAAGACATCGTCGTCGCTGTGCTCGCAGTGCCCTCCGCGGCCGCCCAGAAGCTCGCCGATGAGCTGGTCGACGCCGGCGTGAAGATCATCTTCAACTACTCGGACGCCCTGCTGCAGGTGCCCCCCGAGGTGACGGTCCACACCTCGAGCCCCGCCGTGGACCTGCTCTACGCGCTCTACTTCTACCTCACCTGATCATCCGTACCGGATCCTCGCGCACGGTGGCCTCGAGTGAGCAGTAGTCTCGACCTGGAAGCGGCGTATCACGCCTTCGAGAGCTCGACGGACTTCACGGTCGGGCTGGAGGAGGAGTTCGCGCTGCTGGACCCGCGCTCGCTGGGCCTGGCGCAGCGGTTCGAGGAGCTTCGCGACGCCGCCCAGGCCGACCCGGTCCTGGCCGAGTCGATCGCCGGCGAGCTGATCTCGTCCGAGATCGAGATCCGCTCGGGACGCTGCGACGATCTGGCGTCGACGTTCGTCGCCCAGCGGGACCGCCGGCGGAGGCTGTTCGCGCTGGCGGCCGATCACGGGGTCGCGCTCGGCGCCACCGGGACCCATCCGTGGTCGGACTACCGCGAGCAGCACATCATCGATACCGAGCACTACCGGCGGGTCGAGGAGGGGCTGCAGTACGTGGCCTGGCGGAACAACACGTTCTCGATGCACGTCCATGTGGGCGTTCGCGGCGCCGATCGCGCGGTACTCGTGTGCGACCGCCTGCGTCCCGTGCTGCCCCTGCTACTGGCGATCTCGGCCAACTCGCCCTTCCTGGACGGGCGGGACTCGGGGCTTCACAGTGCTCGCACCCAGATCTTCACCAAGAGCTTTCCGCGCTGCGGCGTGCCCGATGCGTTCGGCAACTGGCGGGCGTTTTCCGAGTACATCGACTTTCTCGTGTCGACCCGCTCGATCGTGGAGTACACGCAGGTGTGGTGGTCGATCCGCCCGCACTTCTCGTTCGGGACGGTAGAGGTGAGGATCTGCGACGCGCAGATGACCGCGTCGGAATCCGAGGCCCTGGCCGGGCTGATCGTGGCCTGTGTCGCTCAGGCCGCGCGCGACGTCGACGACGGCGTGCCGTTCGCCGATCTGCCCAGGAGGCTGATCGAGGAGAACTTCTGGCGGGCGATCCGCTACGGGCTCGACGGGGAGCTGCTCGATCTCGACCGCGCCGAGGCGTACCCCGCCCCGGAGGCGCTCGACCGGCTTCTGAGCTGGTCGGCGCCGGTCCGGGCCGAGCTCGGGATCGAGGTCGCACTGCCCACGCTCAACGGGGCGCAGCGCCAGCGGCGGATGACCGACGCGGGCGTCAGCCTGTCCGAGGCATACGCCGCGGTCGTGGCCGAGACGCGGGACACGTATGCTGGCAGTGCAGCCGAGGTGACCCGCTAAGGCGCCGCCGTCAGTCGCCGCCGATTAAATTCAATGAGCAGCCAAGGCCGAGAGCCCACCGAAGAAGAGCTTCGCGCCGCCTACGAGGCCGAGCTCAAGCGACTTCGCGTCGAGCATGTGCTGCTCGACAACGTCGCCGCGCTCGCGAACCTCGGCATGCGCCGGACCGGCCTGGCCCCAGGGACCGAGAGCGAGCGCGACCCGGCTCAGGTGCGGCTGGCGATCGAGTCGATCCGGGCGCTTCTGCCGGTCCTCGAGCAGGCCGCGCCGGCTCAGGTCGCGGCCATCCGCGACGCGGTCTCGCAGCTGCAACTGGCGTTCGTGAGGATCGGTGGTCAGGAGCCGGCGTCCGAGACGGCTGGAGCTCCCGGTGGCGAGGGGGCGCCCGCCCAGGCGCCGCCGACCCGGGCGGCGCCTGCCCAGACGCCGCGCGAGCCCGAGCCACCCAAGCCCGGCGAACCTGGTCCAGCACAGCGCAGCGGGCGGCTCTGGGTGCCGGGACAATAAGCAGCCAGACGCCCTCCCGGTAAGCAGCCAGACGCCCTTCCGGCGGTCCGCACGCTAGAATCGCCCCCTTCCGGGCCTCCGCTCGATCAGTTACGCGTGGCGGCCTTTTCCAGTTTGTTGGCTGCGCTTGCGCGCGCCGTCTCGCTAACTCAGACCTTCTCCGGAGGAACCTCCTTGTCCAGCTTCCTTGCCCACCACGGCGTGATCATCGCGCTCGTTTGCGCTGCCGCTGCCGTTGGTTACGGGATCGTGACGTCGCGCGCTCTGCTCGCGCTGTCGCCCGGCAACGAAACGATGCGCACGATCTCCGCAGCGGTGCAGGAGGGAGCGCGCGCGTACCTGAACCGCCAATACACCACGATCGCGGGCGTCGGGGTGCTCCTGTTCATCGTGCTGATCCCGATCCAGAACATCCGGGTCGCGATCGGGTTCGCGATCGGAGGCGTGCTCTCGGCCTCCGCGGGCTATATCGGGATGAACGTGTCGGTCCGCGCCAACGCCCGCGTGGCCGAATCCGCCCGCGGAGGCGTGTCGCGCGCGCTGGACGTCGCCTTCCGGGGCGGCGCGGTGACCGGCCTGCTCGTAGTCGGCCTGGCGCTGCTCGGCGTGGCGGGTTACTACGGAGTGCTCACCTGGATCGCCGGGGAGAGCACCAAGAGTGCCGTAAACGCGCTCATCGGGCTCGGGTTCGGCGGCTCGCTGATCTCGGTCTTCGCCCGCCTCGGCGGCGGCATCTTCACCAAGGCCGCCGACGTCGGTGCGGACCTCGTGGGCAAGATCGAGGCCGGGATTCCCGAGGACGACCCCCGCAATCCGGCCGTGATCGCCGACAACGTCGGCGACAACGTGGGCGACTGCGCCGGCATGGCCGCGGACCTGTTCGAGACCTACGCCGTCACCGCGGTGGCGGTGATGCTGCTCGGTGTCCTGCTGTTCAAGCAGCAGTCGGTGGTGGCGCTCTACCCGCTGGTCCTCGGCGCCCTGTCGATCGTCGCTTCGATCATCGGCACGTTCGCGGTCAAGTCGCGCGCCGGCAACGTCGAGCGCGCCCTCTACCAGGGCCTGATCACGTCTGGCCTGCTCGCGGCGCTGGCATTCCTCCCGATCACGTACTGGATGATGAACAAGCTCACCTTCCAGAGCGGCGCGGCCGCGCCCCACTGGTGGAAGTACTACCTGTGCGCGCTGATCGGCATCGGCGTCACGGCCTGCTTGTTCGTGATCACCGACTTCTTCACCTCAACGCGTTTCGGACCGGTCAGGAACACGGCCCGCGCGTCGCAGACCGGCCACGCCACCAACATCATCCAGGGACTCGCCTCGGGCTTCCAGTCGACCGCCCCGCCGGCGATCGTGATCGCGCTCGGCATCCTCGGCGCCTGGAAACTGGGCGGGGGTGGGACCACCACCGGGATCTACGGGATCGGCGTCGCGGTGATGGCGCAGCTGTCGCTCATGGGCCTGATCGTCGCGCTCGACGCGTTCGGGCCGATCACGGACAACGCCGGCGGTATCGCCGAGATGGCCGACCTCCCCGAGGAGGTCCGCAACGTAACCGATCCGCTCGACGCGGTGGGCAACACGACCAAGGCCGTGACCAAGGGATACGCGATCGGCTCGGCCGCGCTGGCGGCGCTGGTGCTGTTCAACGCGTTCCAGACCGAGCTGATCCAGGCCGGCAAGCATCCCGACTTCTCGATCGGCAACCCGGCGGTGCTCATCGGCCTGCTGATCGGCGGGCTGATGGTCTACCTGTTCGCCTCGCTGGCGATGGAGGCCGTCGGCCGCGCCGGCGGCGCCGTGGTCGAAGAGGTGCGCCGGCAGTTCCGCGAGAAGCCGGGGATCATGGAGGGGACCGAGCAGCCGGAGTACGGCGCCGCCGTCGGGCTCGTGACGCGCGCCGCTCAGCGGGAGATGATCCTGCCTTCACTGATCCCGATCCTGATCCCCTTCATCGTCGGCCTGATCAGCGTCGAGGCACTCGGCGGCCTGCTGATCGGCGTGATCGTGGTCGGGCTGTTCGTCGCGATCTCGATGACCTCGGGCGGTGGCGCCTGGGACAACGCCAAGAAGCTGATCGAGGACGGCGCCTACGGCGGGAAGGGCTCAGAGGCGCACGCCGCCGCGGTTACGGGCGACACGGTCGGGGATCCGTACAAGGACACCGCCGGGCCGGCCATCAACCCGATGATCAAGGTGGCGAACATCGTGGCGCTGTTGATCATCCCGATCATTACCTGACGTAGCTGCGTGCCCTTCTGGGTGCCGTGCGACCCCGCGTCCGGCGCGCCGTGCTGATACCCGCGCGAGGGCATCCAGAAGGGCATCGCAGCTAGTCAAGTCGAGCGGGTGACCCCACAGCTTGTTAAAGCTGGGTGGGCGGGCCGGAACGGCTGGACCAATTCGTCTAATTTTCCCACCCACCAGCTTCACGAGCAGCTAGCCTCCGAGCGCGCAAATGTCTCTACAGTGCAGGCCATGTTCATCCTGATCGTCGGTTCCGGGCGTGTCGGGTCCGCGGTGGCCAAGCGGGCGCTGGATGCGGGGCACGAGGTGTCGGTGCTCGACAGCGACCCGCTATCGCACGAGCGGCTCGACAAGGATCAGCTGACGACGTGGGAAGACGCCGGCGGCAGGTTCACGGTCAGCACCGCGCTCGAGATCGACGGCCTGATCGAGGCCGGCATCGAGCAGGCTGACGTGTTCGTGGCCGCGACGAGCGGGGACAATACGAACCTGGTGATCGCGCAGATCGCGCAGCGACGGTTCAAGGTTAGGCGCGTGGTGGTCCGGGTCGCCGATCCCGGCCGCGCTGCCTGGTACGCCGAACAGGGCCTCCTGACCATCTGCCCGACGCAGGTCGCGATTGACGAGGCGTCGCGTGTGGTACTAGCGTGAGCGAACGAGCGTCAAACGTGACGGAGCGAGCGTGAACGCGGGCTTTAGGGACCAATCATGTACGTGATCATCGCCGGCGCCGGCAAGGTCGGGTGGAACCTGGCCCGCGAGCTGATCGCCAAGGAGCGTGAGGTCACGCTGATCGAGTCCGACCACGCGCGCTACCGCGTGGTGGAGGAGGAGCTCGAACACGCGGTGCAGTACGGCGACGCCACCGAGCTCTGGGTGCTCGAGCGCGCCGGGATCCAACGCGCCGACCTCGTGATCGCGGTCACCGGCGACGACGAGGACAACATCCTGATCTGCCAGATGGCCAAGGAGAAGTACGGCGTCCAGCGGATCGTGGCCCGCGTCAACAACCCGCGCAACCTCCAGCACTTCCGCCTGCTCGACGTCCAGCCCGCGGTGTCCGCCACCGACCTGATCCTCCGGCTGATCGAGCACGAGGTCCCGGAGTACGGCCTGGTTCAGCTGCTGGCGCTCGAGGAGGAGCATCTCGAGATCATCGAGCTCGAGGTCGGGCTCGGCTCCGAGGCAGCGGGCCAGCGCGTACAGGACGTGCGGCTTCCGGACGGCTCCCTGATCATCTCCGTCCTGCGAGGGGGCGCCGGCTTCGTGCCGAAGGCCGACTCGGTGATCCAGCCCGGCGATCAGGTGCTGCTGATCCTCGACCCGGGCCTCGAGGCGCAGATCACGCCCCAGTTCGCACCCAACGGCGCCAGCGCATCGACCTGATCATGGCCGACCGGCACGTCGCATTCGCACTGATCGGCGGCGGGCTCGCCGCTGGCAACTGCGCGCGCTGGCTGCGCGAATCCGGCGCCGACGGGGCGATCCTGCTGATCGGACGCGAGCCGGACCTGCCTTACAACCGGCCGCCGTGCTCGAAAGGGTTCCTCCAGGGCCACGAGTCGCGCGAGGACACCCTGTTCCGACCCGCCGAGTGGTATGGCGAGCAGCAGGTCGAGGCGCTGACCCGGATATCGGTGAAGTCGCTCGACATCCGCGAACGGATCGTCGAGCTGTCCGACGGCCAGTCGGTGAGCTTCGACAAGGCGCTGGTCGCCACCGGCGCCGGCGTTCGTCGCGTGTCGGTCGGCGGCGCCGAGCTGGAAGGCATCCACTACCTGCGCACGCTCGGCAACACCGAGACGATTCGCAACGACGCCGCCGGCAAGCGTGTGGTGTTGATCGGCGGTTCGTACATCGCGAGCGAGGTCGCCGCCTCCCTGACCGAGCTCGGCAGCTCGTGCTCGCTGGTGATGATGGAGTCGGTAGTCCTCAGCCGCCACTTTGGCGAGCAGGCCGGTCGTTTCTTCCAAGACCGGCTCGCCGAGCATGGGATCGAGGCCTTCGGCGACGACGAGCTCGACCACTTCGAGGGCACCGGCGGTCGCGTCACCCGCGTCGTGACCAAGGCCGGCCGCCAGCTCGATGCCGACGCGGTCGTGATCGGCATCGGTGCGGTCCCCGACGTGAGGCTGGCTCGCACCGCGGGCCTCGAAATCGGCGATCTCGGTGGCGTGGTGGTCAACTCCCTTCTGGAGACGGCCGTGCCCGGCATCTTCGCGGCCGGCGACATCGCCGAATACGAGAGCGTCGTGCACGGTGGCCAGCGGCTCCGGGTCGAGCACTGGGACGTCGCCTTCAACCAGGGCAAGACGGCGGCTCTCAACATGCTCGGCCGCAACGAGCCCCACGACGTCGTTCCCTACTTCTTCTCCGATCTCTCCGACTGGGCGTCGCTCGAGTACATCGGGCCTGCCTACGAATGGGACCAGGAGGTCGTCCGCGGCTCGATCGACGCCGGCGAGTTCACGATCTTCTATTTGCAGAACGGCCGCGTGAAGGCGGCCCTCTCTGTCGGTCGCTCCGACGACCTCGAGCACGCCCGCCGGTTCCTGATCGTCGGGACCGACGTCCGCGACCGCGCCGGCGATCTGGCCGACGTGTCGGTCGATCTCGGTTCGATCTAACTCTGCCGCAGCTATCGACGCGCACACTCGCGGCGCCACGGCTGTTTGGCGAGGAGTCGTAGTTCGAACCTCGATCAATCAGCGCGGAAGCTGCCGGGCAAGGACTCGAACCTTGAATTCCAGGGCCAGAACCTGGCGAGTTGCCAATTACTCCACCCGGCAGTAAATTGATCTACAAACTTACGGTGTCTTAGCGATTGCCTGTCACCGCGGCCGCGAGTATAGCCGCGCGCCCTGGTTTCGTCCGGCGCTGCCGCGAACATATGTTCGTGTCGACGCGGCGAAGATACGACTGGGACGAGATCAGAACGTTCTACGAGGCTGTAATGCCGTGGCTGAGTCAGGCCGGCGCGGTCCTCGACGCGTGGTATCCCGGCCAGTCGAACGGGACGTCGCTGGCCAACGTGCTGTTCGGCAAGGTCGACCCGAGCGGCCACCTGCCGGTGACGTTCCCGACCAGCCTAAGCCAGGTCCCGGCGTCCTCGGCGGAGCAGTTCCCCGGCGTCAACGGCCAGGTGTTGTATTCAGAGGGACTCGACGTCGGCTACCGCTGGTACGACGCCAAGGGTCTAACGCCGCTGTTCCCGTTCGGCTTCGGGCTGTCCTACACGCACTTCGGCTTCAGCGACCTGCGTGTCACCCCGACGGCCTCCGACGGCGTCAGCGACGTCCAGGTCTCGGCGACGATCACCAACACCGGCAGTCGCGCGGGGGCGGAGGTCGCTCAGCTCTACCTGGGCGACCCGGCCGCCGCCGGCGAGCCGCCGCGCCAGCTGGTCGGCTTCAAGCGGGTCGCGCTCGCCTCGGGCCAGTCCGCACGGCTGCAGTTCACGGTCACGCCGCGAGACACGTGGTGGTGGGATCAGGACGCCGGTGGCTGGACGCAGAGCGCGGGTCGCTATGACGTCTACCTGGGCGATTCCTCGGCGCTGGCCGACCTGCCGCTGCGTGGCTCGTTCGACGTCGCTCAGACGGCGGGCGCGCGACAGGTCGTCGTCCATGCCCCGCGCATGATCCAGCCGGGTCAGTCCGCGACGGTGCGGGTACGGCTGACCAAGGGCGGCGGCGATGAGACGCTCCACGACGTGATCCTCTCTCTCCAACTACCGCAGGGCTGGAGCCAGCAGGTGATCGGGAGCTCGGCTTTCCCGAGCCTCTCATCCGGGCAGGCGGCTGTGACCGAGTTCAAGGTCACGCCGCCGAGCTGGGAGCCGGCGACCAACGAGGTCGTGCACGCCACGGCCCAGCTGGGAGCCGACGCGCAGCGTCAGGCGGGCGTGACGGTCGGCGTCGGCTGAGAGCACCCGTCACGGGCGGGCGCCCCACGCTCGCCAGACAGGGTTAGGACGTCACCCGCGGAAACTCCGCGGGTGACGTCTTTCTGCCGAAGGGCCGGTGCGGGGCCACGGAGAAACTGCGGCTTTTCCTCGATTTACAACTCCGTAACCACCGCATAGCCTGTCGCGCTGGAATCGACTGAACCGTCCGGGTGATCCGCGGACCGCGGGCACTTTCGGAGGTACGGACAAGCGGAAGAATGAGATTGACTGCCGTGGCTCAATGGGGGCACGACGCCCGTTGGCGCGGGGGCAGCGAATCGACGGCCGAGGAGCCTGGCCGTGCTCGCCGAGCTTTGCTCACGGTGGCGAGGGACTCGCGGCACCAATTGTTGCGTCGTCTCCGCGTGGGGCGGCCGGTCTGAGGACCGGCCGCCCCGGCGGGGGCGTAACCGCGGTCCCGAGTTGCTGGTCGCTTGCCCTTCCGTATGAACTCTGCGGTTTTCCCGATTTACGCCGCAGCCAATGATCACTTCAGCCGTCTCGACCGATTGGCCGGTCGTGGTCCAGGCGGCGGAAGCAACGACACCGGTTGGTGTGGGGGCACTGAACTCGCGGCGCTGGGGGTAACCGCCGAGTTCGGCGAGTCTGGCTCGCAGAGCGAACCGCTCGCGACGCCGACCGCACGGTCGTTCCCGAAGCGGGTGGCCGGTCCGGAAACCGGCCGCCCGCATCGTGTGCTCATCGTGCTCTGCCGGGCGACGGCCCAGCCGGTGTTCGTGGTTGAACAAGCCGCTGATCCGCTCGTCAGTACCCGCGCCCTCCTGGTGGATGGTTACGTCCGTTCCTCGCCGCCGTGCGCCCTGAGCGGAAGTCCAGCTTCGATCGACCGCGGGCTCATTGGGAGGTGCGTACTGGGGCGCGGATGGCGGGTTGGGCGGGTGTTCGAAGAACCGACAGCCAGTCGGCTCGCCGATCGTGGCTCACTTCTGCGGGAGGCCCTCGAGCGGGTCGAGTCGGGGGAAAGCGACGGGCTCGTGGTGGCACGATTCAAGAATCTTGGGAGCTCGCTCGAGGAGGCGGTCGCGGCGCTCGAGCGGATTCAGGCTGCGGGCGGGAGGTTCGTCAGCGTCTGCGACGGGATCGACCTCGGCGGCTCGACCGGCCGCACGATCCTGCGGCTGCTCGTATCGGTGCTCGAGTGGTGACTTAGGGGAGAGGGCGATGAGAGCAGGAATCCTTCTGCGACTTGGCTTTGGTTTGGTGGTGGTTCTGCGGGGTGCCGCGTGAGGAGATCGACGTGTGCCCAGACGCTGCCTGGATCCGCGACTTCGCCGATCCGCAGACGATCCTGGATCCGACCTTCGCCGGCTACAACATCGTTCCGGAGGGCAATTCCAATTGGGGCCAGGTCGACGACCCGCAGATCAACGCGGCGATGAGGGCCGCCGAGCGGGTGGTGGGCACGGCCGCTCGGGCGCAAGCGTGGGCCCGCATCGACCGGATGCTGGTGGGGATCGCCGCGGCCGTGCCGTTCCTGTTCGACAAGCAGCCGCTGATCGAATCGCGGGATGTCAGGGGGATGAACGACGTCTGGAATGGCGGCTCGTGGGACTACTCATGCAGCTCGCTGCAATAGCAGGCTGAGTCAGTCATCTTTGCCTGTCGCGGCTTGGGTAGACGACATAGCGGCGACGAGTTGGGCGCGTGAGCGCACGCCGTACTCGCGGTAGATCTTGGTCAGGTGGGCTTCGACGCTGCGCGGGCTCATGTAGAGGGTGCCGGCGATCTCGCGATTGCTCAACCCGTCGACGACGAGCTCCGCGACGCGAGTCTGTGCCGGCGTGAGCCCTTCGCTGACCGTCGGCCGGCGCAGACCGATCCGGCTGAGCTCATCGCGGGTCCTGTCCACCCACATCTGCGCGCCCATCGGCTCGAACATCGC
>Ga0187769_10000200_pt1 | contig 33366 bp, 36 predicted proteins | sample 0116_SJ02_MP02_1_FD_133140 | JGI IMG/M metagenome (GOLD analysis project Ga0187769, IMG submission 133140) | Tropical peat soil microbial communities from peatlands in Department of Meta, Colombia - 0116_SJ02_MP02_10_MG | ecosystem: Environmental > Terrestrial > Soil > Wetlands > Peat | place...
CTCCTGGCGTCGCTCGTCACTGCAGGTTGTCTTCTGATTTCCTTCGGCACCAGTTCAAGGGCCGACTCCGCAAGGACAAAGTTGAGCAACGGCAGAGCCGACGAGTAGGCTCATGGTTAAGTTCTCGCTCGGCTGGCTCGGCCTGTGAACCCTCGCAGGGCTCCTAAAGAGGACGCAGCCGCCATCGTCAGGCTTCTCACGGAATCTGCCGTCAGTCTCTCACACACCAACCCCACCATCGCGAAAGAACAGGCGGGCCTCGCGAGGAAGGTGAAGCTCAAGTTCAACGTCCGTCTCGACCCCTCTCTGGCGAGGTTCACGTGTAGGGGGTGCAAGGGGCTCTTGGTGCCGGGCGTGAACGCCCGGGTCAGGCTGGGCCATGGGAAGCCGACGATTATACGGGTGACCTGCTCCGAGTGCGGCCACGTAAACCGCAAAGTGGTTGGGGAAGCTTAAATACAAATGAAAAAGGCTCGGAAAACCGCTTCGTGAAACGTTATGGTTAGTGTCCACGACGTCCCGTCGAATAAGCTGATTACCGCCCTAGCGGTGCAAATGAAGGAGGTCCCCGGCGTAGAGCAGCCGGAATGGTCCCGCTTCGTTAAGACAGGTTCCCACGCTGAAAGGCCCCCCGCCGACTCCGAGTGGTGGTTCACCCGCGCCGCCTCTCTCATGCGTAAGCTCTACCTTCACGGCCCGGTTGGACTTGGCGACCTGGAGCGCGCATACGGCGGCTCGAAGGCTCTCAAGTACTACCCGAAGCATCACAGGGACGCGGGCGGGTCGTCAATTAGGAAGATTCTCAAGCAGCTCGAGCAGGCCGAGCTGGTCACTAAGACTCCGAAGGGGAGAGTGCTCTCGTCCAAGGGGCGGGGAATGATCGACAAGGTGTCGAAGGAAATCTTTGCCACGCTCAGCGAAGAGAACAAGCCTCTCGCGAGGTACGCATGATCATGGCCGAGCAGCCGCAGAAGCAGCCCGACAGGGACGCGCAGGAGAGAAAGATGATGAGGGAAGCCGCCCTCAGGATGGCCCTCACATCGGAGGCGAGGCAGAGGCTGGCAAACGTCAGAATGGTCAGGCCTGACCTGGCGAACGCCGTCGAAGAATATGTCATCCAACTCGCGTCGTCAGGTAAACTGAGGAACGCGGTGGACGACGATCAGGTCAAACAGATGCTGGCTACGCTGCAGGGCAGAAAGCGTGACATAACAATCAGGCGAGCATAGAATGGCGAGAGTCAAAGACACGTCCAAGAAGAACAGGCTGGCGAAGGCAGGTAAGCAGGCGAGGTCCGTCCCCACGTGGGTCATAGTTAGGACAAACCGCAAAGTCAGGAGCACCCCAAAGCGGAGGAACTGGAGGCAGCGGAAGCTGGGGCTGAGGTAGTAGAGAATGTCCGAGCAAAAGATGGAGGAGCTGACGAGGACCTACACCGTCCCGCTGGGGGTGGTCTATGAGGCGCCGCCATACAGGAGGGCGAAGAAGGCCATCATCGTCATCAGGGAGTTCGCCACCCGGCACATGAAGGCCAAGCAGGTGAGCATCGACGCGGAGGTTAACGAGCAGATCTGGGCGAGGGGCATAAGGCACCCGCCTCGGCGCATAACAGTCGAGATGGAGCGCGACGAAGACGGCGTCGTCAAGGTCAAACTCCCTCCGAAGCCCGAAAGCGTGTGACCGAATGGGTCTGCACCTGATTGACATCTATCGGAGCCCCAACATAGGCGTCTTTCTGAAAGGAAACGAGAAATTCCTCCTCATCCCGAAGGGCCTCGCCCAGACGAAGGCTGACAAGCTCTGCGCCGACCTGCAAGTGTCTGCGATTCCGGCATCCGTCGGGGAGTCGAGGCTACTGGGGCCGCTGGTATCGATGAACAGCAACGGCATACTCCTGTCGAGGCTTGCCGAGGACGTCGAAATCCACGAAATCAGAGCCGCAACTGGGATGAACGTCTCAAGACTCGACTCGAAGCTCACGGCCGTGGGAAACCTTGTCGTGGCGAACGATCAGTGCGCCCTCGTGTCCCCAGTTTTTGATTCGAAGGCTCTGTTGCAAATTAGAGACGTTCTCGGCACCGAAGTCGAGCGGATGCCCATCGGAGAATACCATCAGGTAGGTTCCTTCGTGGTTGCCACCAACAACGGCGCCGCCGTCTATCCTGGCCTCGACGAGAGGGAAGTGAGAAGGATCGGTTCGCTGATGGGCGTTGACGCCTACCCCACGTCTGTGAACAGTGGCGTCCCATACGTAGCTTCGGGTCTCATCGCCAACTCGAGGAATGCGATAGCCGGTACCCAGACGACTGGCCCTGAGCTTGTCTTTATAACGCGGGCACTGGGCGTGTGAGCTTCCTTCCTTGAGCAAGCGTCAGCCCACGGCCGAAGAAACGGTGAATGCGCTCGTAGTGGAGGTCAGGGTTCTCGAGGGGACCTACAACGAGCTCACGGCCAGGCAGAACCTGCTCGAGAGGGCGCTCTTGGAGAGCCGCGCAGCCCTAGACTCGATTAAGGGTCTAGACGGAAAGAGCTCGGAAGTCCTTACCCAGATTGGAGGCGGGGCCATGTTACATTCTTCACCCCCGTCTACCGACAGAGTGCTGATCAATGTAGGGGCGAACATAGTGATTGAAAAGTCGAAGGAGGAAGCAGTCGCAATGCTCGAGGAGAGGAGCAGGGACGTGGAGAAGACTATCGTCTCTCTCGTGAGGGAGAGAAACGAGATTGCCGACAGGCTGAACTCCGACAGGGAGCTGCTGAACAACTTGGTGGCCAAGAGCCAGGAGTAGCACTTGTTCGACAGGCTGAAGCAGGCGTTCTCAGCCGTCACAAGTGCTGTAAGAGAAAAAGAGCTCAGCGACAAGGACCTCGACGACGTCGTCTTCAATTTCCAAATTGCACTGATCGAGAGCGACGTCGCCCAGAGCGTCGCTGAAGCGCTGACCAACGAGGTCCAGAAGAGCCTCAGCGGTACGAAGGTCGACAGGTCAGCCGACCCATCGGAGGTCGTCGGCGAAAGGCTCTCCGCCGTCCTTGAAGCCGCATTTACGAAGGCTGGTTCGGTTGATCTTGCAGCCAACATCAGAGACAAGACGAAGAATATTGGGGAGCCGTACATCATCCTCTTCCTCGGGATAAACGGCACAGGCAAGACGACGACCGTCGCGAAGCTCGGGAGCTATCTGCAAAAGAACGGCTTGTCCGTCGTCTGCGCAGCCGGGGACACGCATCGACCCGGAGCCATCGAGCAGCTCACTGGGCACGCGGGGAGGCTGCAGTTGAAGGTCATCTCGCAGCGTTACGGCGCCGATCCAGCCGCCGTAGGGAGGGACGGGGTACTTTACGCCAAGGCTCATCACGCCGACTGCCTCCTCATTGACACAGCCGGGAGGATGCAGACCAACCAGAACCTGATGGAGGAGATGGCCAAGATTGTTAGGGTGGTGAAGCCCGACTTCCGCATCTTCGTCGCCGACGCGCTGACGGGGAACGACGCTGTCTCCCAGGCAGAACTCTTCAACCAGCACGTGGGTTTCGACGGGGCTGTCCTGACCAAAGCCGACGCAGACGTCAGGGGAGGAGCAGCACTCTCGATAGTCTACTCGACCGGTAAGCCGGTCATCTTCTTGGGTGTTGGTCAGGGGTATGGGGACCTCGTCCCGTTCGACAGCAGGAAATTCCTCGATTCGCTCCTGAAAGGCTAATCCGGCTCCAATGCGTCCCTAGGATAGGTGCTCTTCGCCCCGTCAGCCCTGGCCCTTCCGATTTCCACTGTGACGAATGGGCGGCCGCTGGAGGTGAGCCCTAGTACCTCCGCGTCTGGCCCTATGACCCACCCTCTGCCTCCGAATGTCGCGGCCCCGTGCTTCCCCAACCTGTTAGAGGAAGCGCAGTATGCCCCGGCCACCACCGCGGCCGTCTTTCCTCCTGAGAGCCACTTGTCGATGTTCAGTCCGGTGCAACGCGGTGCCACTATGAGCTCAACTCCTCGCTTCCCGTATTTCCGTGCGTCGGGCATTGACCAGAGGTCGCTGCATATCATGAACCCAGTCTTCCACCCTGCAACCTCGAAAGGAGTGAATGGCTCGCCTCCCCTCTGGTACCAGCGCGCCTCATAGTACCCTGGCTCGTTCGGCAGGTAGTTCTTGTAGTGTACACCTTTCGCCCCTGCCTTCTTGTTCCAGGCGAACCCTTCGTTGAGCCTCCTCCCTTCTCTCTCCACCGGCCTTGAAGCGAGGACTATCGGAGCTCCGAGTTCTGGGATTCTCTCTAGCCAACTGTCATGCCCATGGACCGCGTCACCCCACGTCTCCCGCACGAATTTCGGACCTGCGCAGAACCAGTCGTAGAATGGCATTTCCGGCAATAGAACGAAATCGCTCTGGTGCCTCTTGACGTGTCGTTCCAGTCGGGTCCAATCCTCTTCGAACTTCACAGGATCATCGGGCATCTGGGTGACTGTAATCTTCAATACGCGTCGACCTTTGGAGTCCTCCTCTTATCCTGTTCCCTAGGCCGAACTCTCGTACAGCTTCCTTTGCTCTTCGCCGATGAGTTCGGTGAGCGCCTCAAAGGCTCTGCTGGCGTCCTTCATGTCCACCACCATGATGGTATCAGTGTAACAGCTGACGGTATCTTCCACGTTCACTTGCCTCCTCCAGAGCTGATTGTAGAAGGCGCTGATGCACCCCGGCGTGGTGGTGATCTCCTCAGGGCTGTGTACAGTTATTGACGCACCTTCTTCCCCTTCCTCCAGTACTTCGGCACCCGCCAAGGACTTCTTCACTTTGGAATGAAGCCGCTGGTCAAAGATCAGGGTAATCGAAGAGAGGCCCTCGGAGACCTGAATGAAGTCGTTGGGGTAATTCGAGAGAAGAGTGCTGACCGTCTGTACCGTCCTCTTGGTTTTTTCGACGGAGAGACTGGACACGTGGGTCCTTACGCTGACTGCACTCCTCGCTATCACCCTGCTGACCCTTGGAGACCTCGACGAGTACGCCCCCATCAGTCTCTTAAGGGCGGTCGCGATGCCAGCCTCACTAACGTCCTTCACCCGCTTCCCCGTTCGGGCCGCAACCTTCGGAACGAGCATTCTGGCAAGGGCGCTGAGGTTAAGGTAGTCGCGTGTAATCGCATCCTGAATCGAGAGATCTGCCCCTACCTCATCCCTGACCGCCCTGGTGACCGAAACGCTCTTGACCAGTTTCTGGTCATGTTTGGCCAATTTGCAAGATTCCTGTCCATAACCTATAAAAGTATTCCAAAGACACTCGCGCTACAGATTTGCACCGAACCGTTGCCCTCGCTTTTTCCGGCGGATTAGACACGTCGGTCTGCGTGAAGTGGCTTCAGGAGAAGTACGACGCAGACGTGGTGACCGTTACCCTCGACCTAGGTCAGAGGGACGACATGGAGCAGATTGAAAAGCGCTCCAGGCAGATTGGAGCGAAGAACCATTACACCATAGACTCGAAGGACGAGTTCCTCCGCGGCTATGTTTGGCCGGCGATTACGGCCAACGCCCTCTACGAAGGAGCATACCCTCTGAGCACCGCCCTTGGCAGGCCCCTCATCGGGAAGAAGCTGGTAGAGGTTGCTGAGAAGGAGGGAGCCGACGCGGTCGCCCACGGGTGCACCGGCAAGGGGAACGACCAGGTGAGGATCGACGTCACCGTTAGGGCGATGAACCCCTCGCTCGAGGTAATCGCGCCCGTCCGCGAGTGGAACATGAGCAGGGACGAGGAGATCATCTACGCCCAGAAGCGGGGTATCCCAATCAAACCCTCGAAGTCGATATACAGCGTAGACCAGAACATCTGGGGGCGTTCGATTGAAAGCGGCCCGATGGAGAACCCAAACAACGAGCCTCCGGCCGACGCCTTCGAGTGGACGGTGTCACCAGAGGACGCACCTGACGAGCCGAGTTACCTAGACATCGTGTTCAGGAACGGCGTGCCTACGAGGGTGAACGGCAGGGCAATGGAGCCCCTGAAGCTCGTAAGCTATGTCAACGAGTTCGCAGGCTCCCATGGCGTCGGAAGAATCGATCACATAGAGGACAGGCTGGTCGGCATAAAGTCGCGGGAGGTCTACGAATGCCCAGCAGCATCAGTGATAATTCAAGCCCACCAAGACCTAGAGAAGCTCGTTCTTACACGCCACGAGCTTGACTTCAAGGCAGCGGTGGAGAGAGAGTGGGCTTGGCTCGTCTATTCCGGCCTCTGGCTCGAACCGCTGAGGCACGCACTTGACCGGTTCATTTCAGCAACCCAGCACAGGGTGACCGGTACAGTAAGGATGAAGCTCTACAAAGGATCCGCCAGAGTCGTCGGCAGGTCGTCCGAGTACTCGATCTACGACGTAGGACTCGCGACATATGGCCGCGGCTCCAAGTTCGACCAGAGGAACGCCGTCGGCTTCATAGAGCTCTGGGGGCTGCAGTCGAGGGTAGCCGCCAGCCTGAACTCCCAAGTTGAGGAAAAAAAGGAGAATGGACATCCGAGGACCAAGGCTAAGGAAGCCGAGTGAAAGGGCCCTCGCGTTCACCTCCTCGATGGCGGCTGACGGGCGCATCGCCGGTCGTGTCATCGCGGTGAACGTCGCCCACATGGTTGCCCTCGTGAAAGCTGGCGAGGTGGACAGGGAGACGGGCGCGAAGTGCATCAACTTCCTCATGGGTGCCTCTCCTGAAATCTCCCCTGGTGCAAAGGCGGAAGACTTCCACCAGCAGCTAGAGCAGCAGGCGGTCGACGCCCTAGGCATAGAAACAGCAGGCTACCTGAACTTCGGCAAGAGCAGGAACGACCAGGTCGCAACAGCCATCAGGATGGAACTAAGGGTAGGGCTTAACGCTCTCCTCCGCTCTCTGGCGGGGCTCCAACGGGCTCTCTTGAGGCAGGCAAGCGAGCGAGGGGTTGCAGTGGTCCCCGGCTACACCCATCTCCAAAGGGCTCAACCCATCACCTTCGCCCATCATCTATTCGCCTATTTCGATGCTTTTCAGCGCGATGTCGAGAGGACTCTCCAACTGTATGCGAGGGTCAACCTCTCGCCGATGGGTGGTGCCGCCATGGCGGGTACCCCCGTGAAGATCGACAGGAGTGAAGTTGCCGAATCGCTGGGTTTCGATGGGGTGGTCAGGAACGCAATGGACGCCGTTTCGTCTAGGGACGTCGCAATCGAAGCGCTCTCCTGCGCCACCATGACCATGGTCGATGCTAGCAGGCTCGCTGAAGAGTTGATTCTCTGGAGTACTTCGGAGTTCGGGTTCCTTGAGCTCGACGACACCTATGCGGCCTCCAGCAGCATAATGCCCCAGAAGAAGAACGCGGTCGTAGCTGAGCTGGTCAGGGCGAAGGCAGGATCAGTCATGGGGGACCTAGTAGCCGCTTGCGCAATCCTCAAGGCGCTACCATATTCGTACAACCTAGACCTGCAGGAAATCACCCCCCATCTATGGCGCACCCTAGACGACACCGTCGATTCGTTGACCATGTTGGCGGGGATGGTTTCGTCCGCCTCGATCAAGCCCGATAGGCTGCGAAGGGAGGTGGCCAACGACAACTCAACTGCGGTCGCTCTGGCCAACTACCTCGTCAAGGAGAACGGCATCTCCTTCAGACAGGCCCACGCAATCGTCGGTCAGCTTGTCAGGTCTTCGGTCCAGACCGGGAGACCGCTTCAGGAGATTGCTTCAGCGAAGATCGCGGCAGTGTCGGCGAAGTTCGGCAAACGCATCACGATCGAGCCTAGTGTTGTGAAGGACCTCATGGACCCCAAGACCTTCCTTGAAACAATCGCGACCGAGGGCGGGAGCAATCCTAGGTATGTTGCAGGAGGCCTGAAGGTCCGCCAGAAGGAACTCGCGCTGACAGATTCCATGCTCTCGGAGAAGACAAGGTCTCTCAGAGTATCAGAGAGGAAACTGGAGGCAATCGCGTCGGGCATGGCCCGGGAGGTGAAATCGTAGATTGAACACAAGCTGTACGGAATGCGGAGCGACCCTGGCCGTACCGAACGACGCAATCGTGGGGGAGCTCGTATCTTGCAAGGACTGCTCGCAGGAGTATGAGGTGGCAGAGATTTCCAATGGCAGTGTACTCTTGAAGCCAGCCGAGCAGGTCGGAGAGGACTGGGGAGAATAAGTGAAAGTAAGCATCACGTTCGACAGGCTCAGGTGGGAAGAGAAGGCCCTTAGCGAAGCAGCTGAGGCGGCAGGGGTAGAGGCGACCTTGGTCGACTCCAAAGGGCTCATCTTCGAAGTCCCGAAAAAGCATCCAGACCTCGGCGACGTGGTTCTCCAGCGCTGCATCAGCCACTACAGGTCATCCATTCTGACTCTGATGCTCGAAGGCGCGGGTCTGAAGGTCATCAACAGTCACGACGTGGCAGAGACATGCAGCAACAAATTGGCAACCACCATAGCTCTAGCGAATGCCAAGGTGCCGACACCTCGTACTTTCCTGGCGCTGACGTCAGAGGCAGTCGAGGAAGCTGCGGACAGGTTGGGCTATCCCTTCGTCCTGAAGCCGTTCACGGGGAGCTGGGGAAGGATGGTGACCGTGGTGCGGGACAGAAGCACCCTGCAGTCCCTTATCGAGTACAAGGAAGAGCTTGCCAACCCTCAGGAGCAGCACATGTACTACCTCCAGGAATTCGTCAGGAGGCCCCCTCGCGACATCAGGGCTATAGTGGCGGGGGACAGCATCATCGCCTGCGTTCACAGGATTGCCCCGCCGGGCGAGTGGAGGACCAACGTGGCCAGGGGCGCGGTGTCGAAGGCGTTCAAGCCCGACGCCGAGCTGAAGGAAATCATACTGAAGGCAGCGGAGGCGGTCGGCGGGGGCATCCTTGGGGTGGACGCGATGGAGCCAGAGTCAGGCTATCTCGTCCACGAAGTAAACAACACGGTGGAGTTCAAGGGAGCGCAGTCTGCGGTAGACACGGACATCCCCGCCCAGCTCATCAAGTACGTTTCGCAGGTCGCAAGAAGGTAGCCATGGTCCGAGCAGGAGTTCTGGCCGCTTCAGGATACATCGGCGGGGAACTACTCCGCCTCTTGCTTCAGCACCCTGAGGTCGAGATTGCGGCCGCCACCGCCCGGAAGTACGCAGGGGAGTACGTCTTCAGGGTGCATCCAAACCTCCGAGGAGTGACCGAGCTTCAGTTCACCCCTCTCGACGCCTCCAAGATCACAGACTCCTGCGATATCGTGTTCTCTGCGCTACCTCACGGAGAATCGGTGAAAATCGTCCCCCAGTTGGCTGACGCCGGTCTCAAGATCATCGACCTCAGCGCCGACTTTCGCCTGAGCGACAAGAGACAGTACCCGAGCTGGTACGGATATGACCATCCGCGCCCCGATCTTCTGGAGAAGTTCGTCTTCTCGATTCCGGAGATTAACAGGGATCAGGTGAAGGGCGCCACCCTCGTTTCGTCGCCGGGGTGCATGGCCATCACGGCTATACTAGCGCTCGCGCCATTGCTGAAGGAGAAGGCACTCGGCGTAGACCGGGACCACATCGTAGTAGACGCCAAGGTGGGATCCTCGGGCGCAGGGGGCAAGCCGTCTCTGTCGACCCATTTCTCTGAGAGGTTCAGCGTGGTCAGGCCGTACAAGCCGGCGGGCCACAGGCATTCTGCTGAGATTGAGCAGGTTCTGGCCTCTCTTTCCGGGGATGAGGTCAAGGTTTCCATGTCGGCCCACGCCGTCAACATGGTGAGAGGGATTCTGGTCACTTCGCACGTCTTCACCTCGGGCCCGGTCAGGCCGATCGACATCTGGAAGGCTTATCGTTCGATGTACACCGGGAGTTACTTCATCCGCCTGGTTAGGGACAAGCATGGGCCCTTCCGTCTCCCTGACCCAAAGCTAGTCGTGGGTTCGAACTTCTGCGACATCGGTTTCGAGATCGAAGAGCGGACCAGCCGTCTTGTCGCCCTCTCCGCCACTGACAACCTGGTCAAAGGGGCGGCAGGTAACGCCATCCAATCAATGAACCTCATGCTGGGCTTCGACGAGAAGACGGGAATCGCCATGGCGCCCCTTCATCCGGTGTAGAGAATGAGATTAGTGGTAAAGATCGGTGGAAGCCTCATGAGGGAAGGGGTTCCGCAGAACCTCGTCCAGGATGTCGTAGCGCTTGCACCTTCGCACCAGCTGATAATCGTCCACGGCGGCGGCGACGTGGTGACACAGTATGCCACCCGTCTGGGGAAGGAACAGCGCTTCGTTGTCTCTCCGGAGGGAATCCGGAGCAGGTACACTGACAGGGAGACGGCCGAGATTTACCAGATGGTGATGACCGGTTTGCTCGCCAAACGGCTCGTGCTAGCCCTCGGGAAGGCGGGGGTGAAGAGCATCTCGCTGGCAGGGGTAGATGGGCTGCTGATGCTGGGAAAGCGGAAGGCGAAGCTGGTGATCGTGGACGACAGGGGAAGGAAAGTCGCCATCGAGGGCGGATACACGGGCAAGGTTGTGGTCGTTAACACCTCTCTGCTCGACACACTGCTCTCGCAGGGCTACGTCCCTGTGGTGTCTCCGGTGGCGGCAGGGGAGGAAGGGGAACCCCTCAACGTCGACGGAGATAGGGCCGCCTCGTCGATAGCGATTAAGGCTGGAGCCAACGCAGCCGTGTTCCTGACCAACGTGGACGGACTCGAGCTAGATGAGAAGCTCGTCAGTCATCTGACTCCCTCAGAGGCATCGTCCCAGCTTCCGAAGATCGGTTTCGGAATGCAGAAGAAAGTGATGGCCGCTGCGGAGTCGGTCGAGGGTGGGGTAAACGAAGCAATAATCTGCTCGGGGACCAGGCCCGGCCCCCTCACAAGGGCGCTGGCTCACGACATGTGCACGGTGATTAGCGCGCAATGAGCCACATCCAAGAGATCGAGGAAGCTTTCGGAGCCCAGGCGTTCAAGAAGTTCCCCCTATCCATTGTCAGGGGGAAGGGGTCCCTCGTCTGGGACGCCGACGGCAAGGAGTACCTAGACTTCATGACAGGCATCGGTGTCGCCCTAGTGGGGCACTCCAATGATGCGGTGGTGAAGGCGATAAACGAGCAGGCTGCCAAGTTAATCACCTGCCACGGCACATTCTACAACGACGCCAGGGCGGGATTCATGGAGAGACTAATCAAAATCGCGCCAAAGGGTTTGAGCAAGGCCCTCCTAGCGAACAGCGGCACCGAATCGGTCGAGGCTGCGATTAAACTCGCCAGAAGACACACGGCAAGGAAGAAGATTGTATCGATGAAGGGTGCGTTTCACGGCAAGACCTACGGGTCCCTCTCAGCCACGTGGAACAAGAAGTACAGGGACCCCTTTGGGCCTCTTCTGGACGGGTTCGAATTCGCGGAATACGGCGACCCGGCCTCGCTCAGTCAGCTCGTTGACAATGACACGGCCGCGGTCTTGGCCGAGCCTGTTCAAGGAGAGAGTGGAATCATAGTCCCTCCCCCCGACTATTTCAAGCAGGTCAGGGAGATCTGCGACCAGAAAGGTGCCCTGCTCATCATGGATGAGATTCAGAGCGGTCTCGGGAGGACGGGAAAGATGTGGGCATCTGAGCACTGGAGCGTCGTTCCCGACATAATGACAGTCTCTAAGGGGCTCGGCGGCGGTCTCCCCATTGGTGCTGCTATCTCAACCGAGGACGTAGCATCGAGCTTGAAAGGAGGGGAGCATACGAGCACCTTCGCTGGCAACCCGCTCTCTTGTGCGGCCGCCTCCGCCACCCTCGATTTCATTACCCATAACGACCTCCCGGGGCATGCGAAGGAGAAGGGGGAGAAAATGAAATCCGGTCTCTCCGTGATAGCATCTGAACACAAACTAGTCAAGGACGTCCGTGGGCTGGGTCTGATGCTGGCGATGCAGACCCGCGTGGACATACACACGCAACTGCTCTCGGCAGAGGCGAAGGGGGTCATCTTCGCGTACTCGGGGAGGGACACATTCCGGTTCCTCCCAGCCCTCGTCATCGAGGAGGGCCAGATTTCCAGAGGCCTCGAAGTGCTCAACCAGGTTATAGGAGAAGAAGAAGCGAACAGACTCTAGCCGGTTACACCCAGAGCGAAGCAGTTTTATTCGAGTTAGGCACGCGATCCCAGCAGGTGGATGCACCGTTTGCTCACGGAGCAAATCGTGAAGATGGACTGCGACAGGTGTAGACTAAGGACTGAACACTATCTTCTAGATAATGGCGACACGCCAATGCTCTGCCGATGCCTCAGGTGCGGCCAGGTAAAGAAGTATCCCGGACTCTCATCACAGACCAAGGAACCCTACCCAGAAGACAATCGCAAACCAATCTATGTGCGCTAGGTCCGAGCCCCGTCAGGCTGTCCCTAGTCTTCTCGCGTAGCGCAGTTGATGCCCGCCAGATATCCGAAGGTGATGCACGGCCCCAGAGTCGCGCCCGAACCGGCATACCCAGGTCCCATCACGCTGGCAGAATTGTCCCCCCGCATACAGGCCCTCGATAGCCCTCCCGTCTTGCCCGAGGACGCGTCCGACACCATCGGTTGTCCGGAACAGATGGAACCCCGCCGGGGCGGGGTCGCGAAGAGAGGGCAAGCATTTAGGGAACGAACCTCCTGGGTTGTCATGCGGGAATAGGAGTGAAGAGGAATCAGGTCGACTCCGAGAAGATTGACGAACTTCTGCTGGGCCTACTGAGGGAGGATGCCAGGGCGTCCAACACGAGAATCGCAACAAAACTCGGGCTCTCCGAATCAGCCATCAGGCGCAGGATTGACAACATGAGGGCGAGCGGAAGGATACGAAGGTTCACAGTTGACGTGGACGACAGAGACCAGAGCAGCGCTATAACCTGGGTATCAGTCGCCCCAGCGACCCCCACTCGTCAGGTGAGCGAGAAAATCAAGGCGATCAAGGGGGTGGAGTCTGTCTACGAGACGGCGGGGCAATTCGATATTGCTGTTATCGTCAAAGGTGCGAATATCGGCGAAGTGAACGCGACCATCGAAGGTATACGGCGGGCTGGGGGAGTCACAAGCACGAACACCACCATGGTACTTCGCACAATTCGCTAGTTTCGGCCGAATATCGTTAAATCAACACGCGTTTGCCTGTTGGACTCGGAGGAACTTCAGCGAATAATGAACTGCATAGAATGCGACGCCCAAGTCGCCATCCCCGCTGACGCCATCCAGGGCGAGATAGTGTCCTGCAGAGAGTGCGGGACATCATTCGAACTGGTGAGGGAGCAGTCTGGAGGCCTCTTCACCCTCCGGCCTGCGGAGCTGGAAGAAGAGGACTGGGGCGAGTGAGCGGCTGGCGTCTTTTTCACTACTCTATGACACCATCCGCTGGGAAGAGAAGGCAATCGTAGGCGCCGCGGAGAAGCGCGGGGTCAGAGCCAACCTCGTGGACTCCAAGGACCTCTCGATCACCCTGAACTCGGGCGAGTTGCCTCTCTCCGACGGGGTGGTCCTCCAGAGGTGCGTGAGCTACTTCCGCAATGTTCACTCCACTGCCGCTCTCGAGGCAGTGGGCCATAAAGTGGTCAACTCCTTCGCCTGCGCCTGGGTGTGCGGCAACAAACTGTTCGGGTCGCTCGAGCTCGTAAAGCATCACATCCCGACCCCCAGAACCACCCTCGCAATGGCGGAGGATTCTGCCCTTCGCTCGATGGAGCAGATGGGATACCCCGCGGTGGTCAAGCCCGTGGTCGGAAGCTGGGGGAGGCTGTCCGCCCTCATCAGAGACGGCGATGCCGCTAGGGCGGTGATCGAAGACAGAGAGCAGATGTTCCCCCTCTATCAGATCTACTACCTGCAGGAGTTTGTCAAACGGCCTCCGCGGGACATCAGGTCTTTCGTGATCGGGGACAGGACAATCGCCGCCATCTACCGCTACTCCGGAGGGTCAGAGTGGAGGACTAACACTGCGAGAGGGGGCAAGGCAGAGGCCTGTAAGATCACGTCCGAACTCGACGAGCTGTCCGTGAAGGCTGCAAAGGCAGTCGGCGGGGAGTTCGTGGGGGTGGATCTGATGGAGGGGAGCGACGGGCTGCTGGTCCACGAGGTGAACAACACGACAGAGTTCAAAAACACCGTCCCGGCCACGGGCGTAGACATCCCCGGAATGGTTATTGATTATCTGATTTCTGTGCAAAGGAGATGACAGGTGCTGCAGGCAGCTCTGTGAAGCTGCTTCTTGACTCTCTGAGGATCTACTCCCCTACCACTCAGGAGGCAGAGCTCGCGACATTTCTGGTGGATAGGATGAGTCCCCTGGGGTACTCGAACGTTCACATCGACAAAGCGGGGAACGCCATTGGCGAAATCGGAAAGGGGAGGACGAACCTCCTCCTCTGCGGCCACATGGACACGGTCCCAGGCAACCTGCCGGTGAGCCAAAAGCAGGGAAGGGTCTATGGGAGGGGCGCGGCTGACGCGAAGTCCCCCCTGTGTGCGCTTCTTCTAGCGGGAGCGGCGTCAGCAGATTCCGGTATTTGTATCACTTTCGCGGGCGTCACCCAGGAGGAAGGGGAGGGAGCAGGAATCGAACAGCTGATCCGAAGCGGCGATAGGTTCGATTACGCCGTTTTCGGCGAGCCGAGTGGGGCCAACAGGATAACCGTCGGCTACAGAGGCAGGGTCAGCCTCCGCGTAACGATAAGGACCGCGGGTGGGCACGCCGGCTCTCCCTGGGTCCAGAGAAGTGCCTTCGACGAGTTCAACCTCCTCCTCTCCAGACTGAAGCGCTACGAGCGCTCCAAAGAACTCCCAGGGGACCACTTCAGGTCCATCTCCATCTCCCCCACATTGGTGAGAGCAGGGACCTACCACAACGTCATCCCGAACATGTGTGAAGCCACCCTCGACCTCCGCCTCCCTCCCTCGATACCTTCCTTCAGGGCTATCGAGGAGATCCGTTACTTCGCGAGCCAGACGGACGAGGGCGTCATGATCGACATCACTGAGGGCGAGCCCACGGAGGCCTACGAAGTGGACACAAGCTCGACCCTCGTGCGTGCGTTCCAGAGGGCCATCCTTCTCAAACTGAAGATCAAGCCTAACCTCGTGCGAAAGACAGGCACCGGAGACATGAACACCTTCGCCCACAAGAAGAGCACCTCCTGCGTCACCTACGGCCCCGGCCTGTCCCGGACGAGCCACACCGATGGGGAGATGGTGAAGATCAAGGACTACCTTGGCAGCATCGAAGTATTGAAAGAGGCCATCCGACAGCTGGATGCGTTAGGGGCTGGCACAGGGATATGACCGGGAAGGACTTCCTCACGCTTGCAGAGCTCACGCCGGGAGACCTGACGTCGGTGCTGGACCTCTCTGAACGACTAAAGCTCTACCGCACGCAAGGCCTCGGCTCAAAGGTCCTTGAGGGCAAGAGCGTCGCCCTGATCTTCGAAAAGCCGAGCACGAGAACCAGGGTAAGCTTCCAGGTGGCAATCAGTGAGCTCGGGGGGAGCGCAATCAGCCTGAGCTCTAGCGAGATGCAACTGGGACGAGGGGAAACGGTGGAGGACACGGCCCGGGTGCTCTCCCGCTACGTTCACTGCATAATGGCGAGAGTGAACAAGCACTCTGACCTCGAGCGCCTGGCAAAGTCGTCCAGGGTGCCTGTCATAAACGGGTTGAGCGAGCTGCACCACCCCGTGCAGATACTCGCCGACCTCCTCACCCTGAGGGAGCACAAGGGGAGGCTGAAGGGACTGAAGGTGGCCTGGGTTGGGGACGGTGACAACGTCTGCAACTCTTGGACGATCGGCGCGGCCCTGTCAGGGATCGAGTTCGTCGCAGCGACTCCCAAAGGCTACGAGTCGCCGCAGTCAGTAGTCAGCGTTGCTTCCGGCATTGCTCGCACCATGGGAGGGAGCATCGAAATCATCGATGATCCTGCGGCCGCGGTGTCAGGCGCAGATTGCATTATCACGGACACCTTCGTGTCCATGGGTGAAGAACAGGAAAAAATCCGCCGAGAACACGCATTCATCCCCCGGTATCAGGTGAACGGACCCCTCATGGCCAGGGCCAAGACAGACGCCATCTTCATGCACTGCCTTCCTGCCCATAGAGGGGACGAGGTCACCGACGAAGTGATTGATGGCCCTCACTCGGTTGTTTTCGACGAGGCGGAGAACAGGATGCACACGGAGAAAGCCCTCCTCTGCTTCCTCATGCTGGCGAAGAATGACTACTCTGCCCTCACACCCTGACCTCTTCCAGCCCGTACTGCCTTACGAGGGAGACAATCCTCTCCTTGTGGTGCCCGAGCCCCTTCCAGTCCAGAGCCGCGTACCTCACTGGGGCAGCGGAGCGCTGAATCATCTGTCCAACCATCTTCTCATCGACGTATTCTAGGGCGTACTTCGGGGCGACGAATACGAACGCCAGGTCCCCCTCTATCATGAGCTTTGTGAACTTCTCCGGGTAGTGGGTGCCCCCGAATCCGATGGCCACTTTGCTCCAGATTATCTTCCCCCGCAGGCTCTCCATGAGCGCCCTGCCGACCACAGAAGCCGCCTTCTTGTCACCCCAGTATTTCTCGGACGATCCCAGCTCCACGAAGAGCGCGGGCTTCTGGAGTGCGGTAGGCCCGTGGTGCGTTGCCTCCATGGTGATCTCGTATTCCTTCACCTCGCCCCTGTGCTTCCAGAGAGCGATCAGGTAGTTCTTCAGCAGTGACGGGTCTGCCCGTCCCAACTCCTTTCCCGATCCTCCGAACCTCGCCTCGGCCGAGAAGTTCCCCGTTGTGTGAGCGGTAAGGGAGGCAATGCCTGACTCGGCGCTGTGTCGGGATAGGAAGATGTACGCCTGCGGATTGAAGTACTCGTCAAGTGCCGGCGGGTGAACGATCATGCCCTCGAAACGGGCCAGAAGAAAGGAGTCTTTCTGGAACACGGGCTGACCCAGCAGGTTGACACCGGTCGACCGGAATCCCTCCACCTCCACCAGGGCATCAGCCAGGGTCCGCGAAGCCAAGTCGGTCGTGGAAGCAAGGATGACCGTCGCAGGCTCTCCTTGGGGATTCATGGCACCCGGGTCCCCTACCTCGGCGTATTAACGATGGACACTCGGAGATTCCAGTGCCTGAATGAACAACTGAAAAAGGGCAGCACTAAGCATATAAGCAAAACCATCGGGGTCGCCCCAAGAGTTCAACCATGGGAGTCCGCGACTTTCTCAAATCAGCGAACGCGATATTCAAGCTGGCCCACAAGAGCGACAGGGACGAATTCACCCTGTACCTGAAGCTGGTGGCCTTGGGGGTCGCCGTGGTAGGGACCATCGGCTTTCTCATCAAGCTGATAGGATCCTTCGCCTTTGGCGGTTCCGGCTGAAAGGTTATTAGGCAAATAAAAATCGGGCAGTTTCCGAAGTGTCGGTTTTGAGTGAGCCAGAAAGAAGCAGTTCCATATTCCCGGTGAAGACCACAGGGGGGCAAGAGAAGACAGTGGCCACCTTCGTTGCCAACAGGGCGATGCAGAAGAAGAAGCCGATCTACTCGGTGCTCGCTCTAGACACATGGAAGGGGTACGTATTGTTTGAAGCCCCCAATAGCCAGGTGGTCGACGAGAGCATTCAAGGGTTCAAGCACGTCAGGAGCAAGATCCCAGGAATGATGCAGTACTCCGACATCGAGAAGTACCTCGTGACGAAGTCGATGGTCGCTGAGCTCAACGAAGGCGACACGGTGGAAATTGTCGCTGGTCCCTTCAAGACCATGAGGGCCAAGATATCAAGAGTGGAGAAGGAAAAGCAAGAAGTCGTGGTCACTCTGCTCGACACGGCCTTCGCGATGCCGATCACGATAGACGCGAGCTTCACCAAGCTTGTGGAGCGCGCGAAGCCGGAGCAACCAAAGTGATTCTAAGTGGGCGATAAGCAAGTTATCAACGTCCTGGTAACGGGTGGGGAAGCAAGCGCTGGACCCCCTCTAGGACCGGCCCTTGGTCCCCTCGGCGTAAACGTACTGGGCATCGTTAACGAAATCAACAAACAGACTGCGGATTTCAAGGGTATGAGAGTACCCGTGAAAGTCGAGGTCGACAAGGAGACCAAGCAGTTCGCAATTTCAGTGGGCACTCCGACCACGTCGGCCCTGATAGCGAAGGAGTCCGGAATACCGAAAGGTTCCGGCAAGCCCAACACGGAGCTCGCGGGGGACCTGACCATGGACAAAGTAATCAGCATAGCCAAGAGCAAGATAGCTGGCTCCTACGCCGCCAGCGTCAAGTCCGCCGTCAAGGAAGTGGTCGGAAGCTGCGTCAGCATGGGAGTCAAGGTCGAAGGAAAGGACGCACGTGAGTTCATGAAAGAGATAGACGCCGGAAAGTGGGACTCCAAGTTCCAGTAGGGGCGCCACGGTCAAAGTCGAGAAACAGGACACAACGCTTTTAACCAATGTTCCAAGGCTCGGCAAGGAATTCGTGAAAGGAGGGTGCTCTCAAACCAGCAGCTTGCAGAGCTTGCCAAGAAGGGCAAGGAACAGGCAAAGGAGACCAAGTTTACCCAGTCCGTAGAAGTAATGATAAGCCTGAAGGAAGTCGACCCCAAGAAGACAGACCTCAACATAAACGAGATAGTCTACCTCCCCCACCCCACCTCAAAGCAGGCGAGGCTCTGTTTCATTGGGTCCGGTGACCTCGCAGTGAGGGCGAAGAACGCAAAGGCCAATCTCGTCATGGACCCCGCGCAGCTCGAGAACTACGGAGGGAGCAAAAGGGAGGCGAAAAAGCTGGCCCGGTCGTATGATTTCTTCCTCGCAGACACAGCGCTGATGCCCAGGATAGGCAAGGTTCTCGGTCAGGCTCTCGGTCCCAAGGGGAAGATCCCGACCCCCGTCCCGCCAAACTCGCCCATCGAGACCATGATCAACAGAATGCGCACAGCCATCAGGGTAAGAAGCAGGGGGTCCCTCGGAGTCACGGCGAAGGTCGGGGACAGCAAGCTTTCAGAGCCCGAAATCGCGGACAACATCGTGGCAGTGGTGAACGCCGTCTCGAAGAAGCTCCCGAACGGGGACAAGAACATCAGGACAATCATGGTCAAAACTACGATGGGGAAGCCGGCAAAGCAGGTGGTAGAGTAGGTTGAGCGAGACCGTTCAGGTCCAGCGGAAGCACAACCCCAAGAAGGCAGAGACGGTCGAAAGGGTTACTGAGCTCGCCAAGAAGTACCCAGTGATCGCGGTCACCACCCTTTCTAAGGTCAGGTCGACCCAACTGATGGCGGTTAGGAAGGCTCTCCGAGGTCACGCGGAAGTGTACGTTGTCAAGAACAAACTCGCGATCCTGGGCCTCAAGAACGCAGGGATCAAGAACGCTGACCAACTTCTTTCCCACCTCGGCGGCCAGAACGCCCTGATCTTCTCAACCTACGATCCATTCAAGCTCTTCCTCACGCTCGATAAGAGCCACGTCTACCTTCATGCCCGTGCGGGCGACAAGGCCCCCAACGACATTATCGTCCCGGCAGGCAACACAAGCCTCCCGGCCGGCCCGGTCCTTAGTGAGTTCAGGGAAGCGGGAATCTCGACGAAGATCGAAGGAGGGAGCATCTGGGTCAACAAAGACTCCGTCGCGTTGAAGAAGGGAGGCGAGGTGACTCCCAAGCTGGCCAGCCTCCTGTCGAAGCTCAACATCAAGCCGATTCGCGCTGGCCTGACGATTGCACTCGCTTACGAGGACGGCCTAATCTACTCCGGAGATCTGGTGGCGATAGATCTCGAGAAGTACAGGCAGAGCCTGGTCGAAGCCTACGGGTCAGCGAGAGGGCTTTCGGTTCTCATCGGTTATGTCACTAAGGAGACAGCACCCGAAATCATCGCGAAGGCATACCGAGAAGCTGTGAGCGTGGCCGTAGAGGCTGGGTTCGTAACCAGGGAAACAGCACCTCTGGTCCTCGGAAGGGCTGAGGCCGAGGCAGCGGCACTCACAGCCGAGGCTAAGAAGAAGGGCCTTGCAGAATAAGAAAGGTTGTATATTCCTAGCCGAAGAGCGAAGCGAGACCCTGTAGAGCCTCTTCTTCCTTCTTTTCCTCTTCTTTCGGCTTCTCCTCCGCCTTCGCAGCAGGTGCTCCGGGAGCCGCGGCAGCTGCCACGGGTGCGGCAGCCATTGTGGCCGCATTCTTCAGAGCTTCGTCGATGTTGACTTCGCTGAGGGCAGAAGTGAGTGCTTTGATCTTTACTTCATCAGGGGTGGCACCCGTCGCCTTGACCACGTTGGTCAGGTTCTCTTCGTTGACGGGCTTCCCTAACTTGTGAAGCAGGAGGGCAGCGTAGACATACTCCATTTTATTTCGCAGGCAGGCGGTCTCAGTTCCGTATATAACTGTTTGAAAGCAAAAGCCCTGCTAGCCCTCCCTTCTGTTCATTATCCTGTGCTCTGTCCGAAAGCCGAGCTTCTCATAAAGAGACCAGGCAGCTTTGTTCTTCGCGTTCACCATCAGGCCAGTCTGGGCGAACCCTCTTTCTTTGCTTACCTTCAACGCATGCCTCATGAGCGCCTCCCCTATGCCCTTACCTCTATGCTCAGGCAGCACCATTACGTCGTATATCCACCCAATCTCAGCGTCACTGAAGGGCCTCTGAGAGACTCCGAACCAAACATAACCTGCCATCCTTTCATCGGTCCCTACTTGGGCGACGTAGAACTCGTTGCCGCTCCTAGCCAATAGAGCGTCCAACCGCGTCCCGAACACCTCCTTGGCTCTCTCCACGAACTTCAGCTCGTCGTCGTCCAGCTCCGACGGCAGCTCCTCGATTGAAAGCTCCCTGATCCGGGGCAGTTCGCCCTCCTTCGCCCTCCTAATTGTAATCTCCTGGGGCAACCCAAGCAGGGTCTTCGTCCCATGTTTATCTACTTCAGGCCGAGGAGCCTCAAAATCCGAGTTGAATGAGAAGAAGGAAGCCCTAAGAGCGAAGTTCTCGGCTGACTACAAGCACTACTACCTGGTCGACCTTTTCAGGCGCGAAGGCTTCATCCGGAAGAAGTGCGAGAGCTGCGGGAACTACTTCTGGACCCTCGACCCCGCGAGGAAAAGGTGCGACGACCAGCCCTGCTCAGCTTACTCCTTTATCGGCGACCCCCAGACCAGTAGGAAGTTCGATGAGGTCGAGTCTTGGAAGGCAATTGAGCATTTCTTTGTCAAGAACCACCACACCAGCGTCAAGCGATACCCTGTCGTCAGCCGCTGGAGGCCCGACCTCTACTTCACCGTCGCCTCGATAGTTGACTTCCAGAGAGTCGAGGCTGGGAAGGTGGTATTCCAGCTCCCTGCGAACCCACTCGTCGTCCCTCAGATGTGCATGAGGTTCAACGACATACCCAACGTCGGGGTCAGCGGCAAGCACTATACCTCCTTCGTCATGGTCGGCCAGCACAGCATAGCCGACAGGGAGGGGTACTGGAAAGACAGGTGCATCGACCTCGACTTCCAGCTGATGACGAAAGTGTTCGGCATCGATAAGAAAGAGATTACTTTCAACGAGGATGTCTGGGTCGGCTACGGCGCCTTCGGCTACTCTCTGGAGTACTTCGTCCGGGGCTTGGAGCTCGGCAACGCTGTCTTCACAGCCTTCGAAGGCGACATCTCGGACTACAGGGAGATGAAAGAGAAGGTGGTCGACATGGGTACGGGCCTTCAGCGCTGGGCCTGGATCAGTCAGGGGACACCGACCAACTACGACGCAAACTTCGGCTCTGTTCTGAAGAGAATGAACGAGCTGTGCAAGGTCCAACTCGACAGGAAGCTCTTCCTCGCTTATTCGCGGCTTGCGGGAACCATGAACGTCGACGAGTTCGGCTCCCTCTCAGGTCAGCGTGCGATAATTGCCAAGCGACTGGGCATCGATAGCAAGGCCCTCGAGGAACAGCTCGGACCGAAGGAGGCCATGTACGCCATAGCCGACCATTCTAGGACCCTGCTCTTTGCGATAGCGGATGGTATGCTCCCGAGCAACTCCGGGGGCGGCTACAACCTTAGAATCGTCTACAGAAGGGCGATGAACTTCATCAAGCACTACAAGTTCCCTCTGACAATCGCCGACGTCGTCGGCTGGCACATCGACCACCTTTCGGCCATGTACCCCGAGCTGGAGGAGCACAGGGGCGACCTAGCCAAGATTCTCGAAGTCGAGGAGGCACGATACGCGTCGTCCTCCGAGCGAGTCTCGAAGATAGTCTCTTCTCTCTCCCTGGCGGGGAAGCCCGTCCCCACAGACGAGCTCATCCGCCTCTACGACTCCGACGGGGTGACTCCGGAGCAGCTGGCCGAGGCTGGAGCACTGATCGACAAACCTGAGGACTTCTATGAGCAGGTACAGGCGAGGCACATCACCCGCAGAATGGAGGAGCCGAAGCCGAAGTTCGACACAGGCAAGCTTCCTGCCACCAAGTTGCTATACTATGAAGAGAACCCCGACTTCGATTTCAGGGCGAAGGTCCTCAGGGTCTTCCCGGGAGGGTACGTCGTCCTCAACCACACAGTGTTCTATCCGAGGGGAGGGGGTCAGGAACCAGACAGGGGGACGATCGGAGAAGCTGACGTCGTGGACGTAGAGAAGTACGGCGAAGTCGTCATCCACAAAGTCGTGGGGAGAGCTCCCAGGGCCGGTGCAGTCGTCCCGTGCCATGTCGACACGAAAAGGAGAAGGAGAATCACCCAGACTCACACCGCGACCCACATAATCAACGGCTCGTCGCGCCAGGTTCTTGGGCCCTGGGTCTGGCAGCACTCCGCCTTCAAGGAAGAGGACTACGGGCGAATTGACATCACCCACTTCGCCCACCTGACCGACGTCGAAGTCCAGAAGATCGAAGACCTGGCGAACGAGATAGTCAGAAAGGACCTGAAGGTGAAGAACACCTTCATGCTTCGACAGGTGGCCGAGGAGAAGTACGGCTTTAGGCTCTACCAGGGGGGTGTGGTCCCAGGCAGGATGGTCAGGATCGTCGATATCGGTGGGTGGGACATCGAGGCCTGCGGTGGCACCCACAACAAATCCACAGGCGAGGTCGGGCTAGTCAAGATAACCAAGGTTGAGCGCATCCAGGATGGCGTCGAGCGCATCAACTTCGTCGCTGGCGAGGCTGCCATCGAATATATGCACAGGATGGACTCGGAGCTTCTGGAGCTGTCCGCCGTCCTCGGCACCCAGAGGGAGAATCTCCCCAAGGTTGCGAAGGCGCTCCTAGGCGAGTTGGAGGCCTCCCGCGCACGCGAGAAGAGTCTGGGTCAAGCCATGGAGGAGATGTCCTCCACCGGCATCGGCTCCTCAGCGAAGAGCATCCAGGGGGCAAAGATTTACGTCGCCAAGAACCCCCCTATGGGTGAGGAACAGATTATTGCTCAGGGCCAGAAGAGCGTTTCGTCCGAGCCGTCCCTGATCTACCTGGCCCTCTTCCCCGCGGGTAAGTCTGCCCGGATTGTGTGCTTTGTGGGCTCTTTGGCCAAGCAGGCAGGGTACTCCGCATCCGATATCGTCAGGAAGCTTGCCCCTGTCCTCGGAGGCTCAGGCGGCGGATCGCCAGCCTTCGCGCAAGGAGGCGGACCCCTGGTTGAGAAGATAGACGAAGCTTCCTCACAGGCAGCGAGCCTCGAGCCCGCTCTCCAGAGTTGAACCCCATGTCCTCCAGAGAGAAGTATTGGCTGAAGGTATGGAACGACAAGCACGTCTTCGAGCCCGATCCTGTCGCCGGCAAGAAGAAGGTGTTCGTCACCGTCCCCTTCCCCTACATGAACGCTGCCGTCCACGTAGGAACCGCCTTCACAGCCGCCCGGGTCGAGTTCTATGCCCGCTTCAAGCGTCTTCAGGGGTACAACGTTCTGTTCCCCTGGGCCTGGCACTGGACGGGGAAGACCATCGTGGGCATGAGCCAGCGGCTCAAGCAGGGGGACCCCTCGGCCAGGAGGGCGTTCGCTGCTGACGGCGTCCCAGAGGACGAGGTCGAGAAATTCGTCGAACCGGAGTACCTTGCCTCCTACTACACCAAGGTGAGCCGCCAGGTGATGAAGGACACAGGGTTCTCCATAGATTGGCGTCGCGAGTTCCGGACAGTGGATCCCGCTTTCAGGAAGTTTGTCGAGTGGCAGTACCTGCACCTGAGGGAACTTGGTTACGTGGTCCAGGGAACCCACCCGGTGGTCTGGTGCCCCTTCGACAAGAGCCCCACCGGAGACCACGACAGAATGGAGGGAGAAGGCGTCTCACCCGAGGAGTTCAACCTGATCAAGTTCCACCTGGGTGAGTTCGCGCTGGTCGCCGCGACCCTCCGCCCCGAAACAATCTATGGGGCCACCAACCTGTGGGTCAACCCTGACGCCGAATACAGCGAAGCGCGAGTGGACGGCGAACTCTGGATTGTAAGCTCCGCCGCCATAACAAAGCTCTCCGAGCAGGAGCACAATGTCGTCCCAGTCCGGTCCTTCAGGGGCTCCGACCTGGTCGGAAGGTACGCCATGGCCCCGCTGACGGGCAAGTCCCTCCCAATCCTTCCTGGCAAGTTCGTTGACGACTCGATCGCGACAGGCGTGGTATACAGCGTCCCTGCACACGCTCCATACGACCTGATGGCTCTACGCGACATTCAGACGGGGAGGATGCAGGTGCCCCGGGGGATCAAGGAGATCGCAGACAAGCTGGCCCCGATTCCCATACTCACAGTGAAGGGCTACTCGCTGGTCCCGGCGGAGGACGCCATCAAGCGACACGCAATCAAGGATTCCACAGACCCGAACCTGAAGGATGCGACTGAGGAGGTATACAGCGCCGAGTTCCACAACGGCGTCCTCACCGAGGCATCCGGACCACTGGCCAGACTGACGGTAGAGGAGGCGAAGGCCAAGGCACTGGAACTGCTGGCGAAGACGGCCCGTCTAAGCAAGATGTACGAGCTCCCTGAGAAGGTAGTCTGCCGCTGCTCGACGAGATGCTATGTGAAGATTCTGGAGAACCAGTGGTTCCTGAATTACTCGAACCCCGCCTGGAAGGCCAGGGCGAAGCTTGTGGTGGAGAAGGCGGCCGTCTACCCCGAAGAGGCGCGGCAGTGGTTCTACTCAACCATAGAATGGCTCAACGACTGGCCCTGTGCCCGGCGCTCCGGCATGGGGACCAAACTTCCCTGGGACAAGGACTGGATAGTCGAGACCCTCAGTGACTCGACGATCTACATGGCTTACTACAACATCAGCAAGTTTGTCAACCTAGAAAAGATTGGACCGGACAACCTAACAATCGAAGCGCTGGATTACATCCTTCTCGGGAGAGGGAACCCTGCCAACGTGGCCAAGGCCTCCAGGACGACAGAGAAGCGTCTCCGGGAAATCCGGGCAGAGTTTGACTACTGGTATCCGGTTGACCTCCGAAACTCGGCCAAGGAACTGATACCAAACCATCTGACCTTCTACGCCTTTCATCATGCGGCCCTTTTCCCCGAGAGGGACTGGCCCCGGGGTTTCGGCATCAACGGAATGATCCTTATCGAGGGGAAGAAGATGAGCAAGACGAAAGGGAACTTCGTCACCTGGAAGGGCGCTTTAGAGAAGTACGGGGCGGACGGGTTCCGGCTCGGCCTGGCGCTGACAGCAGATGGCATGGACGACGCCGACTGGAGGGACCGGACCGCTCAAGACGCCAAGGCGAAGACCGAGTCTGTGATCCCCTTCGTACGGAAAACACTGAAGTCAGCCACCGCCCGGGCTGAGAACGAACTCGACGCCTGGCTGATCTCCTCGCTTCGCAGGAGGATTGTCACCGCCACGGAGTCCATGGAAGAGATGAAGATCCGACGCGCCTCTGCCACCGTCTACCTCGACCTATGGAACGACATCAGGTACTACCTCCATAGGACGAGGAACCCAAGGAAGCAGACACTGGCCGAAGTCTTCGGCGCCTGGGTAAGGATGATGTCCCCCTTCACCCCCTTCATGGCAGAGGACCTGAACCACGAACTGGGCGGAAAGGGTCTCGTGTGCCAAGCCGACTGGCCTTCCCCCAAGGACTTCGCGCTGGACGAAGAGGCGGAGCTGGCGGAAGCCGTGCTAAACAGGGTGATTGAGGACGCCCGTAACGTGCTGAACGTCGTGAAGGGCCAGAGGGCGAAGCTCAACATCTATGTCAGCTCTGAAATGGCGAGGAATTACTTCTTCGAGCTCGCATCAGCCAAGAGGAGGAATGAGAATGTGGGCCAGGTCGTGAAAAAATACGCCTTGCTGAAAATCCAACCAGACAGGGTCTTCAAACTCGGCTTCGAAATCGGAGACGACATGCTCGGCAAGCTCCTGTCCCACAGGGGGTTCGACGAGTTCGAGATACTCTCCCAAGCGTCTGATTTCATGTCTCGCGAGCTCGGAATCTCGGTCGTCGTTCAGAGGGCGGGGGCAAAGGGGATCCACGACCCAGCGAACAAAGCGAAGGACGGGCTCCCAACCAAGCCTGCTTTCCTCCTGGAGTAGGGTTCAAAACAAAGACGGAGGCAGGGGCAGATAACCCCTATACGCTAGCCTCCTATTCTGAAGAGCTTGGTGCCGCACACGGGGCACGTCCCTGAAGTGGCGTGCCGCCCGTTCTTCATGGTGATACTCTGCGGGTTCTTCATTTCCCTCTTCTGTTTGCACTTCACGCAGTAGGCAGTTGTCGTCTCTGATTCTCCTCGCTTTCTCGATGGTTCCTCCCCGCTTTAAACCACCTGCTTTCAAATACATTCGTCAGGAACACCCTTCCCGTCAGGGTTCAAATACGCCCACCGAAGCCGCGCATCGTCAAATGTCGTCGGATGATGTGATTCTCCGGGAGGTAGCGAAGGTGAGAATGTCCGACGAGTTCTCCGACTACACGCTCTACGACAGGCTGTCCAAGACCGTCCGCTCCGATAGCCCGTTCAGGAAGGTCCTTCAAGACCTCTCGGCTACTGAGCAGGGGCACTACACGTTCTGGAGGAAGTACGTCCCGGGGGAGGAGCCGAAGCTAGCGAAGCTCAAGCTCTACTGGGTCCTCTTCCTGAGGAAGTTCTTCGGTCTAACGTTCGCAACCAGGTACCTCGACCGGCACGAAGCCAACGTCGTGAAGGAGTATCAGGGGCTCTCAAGGCTCATCCCCGAGGCGGACCGGCTCGCGTACGACGATATGGTGGCCGACGAAAAGGAGCACGAGAAGGCATTCGCGCTGAAGGTCGAGAGTTCCGCCGTCCGCTACATAGCGTTCGTCGTCCTCGGACTCGCAGATGCCCTTGTCGAGATATCGGGTATCCACGCCGGGTGGCTCGGCCTCTTCGAAAAAACGGAGATAGCAGGCCTCGCGGGAGTCGTGGCCGGGGGAGCGGCGTCCCTGGCGATGGCCTCGGCGGCGTTTGCCCAGGCGAAGCAGGGTTTCAGCGGCTCCGCCAGGCTGAGCGCAGTGTACACGGGGGTGTCCTACTTCATAACCGCGATAATCCTGGCAACGCCGTACTTCCTGACATCTAGCATGATTCTGGCGCTTGGTTCGTCACTGACCCTCGCGGTGGCGATACTCGCGGTCACGACGTGGTACAGCACCGTAATTCAGCAGAAGCCGTTCCTCCGAGACTTCGTCGAAATCCTCGCGATCCTGTTCGGAACGACCATACTCGTTTTTCTTCTGGGCGCCTTTGTCAGCGCTGAGTTCCCAGGCATCAAGGGTGCCCTTGCGATTCCAACGTGACACCCAACCTGAGTACGGCCTGGGTTTCGCAAGATTCCGACAAAACGGCTTATTACCGAACGGCACCAGCATCGGAGTGATTGGAGATGCAGCGGGTGCTCGCCGAGTCGAAGGGGCCTTCGAGGAACGCGGAGCTTGTAGGCCGGATCTGTGACTTCATCAGGAAGAATTCCACTTCGAAGATTACACTTCGGAGCCTGGGCGAGCGGTTTGCGGTGAGCCCCTTTCACCTCCAGAGGGTCTTCTCGGAGGTCATGGGAATGTCCCCGCGCAAGTACCTGGAAGAGTGTCGGCTCCACGACCTCAGGTCGCGGCTGTCAAAGGGGGAACCCGTCGTCAACGCCATCAGGGGCACAGGATACTCTGCCCAGAGCTGGCTCTACGAGAGCTCGAGGACGCGGCTCGGGATGACACCAGCTACCTATCGAAACGGGGCGCCAGGGACCCTGATAACCTACGCCACGGGCGACTCATCCCTCGGCCGCCTCCTAGTAGCGGCAACCGAGCATGGGGTGTGCTCTGTCAAGGCGGGGCGAAGCGATGACGAATTGGTGGGTGCTCTTCGGAAAGAGTTTCCCAGGGCAGAGATCTCCAAGGGTCAAAGGGCCCGGCGTTTCCTAGAAGCCCTGAACAAGCACCTCAGCGGCCAGGAGGTCAGGCTCCCCGTGGACATCAGAGGCACGGACTTCCAGCTCAAGGTGTGGATGGCCCTCCGCGATATCCCACTGGGCGAGACCAGATCCTACAGCGACATGGCGCGCATCATAGGGGAGCCCAAGGCAGTCCGAGCCGTCGCCAACGCCTGCGCATCTAACCCTGTGCCCCTGATCATACCGTGCCACAGGGTAATAAGAAGAGACGGGAGTCTGGGAGGGTATGGATGGGGGATCGGTCGCAAGAAGATCCTGCTCTCGAATGAGCAGGCACTGGTTTCCTCGACGGGCAACTGATCTGGGATGTCAAAGCTGAGGCAGAGCTTCACTGCGTACTCCGGACTTCTCGTTCTGAGCGTAATATGGGGTCTCGCTTTTGTGGCCATCAAACAAGTCGTAACTGAGCTCACTCCAGTCAACCTCGCGCTGCTCCGCTGGCTCGTCGCCAGCGTCCCCTTCCTCATTCTCCTCCCCATAATCGGAAGGCCCAAGGCCCCCTTCGAAAGGGGGGATGTCCCCCGACTCCTTATTGTAGCCCTGGCGAACGTAGCTGGCTATCACATTTCCCTGTACTACGCGGAGACCACCCTCTCCGCGGGCCTTTCGGCACTCCTGACTTCATTCGGACCGATCTTCATAGCCATACTGTCCTACCTTCTCCTGGGCGAAAAGGCAGGGAGGAAGGTGCTCATCGGATTGCTCCTGGCCATAGCGGGCACCGCTGTTCTTTCAACTGGCTCGATTTCGGTCAACGACCTATCCTCATACGCAGGGATAATTGAGAACCTGATCACCGCCCTCTGCTACGCGCTCTTCACGGTGCTCGCGAAGCCGCTGGTGCACAAGTACGGCTCGGCGTCGACGACCATAATGGCAGGGCTCGTCGGCACCGCGATGATGCTCCCCCTTCTCTCCCAGAGCTTCTTCGTCCAGGTGTCGGCGCTTTCAGTCCAGGGATGGGGTAGCGTTCTGTACCTCAGTCTGCTCAGCACGGTATTCGGGTACTTGATGTTCTACGCACTTGTCAGCAGGGGAGCGGTCACCCGGCTATCAATCCAGCTCTACCTGATCCCGGTGGTCAGTGTGATAGGAGGAGCGCTGCTGCTGAACGAGCCCATCATACCCTCCGTGACAATAGGAGGCGGAATGATGCTCCTGGCCGTGGCGATCGCCACCCGAAGGTAGAACGGCGTTCAGGTTCGGGAAGCTCGCTTAAATCAGCCTGAGGAGCTTCGCTCCCTGTGCGCCTTATAGTCGGCATCTCCGGCGCGAGCGGTGCCATCTACGGAGTGCGGGCCCTGCAGGCGCTTCGAGAGCTCGGGGTCGAGACCGACCTCGTCGTCACCGAAGCTGCTCTGGAGACGATGCGTCTCGAAACAGATTTCAAGAAGTCGGACCTGGTCAAGCTGGCCACAGCGACCCACAGGCTAGACGACATAACCTCGAAGATTGCAAGCGGATCTTACAAGACGGATGGGATGCTGGTCATCCCCTGCAGCATGAAGACCCTCGCAGGCATCGCGAGCGGCTACTCCGACAACCTGCTTCTCAGGGCCGCAGACGTGACCATCAAAGAGAGGCGTCGGCTCGTCCTAGTTGTAAGAGAGACGCCCCTCTCCCTCATACACATCGAGAACATGGAGACGGTGACGAGGGCAGGCGCCGTAATCCTCCCCGCGATGCCAGCCTTCTACAACAGGCCGAAGACAATCGCAGACCTGGTCGACCAGGTTGTGGGAAAGTCTCTCGACGTGCTAGGAATTGAGCATCGCCTTCTGAAGAGATGGGAGGGAGGAGGGGAGAACCGCTCGCTCGGGCCAAGTAAGCGCCAGAACTAGAACTCCAAGGTAGCGCCGTCCACCCTGACCTTGGAGCCCGGCTTGATCTTGCTCACGTCTATCAGGTCTACACAGGGGATCTCCGAGATTATGGCACCGACGGCCACTATGGTCTCGCACTTCGCGTTGATAATAGCGCATGGGGCAACGCCGTTCTTCGCCAACCTGTAGAGAACGTACGACCCGACTGTGGACCCTTTACCATAGGGGAAGACCAGCACTCTCCCCTTGACCGACTGCCCTACCAGCTCGCTTCCACGTTCCGATACCTCTCCCGTGTCGGGGTTCACCCCGCCGTAGAAAGACATGGGGGAGGGAGAAACCAACGCCTGACCTTCTGCCCTCCCTTCAAAGATCGCCCGCCCCTTCAACCTCAACCTCTTTTCGTCGCCTCCGAAACGCACTCCTCGAGTGGCATGAACCTGACCTTCAAGCCCGCGTTCCGCAGGTAGTGGCACGCCTTCGCCGAGTTCGTCGCTACGACCCTGTATCCGAGTTCCTCGACGGGAGCGACCACCATGCATGTATCTAGCGCAAACTTTGCCCCGCTTGCTTCGATCAGCCTGGAGTAGCCCGCGGCGTCTCCCTGCAGTTTGACCTCCCTGCTGCAACAGACCCAGAACTCGCGCCTGACCTGGCGCCCGGTGAGGAGTTTCGCAAGGGTCGCCAGCTCGGCCAGCGAGCAGTGTGGGCAGCCGACCGAAACGAAGTCCGGCTCCCCCTCATCGTTCAGCAGGGAATCGGTCTCCGCCAGCTCCTTCCTTGTGAAGGTCACAGCCTCAAGGTTCTTCGTACCCAGTCCAAACTCAGGGGTCAGGCCCTCCACGTGAAACATGGCGACACCCCCCGAGCTCGCAAGCGCTGCGGAAAGGGTCTTCAGATCCTCAAGGCCTGCGCGTCGGATTCCCCTGAAGTATGGTATGCCGTCCTTCACCGCTCTTCCTACGAAGTATCCCATAGCTGAAAAGTCCTCTGGCAGCCTGAGTTGTGCTTCGACCTCCACAGCGATGGTCGGCACCCGGTTCTCCCTGAGGTGCAATCCATAGAGAGGGGTGCGCCCGGTGAGGCTCGCCGCCAGCGCGCTGGGCCCCCCTTCCCGGTTCGTCCTCGCCCCGATGACAGAGTTGGCGTAGGCCACCGCAGAGCTTTCACCCCAGGCAATGTGTTGGCCGAAGCTGGGCTCGTTGCCTGCAAGGTACGGCGTGCACGTGCAAGTGATTTCGACCCCAAGCTTCCCGTAGGCATCAATCACCTGCAACTGCTTCTCTGCGAACCCTCTGTCTATTCCCTGAGACTTCCAGTCCGTGAGGTTCATGCCTGCAGGGTTAAGGGTAGTCTTCACGCGTGCCTTCCCGTCCTTGGCGAGCTCGCTCAGGAACTCCAGCCCCGCATCTCCTAGGTTCTTGTAGGAGACGCCCGAAACCTGCACGCTCGAAACCTTCACCAGCCGTTCGGCGTCGTAGATTTTCCCAAGGGCGACCAGAATCTGCATCGCCTTCTGGGTCGCGCGTCCCTCCTCCCCGGCGAGCATCGCTTCCTCCTCTTTCGTGAGGTGCAATTGATCCTACTCCAGGTAGTCTTCCACCCTGATGTCGTCCGCCCCCGGTATTGTCGACTTCAGGAACCCATCTTTCTTGGCTCCGAACGGTATGGTGGCGTCGATGGCCACCTTGCATGTCTTTCTGGTGACTTGGTCCGCGGAAGGGTCGAGGGACGACCCAAGCTCCCCGGGCATGAGCGTAAGGTCCTTGTCCATCTGTGTTCTCGTGGCTACCGCCCATTCCGCCGCGTTCGGGTCCTCGATGTCTATGTCCTCGTCTACAATTATAGCCTGTTTGAGGCTCGGGTGTCCCTTGAAGGCCGCTTCCAGTGCTTTCCTTGGCTCATCTTCTCTCCTCTTCCTAATCCTTACAACGCCATGGAGCCATGATGATCCTCCTACGGTGAGACGGACGTCGAGGCACTCGCACACCTTGCTGACCTCCCTGAACATCGTCGCCTCCCTTGGGGTCCCCATCAGGAACATGTGCTCGATCCCACCGGGGAGAATGGTCTGATAGATTGGATTCTTACGATGAGTGACCCCACTGATTCTGATCACCCGTTGCCTCCTCACGATGTCGTAGGCGCCAACGATATCCGGGAACGGCCCTTCGTCGACCAGTTCGTCCGTGACCACTCCTTCAAGGACGACCTCGCAGTCTGCAGGCACCAACGAATCGACGGTGATGCACTTGACGTAGCTCGTCTCCTTCAGCGCGTTCGCTATCGCGAGCTCGCTCTTCCCGATCTCACATGAGACGGCAGACGCGAACAAGAAGGCAGGATGGTTTCCAATGGCGATGCCCACCTCGCGGTTCCCTCTTCTGATGAATTCGTCCAGGTGGCGGGGGAGTATCCTCGCAGCCACTCTGTCCTTGCCAAGCAGCATCAGCCTGTGATAGCTTGCGTTGTAGCCGTACTCCAAGTCGTGAGCAACCGCTATGCCTGCCGTGACATAGGGCCCGCCGTCGTTCTCACAATGCGTCAGGATAGGGAGTTTGTAAAGGTCGACTTCGTCCTCGATCACCTCCTGGCACGGAGCGTGGTCCACCGTTCGGAACGGCTTGGGGTTCTCTATGCTGTCGAGGACCGTAGGAAGCAGGTCACCTGGTTCCACTTCCAAGGCTCTGGCGAGCAGTCTCCTCGTTCCGCAGACGCCGGTGGCTACCCTATAGCCGTCTGACTCCCTGATCCTATCGAAGAGAATCGGCTTACCATCCAATCTGCTGGACAGACCGGCGATCTCATACCTCCTTGATACCTCCCTCCTCACATGCGCCAGCTCGTGGGTGGAATCGAGGTCGGTAAGGAAGTCTCTCATGTCTCCCCCTCCCGGAACCATCTGAGAGAACTACCTCGCACGGTTCGCTCGGGATGTCGCGCGATTAATCAAAAATGTCCCTAAAACCGAACGGCGGTAGGAAGCTTCGAGCCCCAGTCTTGAATTCAGGGAGCTATGGCGATTTCGTAATGATCGACTGTTGGGCCATGTCCAGAAGGTATTCCCTGTCTTCTGGGTAGTAAACGGCTTTCTCGACGTCTTCCCCTGCGAAACCCTTGATGTCATCCATGGACCTCCAGATTGAAAGGAGCAGGAACTCTGTGTTTCCGCCTCCTTGGCGGGTCAGCACATAGGTTCCTAGGTTGCCCCTTGTCGCGGCGTA
>Ga0187769_10000201_pt1 | contig 33113 bp, 31 predicted proteins | sample 0116_SJ02_MP02_1_FD_133140 | JGI IMG/M metagenome (GOLD analysis project Ga0187769, IMG submission 133140) | Tropical peat soil microbial communities from peatlands in Department of Meta, Colombia - 0116_SJ02_MP02_10_MG | ecosystem: Environmental > Terrestrial > Soil > Wetlands > Peat | place...
AGAAGAAAGTCGATGAAGGACCGGAAATAGAGTCCCAGGCCGACGCCGCCGAACAGAAACCCGATCGCCGCGGCAACCCCCGGCCTCTTCGGCTTCCTCAGCGTCGGAAGTGCTCCCACGGCCCTGATAAGCATGTCACCCATTGAATGTCCCCCTTTGATTTGGCGACTTGTCGACCCCCAACAGAGCGACGACTTCGAGCCAGTATCCGCCCGCCGTCCGCTTCTCGATAGCGACCCAGGGTGGACAGACTCACACCCGGCCCGCGACGCCGCGCGACCCGATTTCCCCCCGGGGACGAGTCAGACAAAACCCCTCGCGGGCGTAGCGCTTCGGCCAATCCCGGAACACCGCGCCACTACCGCTCGGGATCGCATTCGTGTTGTCGCCGTCGCCAGATTGGCTATCGCCTTGGCGACGATCCATGCGTCCGCCGGCGCCGCCGTCGACATGTGCTTTGCCCCGGCTGCAGCAACGGCGGCGGGCGACCGCTCCTCCCGGGTGCGGTAGCGGAGCCTTCCCACGACTGCTCCGCGCCGAAGGAGCAGCGCGCTCTCACGACTGCCGCCGTGGCAAAGCACAAGCCGCCGGCCGATCCGATGGACCGTTTCTGAGTGCTGACTGACTCGCCGGCGTTCAGCTAATTCCGGCGCCGCTCGGCGTGACCGCTACAGCGGAGAAGGAGCCACGATGCGGGGCCGTGGGCGGCTCAGCATGATCTGCCGAAACGTTGAGGCCGTGCGCGCCTACGTGAGGTCGTCGATCTCCAAACGCTCGTACGCGAGGGTCAGCTCCTCGAGCGCGACATCCGATCCTTTTGCGTTGAGCGGGCCACTGACGTACCTGATCGGGCGAGCGTTCCTCAGCACCCATGTCGCGACGATCGTGCTGTGATCCTCGGACTGCAGCGTGATCCTCACGGTCTGGAGCTGGGTCACGCCTCCGTTTCGGATCGCGTCAAACCAGTTGTAGAGAGTGGCTGATTCGATGATCCCTCGCTTGAGGGTGACGTCATTGGCTCTATTGAGGCCAGTGATCTTCTGGACCGAATTCTCGGCATCGTTGCCGTTGCGGTACTCGGCGACGGCAACGGATGTCGCAATCGGGCTGCATTCCTGAAAGCCGGCATCAGGCCCGTCGGTTTTACCGTCGCCAAGGTCGACGAGGAAGTTGAATTCGAGATACGGGCGCTCCCGCTTGGCTGCCATTTCAGTCCTCCGCGTGGGGTGGTTGGCTCCCGGCCTGATCAGGGGGATAGGTCCATCTGAGCTCGGAGTACACGAGCTCGAGCTCTTCGAACGCGACCGCCGTTTCCAACGCGTTGAACGAAGGGCCTGACCAACGGCAGGGCCACGCGTCGATGAGCAGCCAGGCGTTGGCGACGCGCTCTCCTGAGGCGTCGAGCTGCTCGACCAGCACCTTCCGGCGATCGGCGCGATCGGTGCGCGCCCGCTGGCGCCACGAGAACAATGTCTTGTCCGCGATCGCTCTGCGCAGCACCACGGGTTCCCAATCTCGATGCGAGGCAGCGTGATCCTCCGGACTTCCGTCGACGGGACTCGTCGACGCCAGCGGGCCGACCTCGCAGAAGCCGATCTCCTGATCGGCGACGTGCACCCGGAAGTTGCTAATACCGAGGAGGTCGTCGGTCGGAAGGTTGATCGGCTGCATGGGCGAGCGTCGCGGATGGCGGTGTCGCTGCGAGAGGCACCGGAGACGTGATCCTAGGCACGCACTCGGATAGCAGCCGCGAGCGCCCTTGGCATGGCGCAACCGAGACCCGATTCGGCCACTAGCTCAACCTCGAGAAGTGACGTCCGCGAGCGCTCGCGACCGCTCCGCCGCTTGAAGGGCCGCCTGCCTAGAGACGCGCTTCGACGGAGCCGACGGCGAATGCGGCCGTCTCGAGAGACGCCTCGTCGAGCGGCAGAGCGCCCGTCTATGCATACGAGCCGCGGCGACTGCGGTTGTGGGGCGGCGCGCCGTTCGTCCCCGCTCCTGGATCCACGCGAACTCAACACTGGGGGTGGCGGTCGCTGACTGCTCGACGCCCAGGTGGTCGCCGGCCTTGCCAGTCTGTGGGGCGTGTGCGTTTGCAGCTGGCGTGGTGGTCAAGTCTGAGCCAGCGGAGGGCTGTCTCGACGGCTACTGTTGCATGGCCTGACGCGACGCTGTGGCTGTTCGACGTCAGAACCCAAGGGTCTGCATGGGACCGCCAGTCTTCAAGTCCGACGGGGCTCGTCGAGCGCGTGGGTCAGTCCTGCCGGCGCTGATGTTCCTGGCGGCCGCGGCGACGCTCGCCGCCTGCGGCGGGGCAAGCAAACCGGTGCCGGTCGCGGCGCCCTCGAGGGCCCCGCCGCGGGTGGCCGCGGCCAGGCCTGCGTCGACCAGGAGGGCGAACGTGCCCGCACCGACCACGCATCCGCGGAGGATCGCGCGGCGACCCTCGGCCGCCCCGGTGACAGGGGCGGCGGCGCTTCCCCCGTTCACCGCGGCGATCTCAGGGCCGCTCACCCCGGCCGAGGTTCCGTTCAGCTGGCGCCCGGGCTGCCCCGTGGCGCCCAGCGATTTGCGCGAGATCAGGCTGTCGTTCGTGGGCTTCGACGGGCGTCCGCACACCGGGGGGATCATCGTCAACGCCGCCGTGACCGAAGCGGTGGTCGAAGTCTTCCGCACGCTCTATGACGCTCGCTTCCCAATCCGGCGCATGGAGCCCGTCGACGCTTTCCACGGCAGCGACGCGCAGTCGATGGCCGCCGACAACACCTCGGGGTTTAACTGCCGCTACGCGGTCGCGAATGGCCTCCCGACCTGGTCGATGCATGCCTACGGCGAGGCGATCGACGTCAACACCGTCGAGAATCCGTACTTCGAGCCGGGTCATTCGGTGCAGCCGGCCGCGGGCGCGGCCTTCGCTGACCGGGCCGATCACCGGCCCGGGATGGCCTACCCGGGAGGGGTGCTCGTCGATGCGTTCGCTGCGGTCGGCTGGGGGTGGGGTGGGTACTGGGCCGGCCCCGACTACCAGCACTTCTCGACCAACGGCCACTAGCCGCCCAATACGACCATCGTTCGCCACTCGTGCGCAGCGGCGGTTGGCGTAGCGCGTTGTTAGTTTGGCGGGAAGGTAGCGGCGGGCGGTGACGTACTCGTCGCCGAAAGCCGCCAGCGGGATGGTGTGCACGGAGCTCGCTGAGTTGGGGGATTCGATGATTTGTCCGCCGCCGATGTACATGGCGACGTGGGTGACGGTCCGCGACGGGGGATCTGTGGCGAAGAAGACGAGGTCACCGGGCTCAAGTGCCTGCCGGGCCACGGCCCGGCCCGCGAGCGCCTGGGCGTCTGCGTCGCGCGGGATCACGACCCCGTGCACTCGGTAGATCAGGTTCACGAACCCAGAGCAGTCGAACCCGAACGCAGACGTCCCACCCACAGGTAGCGCAGGCCTAGGGACAAGCGGGCGGTGGCGACCAGCTGCCGTCCGGTCGGAGTCGGGATCGCGGCGGCCGAGGTGTACACGTGAACGGCGGAGTCGGGAAGACGCGCGGTCGGGCCGGCGGGGGTAGCGACGAGCACGTCGGTGCCCGAGACGCCGACTACCGGTAGCCGCGTGCCGAAGCTCAGCTTGAGCGGACGGGGTCCACCAGACAGCGCGGCCTTCGGGGCCGTGACCACGGCGATCGGTCCCGAGAGCAGGCCACCGGAGCTTGGATTCGAGGTGAGCTGGTTGGTTGGGACTCATCCCGGATAGCCCTGCGAGTTGAGCGGGGTGGGCTGGTCGGGGACCGCGACCCGGGTCCACGAGCCCCGGTGCGCGAGCATCCGCACCGGTTCGCCGAGCAGCGCCTGGGTCTCGATCCTGCCGTCCAGCCCCAGTCGCGCTGCGGTGCTCAGAACGCTGCTGCACGCGAGCTTGTTCACCGGGTTTCCCAGCGCCGGTCGGTCGATCGCTCGGGGCGCGGAGGGGCTCGCCCAGGGCGTCGCGATGGAGACGTCGACGTAGCGCACGGAAGTAGACGCGGATTTGAGCGTGGTCGTGGACCTAGGCGTGGTCGCAGACCCCGCCGCGGAGGTGGACCGGAACGCTGACTCGGACCCGGACTGAAGCGAGGATCCGACCTTGGTCATCCCGCCCCCCAAGCGCGCCTCCCGCAACGGCTACTACCGCTACGACCAGCCCGAGGGCAAGCCTGCGAAGTTCTTCGAACGGATCATGACAGCGTCGACTCTGAGGGAGCGAGACCCACCTGATCGTCGGTGCCGATCTCGATGACCGGATGGGCAGAGCGCTCGAGCCACCGAAGGACGTCGAGAAGCTGGCCCTCGCGCAAGGCGACGCACCCCTCCGTGGCGCCACCGACCCACTTGTGCAGGAAGATCCCGGCGCCCGGCGCGTCCGCGCCTGCGCGGATCGGGTGCATGTTGAACTGAATGACGGCGAAATACGGGTAAGCGACGGTCTCGGTCCACAACGCCTCCGACCACGCCCCAAATGCGGGCGTAACCCCGCACGGCACATGGACGAAGTGGTTGTAGTGCGACGAGTACGGATCCTCATCCCACCAATCGCCGCAGACCAACCGGTGGTAGGCGGAGTGCAAGCCCCCCGGGTTCGGCTCGTTGCCGTACATCGTCGCGCCGATCCCGAACACCCCGATCGGAGTGGCGTGGTCGCCCTCCCGGCGAGCCGCGGCCGGCAGAAGATGACCCGATCCGGTCTCGGCCTGCCAGGGACCGAACACAGGCCGCCACGGCGACCGGGCGCCGGCGCGCTCGTAGGTACGCAGCGTGGCGAGATAGCCCGGCGCGGACGGCTCGCCCGTCGGGCTCGACACCACGATCAGCTGGCCAGCGTTGGCCGGGACCTGCAGGCGGGTGCCGCGACCGGCCGCCTCAGTCGCTCTGGCAGGCGCCATCGCCGGCGCGCCACCCACGACATGCGATGCCGTGAACGCGGCGACCGCGATCAGTCCCGTTAGGATCCAGTGCCACAGCGCCACGGCATGCCAGGCTACCGGCTCGGCGCTCCGGCCCCGCTGGCATCCCGCGGAAAGCGCGCCGCTGCGACTCGCGCTCGGCCGCATCTTGCAGCCGATGGCGGGATGGTGATCGTTTGCGAGAGTTTGCGAAAGCGTACGATTCTTGGTCTCGCCGAGTGCACCCGAATAGTCCTGGGTTTTGACGCCGTCCATCTCCGCGATCGGTTACGCTCGACAGGAACGCCCTTCGCTTGAACAAGGTCGTCGTTGATTGCTGGTGCCCGCATGCTTGTCGAGTGCCTGGTGCAGGGCTCGCGTTCGCATCTCAGCGCGCGGCCTTGTCAGGTTGCGCTCGCGCCGAGTTACTACGCAGTGTCGTCCGATTGCAAGAGGGATTGTGACCCGATCAGGTAAGGGGCCGGCAACGCCGGATATGCCGGCGCCGAGGCTGCTTCGGAGCGTAGGCGCGGGATTGGCTTTGTTGCTTGCCTCTACGACGTGTGCCGTGTTAGCGACTGTCGCGACTGCGGCGGCTGCCGTCCCGTTGGCCGTCTCGCCCATCGTCGGGAGGAGCACGCCGGACGCTAGCCCGCGCGTTCGCGCGCGGGTGGCGACCGCGGTCGATCGGGAAGCGCTGACACGGGTGTTCCTGTCCGCGCGAGGGTTGCCAGCGCAGGCGGTGACTGGCATCAGGCCGGGCACGCTTCATCTGGCATCGCTGCCCGCGAGCGGGACCGAGTGGGCTAGCGCTAGCTTCATACCCTCGGCCACCGCTGACGAGAGCGCTCAAGTGGCACTGCAGGACGGCGCGAACAGCGCGGTGTTCGATCGCGTCGCCGGGCAGTCCTGGCGGCTGCGCGGGGTCGGCGGTTGCGGCCGAGGGCTGCCCACTCCCGTCAGTGCCGCCCTGGGCGTGTCGGTGGCGGTGAGTTGCTATGACGGTCGATCGGTCGTGCCGCAAGCCGATTCGCGCGCGGTGACGGCCGCTGCAGGTCGCTCGGTCGGTCAGGCGATAGCCGGCATCGCGCTCAGCCAGGTGGGCGTGGCCGCTAACCCGGTAGCGATGAACTTCGCCGGGTTGGATTGCGATCCTTATACGACGCTCGTTGGACCTCCAGTTCCGAACAGCAACGGCTGTGGATTCGATACTGGATTTGGCGTGCAGAACGAGAACGAGACGTGGTGCTCGGACTTCGCGAAATGGGTGTGGCAGCGGGCCGGGGTGACGGCGGACATGAATACCATCAACGCGGGGGCCAGGTCGTTCTACGCGTGGGGAGTCGAGCAGGGTGAGGTGCTGAAGCCCGACTCGGGCAGACCGGCCGTCGGTGACGCGGTCGTCTTTTATCCGCCCGGGAGTATCGGCAGGGCGAGTTTCGCTGATCACGTCGGGATCGTCACCGCGGTGAACCGCGATGGCACCGTGAGCCTCGTGAACGGCGATTTCATCGGCAGGACGAAGATCGACGTGGAATACGATGCCAATGTAAGCCTTAGTCGCTGGGCATCCGGGGTATGGAACAACGGCGAGCAGTGGGTACTTGTCGCCCCGCCCACAGCGGCGCAACATCCGGCTCCGTCGGCCGCGATCACCGGCCCTGGCCTGGCCGTGACGGGCACCTCTGTCAGCTTCCAGGCGGACGCGGTCCAGCCAGGCGGCTCGATCACTCAGTACCTGTGGACGTTCGGCGATGGCGGCACCGCGACCGGGCCCGACGCCAGCCACGTGTTTACCAGCGCCGAGCCGCAGACGGTGACCATGTCCGCGATCTCGAACTTCGGCACCGTCACCACCCGTACCCTCAACCTCGCCGTGGTCGCGCCGTCAGCGGCGACCGCGTCAACGCCCAGCAACGCCGTCTGGTATTCAACTACTCCGGTCTATCAGCTCTTGTTCGTGCCGACACGCACCCGGGCGCTGGCCGACGAAAGCTGGAACGGCGCCCGCTGGCTGGACCGCGTCCTGCCTGGACGGACAGACCCCGGCGGTGCGCTGACGGCCCTCAACTACCCCGACGCCAGCGACGTCATGCAGCCGCGCATCTTCTTCCGCTCAGCAGATGGCGAGCTGGCCCAGACCTACCGCAGCCGCACGATGTGGGCAACGCAGACACTGGCCGGCCACCCTGCGAGGGGCAGTGCCTTGGTCGCTACAACCGCTGCGGCACGCGCGGGCAGGCACCTTGCGCCAGACATTCCCGAGGTCTTCTACTTCAACCAGCGCGGGCGGCTCACACAGTCATATGAGCGCGGAGCCACGTGGCTCACAAAGACGCTGCCCGGACCGTCAGCCACCAATCTCGGATCGCTTGCCCTCGCAGACACCACGAGCGACGGGCACCTGACCACCGACGTCTTCTACATCGACAGCCACGGCAGCCTAACAGTCGCTTCATCGACCGATCCCGCATCGCTACGCGCCCGCTGGCACACCGCGCCCATCATTCCGGCCGCCAGCGTGTCCCCGACCAGCAGACTGGCAGCGATCGCGACCGGGCCCAACGGCGATCAGGCACGCGTGTTCTTCATCGTCACCGGCGGCCAGCTCGCCGCCGCTAGCTCGGAACCGGCCGGCGGCGCATGGACAGTCAGCGAGCTCCCCGGCACACCAGCCCCCCAAAGCTCGCTGCTGGCGGCAGCCTACCTGCTCCCATCAGGCGCCCCCGGGGAGGAAGTGTTCTACCTCACCGCGTCGGGCCAACCCGCCGTCACCTCGTGGGCCGCCAACGCCCAGCAGGCCACCCCCCTCCCCGGCACCGCGACGGCCATCCTCGGCGCCGGCAACTATCCCGCGCCGGGCCAACCGCAACGGCTCTTCCTTGCTACCGGCACCAAGATCACCGTCGACGACGCCCACAGCCCCGGCGGCCTGTGGACCGCCACCAAGCTCCCAGGCGCCGCGCCAAACAATTCCTGACACCCAACCCCACACCCCGGCGGCCACGGCGACACCCTCGCCCCCGACGGCAAGACCGAAGCAACCAACCGAACCCACGCCGGCGAACCAGGGGATCGCACACGAATACCGACGCACCCGGCGCCGACTACCGCTTGCCCACGACCCACATGCGCGAGGCCGCCGCGCGGCAAACCAGAAGCAGCCGGTCTGGCCACTGTGGGCAAACGGACGCAATCCAGCCCTTCGACGCGCTGACACGGCACTCAGAGGGTCGGTCCCGGAATCGGGCCTTCGCCTTCTTCGCACCTCCCACGAGCGACCTCCGAAAGCTCGTCTGGATTTAGCGAACGAGCCTCATACCGCCGAGTGGAGGGTCGGTGCGTAGTCGCGGTTCGGGTTTGAGCCGCGCTCGCGAGGGGGCGCTCCTTCGGAGCGCTGGGGTGGTAGCGGGCTGGTGGTCACGGTTAGCCTCCGGTCTACTAGTCGGCAGCGAGCGGTCCGCCGCGGGCGGTCGCGGCGAGTCGATACGCGCCCCCGCCGGTCAGCAGGAGTCCCACCGCCAGGACCGTCGCCGCGCCGGGGCTCAGGGAGAGGCGCTGCGGCGAGAGCAGAGCCATCAACACGACGGGAAGCACCGCGCCGACCGAGGAGACGATCGGCCCGACCCGGGACGCCGGAAGTCGCTGCAGTGCCGCGGACTCGGCGGTCACCGAGCCGATCCCGCTTGCCGCGACGGCCGCGGTCCAGACGATCGCCGGTAGCGGGCGCTCCACCCACGATCGGGCGATCTGGTTGCCTGAGATCGCGACGAGCGTGTCGCCCGCCGCGGCCGCCATGACGGCGCGCCAGGCAACTCCTTGGTCCGGCCCCAGGTACGCCGAGATGACGAGGAGGGCGAGCACGCCGAGCACGACGATCGAGGCGGCGGGGTGGGCGAGCCGGACCGCAGCGGCGTCAGACGGGGCAGCCACGATGACGCAGGCGATCCCGCTTGCGACCGCGCCGGCGGACAACACGGTCCACCGGTCGATCCGCTCCCCCAGGAACACCCGCGCCGCGAACACGAGCCCGATCAGCCCGACGCTCATCAACGGTTGCACGACGATCAGTGACGCCTCACGTAGCGCGAAAAGCTCGAGCATAATGCCTGCGCCATCGAGGGCTATCGCCAACAGCCACAGCGGTCGGTGCAGCAGCGAGACAAGGAAGCGACCGCCCGGGCGCCCCGATCGTCCGACCAGGCGCGACTGCTGGGTCATCAGCAGGTAGCCCGACTCGAACGACAGGCTGGCGAGTAGACCCAGGACAACGCCGAGCGACTCGCGATTCATCGCCCACACCCTAGGCATCGGAGCCCGAGTCAGTAGCGCGCGATTTGTCTTCACGGCAAGCGACCGACGACCCGGAAGGTCGCTTCTGATCCGACTGCGGAGACCGGCGAGATCAGCGCCACCCGGCTGCTATGAGCACCCTTCCCCAGCACGGCGGAGACGGCCTTCATGCTTCTGAGATCCCTGCGACACGAAAGAGCGGCTCCAAGCCTGAGCGTTTTTCAGGTAGAAGCAGGGGGCGGCCTCTGAATGGGAATCCCTTTCCGTGGCCGCCGTGCTGACTATCCCTTTCATCTCTGTGAGAGCCCCGCGGCTAACGCGCGCTTCAGCGACGAGGGGATCACGCGGGCCGACGACCCCAGACGACAGGTTTGCCACGAGGCCGTTGCGCAAACCATTCAAATACGCCCTGCTCTAGTGATGGTGGGAGAAGTGGTCACTAATCCACGCGTAATGGACCCGCCCTCCCAATTGCACACGCGATTGGGTGTCATGAGCATGTGTTATCCCGCCGACTAATTGATGCACCTGGTTTCTGACCGCTTTGTGCAACAGCCTCCCACGGCTGCAGCAACGGCGGCGGGCGACTGCTCCTCCCGGATGCGGTAGCGGAACCTTCCCATGACTGCTCCGCGCTGAAGGAGTAGCGCGCTGTCACGACTGCCGCCGTGGCCAAGCGCTAGCGAGCGGCGGCGAAGCCTGAGAGGGGCTTGGTCGCCGAAGCGCAAGTGCGAAGCGAGAACGCGCGAGGAGCAAACCAGTCGTCTCGGGGACACACCGGACGCGAGTTTGCGGCGGCGATCGCGAGGATCTCGTTGGTCGTCGCGGAGATTCGTTGTGCCCTATGGGGCCTGTGTAGCCGGTCGAAGCCTAGCCCGAGGCCAATTTCGGGCGGTCTCGCCGGAACGAGGAGATAAACAACCTGCCCCGCGAGGCGGCGCGCTGACGAGTAGCTCGCGGCGACGTTAACCGAGCGCCAACAAAGAGCACGTCCACCCACACAGACCATGCCCGAGACTCCCGATCGAGTAGCCATCAAATACGGGTAGGAGGACACACGATGACGAGACGAATGCTGCTGCCGTTGGTTGTGCTGGTCGCGTTGGCCATACCGACGGCCGCGCTGGCAAACGCTGTTGGCAACGCGACACTGACCGTCAACGCCCCGAAGAAGCACGCAAACAAGGAATGGACCGGGTCGGCGACACTCAAGGCGTCCAAGGCCGAAGCGCTCCAGCTCGAGGTCTGCCTCCAGTCGAACAAAAAGACAGTCGCGGCGTCTTGCACCAAGGTGCACGGCACCGTCAAGGCGCTGGCAGCGACGAGTAAGGAGGCCAAGGGGTCCTCGCTTCGCACCTGGGCCTGGGCGGATGTCGACGGCAAGACGAGCACCGCTGTCAGCTGAGCTCGCGACCCGGCTGCAGAGCCTGATCTGACAAACCGTTATCCACGCGGAAACGCGCAACGCATGCACCGGTTGCGCGTTTCCGCAGCAGCCTGATCGGATCACGACCCGCCTCTCGGTGGTTGAGCCGGTCCCTCGTCGACGGCGACGACCACGCGAGCGAGCGGTTTCGTCGCCCGCGGGCAGCGACGACAGACGTGAGTATCGACATTGAGCGCGTCGTCGCGTCCGTCGGCTCTCTTTTCAAACGCGCGAAAGTCGCGGAGCAATCGCGCTCACCGTCGGGTGAGCTAACGGGACCCGGGCTCAAACCAGGCGTTCGCCGCGCTGGCCGGCGGCTGCTTCGGCGTGGTCGTGACCGCGTCTCTGGACAAGAGCGCCGCCACCTGGAAGGCTTGTCGACGCTCCTCAAGCGTTTGTACCCGTGCGCTCCCCCGGGGGCCGAAATTGCCGGCCGTCACCCGCCGTCGATCCGGCGGCGACCGGGCTCGCCTCTTTCGCGGCGAGTCGGCCTGCATGGCTACCGGTGCAAACCCGGCGCGTCTACCGCACACGCCCACGAGCACCGAGGCCTGGCGCAGCACGCCCGGCTACGGGGCTCGAATCCCACGGGCCCGGCCAACGATCACCTCCACCTGTCCCACCGGAGCACTCCCCTGATCGATCGGGCACGAACGCGTGCGCGGCCGCGGCCTGCGAGTGACGCCAAGGCCGCGAGCGCGGCCACTGCGACCGCGTGACGAGCAATCTGCCTCGGCACTTCATGGCAGACCGACGCGAGTCCATGGCATGTCTGACCGGTGGTGTCGCTGAGGACACCAGGGGTGGCTAGCGGCGCGGTTAGCTGAGCCTCACACTTGCGGCTGCGCGCTACGTATCGTCGACGACGCGACCGTGTTCGTCGATCCGCCGCCTAGTGTCATGGCTGCCGATGCCCTAAGGCTGGGGTCTTGCGAAAGCCAAAGCCGCGCGCGCCCCGACTTTCGGGGGCGAGGGCGTGGTGAAGGATGGTGTATGAGGCGGGGTCGACTGGTTTCGGGCTGGCGCGCCGCGCCCGGGCGGCCGGGGTTCTAGCTCGGGGTGTGCGCGCCGGGCAAGACCGAGCGCCCGCCGGCGGATCGGGTCAAGACCCCAGCGCGACGCGATCCGCCTCGCCCGACTGTTGGCGGCGGGCGAGCTGACGCTGGTCACGATCCCCTCGGTGGAGCGTGAGCAGCTGCGCGATCTGGTGCGCTGCCGCGAGGACATCCGGATCGATCTGATGCGCGCGCGGCATCGGCTGGGGAAGTTCTTGTTGCGTCGCGAGATCTACTGGGAGGGGCCAGGGGAGGCGTGGTCGCGCAAGCACCGCTCGTGGCTGACCTCGATCCGGTTCTCAGACCACGCCTCGCGGGCGACCATGGCTGGCTAATTGCACGCCCACGACGTGCTGATCGCGCGCCGTGACCAGGTCGAGGCCGACCTCGCCCAGCTGGCGCCGAGCGCGCCGTGCGCGCACACCGTCGCCAGGTTGCGCTGCCTGCGCGGGATCGACACGCTCTCCGCGCTCGGGCTGTGCGCCGAGATCGGCGAGTGGGAGCGATTCGATCATCCCGACCAGCTCGCCGCGTATGTCGGGATCGTCCCGAGCGACCACACCACCGGTCAGCAGCGCCGGCTCGGGGCGATCACCAACGCTGGCTCTACCCACGCGCGGCGGCTGATCATCGAGGCGGCGCACCACTACCGCCGCGGCCCGTGGTCGGCGCGGCGCTCGAGCGACGCCAGCGCGGCCAAGCGCCCGAGATCATCCACATCGCCTGGCGCGCAACGCCGCCTCAACGCCCGCTCGCCAGCTCAAAGACGCCCGACGCAAACCCAACGGCATCGTCGCGGTCGCGATCGCCCGCGAACTCGCCGGCTACTGCTGGGAGATCGCCACCTGGACCCCCCGCTCATCCCGACCGTGTTCCGCCGACATCCCTGCCCGCGCGCGACCCCCTCACACAGCCAGCCTCCAACCCCGCAAGCAAGAAGAAGACCGCCACCACTCGCACGAGACTCACCAACTCACGCTAACCCTTCACCACATCCCGTTGCGGCTGGCGCGGCGGCCCGAGCATCCCGGCTCGCGCACACCAGCTCCGCGATTTGTCGCCTGAGCACCCGCCACCGGCGGCCGCGCTCGACTTTAGACAGCGGACGTGCGACGAACCAAGGTCTTGGGGTACCCCAGGCCCCGAATATGAGCATGACCACCGTCGCGAACCCGCGGACGCCCGGACCGCCCCGCCAGCCGCAACCACACACCCCCAAACCCCAACCCACACATGGCCATCAACCCCTACCCCTTGACACCCGCCCCTCCATATGGGCGACAAAGTGCCGATCCCCGATGGCGCTGATCCACCATCTCGAGCTTGGTTTCCATGTTGCCGCCTGTGGTCCGACGGTCATCCAGCTGTTTGCGTGGTTCGCAACAACCGGCCCCCGCCCAGCCTAAGCCGGCCACCCGCGTCCGAGGCAGGACGTTTCGCCTGGTCCCCAGCGGCATCCGGTTCTAGCCGCTCGATCTGAATGACTCAGCTATCTGCTCGGCTTGCAGGACAGGTGCCGGGCCTGAGGCGTGGGCTTGGAAGGAGGCTTTGGCCTGGAGACGAGCCGCATGCTGGACACGTGAATCGCGACCCGCAGGCTCGCGCGCGAGTGGTAGCTTCATAGCCGTGGCGGCGATTCCCGATTCTGCTCGACGAGTACTTGAGGGCCGAGCGCTAGCGCATCTGGTGACGCTTGAGCCAGATGGACGACCGCAGGTCTCGATTGTCTGGATCGGCTTGGATGGCGATGAGATCGTCGCCGCCCATTTGCCGGAGCATCGGAAGGTCCGAAACATTCGCCGTGACCCTCGAGTCACGTTGTCCGTTGAGGCCGGCACGCGCAACGAGATTGGCCTCGATGAGTACGTTGTCGTCCATGGCCGTGCTCGTATCACCGAGGGCGGGGCTCCTGAGCTGCTTCAGCAGCTTGCTCGCACCTACCTTGGCCCCAATGTGAAGTTTCCTCCGATGGACGACCCGCCGCCCGGCTTTATTACTCACATCACCGTTGACCGGATCGGTGGTGTGGGACCGTGGAGCCGCTGACGCGATAAGCGGCGTGACCAGGGCGCGAAGGAAAGGGCGGACAACGAGCTACGCGAGGCGCGCCGTACGAAGTGGAAAGAAGAGGTCGATGCGAAGTTCGCCGAGCTGAACGCGAGGCTTCACGGTCACAAGAAGCCAGCCGTCGCGAGGTCGTGAGCGTACCCGGAAACAGCACACTCAATAGGAGGAACGATGTCTGACGACAACATGCTGCTCTACACGGCGGTGTACGACGATGTGTCGGCCGCGCTGGCCGACTTGGGCGCCGTCGAGCAACTCCATCAGGACGAGCTGATCGGGAAGTTCGACGCGGCCGTGATCGATCAGGAGAACGGCAAGCCGCACATCGTCAAACGGCTCGACCGACCTCGAATCCGTGTGATTCCCGAGGTGTTCGGGGGCGGAACCCTACCGCGCAAGGAGCTCCACGAGGCCGCGACGGCGCTGAGTGCCGGCCAGGCTGGGCTGATCGTCGTCGGCGAGCCGACGATCGAGAAGGCTCTCGACAAGGCGATCACCAGCGCTGCGCGCGTCGTCAAGCACTCGCTCGACGCCTCCACCGACGAGATCGCCAGCGAACTGCAGGAAGCGCTCAAGAGCCAAAGCTAAGCTAAGATCCGGCTTTCGCTTCGGCGACGGTGCGCGTGTTCGCGTGGGCGTCGACCTGCGTGCCAGGCACGTGATCGCACTTCGCCCAGGGCTGGGTGCCCGCCCGGTGCGCGGTTGGACGCGAGGGGGTGGTAGTACCGGACCGGCTGCGACTACCAGCATTTCTCGACGAACCCTCGCTCAGCCGAGGATCCAAACACGGCAATCGAGATAGTGTCGCGTAGGGGTGGCTGTCGTTTCATATCTCAGCCCGGTTACGCGTGCACGGACGGTCCGCTCGACCCGCCCCACGCTCAGCCAACAGGAAGGCAGCGGCGAGCAGTCAGGTACTCATCACCGCGCTCAGCCAGCGGGATGACGCGCACAACGCTGGCTGAATTCGGAGACTCGATGATCTGTCCGCGGCCGATATACATCGCGACGTGCGTGATCGCCCCCGATCGCGGCTCGGTGGCGAAGGAGCGGCGTTAGGGGGTCACAGCGGCGGCCAAGCGCTGTGGCGTGCACCGCCCCTGATTCAGATCGGTCAGGGTTGAGCTGCGGGGTCCACCTCGGCCTCGTTGGTGGGGATCGCTCGGCGGCACTTCCAGATCGCAGACAGCACCGAATGGGTCTCCGTGTCGCCCCAGAGGTCGAGGGGGACCTCGAATCGCTCACCGTCGGTGACCAACGTCACGCTGTCGGGCCGCCCTGTCCTGAGCTGCGCCACGGGATCAACGAACCGCGGATCGCCGATGTCGCCAGTCCTCGACGATTGCGTGTCCTGTGGCCGGGTAGACGGCCGCCGATTAATCCTCGACCGCCCAGCGGTGCGAGGTTCGCTCGTTACTCCTTGAGCGCATGTTGGCTGGGCCTTGGCTTCTATTCCTGCAAAAGACCGAGGATGTTGCCGTCTGGATCCTTGAACCAGGCGCCCTTGTTCGGGCCTAGGACCGCGATACCTCTGGCGTCAGTCACCAGCGGCGGCTCGTCGTAGTGCTCGAAGGCGATCCCGTTCGCCGTCAGCTCATCCACCACCGACTCGATATCGGGCACGTACCATCCAGCAACGGTCGCCCCAGACGCACCAGCGCCGGCAACCGACGGGAATACGTGGAGCTCCGTCTGCTCGCCGCACGTGTATGTACGGCCGGCGTCGGGATCATCGCCACCCGCGGCGAGCCCAAGCTTGCCCTCGTAGAAGTCCCGAGCGCGTTCCATATCCGAGACCGCTACGAGCGCACTGACTTTGTATCTCTCCAACGACATACGCACCCTCCAGAATCGCATCGCCCGACGGTCGCGTCGAGAGTCCGGAGCTAGTCTCCCTGACCCGATGCGGGCGCGTCAACCCGCAGCGCTTCGACCTGCAATGCTCCCGCCGTATGCATCGAGTCGATCGGCGCGAAGTCCTCAGTTGCGCGCGGAACCCACGTGTGGCGAGCGGCCTTCGCCCCTGTCCCGGATTACCCAACCCTACGGCCTACCCCGGACAGACCTCACCCGCCCATTTTCATCCCTGGAACGCGCCACGCATTAACCTGCGGGGGCTGGCCGCTACGCCGGCCTTCGCCGCTGCTCGTCCCGAGGCGAGCAGACGATCACCGGGATGCGGCGCTCCCCCGGCCCTCTCCTGGTAGCGGGCGCCATCACGTGTTAAGAAAGTCGCTCGATCGACGAACTTCTTCTCTCTGTTGTTATAGGCATGAGATTCCCATTCGCTCATGCCTACACACTTCCTAGGAGACTCCCCGCGTGAAAAATACTTGTCGTCTCGAGGAAGCCAGACGGGGGGTCTGGAGTCCATGGTGTTCAGGCCCATGCATCGGTGAGCGGGTGACGGGGCCAGGCCGGGCTGGTGGCTGCTAATGCCGTGGCGGCGAGTGGTCGGTGCGGAGGATGCGGAACTCATTTCGGTCCGCGACTTTGAGGACCAGCCTGAACGGTGCGGGATACGCGTTACGGCCGCGTTCAGCGTCGCAAGGGTCTATGTGGTTGATCGGATACTCGACGAACCACGCTGTACTTACCTTACCTGTTCGTCACCGGCGTCCTGTACGCGCTGACCCCCGTCCTGACGATTGTCGCTTTCTTCACGGTGCTGTTCACGAAGCGGGTCCCGAGAAGCGTGTTCGAGCTGATGTTGCCGGGCCTCTGCGATCGAACCTCCGCGGCAACGCCTACGCCTTTTTCATGTGCGAGCGCTACCCGCCATTCGTTTGGGCGTAGCGAGCAGCAAGCGGATTGATCCGACCGGTCGTCGGCTCAAGCGCCATTACCAGAGAAGCGAGCGCTTTGCGGAACAGAACCTGGTTGTGGTCAGCCTGGGGTCGCCGCAAACTCCTCGCGGCACGAATGCCGGCGACCGCCAGGCGTCTGTACTCCTGTCCGGTGCTGCTCGACGCGATTGTCAGGCCATTCGTATCGGCGAGAGTCAGGGCCAGCCGCAGAACATGCGGACGGTGCATAACTCACTGCGGTTTGGTCACATGCGGGTAAGAGTCTCGTCGGCGAGAATGGCGTCTCAGGCTACTGGCTGATGCCAGCCGCTGCGTTCATCTGCGCGACTGTGGATTGGATGGCTTGGCGATGCTCCTTCCCCCACCAGCTCAGTGTTGCGTACAGCATTTTGCGCTCACCGGAGCGTAGAACCAAGACCGCCATGGGTCGGCCCTGAATATTTGTTCCGAGCTCGAAACGGTCTAGCTGATCTCTCGCGATCGTTCTTCTCCGAAAGGCGCTGACGATCTCCACGCGAGCCGGTGACACAACAACGCGGGTGCGGAGCCACAAAATCCCGTGCAGCGCGAACCCTAGCGCCATGCAAAGCAGGACTGCGCCGAAGACGTCGCCACCAGAACCTGAACCGGCGAAGTGGCCACCGAGGATCCCGAGAAACAGGGCCCATGCGAACTGGGCAACTGTGAAGGCCAGCTTCGGCGTACCGTCCGTACTGAACGTTTGCTCGGCGAGATCCACGGGCGCGGAAAGGGTATCCGCCATCGACGCTGACGGGACGCAAGCGATCGCTCGGGCGACTCGGGGAGGACGCTGGGATTCAAGGCAATGAGGTATCGAGCGGTCCGGGATCGCCTACGCGCGCTCGTGCAGCGATTGTTAACCGTAGAGTTCGGCAAGCACGATCACACTGGCACGCAAGCGCGGCTAGCCCTCCAGCGTTGTGGGCGGTCGACGTTCGTCGCCGACTCGTGCCGGTCCTCTCCCGGTAGACTTGGGTATCGCTAGAGGAGCCACCCCGTCCCTTGCCTCCTTCCGCAAGCTCCGGAACCTCACCGAGGTCCTGGTCTTGGAGGTTGATCCTGAGCTCGGAGCCAATATTGCGCCCAACGAGCGTTCGCGGGCCATACAAGCATCCAGAGCCCCGATCCGCGGTCTTACTGTCGGCGATTGGCAGTTCGAGCCTGCCCCGGAACCGACGTCGCTCGGCGCGCTCATTCTCATGGGCATGGTGGTGCTCCGGATGGATTTTGCGGGTGCAGTCACCTGGAGGTGCTCGGGAAAGGTGATGTGCTCAATCCCTGGCGGCTGCCGACCGACACGCCGCTCGAGGAGCAAGTCGGATTGCAGGTGATACAGAGCGGCTATTTGGCGCTGCTGGACCGACGCTTCGCGCTCCAAACGACTCCGTGGCCAGAGGTCTTCGCGGCGCTGATGCGGCGCCAAGTCATGCGCACCCGCCGGATGGTGCTCCAAGCCTGCATCCTTTCTCACTCGCGAGTGGATGAGCGCCTCGAGTTGATGCTTTGGCGGCTCGCTGAACAGTTTGGAGCGATGACACGCGAAGGGCTGCAGGTACGCCTGCCATTCACGCATCTCCAACTGGCTGAGATGATCGCGGCCCGGCGTTCGACCGTCACGCTAGCTGTGACTCGCCTGATCGCAGAGGACCGGCTGCGTCGTCCTGGGCGAAACGAGTGGTTGCTCCCCCACCACGAACTGACCCGGCTAAGCCCTCAGGCGCTCCGGCCCCAAACCGGGCTGCAGTGTTGTAACAACACAACTTGAGCCCAGATAACCCGCAGCGGGCTTTTGTCATTCCGCCCCGCGCGTTGTGACCACGCTGATTGTGCGGCACTCGACCAGAGGCAGGCGCCCGAAGGCGATTCTGGCGGGGCGGCCAAGGCGGCCAGCCTCCTCGAGTGCCGCGCTACCACCCACTGCCAACGTCGATTCGAATGGTGGCTGTTTCAAGGACTCCAACTGGGCGTCACGATCGACGGGCACCCCGCGATCCAGAACTCTGCAGGTGATCCATTACGCTGGCGAGAACGGGATCTGAAGCGACTATTCGCCGAGCTGCACCGGCGGCGGCTTCTCCTACCCGGGCCATTCCGCCTGGCTGTACATCGGTGGCCAGCACACGACCACCGTCAACGTTAAGACCGTAACGGGATCCGCGACTCGCGTCGCGCCCCCCATGGCATCGCGGCAGGCGAGCGGACCAACGAAGGTGTGAGTTCCGCGCAACTCAGGCGCTTGGCTACGGACTGCGATATTCCCGCGGCATGCCACGCATAACGAAACGTCAGCTGTCTGTGCTTCGGCTGCTCTTTCGCCCGTCGGGCGTGGGCTGGTCGGAGGCCGGGATCTCCTGGTACGCACGCCAAGCCATCGGATGCCTTCCCAAGCGTGGTCAAGCACCGGCGTCCACGGTGGCTGAGGCGAGCGCAGGCTGCTCCCGCTGCTCGCGGCGTCTGAGGATCAGCTTGCGGATCTCGGAGGCGATGATGATCGTAGCCGCCGCGACTATGCAGATGAGCCATTCGTGCAGATTCAGTCCGACGGTCTTGAGGATCTTGTTGAGCAGCCCGAGCTGAGCGCCGAGGAGGATCGCGGTGAGCCCCAGGCCGGTCGCGGTGCGGCATCGGTGGTCATCGAACGTGTCGAGGCTGAACACGGAGCGTCGCTCATGCTTGACGGTGAGTGCGTAGTAGACGTTGGCGATTGCGAAGGTGGTCATGCCCATCGTGCGGGCGACGGCGCTGCCGTGCGCATCGTTGGCCCAGGCGATTACGCCGAGCGTGGTGGTCCCGACGACGAGCCCGACGAGGCCGAGCCATGTCAGCGTCGGTCGGTCGAGGATCGGCTGATCGGAGGGGCGCGGTTTGCGCTGCATCAGTTCGCTGCTGGGCTTGCCGTAGCCGAGCCCGACCGCCTCGCACAGCTGGGCGGTGAAGCAGACATACAGCGTTTGCAGCGGGATCAGGGGAACTCCGCCGAGCAGGTTGACGATGCTGGCGCCAAGGAACATGACGATGTAGCCGACCAGCGCGCCCATCTGGAAGCGGACGTACTTGGTCAGGTTGTCGTACAGGCCGCGGCCGAGCTCGACGGCCTTGACGATCGTGGAGAAGTTGTCGTCGGCGAGGATCATGGCGGCGGCCTCTTTTGAGACCTCGGTGCCGGTGATCCCCATGGCGATGCCGATGTCAGCCTTCTTCAGCGCCGGTGCGTCGTTGACCCCGTCGCCGGTCATCGCGACGATGTGACCGCGCTTGCGCAGGGTCTCCACGAGCCTCACCTTGTGCTCCGGGGTGACCCGCGCAATCACGCCGATCTCGTCGATCGCCTCGAGCGCTTCGGCTTCCGACATCGCGGCGAACTCGGCTCCCGTGATCGCGCGGCCCTCGATCCCGAGCTTGTGTGCGATCGCCTCAGCCGTGACGGCGTGATCGCCGGTGATCATCCGGACCTGGACCCCGGCGTCCTTCGCGGTCGCGATCGCCGCCTTGGCCTGGGGTCTGGGCGGGTCGACGATCCCCACGAGCGTGAGCAGCGTGAGCCCGTCGATCAGCGGTAGTAGCTCCGCAGCCGGATCGAACTCGGTGGGCGCGAAGTCCTTGCGCGCGGTGGCCATGACGCGTAGCCCCTGCTCGGCGAGCCGCTGGTTCTCGGCACGGTAGCGTTCACGGAACGCGTCATCCATTGCCACCGGGTTCAGATCCGGATCGAGCGCTTGGGCGCCGCGCGCGAGCAGCTGGTCGGGGGCGCCCTTGACGAAGGCGCGGATCACGTCTCGGCCGGATTCATCTTCTATTTCGTGGAACGTGGCCATCAGCTTGTACGCGGCGTCGAACGGAAGCTCCGCGACCCGGGGGTAGCGTTCGCGCGTCGCGGTAGTGTCAAGGCCGCCCTTCTCGGCGAGTACGACGAGCGCGCCCTCGGTCGGGTCGCCCACGAGCTCGCCCCCGTCGTTGACGACCGCGTCGGAGGCGAGCGTCATCGGAAGCAGAAACTGCTCTAGCGGCACTTGCTCTTGGCCGGCGACGTGCTTGATCTTGCCCTCGGTTGAGTAGCCCGAGCCGGAGATCGAGTACCGGCGCCCCGGAATGGTCATCTCGACCGCGGTCATCTGGTTGAGTGTCAGCGTCCCGGTCTTGTCGGAGTTGATCGCCGAGGTCGAGCCGAGCGTCTCAGCCGAGCGCAGCCGTTTCACGATCGCGTTGGCCTTGGCGAGCGTCTGTGTCCCGTAGGAGAGGATCGTCGTCACCACCGCGGGGAGCCCGGTCGGGATCGCGGCGATCGCGAACGCGATGGCCGCGGTGAACACCCCGGTGAAGTCGTCGCCCCGGCTGAGGTTGAGCACCATCGAGATCACCACCGCAACGCCAGCGATCACGAGGATCTGGTTCGTCAGCTTCGACAGCTGCCGCGTCAGCGGCGTCTGCGTGGCCTCCTCGGCTTGGAGCATCCCGGAGATGTGGCCGACCTCCGTCGCCATACCCGTCGCCGTGACGACAAACTCGCCGGTGCCCCGGGTGACGCTGGTGTTCATGTACACCATGTCGAGCCGGTCACCGAGGTCCGCGTGCGGATCCTCGAGCCGCTCGACGCCCTTCGACACGGGCAGGCTCTCTCCCGTGAGCGCGGACTCGTCGACCTCCAGCGTGGCCGCCTGAAGCAGCCGGCCGTCGGCAGGCACCAGATCGCCTGCCTCGACCGAGACCACGTCGCCGGGCACGAGCTGCTCCGCGGGCAGCTCGAGCAGCTGTCCGCCGCGCTTCACTCGCGCCTTGACAATCATCATCTTCTGCAGCGCTGCGACCGCAGCGGCCGCCTTACCCTCCTGCTGCAGACCGAGGATCGCGTTGAAGATCGTCAGGAAGATCAACAGCAGCCCAGTTCCGAGCTGCTTGAGGGGGTACAGGCTGCCAATCCCAGCGACCAAGAGAACGATCTGCATCGGGTCTTCGTACTGCCGCAGGAACGCGTGCCACCGCGGCTCGACCTTGCCGCTAGAGAAGCGGTTGGGGCCGTACTGCGCCTGTCGCCTCCCGGCCTCGTCCCCGGTCAGTCCGCGCGCCAGATCGACGTCCAGCCCGCGGGAGACCTCGTCTTCGGTGAGCACGTGCCACGGTCGCGCAGCCGGCGTCCCTGTGTGCTCCAACTCGATCGGCTCGGCCGTGGCCATCGGCTATCCCTCCTCGATCTCCGGCAGCGCATTCGGCCAGGGCCACTGGGGTAACTCGCGTGCCTGCTGGCCGATGAGCCCAATCGGCGGGTCCACGCCCAGCCAGGCGGGGACATCCGCCGGCGGGACCCCGTAAGAGCCATCCCTCTCACCGGCTCGGCAGACGGGCGAAGGCGTGGTCGTAGGCGTCGTCATGCGGTGTTTTCGATCAGTGGGTGGGTGCGGACGCTGGGTGCTCGACGGTCGGGCGCGTTGCAGGTGGGCGCGGCGTGGGATGGTGGTGGTGACGCCGCCGGACGATTGCGTCGAGGGCGATCGCGAGGAGTCCGAGGAGGATGATCGCGGTGAAGGTGTCGGGCGCGGTCTGGATGGTGTTGACAGCGAACGACACGAGTGCGATCCCGATCACGGCGATGGCGGCCGCGACGATGACTGGGTTGCTGTTTGCGTCGGCGCGCCGCCGCCAGCCGGCGATGCCGACGAGGAGGAAGACCATCAGCGAGACGGCGCTGCCGACCGAAGCGATCGCGGACAGGTCGACGAGATTGGCGACGATCAGCACCAAGCCCGCCGTGATCAGGAGTCCGGCGTGGCGGCCGAGGCGGGAGTTCTCGCCGAAGATCTGGGGAAACAGCCCGGTCTTCGCGAGCTGCCCGGTCGGATTGCCGGAGGCGTAGAGGGTGGCGTTCGTGCAGCCGGCGGTGGATAGCAGGGCGACGATCGCCATGATCGTGAACCCGGCGCCGCCGAGCGTTGGTCGTACCGCCTCAGCGATCGCCGTCTCGCCGTACTCGATGACCTCGTGGGTCGTGAGCGTGCCGAACACCCCGATGGCGATGAGCACATAGGTCAGTGCGATGATGCTGAGGGCGTAGGTCATCGCCCGTGGCAGGTCGTGAGCGGGCTTGCGCAGATCCCCGGCTGTGAAGGTGATGACGTTGAAGCCGAGGTAGGCGAAGAACGTCAGCGCGACGCAGGCGACGATCAGCGATTGTGCGTTGGCGACGAATTTGGCGCCGACGAGGTTGATCGCGACCATCCCCAGTATCAGCAGGGTGATGAAGAGGTTGTTCCACGCTCCGCTCGCGTGCGTGCCGACGAACAGGGAAGTGGCGTAGCCGCCGAACGCGACCGTGACCATCGCGGTGACGATCACGATCGCCGCCGTGTACCCGAGCCAGGACGCGATCCCGACGAGTCGTCCTTCGCCGAATCCCTTGATCAGATAGGTGATCAGTCCTCCCGAGGAGGGGAACCGCATCCCCAGCTTGGCGCATACGTAGCCGAGCGGGCCGGCGACGATTCCGCCGATCAGAAACGAGATCCAGACGGCCGCACGGGCGACCGCGCCCGCCTCGCCCAGCAGCGCGAAGATGGCGGCGCCGATCATCGAGCCGATCCCGAGAACGGTCGCAGCGCGGATGGTCAGGCTCTTCGGCTTCGCCTCCGCAGGTGACGCCCTCTGGCCGCATCGCTCGAGAGCCGTAGAGGTGCTCAACTGGCCTTCTCTCCACGTCGGTGCAGCGCGACTGTTGCACGGCTGTGACGCTGGCTAGCGTCTCATCGGCGTGCTCGACTAGACATCCGTAGGGCGCAGCCAATCCGTCACGGGAGAACTACGGATCGCCCGAAGGACGAGCACCTGAGTCGTTCCGGGTTCTGCGCCCGTGCACCAGTAGGTGGGCGTAGAACTCTCCGGTGCTGGTCGGCGGAATCCGTGCCCGAGACGATCGATTTGCGGAAAAGCCCGGATTCTGCCGAGACCCGCTGGCTGTATCTACTGGTGTGCGCCCGAATGACGAGCGGCGCAGTGCCTCCGCGAAGGGCGCGCGCGGTCCGCTCATGACTGATCAGATGCACCGGCTGGCCCTCCGTGACGCCGTTCCTGTGAGCGGGCACAGCGTTGGTCGAGGTAGTGCGTGCGCACCCCGATCGGATGATCCGGTTCCCGACGGGGGAGAGATCCTGCCAATCGCTCCACTAGACGACGAGCCGCCCGTGGCCCGCGAAGGAGGATGACGATGGAGACCGTAACCGCACCTCCAATCGGGGCGTATTCCGAAGTTGGGACGCTCCGGACGGTCATCGTTCACCGCCCGGATCTCGCGCACGCACGCCTCTCGCCGCGCAACTGTCACGAGCTGCTGTTCGATGACGTGATCTGGGTCCGCCGCGCGCAGGAGGAGTTCGATGCATTTGTCGAGGTGATGCGGGGACGTGGCGTGGAGGTCCTCCTGTTCCACGACCTTCTGACCGAGACACTCGAACGCACAGACGCGCGGGAATGGGTGCTCGCGCGACGGCTGCGTCCCGAGGAGGTCACCGCCCTGTTCGCGCACGAGCTGACCGAGTGGATGAACGACATGCCCGCCGATGAGCTGGCGACCCGCCTGACCGGGGGCGTGATGGTCCAAGAGCTGCCGGACGACATGATCAAGGCGATCGGTGCAGCGATGCGGCCCACCGATTTTGTGCTTCCGCCACTACCCAACCAGTTGTTCACGCGCGATACGAGCGCATGGATATACGGTGGGGTCTCGCTCAACCACATGTACTGGCCGGCGCGCCAGCACGAGTCGCTGAACGCCGAGGCTGTGTACCGGTTCCATCCACGGTTCCGCGAGGCCGATTTCAAGATCTGGTACGGCGGTTTCGACCACGACTGGGGCACGGCCTCAATCGAGGGCGGCGACATCATGCCGGTCGGTGACGGAGTGCTCCTGGTGGGTCAGGGTGAGCGGAGCACGGCCAAGGCGGTCAGCATCCTCGCCCAGAATCTGCTCGGCGCCGGGGCGGCGCGGCTGGTGATCGGCGCGATGATGCCGCGCGAGCGCGCCGCGATGCACCTCGACACCGTATTCACCTTCTGCGATCGCGATCTCGTCACGATTTACGAGCCAGTGGTCACGCAGATCCTGCCGATCCTCTACCGGCCAGACGGAAACGGCGGCGTACGCGGTGAGCTGTCGGAGCGGTCATTCCTCGATGAGGTACGCGAACAGCTCGGCATTACCGACCTCAGGGTGGTGACGACCGGCGGGGATGAGTTCGAGGCCGAGCGCAACCAGTGGGATGACGGCAACAACGTCGTCGCGCTCGCCCCCGGCGAGGTCGTCTGCTACGAGCGCAACGAGGCTACTAACGAGAAGCTGGCTAGCGCGGGAATCGAGCTGCATCCGATCGCGGGGCAGGAGCTCGGCCGCGGCCGCGGCGGCGGACATTGTATGACCTGCCCCGTCATCCGGGACGCCTGAAAGGAGCCGATGATGAGCACCACGATCGATCTGCACGGGCGTCACCTGCTGACGCTGAACGACTACTCGCGAGAGGAGATCCTCTACCTCCTGGAGCTGGCCGCCGAGCTGAAAGCGGCCAAGCGCGACGGGCATGAGGAGCAGCGGCTGCGTGGCAAGAACGTCGCACTGATCTTCGAGAAAGACTCGACGCGGACGCGGTGCGCGTTCGAGGTCGCGGTCCTCGACCAGGGCGGGCACGTGACCTTCATCGGGCCGACGGGCTCGCACATGGGTCATAAGGAGACGGTCAAGGACACCGCCCGGGTGCTCGGGCGGATGTACGACGCGATCGAGTACCGCGGCTTCGGGGAGTCCGTCGCCGACGAGTTGGCCAGGTGGGCGGGCGTGCCGGTCTACAACGGACTGACCGACGAGTGGCACCCGACCCAAATCCTCGCGGACTTCCTCACCTTCCAGGAGCACGTGCCGCGTCCGCTCGAGGAGGTCACGTTCTGCTACCTCGGTGACGCTCGCTTCAACATGGCCGACACCTACCTGATCGGAGCTGCCAAGCTCGGGATGGACCTGCGGATCGCCAGTCCGCGCGCGCTCTGGCCCCGGCAGGAGGTGATCGACCTCGCACATGAGACGGCAGACCGCGCCGGCGCCAAGATCACCCTGACCGAGGACGTCAGCGAGGCGGTCAGGGGATGTGACGTGTTGTTGACCGACGTGTGGCTGTCGATGGGCGAGCCGGCCGAGGTGTGGAAGGAGCGGATCGATCTGCTCCTCCCTTACCAGGTCAACAAACGGGCGATCGAGCTGACCGGCAACCCCGACGTCAAATTCATGCACTGCTTGCCGGCGTTCCACAACACCGACACGAGCGTCGGCAAGGACCTGTACGACAAGTACGGCCTGGAAGCGCTCGAGGTCACTGACGAGGTGTTCGAGTCACCGGCGTCGCTCGTCTTCGACGAGGCCGAGAACCGGATGCACACAATCAAGGCCGTGCTCGTCGCGACCCTGGGGAGCTGACCGTGCGGGTCGTGGCCGCGCTCGGCGGGAACGCGCTCCTGCGCCGCGGACAGCCGCTCACGGCCGAGAACCAGCGGGAGAACGTCGCGCGCGCATGCGCGCAGCTCGCGCCGATCGCCCGCCAGCACGAGCTCGTCATCTCGCACGGCAACGGACCGCAAGTCGGCCTCCTTGCCCTGCAAGGCGCCGCGTACACGAAGGTCGAGACCTACCCGCTCGACGTGCTCGATGCCCAGACTGAGGGGATGATCGGCTACCTGATCATGCAGGAGCTCGGCAACCTGCTCCCGCTCGAGCAGCCCATCGTGACGATGCTGACAATGATCGAAGTCGACCCAGCCGATCTCGCCTTCAGCAACCCGACCAAGCCAATCGGCCCGGTCTACAGCGCGGACGAGGCGGCCAAGCTCGCCTCCGAGAAAGGATGGGCGTTCAAGCCCGACGGCGATCACATGCGCCGAGTCGTGCCCTCGCCGATGCCCAAACACATCTTCGGCGTCAAACCGGTCGAGGAGCTGCTCGAGCGCGGAACTGTCGTCATCTGCTCTGGGGGAGGCGGAATCCCGACGGTATACACCGACGAGGTGGTGCCCGCCGGACGGAGGCTGACCGGCGTAGAAGCGGTGATAGACAAAGACCTCGCCAGCGCCGTGCTCGCCGCAGACCTGCACGCAGACGCGCTGCTCATCGTCACCGACGTCAACGCCGTGTACGCAAACTGGGGCACCCCTCAGCAGCGAGCCATCTCACACGCAACCCCAGAGGACCTCGTCGTAAGCCAGTTCCCCGAGGGATCGATGGGACCCAAGGTCAAGGCCGCCTGCCAGTTCGTCGAACAGACAGGCGGCGTCGCGGCAATCGGATCCATCGACGAGGCGCCGGCGCTGCTGGCGGGCACCGCCGGCACGCGCGTGGCGCCCCATCCAGAGCACGCTGTCGCCCCCAACGTTGGAGCTGGAACGAGCCACCTCGCATAGCGCCGGAGCACAACGCTCAGGCGATTCATCGCTGAGCCCGATGTCGTCACGACGTCCCCCTATCGCCGAGCGGGCGAACCGCGCATGACAGAACGTGGCCTCGACGATGTCTGTGATCCGTACTGCACCGCTGGCGATCTCAGCCCGCACTACGGATGTCGGGTGAACGGAGCGGTGGGACGCTTCGATCCAAGGCTCGGCAAGTCCGCTGAATCTGGTCGCCAGCAGGGACGGCAAGACGAGGAGGGCGATATGTCCACCCAGACCGGCCAATCGATGGAAGCTCAGGCGTCCGCCGAGGCCGAGAAGGCAGAGCCACCTCGAGCCGAGGCGACCGCCGGTGGAGAGACGGCCTCGCCGCGGGGATTTGGTCTGAGTACCGCCACCGCGCTGATCATCGGAAGCATCATCGGGGTCGGGATCTTCAACCTCCCGACCTCGCTCGCGACCTACGGTCCGGTCAGCCTGGTATCGATGGGGCTCACGACCGTGGGTGCGCTCGCCCTCGCGATGCTGTTTGCATCCCTGTCCAAGCGCCTGCCCGCGGACGGCGGGCCGTACGCGTACTCGCGAGTGGCGTACGGAAACCGCGTCGGGTTCGCGAACGCCTGGTCCTACTGGATCACCGCTTGGGCCGGCAACGCTGCGATCGCCGTCGGCTGGGTGCTCTACGTCGAGCAATTCGTCAACACCGGCCACAAGAAGCTCTTCTCCATCCTGCTCGTCCTCGTCGGCCTCTGGGTGCCTGCGGTGATCAACCTCTCGGGCGTCAAGAACATGGGTCTCATGCAGGTGATCACCACGATCCTCAAGTTCTTCGCGGTCGGCTTCATCGCGATCGTCGGCCTCTTCTTCATCTCGAGCGCCAACTACCACCCGTTCAACGTGAGCGGCCTGAGCACGATCAACGCCATCGGTGGCGGGATGGCGATCGCGCTGTTCAGCTACCTCGGCGTTGAGACGGCATCCGTCGCGGCCGCAAAGGTCCGCGATCCCGACCGCAACGTCCCCAGAGCCACGATCCTCGGCACGCTCGCGACCGCAGTTGTCTACATGCTCTCGCTCACCGCCGTATTCGGGATCCTTCCGACGAAAACGCTCGCCAATTCAACCGCGCCGTTCTCAGACGCCGTCAACGCCATGTTCGGCGGAGCCTGGGCAGGAGACGTGATGTCCGTGTTGGTCATCATCTCCGGCATCGGGGCACTGACCGGCTGGACGATGATCTGCGCCGAAATGCCGCTGGCGGCCGCCAAGGACGGCCTCTTCCCAGATCGGTTCAAGCGCATGAACAAGGCTGGTGTCCCGGCCTTCGGGATCATCGCGTCGACCGCGCTGGCATCGATCGCAATGATTGTCAACTACCTCGGCTCCAGCGGCGCGACCGCGTTCACCACGCTCTTGCTGATGACCGGAATCACCGCCGCGATCCCTTACGGCTTCTCCGCGCTCGCCCAGATTAAATGGCGCCGGACCGACCACAAGACGCTCCAGACGCCACGATTCATCCGCGATCTGATCGTCGCGATCCTCGCGCTGGTGTTCTCGATCCTGTTCATCTGGTACTCGCGCAACACCGGCAACAGCTTCTGGATCTACTGGGCACCATTCTTCCTCGCAGCCGTCGCGCTGCTGCTCGGCATTCCCGTTTACAAGAAACAGCGCGCCAACATGAGCGAGCCGGCACCGCAGCCGCCCTACCCGGTCGGGTCCGTCGACCAATCACGCCCGGGGAGCCCGCCAGCAGATACACCCGGCACGAACGGAGGCACGTGATGAGACCACGTTCACGCCTCAAGCTGGTACGCACGATCCTCGTCACCGCGGGCGCCTTCGCCGTCACAGGCTGCGCCGACACAAATCGCGTCGCCACGCTAAACCTCGCGACCCCGGGCGCGACAGTCGCCACCACGCTCAAAAAGCAACTCGCAGTCAAAGGCTTCCCGACGGCCAAGGTCACCTGTAGCAAGACGCTGGACGTGAACGTCGGCACGACCGATACATGCCGCGTCACCGGCGCCGGGACGAACCGCGCCGTCCAGTTCACCTTCAGCAACTACACAGGCAAGATCAAACTCTCATCCGTAAAGACGTCGTAGCGCCGTAACACGGGACCCACTGCGCAGCAACCGGCGCGCGACCGGCGAACGTCGCCGATGCCAGCGTCCATTCGCAATCAAACAGTCCCAGCCGTGACGACGTCGCCCAAACGCGGGCCTCGTCGAGATTGTTGGACCCGAACACCCTGACCTCGCCGGGCATCGCCCAGCTCGGTGGTGCATGGATTGCACGCCGCAGCCAGCCGCCGTTGCTGACGACGGCGATCCGCTCCGTTGACGCCTGCTGTGCTTCCAGATCTTGCGGAGCAGCGGGACGAGCTCTTCCAGGCGTGTCTCGGGCGCCTCGGGATCCCGTTCGCCGTGCCAACCCTTCTGCATGCCTTTGGTGCCCGTGCCGAGGCCTAGGACGAGGCGGCCGTGGCTCAGCTCGTCGAGGCCGCGTGCGTCGTTGGCGAGCCCGAGCGGTGAGCGGCCGACCGCATACGCGATCGAGCTGCCAAGTCGACACGCGCTGGTGTGGTGGGCCATCTCGGCAAGGGCGACGATTACGGAGCGGTCGTTGAACTCGCCCGTCCACGCGGTGTGCAGGGCGGCACGGTCGGCCGCTTGTGCGACCTCAACCTTTGTCGCTAACGAGGGACGAAGGCGCAGACGCCGATCGTCGGCCCCGCATACCCGGGGTGCGGGTCGGTCACGTGGTCTGCTGCTTGGCGTTGTCGTCGGCGATGGTGAAGATGCGCATCACCGCGCGCACGACCGCCTCGGTCTGCACGGCACGGTCGGCGGGATCCTCGATCCGGCCGAGCCAGACCGAGACGGTGTTCATCACGGCGTGATGGCACTGGAGCGCAACGTCGAGGTCGTCGCAGTCGAGCTCGCCCGCGGCGACCCCGGCGTCCACGACCTCGCGGAAGACCGCGTCGTGACGGCGGCGCATCGACTTGCGCGCCTCGTCGTGCACCGCGGGCCAGCTGCTCTGCCAGGAGAAGATCGACCCGACCTCAGGGAACTCGACGGTCAGTACGCGTAGCTGCTCGCGCACGAGCGCCCGCAGCCGCTCGCGACTCGATCCCGATGTCTCCGCGTCGCGGGCGGCGGTCAGCCGATCGAGCACCGCGACGGTGAGAGCCTCGAGCGCCTCGGCCACCAGCTCGTCCTTGCTGGAGAAGTAGTGATACAGCGTGGCCTTGGCGATGTCCGTGCGCTCAGCGACGCCCTCGAGGCTCATCCCCTGGTAGCCACTCGTGGCGAGCATCTCGATCGCGACGCCCACGATCTCGGCCTTGCGCCGGTCTCGACGGCGCGAGAGCCGGCTGGCCGCCTGCTCGCTGTCCCTCGACGCGGCGAGTTCCATGCTGGCCACCATACCAGCCTTCGACCTCTCGATCTATTTTTCGCACAGGCGGACGATTTATCGACCTTAGGGTCGGGCCATCTGGTACGTTGGTGGCATGATCAGCACGTACGAGGACATCCGCTACGAACTCGCCGGTCCGGTCGCCGTCGTCACGATCGACCGCGCCGAGCGATACAACGCCTTCCGCGGGCAGACCATCGAGGAGCTGATCGCGGCCTTCCGCGCGGCCTGGGCGGACAGGACGGTGCGGTGCATCATCCTCACCGGCGAGGGCGACAAGGCGTTCTGCAGCGGTGGTGATGTCAAGCAGCGCGCCGAGACCGGCGACTACGGTCCGACTAAGAGCGGGCTGTGGGAGATCAACTACCTACACAAGCTGATCCGCGATATCCCGAAACCCGTGATCGCGGCGGTGAATGGCGTCGCGATCGGCGGCGGCCACGTCCTGCATGTCGTTTGCGACCTCTCAATCGCGAGCGAAAGCGCCCGCTTCGGCCAGGCCGGCCCGCGTGTCGGCTCCTTCGATGCCGGCTTTGGCACCGCGTACCTGGCGCGTGTCGTCGGAGAGAAGCGCGCCCGCGAGATTTGGTACCTGTGTCGCCAGTACGATGCCGCGACCGCGGAGCGCTGGGGACTCGTAAACAAGGTGGTCCCGCAGCAGCAGGTGCTGCCCGAGGCGAAGCGGTGGGCGGCCGAGATCGCGAACATGAGCCCGACGGCGATCAAGTTCCTCAAGCACTCATTCAACGCCGACACCGATCACCATGTCGGAATCAGCAACTTGGCCGACGCCGGTCTGGATCTGTTCGTGGAGACGCCCGAGGGGCGCGAGGGTGTCATCGCGTTCACCGAAAAGCGCCAGCCGGACTTCGCCCGGTTCGCCTGATGAGCGTCGACATCGATCTCGCCGGCCGCGTCGCGGTCGTCACCGGTGCGGCGTCCGGAATCGGCCGTGCCATTGCCCTGTCGCTCGCCGAGGCGGGCGCGATCGTCGCCGCCGTCGACCGCGACGTCGCCGGCGCGCGCGCGACCGCCGCGCGGATCGCTGAACCGAGCACGGCACACATCGCCGACCTGACCGACCCGGCCGCGGTGCTCGCCATGCGCGACGAGGTCATCGCGAGGCACGGGATTCCCGGCGTGTTGGTCAACGCAGCCGGCTGGGACCGCATCGAGCCGTTCATGAACAACGACGATGAGCTGTGGCAGGCTCTGACTGCGATCAATCTCCTTGGCCCGGTCCGCGTGAGCCACGCTTTCCTGCGCCCGATCATCGATGCGGACGCTGAGGTTCGGATCATCAACATCGCCAGCGACGCCGGTCGCGTGGGCAGCAGCGGCGAAACGGTGTACGCGGGCACCAAGGGCGGCGTCATCGCCTTTACGAAATCGCTCGCCCGGGAGCTGGCGTCCCGCCGCATCAACGTCAACTGCGTCTGCCCGGGACCGACCAACACACCGCTGCTCGACTCGGTGCCCGCGAAGCTCCGCGCCAGTCTCGAGAAGGCGATCCCGTTCCAGCGCCTCGCCGAGCCCGAGGAGATCGCCGACGCCGTCCTGTTCTTCGCTTCCGACCTGGCCAGATACATCACCGGCCAGGTGCTGAGCGTTAGTGGCGGGCTGACCATGGCAGGCTGAAACCTGCCGCCTCCGACCTGACGCCCGACGAGCATGGCGGCGCGGCCGGCGAGACGCCCACCACCGGCGTCAGGCGTTCCGGCGAGCGTTTGCCGCGGCCACGTGGTGCTCGGGCGACTTGATGAGCTTCATGGTGATGTGGGAGTCGAGCTTGTCGACCCCGGGCGCGTCTCCGAGCCGGGTGGAGAGGAACGCTTCGAAGCTCTCGAGGCTGGTGGTCGCGACGCGGAGTAGGTAGTCGGGCAGCCCGAACATCCGGCGTACCTCGGTGACCTCGTCGAGCGCGGCGACGGCGGCTTCGAACGCTTCGAACGTCGCTCGGTCCTTGCGGGTGAGGTCGACGAACACGAGCACCTCGAATCCGCGGCCGATCGCGTGCGGGTTGATCCGGGCGCTGTACCCCAGGATCACCCCGTCGCTCTCCATCCGCTTGACGCGCCGCAGGCATGGGGCTGGTGTCAGACCGACCCGGTCAGCGAGCTCGACGTTCGACAGGCGCCCATCGCGCTCCAGCTCAGCAATGATCCGACGATCGACCGCGTCCATACGTATGAATCATTGCGCAAGAGGCTGCCCGATGTGCCACATTCGCCATCGCGTGGCGGGCCTGTCCACGTACGGTGTTGCTCGTGAGCGCAACCATCGCACGTTCGTGGCGCGCTGGGGCCACGACGACCGCTGACGAGCCGTTTCCCGAGCGGACGGCGATCACCCGAGCCGCGGCCGGGATCGGCCTCTACGCCGGCGTTTTCGGCATCACGTTCGGGACCGTTTCGGTCGCGTCGGGACTCACCGTGGCCCAAGCGGTCGCAATGAGCGCGGTCATGTACACGGGAGCGTCACAGTTCGCTCTCGTCGGCGTCCTCGCCGCCGGCGGAGCGCCACTCGCCGGACTCTCCGCTGCGCTTCTGTTGGGAGTGCGAAACGCGTTCTATGGCGTACCGCTGACCCACATCCTCCGGCCGCGCGGCCTGCGTCGGCTCTGGACAGCCCACTTCGTCGTCGACGAGAGCGCCGCGATGGCCGTCGCCCAGCCAACCCCGCGAGCGGG
>Ga0187769_10000202_pt1 | contig 32978 bp, 31 predicted proteins | sample 0116_SJ02_MP02_1_FD_133140 | JGI IMG/M metagenome (GOLD analysis project Ga0187769, IMG submission 133140) | Tropical peat soil microbial communities from peatlands in Department of Meta, Colombia - 0116_SJ02_MP02_10_MG | ecosystem: Environmental > Terrestrial > Soil > Wetlands > Peat | place...
GAAGCCCTCCGCAGCCTTTCCGACTCCCTGCGTCAGAAGCTAGGCTCGGGCGTCATCGTTTTGGCCTCCGCAGAGGACGGCAAAGTTGCTCTAATTACAGCAGTTACGAAGGATCTGACCCCCAGGCTGCATGCCGGCAGAATCGTACAGGAGCTTGCCAAGCTGGTGGGTGGCTCTGGGGGCGGGAAGCCCGATTTGGCAGAGGCTGGCGGAAAAGACACATCCGGCATAGAAAAGGCCCTCGGTTCCATATACCCCCTGATAGAGCGGTTGTTATAATTCCCTTCGCGCCAGAGTGTTACGCCGCTACAGCTGTCTTCGCGGCGTAATGGGATTCGAGTCCGAACCGCTGTTCGCGAGCGAACCTTGCCTTCCCCAATAGGCCGGAAGTGAGCGGAAACGATTATGACCGAAGCCAAACCTGCACTCGCAGTCTTGGCGGTGGTTAGCTGGCTATCGCTCGCCGCTCCCTCCCAAGCCCAAATCACAACCACTGTCGACCAACAGGGCAGGCTCGTGTTTGTAAACACAGACTCCCGCATTGGCCGGAATGGGAGTACTATTAGTTCCCCCTCCGAGACTGCTCCTGCCGACCGCAGGACGCCGGCCGCGCATCCGGCCTGGCCGCCATTGCCGGCGCCCTCCGCGCCTGCAAGCGAAGCGGGGATAGAGGGAGGGGCAGCATCTCCCTCGCTGAGAGAAGAGCAACCGACCCAGTCGGAGGATCGGTTGGATCGTATCGTGCGTGAGGCGGCCGAGCGGAACAACTTGGACCCGGCGCTGGTCAAAGCCGTGATCAGCACCGAGTCGGGTTGGAATCCGAACGCCGTTTCAACGAAAGGGGCCGTTGGGTTGATGCAGTTGATTCCACAGACGGCGCAGCGCTACGGGGTGAACAACTCTTTCGATCCTGCCCAGAACATCGATGGCGGGACGAAATACCTAAAGTCACTGCTGGACAGATACAACGGCGATCTCACGAAGTCATTGGCGGCATACAACGCTGGCGAACGCACCGTGGACTTAAACGGTGGAGTGCCGGCGATTCCAGAAACGCAAAGGTACGTACAAAAGGTCACCAACGCTTATTTCCAACCCGGCTCGCATCGAAACCGCAATCTCTGGAGCCCGCCGAAACCTCCTGTGCGGCGGGAAATCGATCCGAATGGCCGGGTCGTTTTCACGAACGAATGAAACGTGCTTTGCTGGGGGCGTGGTCTGCTACGAGGTTCGCATTTCTGATCGCCACGGCGGTCGCGTTCGTGGTTTGCCTTACCCCGGCTTCCCGCGCCGATAGAAAATCCGATGCGCGGGAGCAATTCGCACGCGCCGTGAAGATGCGCACGACGCTCGAAGGCCATCTTGAACGGGACCGTACACTCACGGAATACAAACAGACCGTAGCGGCCTACCACAAGGTCTATTTGATCTCTGTGACGGCGGCCGAAGTCACCCCTTCATTTATCGCGGAAGCCGAGCTGTATCAAGAAATGGGTCGCCTGTTCGATCCCAAGTACTTTCAGTCCTCCATCGAGGCCTACAACTTTCTTCTCCAGCAGTATCCCGGCAGCCGTTACCGCGGTTCCGCGATGCTTGCCGTCGCGCGGATTCAAAAGGATGATCTTGCAAATCCTGATGCTGCCGAAGCTACCTACAAGGACTATTTGAAGCTTTTCCCGCATTCCCAAAATGTTGGTGAAGCACGGGAAGGGTTGAAAGAAATTGTGGCCCAGCGCGCCCCCTCCACACCTCCCGTCGCAACGAGTGCGGACGATCAGCCGCCTTTGGAAAACGGGCCACACATCGAACCGCGGGCCGATGATCAGAAAACTGCCGGCTTGATCGACATCCACACCTGGAATGCCCAGGACTCGGCTCGCATCGTCGTCATGCTTGACGACACAATCAAGTACGACGCGGCGCGTATTCAATCCCCTGATCGCATTTACTTCGACATTTACAAGGCGAAGCTGATGCCAAAGGTGTCGACGAAGCCAGTCGATGTAACAGGCGGATTGCTAAAATCCGTCCGCGTTGCACCGAACAAACCGGGCGTCGTCCGCCTCGTGCTAGACGTGGACGGCGCAAAGGACTATTCGGCCTTCCTGCTTTCGAATCCGTACCGGCTGGTGATCGACGTGCGTTCAGAAGGTGGAGCGAAAGCGAAAAATGCTCCGCCTCCGGCGCCGGCGCCGCCAAGTGCGGTCGATCCGACGAGAATGGCCGATTCAACCGAGGCCGACCATCCAACCGTGAGCGCCCATGAGACGGTGGCCGTCGGCGCGTCGGCCGCGAACACCCCTACCCCGTCGTCTGCCCATACCAAGGCGCTCGCGAGTGAGACCCCCAAGTCTGCTTCTGCTCTCCAGAAGGAACTGTCGGCCCCCAATAAAGTCTCGGCCTTGACCTCTCCGACGGAACCAAAACCCACGCGTGACGGAGACCGTTCGCTGACCCGTGCCCTCGGCCTGAAGATCAGCCGCATTGTGATCGATGCCGGCCACGGTGGGCACGACACCGGTACGGTCGGCCCACACGGTTTGATGGAAAAGGATCTTTGCCTCGATGTCGCGTTGCGCCTCGGCGCTCTGATCCGGCAGAAGCTTCCCGGTGCCGAAGTAATCTACACGCGCAAGGACGACACGTTTATTGCGCTCGAGGATCGAACCAGAATCGCGAACGAAGCGAAGGCGGACCTGTTTATTTCCATTCACGCGAACTCGAGCCCGGATCCGTCGGCGCGGGGTGTTGAAACCTACTACCTGAACTTTGCGACGTCTCCTGAATCGCTCGAAGTGGCCGCGCGAGAAAACGCCAACTCGCAGGAGTCCCTGCACGACCTACAGGACATCATTCAAAAAATCGCGCGTAACGAAAAGGTTGAGGAATCGAAGGAACTCGCCGGTGACATCCAGGGCACGCTGGCGCAGCGGCTGCAACTGGTCAGCCTCAACGAAAGAAACCGCGGCGTCAAGAAGGCACCTTTCATTGTGCTGATCGGGGCCAATATGCCATCCGTGCTTTCAGAGATTTCATTCGTCAGCAATCCCTATGACGAACGCCTCCTGCGCAAACCCGAACAGCGCCAACGGATCGCCGAGGGACTCTATCGCGGAATCACAACTTACCTGAGCAATCTGAACAGCCTCTCCAACAACAAACAGAAACTGATTTCGGATAATCATTCCGCAGATGCGCGCCTCGATGTCGGAGCAGTGGCATCGACCGGGAACCCCAAGTAGAATCAAAGCATCCAATTGAGCTAGAAATGAGCCGCGTATGCATCTTCGTGCTGGGCGTCTGGTTGCTCGCTGCCCACCCGCTTTTGGCGCAGCAGATCTTCCCGCATTCCCTGGGAGAATGGAGTGCAACAACAAATCCGGAACCCTACGGATCCTCCCTGAGTTCGGGTGCTTCTCTACCGGCGGTGCTAGCTGAGTACGGCGTAAGCGCCACAGAGTCGGTCATATACGCGTCAGCCACGGCAGGGGGCTCCGAGCCAATACGGGCGACTGTCTTTGAGATGAGGGATCCCAGCGGCGCCTACGGGCTTTATTCCTTTTTGCGAGCGCCGGATATGGCCCGCGCTGACATCAGCGAGCATTCATCCAGGTCGCGAGATCGCGCTCTCGTTCTCACAGGCAATCTTGTATTGGATATCGAAGGGCAGGATCTCGCAAGACTCGATCGCTCGATCCAATCGCTGGTTGCGGCCGTGGCCGGTCATGCGCAAGACGGACCCTTGCCGACGTTGTGGCAGCATCTGCCGCAGCGAGGGCTAATCGAGCGGTCCGATCGTTATGTTCTTGGTCCCCAAACCTTGAATCAACTTTTTCCGGGTAATCTGGGCGATTCGCTCGGATTCTCCAAGGGTGCCGAGGCCGAGCTGGCCCGTTACAAGCTGGCAGGCCATGAGGTCGTGCTCCTGATCGCCGATTTCCCCACGCCCGGCTTCGCGACCGAGCAATTGGCGGAGCTAGAGAAACGATTTAATGTGAACGGCTCAAAGCCGGACAGTAGTTCTCCGCCGCTGTTTGCCAAACGCACCCTCACCTTGCTCGCCATCGTCTCCGGAGCACCCACCGAAGCCGAGGCAAATGCACTGCTCAATCAGGTGCAATCCGGAACACAGCTGACCTGGGATGAACCTACATTTCAATTCAAGGAACCCACGATCGAGATGATGGTGGTGGGAGCAATTCTGGGGACGGGGATCATATGTGGTTTCGCCTTGGTGGCGGGCCTCGCCTTCGGCGGATTCCGCCTTTTCATCAAACGAATGCTACCTGGAAAGGTCTTCGACCGCGGGGCGCAACTCCAGGTTCTGCAGCTTGGCCTTGCCAGTAAGCCCATCAATGCAGAGGACTTCTACGCGACCGTGGGTACGGGCTCAGGGGGGGCTCCGGTGGACAAGAATCTGCCTGATCGGATTGCCCTGCGTATATTTCGCTGAAATCACTGGACTTGGATCAAAACAGATTTTGGCTTTCCCCCTTGACATCCCTGGTACTGCCCACTAGACTGCGATCGAGGAAAGGGTTCTGTGGCCATCCGCGCATTGGCCGTAGGGCTTTCTCCCGCTCGAAGGCCCGCCGCAAGGCGGGCCTTTCGCTTTTAGGCTATCGAGTTTGATCGAGGAAGGCTGTCGGTCTAATTTCTATTTGCCCACGGCCACAGCCGGTCGAGACGCATTCAAGACCTTCTCGTAATACGCTTCATATCGCGGGATGATGTCGTTCGAGCAGTACTGACGCCGGGCATTGACCCGCGCCAGCTCACCCATCATCCGCCCGCGATCGGGGCGGGTCAGAATCTCGAGAGCGTACTTGGCACCCATGGCAACATCACGGGGTTCGAAGAGATATCCGTCGACCCCATGTGTGACCACTTCGGGGATGCCGCCGACGCGGGTCGCGATCACGGGGACTTCGCAAGCCATCGCTTCCAGCGCAGCCAACCCGAACGACTCCTCGTCACTCGGCAGCAAGAAAAGGTCTGCGAGTCCCAGCTTGTCTTGCACCGTCAGCTGCTTGCCTAGAAAAAAAACGTCCTTGGATAGGCGTTTCTTGCGCACCACATATTCCGCGGCGCCACGATCGGGGCCGTCACCGATCATGACCAGTTTTGCAGGCATTTTCTCGCGAACCCGCGCGAAGATTTCCACCACGTCGGTGATCCGCTTGACAGGCCTGAAATTGGAAAGATGCATTAGGATCGGTTCGCCACTGGGAGCCCATTTCGTACGTGCCTTTATATCGTCTGACCGCCGATACAGATCGCAGTTTACGAAATTCGGGATTACTTCGATGGGCCGCTTGATTTCAAATTCCTTCAGAGTTTGGTCGCGCAGGTAACTGGAAATGGCCGTGACACCGTCGCTCTGCTCGATCGAAAAGCGCGTGATAGGCAAATAGCTCCGGTCATTGCCAACCAGTGTGATATCGGTCCCGTGCAGCGTGGTAATGAAGGGTAGCCGCCGCGGCATAGCCATCATTCGTGCCAGGAGTGCGCTCACCGAATGCGGAATCGCGTAATGAACGTGCAACAGGTCCAACAGGGCGCTTTCGGCTACCTCTGTCATTTTCGTGGCGAGGGCTAACGTGTACGGGGGATGGTCGAAAAGCGGATAATTCGTAACTTCCACTTCATGGAACCAGATGCGATCATTTCCGCCGGTCAGCCGGATCGGCATCGCATAGCTGATGAAGTGTACTTCGTGACCGCGCGCCGCCAGTTCGAGCCCCAGCTCGGTAGCCACCACACCCGAACCGCCGTAGGTTGGATAGCAGGTGATCCCAATTCGCATAGTGGTTGGGCGACGGCCCGTTCCAGACCCCGGAGATCGTTCGGTATCTCCTGCTATTGGCCGTTTGTGCCGCCCTGCGCGGCGTCGTCGCCGTCCTTGTACATGTATCGGATGGCGTGCTTGTAAATCAACAAATTCGGGCTACCGTAGCGCGTCAGCTTGATGCAATCCCGGTCATACCACTCCACCGTCCCGTGCAGCACCTCTCCGCCATCCAACACGACGGCCACGGGCGTGCGCGACTGCATCTGCTTGACGTAGTAAAAATTCTCGGCGAACGTCTGGTCTGGTGGAGCGGGCTTCTTGCGTGGCGCCGAGGTTGGTTGGGGAGCGGCGGGCTGGGAGGGCCGGGGAACGTATGCTTCTTTGGGTTCGGCGAGACTGGGACGGAACAACTTGCGGTTTACCATAAGTGCTCCTCAGTTTGCTAATCCTTATGACTACGGAAGAGGCTGCCCGGTTGCAACTTTTTGTCTACAACTTATGGCGAGCTCAGCGCTCAGCGAAGGGACAAGGATGCCACGAGGGCGTCCAGACCCAGCTGGCGCCCTATGTTGCGGCGCAGCCGGCTTTCCAATTGGTCAAGGCCGCGCGTAGCTTGCAGAATCCACTGCCCATCGATCTTCTTACCCAGGATCTCGATTTCCCGCCGCAGGTCGGGGTTGCGAGGGAGGCTGCTCCTTGGACCCTGGGAGGATTCTAGCAGGTCCGTGAGCAAACTATAGATCAGCTCCAAGATATTTTCAAACGATTCTTGTTCCTGCTTGGCAAGCTGAGCCGTTGCCGCGAAAATATCGGCCCAGCTGTGGCCATCGACAGCGTGCTCGAGCAAATGCAAAATGCTCTTTCGAAGGCGAGTGGATTCTTCGATATCAAGCGAAATCGCTGCGCCCGGGCTGCCACCTGAAAGCTGGGCGGCTAACTTCCGCTCGTGGGGCTTTCGACCGTTTCCCTGTTCGGCCAGAAACGATTCGACCTGCTCAGCTGCTACCGGTGCGAAATGAAACTGCAGGCAGCGCGACCGAATCGTAGGCAGCAGCGAGTCTGGTGTCGGAGCTAGCAAGATGAGAGTTACCGACTCGGGAGGTTCTTCGAGGATCTTCAGAAAGATATCGGCGTCGCTCCAGCGCATCGTGTCGGCTCCATCCAGGATGAACACCCGGCGGCGGCCTTGCGGCTTGAAGTAAGCGGCACGCTGCACGGCCCGCAATTGCCCGACGCGGATCATGGGCCGCGCCACGGGCGTGCGCAGACGCACCGGATCAGGAACCAGGACCCAAACGTCGGGATGGGTCTCTAAAACCAGAGGCGCACGCTCGACGGCAGCCGCATCAGCGGTCTCGCCACGTTCCGTGAGACCCGCTTTGATGAGCGAAACAGGATTGGCGAGGAGCTCGATGCGGCGGCAGGAGTTGCAGTCGCCGCAGAAATCATCCTTTAGACGCTCGCAATTTGCGGCCTGGGCGAACATGCGAGCCAGCGTGTACTTCCCAATCCCGCGTGGACCGGTAAAAAGCAAGGCGCTCGGCACCCGCTCGCGGCGCAGCATGCCGCGCAGGGCGCTGACGATACGTTCGTTGCCGAGGAACTCACCAAAGCCCACCGTCCTAGCCCTTCCCTCCGACTGCCGAAGACATGCGTGCTTCGATCGCAGCCAAAATCTCTTCGTGAATTTCGGCGGGCGCACGCAGCGCTCCTGCCGCAGTATCAAAGCAATCGATTCTCAGCCAGTGTGGCTGCCGCGCGAGCTCATCATAGACCTCGGCGGCAGCCTCCAGGTGTGCCACATCCGCTTCCTGCAGATCATGGCGCATGTTCGTGTAATCACGGGCCGCCTTCTGGCTGATCAGGCCATGCGCCTGCGCAACCGGCACTCGCAGGTAGATGACGAGGTCCTCGGCGGGCAGTGCATAGACGCCGTATTCAAGCTGTTTGAGCCAGGCGAGAAATGCTTCCCGCTCCCGGCGCGGAACGCGAGCCCCTTGGTGCGCGAGATTGGAGCCGATGTATCGGTCTGCGAGAAGCGTTTTCCCGGCCGCGAGCGCCGCCTCGATCTGCGGTTTCGCTTCCAGGCGATCGCCCGCATACAGCAGCGCGGAAAAGTGTGGATCGACAGCTCCCAGAGGCCCAAACGCGCCGTTCAGATACTGTGCCACCAGTTTGCCGAAGAAGCCACTGTAGTTGGGAAAGCTGATCTGAGAAAAGGCCACTCCGCGGCGCGCCAAGGCCAGTGCGAGGGCGTCGATCTGTGTGCGTTTACCGGATCCATCAATTCCTTCAAGAACGATGAATCTTCCGCGGGCGGGCATCGAAGTGGCGTTCAGTGTAGCACGGGACTGATGGCCAGACTCGGGAGCACGACCTCGCTCGAGGAACTCTAAGCCTTCTCGAGCAGATGCAATTCTGGCGCGTGCTAGAATCTCGCACAATGGCAACTCAGGCGAGTTCGATTGCCGCGAATCTCGAACGGATCACCGAAAGGATTGCAGGAGCAGCAAAACGCGCAGGACGCCGGACTGATGAAGTCACAATCGTAGCCGTTTCAAAGACTTTTCCGGTCGAGATGATCCGCGCGGCCTACGAGGCGGGTCTGCGGCACTTCGGCGAAAACCGGATCCAAGAGTTCGAGGCCAAGCACAGCGCGGTGGCGGGTTTCAGCGATTCCATCTGGCACTTCATCAGTCACCTGCAAAGTAACAAGGTCCATCGCGCGGTCCATCTCTTTGACCGCATCGATTCAGTGGACAGCACGGCACTAGCCCAAAAGCTTGACGCCGCGACGGCGACCGAAGACAGAAAGCTTGCCGTCTTGATCGAGGTACGGCTCAGCGAGGAAGAGACGAAAAGCGGTGTCCGAGAGGGCGAGCTGCCGCCACTGGCGGAAAGCATCAGGAAATTGCCTCACCTGGAGTTGTGCGGTCTGATGACAATTCCGCCCTACACGAGCGATCCCCAAAACGCCCGACCCTATTTCCGTAAGCTGTGCGAGCTGCGCGATGGCCTGTGTCGGCAGCTTGGAATGACATTGCCGGTTCTGTCGATGGGCATGAGCCATGATTTCGAAATTGCCATCGAAGAAGGTGCGACCGAGGTTCGCATGGGCACAGCGTTATTTGGGGAGCGGACCCGAACAAATCCCTGACTAGAAAGGAGCCGGAGGCTAAGAATAGCGCAAGAGCTCTGGCAGCACGCCGAGTCGAGGTGGGAGGTTACACAGTGAGACTAACATCTAGTCCGGCAAAGGCCGACCGGTCGTTTCGAGGCCCAAGGGCGTCAACAGTAGGCCCAATGCGAACGGGATCGCGGTCAGGGCCACGGGAATCCCAATTGTATGAAAGTGAGAAACGGCCGCACCCACGAGGAACGTGAAGCCTGCCCCCACAAACCGGCCAGCGGAGGTCGCAAACGCGAAGGCGCTCCCTCGGCATCTGGTCGGATACTGTTCCGGAAGCCACAGCGTGTACACCGCGAAGTTCGCTCCACCGATGCCGAGGAAAAACAGCCCTATGAAAAACCACTTCACTGCATCTCGCGGAAGATAAAATGCCACCCCGAAGCTGAACGCGATTGAAATAGCCATTACCAGGAAATAGGTGGCCAGGGTCTTTCGGCGGCCGATGCGTTCGGCGACCCATGCAAGGGGCAGGCATCCTAGAATCGTGCCAAACGACAACACCATCGTAGCGTAGGTGCTGAGCCTCGGGCCGAGCGATGCCGGTGAGTGCTGGCGCCCTACGATCTCGGTGACCGCAGTCGGCACGTAGACCGTCCCAGCCCACAGCCCAATGATGGAAATTAACACAAACGTAGAATTGACCAGCGTGCGGCGGCGAAATTCCGGTCGGAAGATGGTGGTGAACGGACTAGAAACCCGCTCTACGTGCGCCTTCCAGCGAGTCGATTCGTTCACGCCGTAAAGGATGAATCCCACCAGCAGTGCAGGTACTCCACCGATCCAGAACATCGGCCGCCAGCCATAGGTCTCGCCCACGAAGTGGTTCGCGAGCGCCGCAAGAAAGAATCCGAAATAGTAGCCCGTATGCATCAAGGCGGCTCCCATTTTGCGGCGCCGCTCGGGCCACTCTTCGGCCACGAAGGTACCGCCCATGGCCCATTCACCGCCGATTCCGACACCGGCGAGCAACCGGCACACGGCGACCTCCCAGACGTTTTGCCCGAAGCCAGCCAGAAAGGTGAAGAGCGAATAACACAAGATCGTCAGCATCAACGTGCGGACGCGGCCGAATTTGTCGGCGAACGGCCCCCAGATGAGTGCCAGTCCCCACCCAACGAGGAACAAAGCGAACAGAAGGCCGCCGTAAAAACCGACGTTGCCCGCCGTTGCGGCTATTCCCGATTTCGGGAGAAGTTCGCGAAGTGCCGGCACGAGAACGAGCGCGTAGATGAAAGAGTCCATCCCGTCAAGCGCCCACCCGCCCCACGAGGCCCAGAAGCCGCGCACCTGATTGGCTGAGAGCCGCACTGCTGCGGGGGTCGCTGCCGATTCGGTTGTCAGCGGAGTGGATGACATCAAGAAAGCCGCAAAGCGCCGCATTTTACGAACATGGTGAAGGCGTTGCAAGCGATTCCCACAATACGAGGCTTGCGAAATTCGCCGGAACTTTGCAATCTTGGGCGAGATGATAGAACTGCACCAAACCACAAACGGGATCGTAGTTTCCGTTCGCGTAATGCCGCGATCGAACCGCAATGCGATTGAAGGCGAACGTCAAAGCGCCCTGACCGTCCGGCTCACGGCGCCACCCATCGAGGACCGCGCCAACGACTCGCTGCGGCACCTTTTGGCCGAGCGTTTGAACGTACCTGTATCGGCTGTTAGAATCGTGTCGGGTAAGAAGAGTCGCACCAAGCGCGTCGAGATTGCAGGCGTCACGCGCACAGAAGTTCTCGCGCTTCTGCACAAAGGGTAGCAGCCGCCAACATGCCCGACATCCAGAAAATCCAGGCCGAATTGCGGGCCAGCCGGATCGACGGATGGCTGTTTTGCGATCACCATCATCGCGATCCGATTGCAAGTCATGTGCTCGGGCTCGGCGAAAATGGGATGGCGACGCGTCGCTGGTTCTATTTCATCCCCTCGCGAGGTGAGCCGCGTAAACTGGTGCACCGGATCGAGCCAGGCACTCTCGATTCGCTGGCGGGCCGCAAGCAGGTGTATACAGGATGGGAAGAGCTTCGCAAGGGCCTCGCAAAACTGCTTTCCGGAAGCCGGACAGTCGCGATGCAGTATTCGCCGGAGAACAACATCCCCTACATCGGCCTGGTCGATGCAGGCACGGTCGAGTTGGTGCGCAAGCTGAAGAAGAAAGTGGTCACTTCGGCCGATCTGGTCCAGAAATTTGAGGCAGCCTGGACGCCTGAGCAGTTCGTTTCACATCTTGAAGCGGGCAAACTCATCGACCAAATCAGGCAATCGGCCTTCGAGCACGCGGCCGCAGGCATTCACAAGAGTCAGCCCATTACGGAATTCGAACTGCAGCAGTGGATTCTGGAGCAATTTCGCATTCATCGTCTCACGACCGCGGAGCCTCCCATCGCCGCAACACAGCCGAATAACGGAAATCCTCACTACGAGCCGACTTCGAGTCGGTCAAGACCCATTCGCGCCGGGGACCTGCTCTTGCTTGACATGTGGGCAAAATTCGATCGTCCGGGCAGCGTGTACTACGACATCACCTGGACGGGCTATTTAGGCGAGCGAGTCCCCGCCGCCTACGCGAAGATCTTCCTCATCGTCCGTGAAGCGAGGGACCGTGCCATCGGATACGTCGGGGAATCGGCGGCGCGTGGCCGTGTCATGCATGGTTGGGAGATCGATCACATCGCGCGCGAGGTCATCCGCAAAGCGGGTTACGCGAAATACTTCGTGCATCGCACCGGACACAGCATCGGACAGGAGGTCCATGGCAACGGCACAAACATCGATGGCCTCGAGACACGCGATAATCGCAAAATCATCCCGCACACGTGCTTTTCGATCGAGCCGGGAATTTATCTTCCCGAGTTCGGCATCCGCAGCGAAGTCAACGTCTATGTCGGGGAGCGGGATGCGCGCGTTACCGGTGCCATCCAGCAGGAAATTCTGCCCTTGCTTGCCTGATGATGGCCACTGAAGGTTCCTTGCCAACATCTGGCGTGAAGCAGAACTCCGCCAATTCCGCTTTCATTGCGATGGCTGCATGGATCGTGCCGGGACTCGGACACTTGCTGTTGCGGCGCTGGGCGCGTGCGCTGGGATTTTTTCTGGCGTCGGCAGGACTGGCGCTCACTGGACTTGCGCTTCGCGGAGAGGTCTTTTCCTCGCACTCGAATGACCCATTCGGCGCACTCGGATTCCTGGCCGATTTGGGCTCGGGGATTTTCTATTTCGTGGCGCGGATCTTCGAAACAGCGGGTCCGGACATCTCCCACGCTTCGGGCGACTGGGGCACACGCTTCATCGCGGCGTCCGGAATCGTGAATCTGTTGGGCGTGATCGATGCATTCGGTATTGCGCGGGGACGGAGAGGCTGAGTGTTGGCAGCCTCCCTGCACCTCAGCCATTTCGGCGCCATGGTGTTTTTCGCCTTGCTTGTTTCAGTGGCCTTTGCGTGCGCCGGCAGTCGGAACATCCAGACGCGCATTAAGTACGCGCTGTGGTGCTTTCTCTTGTTCCTGGCAATCGGCGTCGGAATCGCCTGGCTGATGTATCCCTTGTCGCGCTAAGGGAGTCGAGCCGAAACACGAGGCGGATCAGCATCTGATCCGCCTCGTCGGAAACGCCGGTGGTTGCGGCTATGTCAGATCGTCGGGACGAACTGGCAACTTGCGAATTCGCTTGCCTGTGGCCGCGAAGATCGCGTTGCAGACGGCCGGTGCAACCGGAGGCACGGCCGGCTCGCCCATGCCCGTAGGGGTTTCGGTGCTGGGGACGATGTAGACCTCCATCTTCGGGCATTCGTTCAGCCGCAACGGCTCGTTCGTATCGAAGTTCGCCTGCACGACGCGGCCCTTATCGATGGTAATTTCGCCCTTGAGCGTCTGGGTCAGCCCAAAGACCATCGCACTCATCGCTTGCTGTTCGATGATGTTCGGGTTGACGACGCGTCCGCAGTCCAGGGCGCAAACGATGCGATGGACCTTGACGTTATTGTCCTTGTCGATCGAAATCTCGGCGACTTCAGCCACGTACGTGGCAAACGCCTCCAGTACCGCAATCCCGCGGTACATACCCTTCGGAAGCGGTTGTCTCCATCCCGCCTTTTCGGCCGCGAGATTCAGTACCCCCAAATGCCGCGGCTTCTTGCCAAGAAGCGCCTTTCTGTATTCGTAGGGATCCTTTTTCGCGGCAGCCGCCAGTTCGTCGATAAACGATTCGCTGAAAAATCCGTTCTGCGATGCGCCGACCGACCGCCAGAAGCCCATCGGAATCGGTCCGGACACCAGCTGATAATCGACCAGGATGTTGGGAATGTCGTAGGCAATATCGGAAACGCCCTCGACACTGCTCGAATCCATCCCATTCTTCACAGAGCCGGGAAAGAACCAATTCATGATGGAGTCGCACGCAACGCGCGCAGTGAATGCAGACGGATTGCCGCTCGCATCCAGCCCCGCCGCCATCTTGATGTACGACGCGGGGCGATAATAGTCGTGCTGCATATCGTCTTCCCGCGTCCAGGTGACCTGCACGGGAGCCTTCATCGCTTTGGAGATTTCGCATGCATCTGTCACGAAGTCGGACCACCCGCGCCGCCCAAATCCCCCGCCGAGATAGGTTGTGTGAACGAAGGACTGCTCCGGCTTCACACCGGCGATGCCCGCTGCAATTCCTTGCGCTGGAGTCTGAAACTGCGTCGGAGCCCAAATGTCCACGCGGTCGGCTTGTACGTCCGCCAAGCAGTTCATCGGCTCCATTGTGGCGTGGGCCTCATACGGAACGCGGTAAACGGCTTCAATCCTCTGAGCCGCGCCCGCCATCGCCGAAGCGGCATCACCTTCCTTGCGCGAAACAACACCCGGCTTTTCCGCCCGCTCTTCGAACGCCTTGAAGATGCTTCCGCTGCTAACCCCTACGTTTGGGCCCTCGTCCCACGTCACGTTGAGTGCCTTCTTCCCTTGGAACGCCGTCCACGTATTATCGGCAACGACAGCTACGCCGCTCGAAATCTGAATGACATCCTTCACGCCTGGCAATGCTTTGGCTTTGGAAGCATCGAAGCTTGCGACCTTTCCTCCAAAAATGGGACAACGCAGCACGGCGGCATGAAGCATGCCGGGACGCCGCGCGTCGATGCCGAACATCGCCTTGCCACACACCTTGTCTGGCGTATCGAGCCGCTTAGTCGGCTTGCCGATGACTTTGAACTCACTGGGATCCTTGAGCTTCACGTTGGCGGGAGGAGTCAGCTTACCCGCCGCTTCGGCGACGCTGCCGTAGGTGAGCCTCCGCTTGCTAGCGGTATGAATCACCGCTCCGTTTTCCGCGTGGCATTCCGAGGCGTCCACGCCCCACTTCTGGGCCGCCGCCGCGATAAGCATCTCACGCGCCGTCGCGCCAGCTGTTCGCATTGGCACCCAGCCCGAATGAACGCTCTGGCTGCCGCCGGTTCCTTGCATGCCGAAGACGGGATCGAAGTATGCTTTTGCGGCTGGAGCAAACTCTGTGCGGATTTGTTTCCAATCGCATTCCAGTTCTTCCGCTGCGAGCATCGAGAGTGATGTCACCACGCCCTGCCCCATCTCTGACTTACTGATGAGAATGGTGATCTTGTTGTTCGGGCTCACGTTGATGAATGCATTCAACACGGTCGGCTCAGCTCCATCGGCAAACACTTCCCGGCGTCCTGGCAAATAGAAGCCGACGATCAAGCCGGTTGCGCCCGCCAGACCTGTCTTCAAGAAACTGCGGCGATCGACCGAAGTTGTCACGGTGCTCATTCCGCACCTCCCGCGAAGACACGGATGGTTTGCTCGGCTGACTGAACCGGTGCGGCATCCGCGTCCGAATTCGCCGACTTATTTCCGCCTCCTTGCAACTGCGCCGCGCGTTGAATGGCCTTGCGAATTTGATTGTACGTGCCGCAACGGCAGATATTGCCGCTCATGGCATCCTCGATCTGAGTGTCCGTGGGGTGCGGGGTCTTGGCAAGCAGCGCTGCGGCGGCCATGATCTGGCCTGACTGGCAGTAGCCGCACTGCGGAACATCGATCTCCATCCAGGCCTTTTGTACGGGGTGGCTCAAATCCGGTGAAAGTCCTTCAATCGTAGTCACCCTCTTTCCGGCCAGACTTGAAACCGGGGTGATGCAGGACCGCGTTGCCTCTCCGTTGATGTGCACCGTGCAGGCGCCGCAGAGTGCCATGCCGCAGCCGAATTTGGTCCCCGTCATGTTCAGGCTGTCGCGCAAAGCCCAGAGCAGCGGCATGTCTGGATTGACGTCCAGCGTCATGGGTTTGCTGTTCAAGGTGAAATGAATCGCCACAACAATCCTCCCCCCAGAAGTTCGGGATTGATTCCAATCAAAGCGCCCGCATTTTAACTCTTTCCTTCTATGGAAACTACGCCCTGTGAGACGGGCTCACTTGCACACAAATGACGCCTCGATTCGTACTGAATCGCTTAAAGAAAAGCGCTTCCGCTGTTTGACACGTTTTTCAACGCGATGCTAGAGTCGTTGCACGGCCGAGGTAGCTCAGTTGGTAGAGCAGCCGATTCGTAATCGGCAGGTCCCCGGTTCAAGTCCGGGCCTCGGCTCCATTTAATTCAACAAGTTACGGGAAGCCTCTGGAGCTGCGGGCGGAACTTGGTTCACGTTTTGGTTCACACCTGTTCCAAAATCGGGCCGCCACGAAGCTGATTGGTCTAGCCAAACAATGCGAGCTTTTTCATGACGTAGCAGGGGAAGGCTACGCCGAGGTCTGCGTAAGCGGTCCAGGGTTAGATCAAGTGGGCTGTGGCGTTGGCTAGATGTCAGGTTGCGCCGTTTACCAGGCAGTTCTTGCAACGAGTAGCCACCTCAAGCGGGGCCTATTCCTACTGCGCCGCTAAAAGTGCAGGGGGTTGCCAAGTGCCTTCGCCCGGCGGAAGAATCGAGGGCGGCTCCGTCTTCGGCCAGTACAACCGCATGACCAAATAGATCGGGCCGTCCGGCGCAGGCAGCCAGTTGGCCTTCTTTTCGGCTGGCGGAGCGTCCTTCTGGATGTACAGCGTCAGCGAGCCGTCTGGGCTCTTCTTCAGCCCCGGTAGCATCGGCGAGTTGATGAGATAGCGGTTGATCGGGTTTTCGATCAAAAGCTGCGTCTTGCCATCATACATCGTGACCGACCAGAATGCGTTCACTGGAGGCAAGTCACCCTTCGCGAAGGTTAACGTGTAGTTGTGCTTGCTGCCGTCTAGCTCCGCACCGGTACTATCTGTCTTCGCCATCGGGTACATGGCCTCCACTGCGTCATTGCCGTAGATACCGGCATCCGCGGCGGCCGCTCGCCGCAGCCAATCGCCCTTATAGAACGAGCGGTCTCCGAAGGCCGCTGCCACGCGCCAGCCATTGACATCCTTGCCTGCATTAGCGACCGCTTTCTTGATCGCGTCGTAACCATCTTCGACCGCCAAGGCAAGCTCGGCCTTCTGCGCCTCCGAAAGCTTGCTCTCATCCCAAGGCTGTCCCGGAAGGATGCCGACCGCCGCCATTTTCTGCCGAATGTCCTTGTCTTGCGGATTTTCCGGGCACAATTGCATTAGGAAGGCAAGGTATTTCGGGAACTGCAGCTTGAAGGGTTCCTCGCCGTTGAATGCGGGCCAGTCAATGGCCGGAGCCATCGGCGGTGGCGGCTGCTTAAGATAGGCCGAGAGCGGCTGCGCCGTGTACCCTTTCTGGATCTTGATCACATTTGCGATGTCCGCCGGATTGAACAGTTGCGTGCGATAAATCAGTAGGCTGAACTGCGTCTCCGAGTTGAAAACCTTCTTGATGCCTTTGGGCGTTTCCCCCTTCCAGCCCGGTCCCGACACCATGTAGCAACCAGGGTCGTTCCCGGTTGCACGCGAGCCAACATAGCCGTAATTGAACGAGTACATGTCCGTAAGTTGCACTGAGTAGTAGCGGTTCTTTTCGACCTTCGGGACGCAGAATACGATAGGCTCAGCCCGGAGATCGGCCTGCAACATGGAGTATGGCGTGTCGCTATTGGGCGTGACGATGGCCGTGTCCTTCGGAGTAAAGACCTTCGAATCGCTCATGATCTGGTTGAACGGCCCCTTGTACTGCGAGTTCGACTTGTCCACATTGAACTGATACATAGCCTTGTAGGCGGCGATCATGGGAAAGCCGTAGATGTAGGCCTGCTGGTAATCGTCTTTGTGCGAAACCGCCTCTTTGCCAGGGCCACTCTGGCAACCTACAAGGAGCAAGATCATCACGGCCGCGACCGTAAATCTCATAACGATGCCTCTCAGTGTGGGAATACCTGATGATCATGGATTCGCCGAGCTGGATTTTCACACTGTCAGAAATAACAGACTGGGGCCCCAAACGTGGCCTAAGTGGACAGCTAGTTGGGTTACCGGACATCTCTAACAATGTCGGCCCTGTCAAGATTGTTTTGATCTTTCTTGAGCGCACCTCCCTTCACGCTCGAGAGTGATCTTGTTTTTCGTTAATCTCTGCATCGACGACCACGGCTCGTTCGTAATCTTTCAGTCCGACCTATACATCTCTTCGATCGTTACTTCGACCACGACTACTTCTTCAAACTTCCCTTTCGAGGGAGCACGCCCAATCATTTAGCCGGTGTTCTACTTCACACTATGTCCGGTACCGAGCTGTCCTACGGACGAACCGAACTCCATCGACGGCGAATACTCACATTGGTTCCGCCACATCCAGTACAAGCGGATGGCCAGCCTGCGTCACGGCTTCTTGCAGCTTTTGCCTTCGTTCATGGCCAGCGCCCGCAGCTGATTTGCGATCCGGGTGCGCATCTGTACAACCGATGCCGGTGCCAGAGCAGTTGCCGCAGATCTCGATTCTCCGGACTCGGTGCCCAGATTCGGGGAAAGCGATCTTCCAGCATCAGCTTCAGTAAGAGTTGAGCGTCCATGCGATCGGTCTTTTGCTTCCGCACCCGCTTGGTCTTGGTCTGCTCAAGAAATGATCCCGGGCGCCAAACTCGGCCCCTACGGACTCCCGGCGCTCTCGCGGCCCAGAAAACCTACTCCCAGCTGCATTGACCTAAAGCATCGTGCAACCTAAGATGTCTGCCCAATGCCCCGTCCCGACCCGCTCATAGGTCGAACTGTTACTCACTACCGCATCGTCGAGAAACTCGGTGGCGGAGGGATGGGTGTTGTGTACAAGGCCGAGGACACCCGTCTCGATCGCTTCGTCGCCCTGAAATTTCTCCCCGACGATCTCGCGCAAGATCGCCAAGCCCTGGAACGGTTCCGCCGGGAAGCCAAGGCTGCCTCGGCTTTGAATCATCCGAACATTTGCACGATCCACGACGTTGGCGAGGAGAACGGCAGGGCCTTCATCGCTATGGAGATGCTCGAAGGGCACACGCTGAAGCACGTGATTGGCGGCAAGCCGATGGACGTGGAAGAGATTCTCGATCTCGGCGTACAGGCTGCAGATGCTCTCGACGCCGCGCATGGGCGGGGGATCGTGCACCGAGACATCAAACCGACCAATATTTTTGTCACCAACCGTGGGCACGCGAAGATTCTCGATTTCGGGTTGGCGAAGGTGATGCCTCAGCCGAAGGCGATTCTCGAGCCCGCAGGAGCCACGGCCCCGACAGTCACGGCCATTCCCGAGGCGCATTTGACCAGTCCCGGAGCCGCGCTGGGAACGGCGGCATACATGTCCCCGGAGCAGGCACGAGGGAAGGATCTCGACGCACGGACAGACCTGTTCTCTTTTGGCGTGGTGCTCTATGAAATGGCGACAGGCGCGCTGCCGTTCCGAGGCGACACTTCGGCAGTGATATTTGATGCGATCCTGAACCGAGCGCCAGTGGCTCCGGTTCGTCTGAATCCAGACCTGTCGCCGCAGCTCGAAGCGATCATCAACAAGGCGCTCGAGAAAGACCGGACGCTGCGCTATCAGCACGCGTCAGAATTGCGCGCTGACTTAAAGCGAATGAAGCGTGAACTCGATTCCGGCAAGACTGCGACTGCCGCAGCCGCGGCAAGCTCGGCAGCTGCGACTTTGCCACCCGTTGCACCGACCACTCCTGCGACAGTGGCGATTCCCGGGCGCTGGGTACGTTGGGCATTACTGGTGGCAAGCGCACTCGCGATTCTCTTGCTAGCACTGGCCGCGCGCGAATGGTTCCGCTCCCAACGTCCCGGTCAGCCGCTCGCATCGCAGGGCAACTGGGCGCAGCTCACGGATTTTTCCGACTCGGCCGTGTCGCCCGCGCTATCCCCGGACGGACGTATTCTCGCTTTTATTCGCGGCGGCGACACTTTTATTGGCAATGGGCAAATCTACGCGAAGGTGTTGCCGGATGGCGAGCCAGTGCAACTCACTGACGACGCGGTTGCGAAAATGAGCCCCCAGTTTTCGCTCGACGGTTCCACCATCGCCTACACGACGGCCGACTGGAATACGTGGTCGGTCCCTGTGCTTGGCGGCGACGCTCGCCTGATGTTGCCCAATGCCGAGGGTCTCACATGGATTGACCGCAGCCATATCCTGTTTTCCGAAATCAAATCGGGCATTCACATGGCTGTCGTCACTGCCACGGATTCTCGCAATCAAAGCCGCGATATATATGTCCCGCCTCGCGAACGCGGCATGGCACACCGCTCCGCCCTATCTCCGGACCATAAGTGGGTGCTCGTTGCGGAAATGGACAATGGCGGCTGGCTTCCTTGCCGCCTCGTTCCTTTCGACGCGAGTGCCACCGGCAGACGTGTTGGTCCGCAAGAGTCCGCATGTACGTACGTCGCATGGTCTCCAGATCAAAAGTGGATGTACTTCAGTTCCGACAAAGGTGGGCGGTTTCACATCTGGCGGCAGCATTTCCCCGACGGCGATCCCGAGCCGCTCACGTCGGGCGCCACGGAAGAAGAAGGCATCGCCGTAGCTCCGGACGGTGCTTCGCTCATTACCTCTGTGGGCCTGCGAGCCAACACGATTTGGGTGCGCGATCGCAGTGGCGAGCGGCAAGTTTCTTCTCAGGGTTTTGCCCAGTTTCCTCATTTCTCCCCCGACGGTAAGAAGCTCTACTACCTTGTCCAGCCGCACGGAGTGTCTGGACAGTTTGTCAGCGGTCAGCTTTGGGTCGTCAATCTTGAGACTGGCCACAGCGGGCGGCTGCTGCCCGACACACTGGTATCGGGATACGCAATATCGCCGGATGGGACCGAGGTAGCTTATTCCGTGAAGGGCCAGGACAATCGCTCGGGCCTGTGGCTTGCGTCTCTTGACTTCAAGTTTCCGCCTCGACTGTTCTCGTCGTCCTCGAACGAAGACGAGCCCCACTGGGATCGAGCCAGGCACATTTACTTTCGCGCGACCGAAGGGAAACTAAACTTTCTCTACCGAATGAACGAGGACGGCAGCGAGCGCACAAAGGTGTCCGCCAATCCGATTCTCGAGTTTTTTGCTGTCTCCCCCGATGGACACTGGGCGGCCGCAACCCAGATGTTGGGCCAGGACGCCGTAGCACATGTCTTTGCCACTTCGCTCGACGGTAAGTTTTTTGCCATCATCTGCGCAACGTTCTGTGTACCGAGTTGGACTCCCGACGGCAGGACCCTCGCAGTAATCAATTCCGATGCAACGAAGACCTACGTCCTGCCCATCTCACAGCCGTCTGGTCTGCCAACCCTGCCGTCTGCGGGGATTCCGCCTGTTGACGCGTTGAATAACATGATAGGTGCGAAAATCTTGGATGGCGCTGTGGTCTTAGGCCCCACACCGGGGCTCTCGGCCACCGTGCGCGAGGACGTACACCGCAATCTATACCGCGTGCCCTTGGAGTAGAGATCGGTCTCGTGGCCAAGACTGGCTATCGGATCTCCTCGCCTTCTGGAAAGACGCCGACCCCGACATCCCCATCCTGCAGCAAGCCAAGGCGGAGTACGCGAAGCTGCAGTAGTTGTCTGTGGCCTCTTGTCGTTTTTTTCCGCTCGCGGGATCGGGAGACTATCTCTTGGCTTTCATTTGCTCAAGCAAGAATTTGAACTGCGGCTCCTCACGCAAGCAAGCTAAATCTGGATCACGGGACGCGTGGTCCCACTCAGTGTAACCATACGGGCATCACGGCGGATTAGCCGACCGCGTCGAGAGACCGCTGGATGGACGCAGGCTGCCCAAATGCATCCCGCGACGTACTCGGTTCTGTTGGCGCGGTTGGATCTATGCGGCGCGCGGCGAATTAAGGGACCGATTTCGCGAGGCCTCTCTGCCCGCGCTCCTTACTTTCACAACGGTTCCGCCCGGACACTGTTGGACGTGGTCCGTTTCTATGAAGCGCGGTTCGGCTTGGCTTTGACGCCTCAGCAGGAATGGGACTTGCTGGCGTTCTTAAGCTCGCTCTGACCTCGGAAACAACCGAGAGTAGCAGGACAGTTCAGAATAACTGGGTGACTCAGCGTCGGTTTGTGGCGCCGTCCGATTCATCGCGGCTCGGTTCAACATTTTGGGGGATTCCTGCGCAGTAGAACTCTGATTGTGTTCACGTCAGAGGTCTCAGGTGTGCGGTGCTGTCGCTTGAATTCCCTTGACACCTCCACCCGCGCGTGCAAGATTCCTGCCGCGTTTCCCTTTTGGCCCGGCGATTTCCCCGGTTCGCTTTGCGCGAAAGCTCTTGCAGCCCCAGACTTGCGAGGACTACCCTATGCAACTTCCGCCCGGCGTAGGCAGCAAGGACTTTCTCGCGGCTATCAAGCAATTCGAAGGAGCTGTCGGCAAGGATTGGGTTTTCACGAGCGACGAGGATGTCGCTCTTTACCGCGACGCCTATACGCCCGCTTGGCACGAAGTAGAAGAAAAAATACCGTCCGCAGCTGTAGCGCCCGCCGGTGTAGAAGAAGTACAGACTGTGGTGAAAATCGCCAACAACTACAAGGTTCCTTTGTGGCCAGTGTCAACCGGCAAGAATCTGGGATATGGGGGCACATCGCCGGCGCTCTCCGGCACCGTCATTCTTGATCTGAAGCGCATGAACCGGGTTCTGGAAGTAAACGACAAGAATCACTATGCACTCGTCGAACCGGGCGTCAGCTATTTCGATCTTTACCGCTACATTCAGGAGAAGAAGCTCAAAGTGTGGATCGACCCTCCCGATCCTGGCTGGGGCGGCCTGATTGGAAATACGCTCGAACGCGGAGGCGGGCGGACCCCCCTGCACGAGCACTTCGCCACGCAATGCGGAATGGAGGTCGTGTTGGCGAGTGGCGAGCTGATCCGCACAGGCATGGGCGCGCTGCCTGGTTCGAAGACTTGGCAGCAATACAAGTATGGCTACGGGCCCTATGTCGACGGAATCTTTTCGCAATCGAATTTCGGGATTGTGACAAAAATGGGCATCTGGCTAATGCCCGAACCCGAGGCCTATCGCGCGTGTATGGTGACAGTTCCAAGACACGACGATCTTGTGCCCTTGGTGGACACGCTGGCCTATCTCAGAAATTCCCAGATCGTCCAGGCGGTTTCCTCTCTCGGCAGCCCTTTGCTCTTTTATCGTGCATCGCAGGGGGGTGGAATACTCGACGCGCCCGGCGACCCTTCGATCGCGGAGATGGAGCGGATCGGCCAAGAGAAGGACCTTGCTTACTGGAGCACGGATCTGCGCTTCTATGGTCCAGCCAAGGTCATCGATGCGCAATGGGAGCACGCGAAGGATCGGTTTTCAGCCATTCCAGGAGTGAAGTTTCAGGAGACCGCTTCTTACACGTTCCCGCTGACTCTTGAGCAGCAGGCGAAGGTGAATGTCCTGCCGGAGATTGGCATACCCAGCATGTCCATTTTCGGGCTTCTCAGTCCAACCGGTCACGGACACATCGGCTTCTCCCCGATTATCCCGATGACCGGTGAGGCTGTGTTCGAGGCCTGGAAAGTGTTTGGCCAAGCTTATGTGGACTTGGGCGTGAAGCCCGCGGACCAGGTTTTTGCGTTTCCAACGACCTATTTCGCACGATGCTTCGTTTTCCTTTTCCTTTTCACAGTCACCCAAGATGTCGAAACGAATCGGAGAACGCGGGCAGTTTTCAAGCGGCTGGTTCGGGTGGCTGCTGAGCATGGCTGGGGAGACTACCGTACTCACGTTGCCTTTATGTCGGATGTAATGAATGTCTATTCCTACAACAACCATGCGCTCCTACGTCTTCACGAAACGATCAAGGACGCGCTCGACCCCAACGGAATTCTTTCTCCTGGGAAAAGCGGCATATGGCCGAAGAGCATGAGAAGGGCGTCGTCAACGTAAGGGAGACGGGCGAGGAATCATGGCATTCGGGCGGAAAGGGTGACCGGGATGGTAGCGTGACGCAAGGCGAAAACGCACCAAATCCTTTTATAATGACGATTGTAACTGTCTATAACGGTATGTAAACTACCACCCATGGCGGATACCACAGGACTGCCAGAAGTCGGTGAAATAGTCGAACTTGCAGAGATAGGAAAACCGGATGGCAAAGGCACGAGATTTGAAGTCATATCAATGGACCCTCGAACGGGTCTGATGGAAGCCAAGGCGTGCGAGGCTAATGCCAACGGTCGATTCACGCACATACGGATGAGATTGGCACGATTTGAATGAGCCTCTAGGCAGAGTTGCTTCCCCTCGATCGGAAGTGGTATCCATGATCCTCTGCGAGCATCGATTCGAGGCCTTCAATGCGCGGGGAGCAGACGAGTATTTCGATCAATTTGCGGAGCGCCTTAACAGATGGTTTGCTCAAGGCTGGGCGCTGCTCGAGGCGAAACGAGAAACAACCCAGGTGGGCTGGTGGCGAATTGAGCTCTTCAAAGAAACTGGTCTCTGAAAAACTCCGCCCAGAATCTGAGCAGATCGACAGTCATTTCGATTTTTGAGGGGAAAGATGAAACCCAGAGTGGAGAGTGCGGCGATTGCTGCTTGCGCAGTAGCTGTTTTCCTTTTGGTGTCCCGTGCGAAACCAGCACAGCCTACGGGAGCGGAGGGAAAGCAGGCATGCCACAATGACGACAGTGGATTGAGCCTGCCTGGCGGCTTTTGCGCAACCGTATTCGCTGACGGTATTGGTCACGCGCGCGACATGGTCGTCGGACCCGACGGAGTTGTGTACGTGAATACATGGTCGGGCAGGTATTACGGCAACGCGGCACCTCCCGAGGGTGGGTTTCTGGTAGCGTTGCAAGACAAAAACGGTGCGGGAAAGGCAGATGTAATTGAGCGCTTTGGTGAAACCATCCAGAGCGGAGGCGCAGGCGGAAGCGGAATCGCCATGTATAAAGGCGCAATCTACGCTGAGATCAACGACCGAATTGCACAGTACTCGCTGACAAACGGTTCGATCGTGCCAAAGGACGCTGGCATCACGATCGTCTCGGGTTTGCCTTTGACCGGCGATCATCCGATGCATCCATTTATCATCGATGCGGAGGGCCACATTTTTGTAGATGTTGCGAGTCCGAGCAACGCCTGCCAAGAGCAAAATCGCATTCCTGGCTCCCCAGGCAAAGATCCTTGTCCGGAACTTGAGACTCGCGGCGGAGTCTGGCGGTTTGACGCGAATAAAACAAACCAAACTTTCTCGCGGGCCGAGCGTTTTGCGACTGGAATCCGCAACGGCGAAGGCATGGCTTTGGACTCAACTGGTCGTCTCTTCGTAACGCAGCATGGGCGAGACCAATTGCACGCCAATTGGCCTGACCTTTACAGACCGGACCAGGAGGCCACCCTGCCAGCCGAGCAGGTGATGCTCCTAAAAGAAGGTGGCGATTACGGCTGGCCCGAATGCTATTACGATCCGTTTGTAAACAAGTTGGTTCTAGCGCCGGAATACGGCGGCGACGGCAAGAAGATTGGGGTTTGTGCGAGCAAAATCGCTCCGGTCGCCGCATTTCCTGCTCATTGGGCGCCGAATGGAATGGTGCGCTACGACAAGAAACAGTTTCCCCCGCGCTACAGCAACGGCGTGTTTATCGCATTTCACGGCTCTTGGGACCGGGCTCCGTATCCACAGGGCGGATACAACGTGGTCTTTCAACCTCTCGCGGACGGTCACGCTTCGGGTCCGTGCGAGATATTCGCGGATGGATTCGCGGGAGCTGTCAAGTCTCCTCAAGGAGCCGCGCATCGCCCGAGCGGCCTTGCTGTGGGCCCCGACGGCGCATTGTACGTCTCGGATGATGTAAGGGGGCGAATTTACCGAATCGTTTACCGTGGTGGCAGCGAAGCGGGAGGCAACATCACTCCTTGTCCGAACGCCGCATCGCCAGCCGGGGAAATCGAGGGAGCGAATGCGAATCCGCCAGAGGGCACGCATCCGAATGCCGGACGTGAGGCAGGTAGCAACGTTGCAGTCCCTGAAGGTGCGACGCGTGACATGGTGGCGCTCGGAGAAAAGGTCTACCATGGCCAAGTAGGCGGAGCCACATGCACGGGCTGCCATGGTGAGGACGCTAGCGGCACGTCACTGGGCCCCGATCTCACGTCTGGGAAGTGGCTGTGGAGTGACGGCAGCTATGTCGCGATTGCGAAAACAATCACGGATGGCGTGCCGCAACCAAAGCTATATCGTGCCCCGATGCCACCGATGGGAGGAGCTGTCCTTACACCTGACCAAGTGAACGCTGTCGCGGCCTACCTATCGAGCCTAAGTCATAGCGCCAAGTGAGTTAACCCTGCAAGGAAAAGTCTGAGGCCAATGAAAGCTGCACTTCGCTCTCGCAGCGCGATGTACATCGGCCCTTCCAGCCGATAGAATCTCGGTCTGAAGCTTCGAATCAAGTGTCTGGAGGAAAATATGGCTACCGCAACACAACCGATTCGCGTCGATGAAAATGTAACCCGCTTTGTCGCAAAAACGAGACAGATGCTGATCAACGGAAGATGGGTGAATGCCGCGTCGGGCAAGACATTCGCGAGCTACAACCCGGCCACCGGCGAAGTCCTCGCCAACGTCGCCGAAGGCGATCGAGAAGATATCGATCGCGCGGTGTCCGCGGCACGTGCCGCCTTCGATAGAGGCCCTTGGAGGAAACTCAGTCCCTCTCAAAGAGGACAGCTCATTTGGAAACTTGCCGACCTGCTCGAAAAACGTGCCGAAGAATTCGCACAGCTCGAATCGCTCGACCAAGGCAAGCCGCTCTTCCTTGCGCGCGTCGCCGATTTGCCGTCTTCCATCGACCAACTCCGCTACTACGCTGGGTGGGCGACAAAGATCGAAGGCAACACGATTCCACTTTCCGCCCAGGGCGGCGGAAAGTTTTTGGCGTACACGTTGCGCGAGCCTATTGGGGTCGTCGGCCAGATCATCCCTTGGAATTTTCCTCTGATCATGGCGACATTGAAACTCGGACCGGCTTTGGCCTCAGGCTGCACGGTGGTTTTGAAACCTGCTGAACAGACTCCTCTCACCGCCCTCCTGTTAGGCGAACTAATTCAAGAGGTTGGCTTCCCCGACGGCGTGGTGAACATCGTTACCGGCTACGGCGAAACCGCCGGTGCAGCACTCGCGGCTCATCCACACGTTGATAAGGTCGCGTTTACCGGCTCGACGGAGGTCGGCAAGCTCATCGTCCAGGCCGCCGCCGGGAACCTGAAAAAAGTTTCGCTCGAACTTGGTGGAAAATCACCCAACATCGTTTTCCAAGACGCGGAGATCGACGCCGCGATTCCGGGAGCTGCGAACGCCATCTTCTTCAACCAGGGCCAGGTATGCTGTGCCGGATCACGGCTCTACGTTGAAGACAAGCAATTCGACAAGGTTGTCGACGGCGTTTCGCAGATCGCATCGCAGATCCACCTCGGCCCGGGAATGGATCCCGCGAGCCAGATGGGTCCGCTCGTCTCGGAAGAACAGCTGAATCGCGTTTGCGGCTACCTCGAATCAGGATTCTCGGATGGTGCAAAGGCGGTCACCGGCGGCGGCCGTGAAGGAGACAGAGGTTACTTTGTCAAACCCACGGTTCTCGTCAACACGAATGAGAAAATGAAAGTGGTGCGTGAAGAGATTTTTGGGCCGGTCGTCACGGTAATGCCGTTCGACAATGTCGACGATCTGGTCGCCAAAGCCAACGACACGCAGTATGGCCTAGCGGCTGCTGTGTGGACGCGCGATATCAAAAAGGCGCACCGCATCGCGGCGGAACTTCGCGCGGGCACTGTTTGGATCAATTGCTATGGCGTTCTTGATGCCGCGATGCCATTCGGCGGATACAAGCAGTCCGGCTGGGGTCGCGAGATGGGGCACCAGATGCTCGACCTCTATACTGAGGTCAAATCCGTGTGCACGCCCATATCGTAGGGCGCGAGTCAGGATGTTCACACATCGCTGAGCGGTGAACGGAGTAACCGATCTCCGTGCACGCACTGCCACTCGTACAAACTGATTGCACAGCTGGCAGTTCAAGGGCATTGAGTTGTGCATGCCACTGCGATCAGCTCGGGTACTTCCCCGGGATCGTGCCGTCTTCGCGCTCGACAGTCTCGTCGAATTCTATGAAGGCCTGGGCAGCGTACACGAAAAATCTCCGGAGGAAAGAACAATGCGATTTTCTGCGCTGATTGGGCTGGCTATACTGGCGACGACAGGCCCGCTGGCGGCCCAGGACGCCTGCTCCTGGTCCCGTGATTTGCGCCTCATCAACGGCAAAATTCACACGTTCGATCCCCAGGATCGCGTCGTCAACGAAGTGACGATTCAGGAGGGTCGCTTCGCGTATGTCGGTCCGCTGGGAAATCGCAAGCTGAATCCGTGCACGAAGGTGATCAATCTCCACGGGCGTGTGGTCGTCCCGGGTCTGATCGACAATCACAACCACTTCGTGCTGTTCAGCCAGCGCCCGGGCTACCACGTGATGGTCGAAACCGCCACCAGCATCTCACAGGTGATGACCCTGCTTAAGGAACGAGCCAGAGGAGTCCCCGCCGGCGCGTGGGTAACCACGATCGGCGATTGGAGCCCCCGTCTTTTTGCAGAAAACCGGATGCCGACGCTGGCGGAATTGGATCAAGCCGTGCCAGATCATCCCATTTTTTTCGCCACCTTCGGTCCGGCAGTTACCAACGGCCTGGGGCAGAAGTTCTTTAAGAGCAAGGGCATTGCCGTCAGCCCCACGGGCGTCTTGGAAGGCCAGGCCGCGACCGCTGCGCTGGGCGTTCTGCACAAGATGCAGACTCCCGAGGATCGGATTCGCAGTGCCGAGGATGCGCAGTCGTATGTGCTGCGTTATGGCCTTACGACCAGCGTGGACATGGGAGTATTCGTTGACCCTGACAGCCCCGACGTGCAGGATAGCTTTACGTTTCCCAGCATTGCTAGCGCCAATCCCTGGACCGTTTACGACCAGATTCTCGCGCTCGACCGCACGCACAAGCTTGACGAGCGCGTTCGGCTGTTTATGATCTCGATGGACAAAACGATGGCCCTGCCGATATTGACCGAGCGCCTGCTCAATAACTTTTCAGATTTTGGCAACGACATGCTTCGGGTGTCCGGGATCGGTGAATTCGCAACACCTTGGTTTGTCAACTGGGCCGGTGGCCAGCACCCCGATAATTACGAAGCAGCTCTGCAGTTGATCGCCAAGCACGGATGGACCTATCAACAACACACCCTGTCTCTTGCGGAGGTCCAATTCACGGCACAAAACTATGAAAAGGTTAATGCCGTGAGTCCGATTGCCGATTTGCATTGGTCGATCGCACATGTGCCGACGATTGATGCACAGACGCTCCAGGCTATGAAAGCCATCGGGGTCGGCATGGCGCTCCATGGCTGGAAGTATCTTCAGGGCAGCCAAGGCACGCCTGCTGGGCAGCCCGCGGGCCCGCCCTATCGCACCATCCTCGACAGCGGGATTCACGTTGGCGCGGGCTCGGACGCGGGTGACATTTCCATGCTCGATCCCTGGTTCGAGATCTATTACATGGTGACCGGCAAAGACTGCACGGGCGCGCTGATCAATCCCGGCGAGCAGGTGACGCGCCAGCAGGCTCTCCGGATGTACACGGTCGACAACGGCTGGTTTTTCCACGAGGAGAACGAACTGGGGTCCATGGAAACGGCCAAACTCGGCGACCTGACCGTCTTGAGCAACGACTATTTCGATCCCCAGCAAGTCTCAGACGAGGGGATAAAGCAGTTGAAATCTGTGCTCACGGTCGTCGGGGGCCGGATCGTGTACAACGCCACTCAGTAATGCGGTTCCCCGTTTTGCGAGCAGCGTGCCTGAGCCGATCCCCAGGACGCAAACTATGCGAAACTCGATGAAATCGTGTATCGCAGTGTTTCTGAAAAATGGCAAATTCTTCCTTTATACTAGGCGCAGTCTAAGCAGCAGGGACCTAGGGCCATCCGGAGCAGGACATGATTGCTATTACAGGAGCTAGCGGCCACCTGGGCCGACTCGTTGTCGCCTCACTTTTGCGGACGGTTCCTCCGTCGAAGATCGTCGCCGCCGTGAGATCCCTGGAAAAGGTGCACGACCTTGCCTCTACGGGCATATCCATTCGCCACGCCGACTATTCGCGTCCCGACACGCTCACCCCGGCGTTCGCCGGGGTCGACAAGCTTCTCTTGATTTCTGGTAGCGAAGTGGGACGTCGAGTCGAACAGCACAAGGCCGTCATCGCTGCCGCACGACAAGCGGGTGTGAAGCTTCTGCTGTATACCAGCCTGCTGCACGCCGATCGGTCACCTCTGGGGCTCGGCGAGGAGCATCGACAGACAGAAGCCTCCATTCGCGCATCGGGCCTTCCTTTTGTCATTCTGCGAAACAGTTGGTATACGGAGAACTATGCCGGCGCGGTCGTGCAGGCGGTTAAGCTTGGCGTGCACTACGGCTGCGCGGGAGCGGGTCGCGTTTCGGCCGCATCGCGTGCCGACTACGCCGAAGCCGCCGCAGCTGTGCTGACAGCGAAGGAAGACCAAAAAGGTCGAATTTACGAGCTGGCGGGTGACGAAGCTTTTACGCTCGCAGAGTTTGCCGCCGAAGTGGCTCATCAATCCGGCAAGCCCGTGAGATACCAGGATTTGCCGGAGGTCGAATACAGGACCTTACTAATGAAAGCGGGGCTGCCCGAGCCAATCGCGGCCATGCTGGCCAATGCCGACGTGGGAATTTCCAAAGGCGCCTTGTTCGACGACAGTCGCCAGTTGCATGCGCTCATCGGCCGCTCCACGACTTCGATTTCATCTACGATCTCGGCTGCTCTCAAACCCTAGACCAAAAAGTTGTGTTTAGTGGGAATTTAGAGGCGCCGCAAGAAGACGGCCCTTGGGGGAACACTGAGGGTGCCTGCCGAGCTACCGGATCTGAGGAGTTATGCGACTCGCGAGGCGTCCGAATCGAGATATTTGACGAGCAACACATCGTTGCCCTTCTCGTTGTAGATGAGTTCATCGACGAGCTTTTTTGCCACCATGAGACCGAATCCGGGACGCGGCATACGACGACGCGGCGAGTGCGGAGGAACGAGATCTCCACATACTGACGGGGGTCAAATTTGCCACCGTGCTCCATTGCGTTAAGAAGAATTTCCCGAAAAGCAGCAATGACATCCTCGCGATCAGTTTCAGGAAGGTCAGGCTGCCTCGCCCCTCGGAGGAATTGGACCAAGCGATCTGCAGTGACGGAATCGCAGCGGGCCGTCAAGCTAACCCAAGCGGGCGTTGCGGAGAGGATTTCGATCCCGTCATCCCAGCAGGGTGAGTCCATGGCGGCGCGCACCATTTCTAGCAAAGTGTACTGCTCGAACGGAGCTACTAAGTAACTGAAGGCGCCTTCGCGCATGGCGGCAATGACGTCGCCGGGCGTCCATTCCTCGGTAAGAATAATAAGGCGCTGGTGGGGGCGCACGCTCCTGATTCTGCGAAGAAGTTCAAGATCTTCAGGGCCGTGTGTCTTGGCACCCGTGATAATCAAGTCGAACGGATTGGCCGCGGCAAGGGAGAGAGCGGCTTGATTGTTTGAGACGCGTCGAAAGCTCCAACCTTCGCTCGTCAAAACATCGTCAATCAGTTTATTAACATCAGGGCCGGATTCAACGACAAGCGCAGTTTGCCCGGGAGCAGCTAAGGAGGGAACAGGCGCCGCACCGCTGGACGATGTCACCGTGCCTCCCAGGGACAAGGATCCTTGCATACCCAGCCCCGAGACACAAATGAACCTTCTGTTAAATCACCAAGCAGTCAGAGCAGTTGCTGCGGCCTGTCACAGGTGCGCGGCAGGCGCAATGTCGAATTGCAGGGTGGATGGCACCACATTCGTCCACACGGCGAGAAGAGAGATTGTCCCGCTCACGGGCGACACATAGATGTAGTAGCCGGTCGAGCCGCCTTCGACCTCATAAAGACCCTTGCGCTTGGGGTCGGGCGTGACCTCGACCGGCCCGGCCAACAGAATTCCCAACGTAAGGACAGTCGTCACAGGGTGATTTCCCAAATCCTCGATTTCGAACACGGGTCCGAAGTTCATTCTCATGGGTCTAGCCCTTTGGTTCGGCCATTCGCGGTCCAAATACCCCACAGCGACCCCTCATCCCTTCTCGGAATTTTTCGCGCTCTTCAGGACTCATCTGTGCCCAGCGCTCGATGATGCGTCCCCTCCATTGCATATGAGGACGTCGTCCACGGAAGCCCCCGAACAGAATTTTGCTCAGAAGCAAGAGGCCGAGAGCCTGCCAGAAACCGATGGGATGTAGCCCAAAGAGTCTCGGCATGAGCCAGTTCCACAGGCCCATGACCACCAAACTCAGCACGGCCGCAACGAGCGCCACAAACAGCATGAATTTCACTGCTCGCAATACCCATCTTCTCTTCATGTTCTTATCCTCACGTTCTTTCGAACTCGTCATAGATCGCTTCAAGACGCTCGCGCAGGTGGACAACCGCGTAGTGCTTGCGCAAAACGAGTGTGTTCACGCTCAAACCGGTTCTTTGAGCAAGCTCTTTGAAGCTCTGGCCCTCGATCTCATGTGCTAGAAAAACTTGGCGTTGTTCTTCCGGCAACTCATCCAAAGCGGCATCGAGTTCTTCAACCAGTGCAGCCCGTGCATAAGCGGCCTCCGGCCCTGCGTCGAGAGATGACAGCAGGTCTTCGAGAAACAGCAATTCTCCATCCGGACCGATCCTCACGGGATCACTGGCGACTGCCTCGGGCCTTTTCTTACGAAACAGATCGGTGATCCGGTTCCGCGCCACTCGGTAAAGCCAGGCGCTGAGCCGCTCGATCGGCTTCATCATCCGGTAAGCTTCCACCAGTTCGTAAAACACATCCTGCAGGATATCTTCAGCGTCCCTTTCATCGGGCACGCGCCTGCGGATGAAGTTCCTAAGTTTCGCCTGTTCAAGACGGATTGCCTTGGCGATCTGGTCGTCCTGCTCGTGAACCATTCCCTCGAGGCTGAGTGCTTTGTTCATCTACGTCTGTAGACGGATGAAGCGCCGAAATATTTCACGACAAAACAGGCGGACCCCTTCACTTGGCCTGGCCGCGAGCGATAAGTCCCCGGGTGGTGGCTTCTCAGCGCAGTCTTCAGAAGACCGGCTTGGCGGCAAGTTCCACTCCCCTGCCGTCGAACGTTATTTTCACGCTCACGTTCGCACCCAAAGAACCGTGTAAATTTTGGAACTTTTCGCGTCTCTCAGCGTCAAGTCCAACGGCGTTCGGCACAAATGGCTAGTCCTTGGCTGCCTACCTCGCCCGAGCGTGCTGTCAAACAGAATTCTGTTGGGAGACCTAACAAGGGCCATCCAGTTTTCCTGGCCCGCATCGTGAAACTGGACGACCAGGTCTATATGATTCACAATGAGCATGGCTTTCCAGTATCCCTGTGGCCCCTAACGAACTCGTCCTATGCGGGTGTGCAGCCGTGAATCGCCAGACTCTCTGCGCTCTGTTCCTGGTAGCCTCGGTGGGGATCGCTGGCTGCGGGAGCGGCAGCGGAACGATGACGGTGGGGCAACCAGCGTCGATCGCAGCAACGAGCGGGACGCCGCAGAGCA
>Ga0187769_10000203_pt1 | contig 32912 bp, 26 predicted proteins | sample 0116_SJ02_MP02_1_FD_133140 | JGI IMG/M metagenome (GOLD analysis project Ga0187769, IMG submission 133140) | Tropical peat soil microbial communities from peatlands in Department of Meta, Colombia - 0116_SJ02_MP02_10_MG | ecosystem: Environmental > Terrestrial > Soil > Wetlands > Peat | place...
GCGACCGTCTATCAGCGAATCGAGGGGGCGCAGTGAGTTTTTCGGACGAACACGCTTCCGAGCTTCGCGAGCTCTTCTTCGAGAGCGCCCAGGAAATCCTTCAGGGCATGAACGAGGCGGGTCTGGCGCTCGAGGAGCGTCCGAACGATACCGAACAGCTTCGCCACGTGCGCCGCGCGGTGCACACGCTCAAGGGCGATTCCGCCGCGTGCGGGTACCGCCAGTTGAGCGAGCTTGCGCACGAGTTGGAAGACGTGCTCACTCCTGAGCTTGCACAGCAGAATGCGGAGCTGATCGCGGAGGTCGTCCTCACCGCGGCAGACACGTTCCATGAAATGCTGGCGGCCTATCGGGAAAAGCTGCAGCCTCCCTCCGGCGCTGCATTGCGCGAGCACATTCGCCGGCTCCTGAACAAACCGCTGGATGCTCCGCAAAATCCAGTGTCCGAGGCCAAGTTCGCATGGACTGAATATGAACGGCTGATGATCACCGAAGCGCTTCGCCGCGGCGAAACCATTTACAACGTGGCCTTGCACCTCGATCCCGAAGCGGCCCTTCCAACGGCGGCGGTTCAGCTCGCTCGCAAGGCGCTGGACGGCGCCGGAAAAGTGCTCGCAAGCCGCCCGGAACGCGATGCAACCTCCGAAGACGTGCGCATGATCGAAGCGGCGATTTCAAGCGGAAAATCGGCGGACTGGATCAAGAAGCACTGCCATGTGCCGACGGTCGTCGCAAGGATCTCTGTCGAAAAAGTCGCTGGGCAACCTTCCGCGCCGCGCGATCTTCTGGACATTCTTCTCGAGTCCGAGGCCGCCGCAGTCTCCGCAGGTATTAAGACCGGCCCGGTCCCCGCCCCGACCTCTGGTGGCGATGAAGCGCACGAGCCGACGCCGACTGCGAATCTGGCTCACGCAGCCGAAAACACCCTGCGCGTGGACGCAGCGCGGATCGACGCGGTTATGAACCTGGTCGGCGAGCTCATTATTGGAAAGTCCATGCTCCAGCGGGCCATCGCGGAATTCGAGCACAAACACGTGAAGGATCCGCTCCGCGGGAAATTCTCCGATGCGCTGGGTTTCCAGTCGCGCGTCCTGGGGGAACTGCAGAAGTCGGTGATGAAGATTCGCATGGTGCCTGTGGATCATCTCTTCCGCCGCGTGCCACGAATCGTTCGCGACGTCGCGAAGCTGCGGAACAAGGACATTGCCCTCGAAGTTGCCGGGCAGAACACCGATCTCGATAAAGGGATTCTTGATGCCCTTGCCGAGCCGCTTGCGCACATCGTCCGCAATGCGTCCGACCATGGCATCGAACCGGCCAACGAGCGGCAGGCCGCCGGCAAGCCTGCCCGAGGCACGATTCGGCTGAACGCGTATCACGACGGCGACCAGGTTGTGATCGAGGTTTCCGACGACGGACGCGGTCTCGACCGGGAGAAGATCGTCCGCCGCGCCGTCGAGCGTGGAATCATCCGGGCGGAAGAGGCACTTCGTTTGAGCGAATCCGACGCGCTGCAGTTGATCTTTGCGCCCGGACTCAGCACGGCGGAGGAAGTTACAGAAATTTCAGGCCGCGGCGTGGGACTCGACGTCGTCAAGACGGCGCTCGAGGACCTCAAGGGTTCCGTCGAACTGGAAAGCAAGCCGGGAGTAGGCACGACGTTCCGGCTGCTGGTTCCGCTGACGCTGGCCAGCATACAGGCTCTGCTCTTCCGTGCGCACGGGCGGCTTTATGCCGTTCCGCTCGCGTCGGTGGCCGAAATCACGCGCATTAGCGATGTGGATATTCACCGCGTGGATGATCACGAAGTCTTCCAGCTGCGCGAGCAGGTGTTGACACTCGTCCGCCTGGACGGCCTCGGGCCGCGGGCCGTCGGCGAGAAGGCGAAGCGCACCTTCGTCATCGTGATCGGAACGGGCGGCCGCCGCTTCGGGCTCGCCGTGGACAGCTTGATGGGCGAAGAAGAGCTCGTAATTAAGGCGCTCGAAGACCGGCTCATCACGTCTCCCTTGGTAAGCGGCGCCTCGATTCTCGGCGATGGGACCGTGGTGCTGATCCTCAATGTTCCTGCGGTGATTTCGCATCTCTCGCGGATTCCTGCGGTGGGAGCGACGGCATGAGCGAGAAGCTGCGCGTTCTCGTCGTGGACGATTCGGCGCTGATGCGGAAGCTCATCCCGCAGACGTTGCTTCATGATCCCTCTATCGAGGTTGTGGGCACAGCGATGGACGGCCTGATCGGCCTGCGCAAGATCGAGGAGCTGCGGCCTCATGTTGTGACGCTCGATCTCGAGATGCCGCGCATGGACGGCATCGAGATGCTGCGCCAGATCACGCGCAAGCATCGTGTGCCGGTAATCGTCGTCAGCGCTCACACCGAGCAGGGCGCCGCGCTCACTCTCAAGGCTTTGTCGCTGGGCGCTTTCGATTTCGTCACCAAGCCGCAGGAGGCTGCCTCTGGCCGGCTCCAGCAGATCGCTTCCGAGCTTGCGCTGAAGATCAAGGTCGCCGCCGCATCCGGCGCGCCGAAAATGATCATCACCGTACCTTCGACGAAGCGTAAAGAGGGGCGCCCGTTCTCGACGGCGCCGCGCTGGCCCTCGCGCATCGTGGCCATCGGCATTTCAACGGGAGGGCCGAACGCGCTGCAATACCTTTTCTCGCAGCTTCCTGAGGATTTCCCCGGATGCCTTCTCGTGGTGCAGCACATGCCGGAGGGATTTACCGAGATGTTTGCCCGGCGGCTCGACGAGTCTTCCGCCATCGAAGTGAAAGAGGCGCAATCAGGCGATCTGCTGCTCGCGGGACGTGCGCTGATCTGTCCCGGCAACCGCCACATGAAAGTTCGCCGAATGGAGCACGGCGATATTGCGGTGCTCGTGGACCAGCCGCGCGTGAACGGCCATCGCCCCTCCGTGGACGTGCTTTTCCATTCGGTCGCACAGGAATTCGGCAGTAAAGCCGTGGCTGTGTTGATGACGGGCATGGGCGACGATGGAGCCGCCGGCCTGGGCGCCATCAAGAGTGCGGGCGGTTTCACGATCGCGCAGAGCCCGGACACTTGCGTGGTGGACAGCATGCCGCGTTCCGCAATCGAGCGCGGATTTGCTTCACGCGTCGTTTCGCTTTCCGGTATTGCCAGCATGTTGCAGTCGAAGTGCATGCCCGAACGGCCGTCGGCCGAGCCGGTCACAACAGATTCTTCTGTCAAAGAAGCGGCGGAAGAGAAAGTTTCCCGAAGGAGATAGTCATGAAACAATTCGAGGCGCTAACCCGAAAGAAAGACAACAAGCCGGTCCGCTACCTGATCGTGGACGACTCTGTCTTCGCGCGGAAGAGCATCGCGAAGATGGTGGAGTCCTTCGGCGGCGTGCTGGCCGGCGAAGCCGGGGATGGATGCACGGCCATCACGGAGTACGCCCGGACGAAGCCGGATATCGTGCTGATGGACATCACCATGCCGCAAATGGAAGGTATCGAGGCCGTCGAGCGCATCGTCCAGGAGCATCCGGAGGCGCGCGTCGTGATGGTCTCCTCGGTCGGCTACCAGGACAATATCCTGGCGGCCCTTCAGAAGGGCGCGCGGCATTTCGTGCAGAAGCCCGTGAAGCCCGACGCGCTCTACGAAATCATTCGCTACGTGCTCAATGACGACGGCGTCACCGCGCCCGTCGGCGCAGCGGGGGAGAAGTCCCGATGAGAATGGATCTGATCCAGCCCTTTATCGGCTCTCTCGATGCTGTCCTTGCGGAGATGATGAAATCGCCTGCGAAAATCGTGGACCTCACGATGGAGGAGGAAGGGTACCGGCGCAAGGGTACCGCAGCGGTCGTGACCTTCAAGGGGCAGATCGAAGGGCGCATCGTGCTCGATATGGAGCCGAAGGCCGCGGCATGCGTAGCCGGCTATCTCGCCGGGGGCGATGTGGACCCGGCAGATCCTCTGGTTCGCGAAGCAGTCTGCGAGCTCGCTAACATGGTCATCGGCAACGCCGTTACGCAGCTCAATGATCGCGGCTTCGAGTTTAAAGTTTTCCCGCCAACGCTACTGACCGAGGAACAGTGCGCAGCCGCCGGGCAGGATTCCGAAGCGACGATTCTGTGCTTCGAGACCCCGAGCGGCAACGTTCACCTGAACATCGCGATGCACTACCACGCGCGCCGCTCTCACGAGCGCGCCCCCATGTCCGTCGCATAAGGTTCCACTCCGAGTTATAGGGCCGTATAGAAACAAGAACGAAATTTCAGCGAGAGCGTGGACCTACCCTGCGGTATTCGGTGCCGTGCCTAAATAATCCCGCCTTCGGCATCTGCTCGGAATAGATCACGCGAGCCGGCAAGAAGATGTTCGCCATGTCAGGCGAGTAAGGAACGGCTACGTCGATCTGGGCGTTCGCGTCATAGCGCCGCTTGCTGCGAAAGCACATGCCGATCGGCGAGATGTCTTCGCAAACGGCCAGTTCGTCGTCGGCACCCGGCTGCCGGATGCACGCCGTGAGCCGAGTCTTCAGGCGGACGCGCTGCCGCTCCCTCTGTTCGCCGCTGGCCGGCACAGCCCCCTGTGGGTCGCTGCCACGACGCCCGCGCGTTCCGCTGGATATTTTCTTTTCATCCTCATGCGCGGCTTGCACCCAGATACTCGGGACGCCGCAGGCCTTGCAGTGGCGTGCAATTCCCCGGTTGGCTTCGAAACCGCGCAGATCAAACTCGTTCAGATACACGACCTCGCGCCCGCGACAGTACGTGCATTCAAGAAGCATTCGCGCGACAGCTTCGGCTGACTCCGTCATCTCCGGGAATTCGACGCCCCACAGGTCCAGGGCAGGATCGACGATCTCGACGCCGTACAGGCTGCCATCTTTCTGCTGCCCGAACTGGCCGATCACCCGCACCTGGCCTTGGCGGTGGGATTCCGTGGGGGCTTGCCTGCGAATGTGAATCTCCTGTCCGGGTCCCAGCTCGCGACCGAGGATAATCACGCCGCCGGTGCGGTTGACGAGCAGCGTCCGCGCGGGGTCTTTGAATTCCTTCCCATGACCATCCTTGCCGGATGCTTCGAGCAGTAGAGTGAGAGAGACGCGATCGCTACGGCGCAGCGATGGCAGCACGATTCTGGCCTCCTGGGAAGGATCAACCCCTACAGCCAAGATAGCATACCGCCACTCCACTCCTGCTGTGCGGACGGAAAGCGTTCCCCAATCCCCAACTCATGCCGGGTTCGAGCGATACAGCCACTCGGCCCTGGAAATCGGGGACGGCGGCGCAGCATTCACTTGACGCAGCGCGGCGTCCACTACATCCCGGCGGGGAGCAAGCGAGCAAACGGGGTCCGTTGCCGTTGCGTCGTTCGTCAGTAGAAACGCCTGGCAGCGGCAGCCGCCGAAATCCTGCGTACGACGGTCACAGCTCCGGCAGGGTTCCTGCATCCAGTCCTCGCCGCGGAATTTGCGAAATGCCTTCGACTCCTCCCAGATTTTCCGGAGCGGACGGCTTTGGACATTTTCAAACGACAGGCCCGGCAGCACATTCGCGGCATGGCAGGGCAGGACATCTCCATCGGGTTTAACGAGCACGACTTTGCGCCCCCAGCCGCCCATGCAGGGCTTGGGGTATTTTGCATAGTAGTCCGGGACGACATACTCCACGCGAATCCGTCCGCGCAAACGCTCTTCTGCCCGCTTCAATGTCTCGACCGAACGATTTACCTGCTCCCGCGTCGGCAGCAGGCGGTCGCGGTTGGCCAGCGCCCAGCCGTAGTACTGAACATGCGCGAACTCCACGCGCCCCGGGCCGATCTCTTCCGTCATCGCGATCATATCCTCAAGCTGACCGAGGTTGGAGCGGTGAATCACGAAATTCAGCGTCAGACCGATGCGGTGCCGCTTCACCCACTGCGCCACTCGCATCTTTTGAGGAAACGCTCTCGAGTCCGCAAATTCGTTGGTGCTTTCCTCACCGGGCCCCTGAAAACTGAGCTGCAAATGATCGAGGCCAGCGCGAACAATTTCTTCCAGCCGATTTTCGTCGAGCGGAAGGCCGGAGGTAATCAGGCTGACATACAATCCCGCGGCGCGCGCAGCGCGTATCAATTCGACAAGATCGGGACGAGCGAGCGGCTCGCCGCCCGTGAAGTCCACTTGAAGAACACCCAGTTCGGCTGCTTCGCGCAGAACACGCGCCCAAGCGTCCGCCGGAAGCTCTCGGTCGCGACGCACCAACTCAAGGGGATTCGAACAATAGACGCAGTGCAGCGGACACCGATGGGTCACCTCGGCGACAAGCGCAAGCGGGGATGGAATTGAAGCGCTCATCTCTCATTCAAAATCCAAAGCTCGCTGCTCCTGCAGCAGCGCGAGATACCCAAAAATATCCTGCTCGACCTTCGCAGGCTCTGCCTTGGAGTACGCAGCCTGCAGTTCAGCAATGATCTCCCCGACCGTATGGTTGCCGTCGCAGCGTTCGACAATCTGCAAGCTCGGCCCGTTCAATCGCAGCGCCCGCTCGGGCATCAGCAGGACGCGCTGCGGCTGGCTTTTCTCGTTCAACCGGCATCCGGGAGCAAGCCGCGGGCGGCTTTTCGGGTCGGGTGTCATGCGGAGGCCTTCGGCTGAAACGCGCCCGGCGGTGGCCAGCCCGGCGTCACGTACGCGAAGTAAAGCACATCGAGCATGGCCCACAAGATGTCGCACTTGGCGCGCAGAGCCCCCAGCGCCAGCTCTTGTTCCTCGCGTGTGCGCGCGTGCTTCACGACGTATGCGAGCGCAAACTCGGCGTCTTCTGGCGCCTGCGTGATTCGCGCCTGGAAGTAATCGAGGCCTCCCGAAAGCCAAGGATAATGTTGCCGCAGCTTGTCCATGCGCAGTGCGATCAGCTTGCCGGAGAAAAGTTCGGTCAGGGACGAGGCGACCGCCTCCAGGAAGGTCTTCGAGCGGACGAGATTCACGTACGATTCGACGGCGTAGTTCGTCCCCGGCAAAATTCCTTCGCCGCGCACGGCTTGCTCGGGCGAAAGTCCCGTGGCCTCGACCAGCCGCAGCCACTTCTCGATACCGCCGGGCCGCGTGCCGTCGCCGTCGTGGTCGATGATCCGTTTCCTCCAGGCGCGGCGGAAATCGGCATCATCGGAGCGCGCGAGAATGGAGGCATCTTTGATCGGGATGGCCTTTTGATACGCAAAGCGGTTGAGCGCCCAGGCTTGCAGCTGTCCCCGCGTGAGCTTCCCCTCGTGCATCAGCTGATGGAACGGATGCTTGTGGTGATAGCGCTCCTCGCCGATGGCATGAAACCGCGCGATGAATTGGGCTTCCGGCAGGAACGTTGCAGGGCTCGGCGCACTCATAGCTCAATCTCCATGCCATCATACGCGAGTTCCCACCCTGCGTCGCGCAACGCGGCGTTCGCCTCGCTCTCTTCGTCCAGCACCGGGTTCGTATTGTTCACATGAATCAGGACGCAGCGCGTATCCGGCGCGTCACGCAACTGCTCCAGAAGGCCGTTCGCCCCCGAAAGAGGCAGGTGTCCCATTTCCCTGGCCGTCGTGCCGCTCCCGCGAATATCGACGAGTTCGCTATCTCGCCAGAACGTACCGTCGAGCAGCGCGAGATTGCTCTCCTTCGCATGGCACTTCCAATCGTCTCCGCGCCCGGGCAGAGTGGGCGCATAGAAGAATCGTTTCCCGTCTTGCGTTAGTTCGAGGCCGACTACCGCCTCCTGCGGCGACAGGCTTTGCCGCAAGGTGTCGCTCACGTACTCCGGAAAGCTGCCGCCCAGCGGGACGGCTTTGCAAGACAGACTTGCCTTCGTGCCCAACGGCGCGCGTTCGCAGATGGAAACCGCGCGGCCCAAGCAAAGGGCCTCCCACTGAACAGGTGGGCTGGATCTTTCGAGCATGCGGAACAGGCTGTTCTCTTCCGTCAGCACGCGTCGAACGGAAACGGTCGAGTAGATGCGCAGAGGCTGAAACTCGCGCAGGTGGAGCAGGCCGATCACGGCGTCCACGTCCGCGTTGGTCAGGATGATCGCCGTGATTGGTGTGCTGCGTGTTTCGGCGGCCGGAGCAAATTCGGCGTGCTGGGAGAGTTGCTGCCTGAGATCAGGAGAGGCGTTCAGGAGGACCCAGGAGGAACCATCGGAAGAAACAGCAACCTGAGCTTGCGTGCGCGCACGCCCTTTGAAGACACCCTCTCGCAGGCGTCTGCAGTTTGAGCACCCGCAATTCCACTGAGGGAACCCGCCCCCGGCAGCGGAGCCGAGGACTTTGACGAGCATTTAACTACTACAGTTCAGCGTTTGCGTACGAGCTGACTTCGCAATTCAGGTCCACAACTTCGTGCTTCGGAGCGGTCCACTCCATGGTCGTTCCTCCCGTATAAACGCTGTTGGCTGACAATGATAGCTACCAACCGCGGCAGTATAGCGCAGAAGCCTGGCACCGGCAACCCCCCTCTCTTGCTGCAGTGTCAGGGGAAGCACGGGATCCTTTCAAATGCCCTGCGCCCAATCACTTAGATGCGCCGAGGTTAGGCGGAGGGTACTCGGGAAGTTTGGCATTCTTGGTGTCCGTACGTTTCACTTCCACCTCGTCGAACAGGATCGAGGGCGCCACCACAGTCGTGGGAACGAGGCCGTCACGGTTGCTTACCAGGGGATCGTTCCCCACGGCCACCAGATCGTTGCGCAGGGCCCGAGTGTCAAGCTCATTGAAAACCGCCCCGCGAACAAGCTCCTCGTGTCCATCCTTCACATAGACCCGATAAAGGAGCCGCGGATTGAGCTGAACGCCGCCGAGCATCGCGGCATAGTAGCCGTACTCCTTGCCGTCCTCCTTGCAGAGGTCGATCAGCTTCTTCTTTATGTCGGCGAGCGAAAGCGTCTGTTTCGATTCCACGATCAGATTTCCGATGCTCGGAAACGCCACTTGCGATGGCGCAGCGCGGCCGTGGCCGTTCGATTCCGGGAAGTCGCGGATCGGCATGCGTCCGAGCAGATAGTTCACCAATTGGCCGTCTTCGATCAATTCGACCTTCGCGGCGCGGACCCCTTCGTCATCGGTGTCGTAGCTCCCAACGAGCGATTTCCCGTCGAGAACTTTGACGGTGGGATCGTCCACCACGGACAGGAATGCGGGAAGCACGCGGCTTTTGTAGTTCGACGCGAACTCCCCCGTCGTGCGTGCGGATTCCCCGGGCCTTGGCCGGCTTCCAAGAACGTTTCGCGAGATCATGCTGTTAAAGATGTCATTGGCCGCGTCGGGCGAAAAGAGTACCGGACCACGATAGTCTTCTTCGACCATAGGGGCCTCGCGCAATTCTTTCAGCGTCTGGAGCACCTTCAAGCTATCCGCCTGAAACTGCTTCGGTGTCGGCAGTTCTTTGATATCGGCGGTGGTGTAGTCCGGAGAACGCTCGAGGCGCATCCCATCATCCGCCTGCGTCGAACCGTCGACCGTAAGAAAATAAACTGTGAACCCGTGGCGGGTCGCCGTCCCCTCGCTGTTCACGAAATATTGATTCACGGCGCGGAAGCGCAGTTGCGCTGTAAGCGATTGGATCTTCGGATCCGTTCGATACAAGGACGTCGCCTTCACCATCATTTCTCGGAACGGCTTTGGATCAAAATCGAGCTGCGCAAGAGGCTCGATCGATTCAAGGGCCGCTGCGTGCGCGAAATCATCGAACGGCTGGTCCGAGGTAAATTCCCGCAAAGCTGCTTTTTTCGCAGCCAGCGCTTCGCTCGCAGCCTTGTATGCGGCGTCCGTCGCCTGCCAGAGCTGCCACCGCAATGCCGTGGCGTCGTTGTCCAAGGGAGCGAACGTCGCGACTCCAATGCCCGGCCCGTAGTAGCTGTCCTGCTTGTAGTCGCCGACACGTACAACGACGCGCATCGACCTCACGTGAGTTCTGTCGTCCCGGCCCAGCGTTCCAAACATCGCTTCGGCGTCGTACTCATCCACGTCCCAAAGCCGGTACTCGATGTAGTAAGGCGCCGGCACATTTTCCATTTTGAGCTGCGCTTTTGAACGGTCCAGCTCTTCTCGCATGGCTTGGAGGAGGGGATCGGAAGAGGTCTTGCTCGTGCTGGCCTGCCGACCCATCGCAACTCCCGCACATACAACCGTCAATAGAGCGGTCGCCCAGATGAAGAATCCGGCAGGCGTGTTAGCAACAGGCTTGGTCATGGCTTAATTCCCGACGGTGCAGAGTTCGTTTGGGAGGACGACGTCTGATTCTCATATCCCGGAGGAGGAAGAATCGGGGGCCTCTGCGTTCCCTTCGCGCGCTTCTGCACTTCGATTTCAGAGAAAAGCATCGCGGGGGCTGCCGCCGCGACGGGGACCTGTCCGGATTCTGCTCCACACACGCCATTGAACACCTGGAGCGTGTCGCCCGTGAGAACAATATTGTTCAGCGAAAGGAGCGGCGTGCCGACGATGTCCACGCCACGCACCAACTCGTCGGGCCGCCCATCGGGATACACGCGCCACACCATCACAGGGATGACCTGGAAAGCCTGTGGCAGCGCCCGCTGCGTGAGCGTGAATCCGCCCTGAATATCTTCGAAATAGAGTCCGTACGGCTTTCCCTGTTTTTTGATCTCCTCGATAAACTTCTGCCTCAGTTCTGAATCTTTCACGGTATTGGTGGACGTAACGATTAGGTTTCCTTGCCGGCCTGTCGGCATCAAGCCCGGCTGTCGACGTCCGTGCCCATTGGAATGATCAAAATTGGTGATGGGCATGCGCGACATCAGAAAGTTCTTTAGGATTCCGTTCTCTACGGCGACAACCCGGCTCGCCGGATCGCCTTCGCTATCGAAGTCATATGAGCCGGCCAGCTTCACTCCGTTCAATTCCTTCATCGTCGGGTCGTCCACGACAGTCAGGAAAGTCGGGAGCACCTGCTGGTTCACTTTTTTCGTGAACGTCTGCCCCTCCTGCTCGTCTCGCTGGCGGTGCCCCTCGAGCCGGTGCCCGAGCACCTCGTGGAAGAACACAGCCGCGGCCCGGCCAGAGAGCATAGCCGGCCCAGCATAAGGCTCCGCCGCGGGCGCGTTTCGAAGAGCCTTCAGGTCCGCCGCCATTTTCTCGACCTTCGCCGTAAGCTCCGCTTCCGACGGAAGCTGGTCCGGCGATGCTGCCTGAAAGGACTCCACGCGCAGCAGGTCCATCCCGTCGTCGGCGCGCGTCGTGGCCTGAATCAGAAGGCGCGTGATCGCGGAAGGCTGCACAAGAGCCGTGCCTTCGCTCGTTGCCAGATACGACCTGTCGGATCCCATCTCCAGAACGAGGGCGGACGAGTATACGTCCGGATATTTGTTGAAGAGCCCCGAAAGCCTGCGCATGCGGTCCTCCCAAGTCTTCCGGTCCAGGGCGGCTTTCGGCTGCGATTCGTCCTCGTGGTTTTGCGGCGGCTCCTGCGAGAAATCGGGGGATTTGTCCTCTTCTTCCGACTGGACGGCGCGGTTCGTCTTGACCTTCAGAAAGGCAGCGGATGCCTGTTGATACTCCCGGTCGGTCAATTGCCACAGGACGTGCGCGATGGCGTCCGAATCGTCGGTCAGAGGCAGCAAGCCCGAACTGATTCCCGACGGCCTGCTTTGGCCATGGGTGTTGTCTAGCGCGGGAGAACCGACGCGCATCATGACATCCGCCTGTCGGCGGTGCGTGCTCGTCGAGAAGATTAATCCTCCATTCGCGGCGGCAATCGTCGTCCCATCCTCGTCAACCACGGCGTAGCTCAGGTAGTGGGGAGCCGGGTCCGCCTTTGCAAGAGAGGTAGTGGCCCTTTTCAGTTCGCGCTGCATGGCATCGAGCAGAACATCGGGTCGTGTCGCGGGGGATGCCGCAACAAAAGGAATCGCCAAAACGGCCAGAAGGGTGCAGATAGTGCGCCGGAAATGAGGGCGGTTCATACGGACCGTTGACGCTATGAAGACGGTGTCAAGCTAGCATACCTTATGATGCGCGAGTAAACCAAAACGAACATTCGAAACTCACCTCATCGCTGCGAAAACTCGTCGCTGTGAGTGACGAATTCCGGATACGCCCCCGCGCCCAACTCATAGAGGTCCATTCCCTGCCGCTCGCCGTCGCGGGCCACGCGTTGTGGAACGAACCTGTTCAAAACCCAGTTCACCCCGTAAGTCAGCGGCAGCACGAAACCGATCAACGTGGCGATACCGAGGAACTGTGCGAGCCATTGCCCGGAATTCCCTCCCGCCGCTGCACCGGTCGATTCCGAGGCGCGCGAAGGGATGTCCGCGAACAACCCCACTGCGAGGATTCCCCAGATTCCTCCCATTGCGTGCGCCGAAATCGATCCCCCGGGATCGTCAACGGACAACCGCAATTCAAACCATTCGACCGAGAACGTGACGAGCGCTCCCGCGACGATGCCAATCGCGACGGCTGCCGCAGGCTTCACAAAGGCGCAAAACGCACTGCTGGCCGCGAGACCTCCGATCCATCCATTGGCTGTGAGGGAGGCGTCGGGCTTTCCGAAGCGCGTGTGCGTAATGATAGCAGCCATGATCGCCGCCGTCGCAGCAGACAGGATCGTGTTCGTTGCAACGAGAACCGATTGGCCTGCTTGCCCACCGTTGAACAGGACTGCTCCGGCGCAATTCAAACCCCACCAACCAAGCAGCGCCAACATGCAGCCGAACATCACGAGAACGGAATTGTGGCCTGGAATTGCGCTGGGCATGCCGTCGGACGTGTATTTGCCCTGCCGCGGGCCGACAATCCAAGCGATGGATAAAGCTGTCAAGCCACCCATCACTTGAATTGTGCTTGCTCCGCCTGCATCCACGAAGCCGTGTCCGAGTCCGTAGTTTGCGCCAAGCTGCGCCAGCCATCCGCCGCCCCACACCCAGTGCGCGAATAGAGGGTAGGTCCAACCGGCAAACAGCGCCGTCGAAACGCAGGCTGCGCTGAGCCTCCATCGGTCGGCGCCGCTGCCGAGCGGGATGAGCGCCGCAAGTCCTACGCTGACCATTCCGAGCAGCGCTGCGAGCGACGCGGGAGAACCGTCGAGCGGCATGTGCCGCAGAAAGAACGGCTCAGCCGCGATCCAATTCCAGCCCTTGCCACCGATTGTGAAAACGTGCGCTGCACCGCCCGGAAATCCCTGCCAAGCAAACCCGCAGAAGAAATAAACGAGGGCCGCAACACCTATGACGCACAACGAAGACATCATCAACTGTGCGGCGCTGCGCGAACGCCCGAGTCCCGTGTTGATCAGCGCAAGCCCGGCGCCGGCAAGAGGTACGAGGAGGATGAAGACCAGGCACAACGCGCCCGCGGCCTCGGAGGGAACAGATGCGGGAGTCATCTCTGTTCACCTCGCGGGTGGGCGCGGATGACGATCACCAGCCCCATCACTTCCACGCCAAGGCCGGCGAATACGAATGCTGCTCGCGGCCCCATCGCCGTTAGGAGCGTGACAGCTGTCAGCACGATCCCCCAACCTGCTAGGAGCAGGAAGAAACCTAAGAGCTTCACCGAAAGAGCCCCCTGCGCATACAGCTTCGCTCGGCCCGCGAGGCCGTAAGCGTAACATCCGCGGGGAGACCATCCAACCGATTTTCGCTTCGCGAGGGAGGCTACGGCTGGAGTGCGTGCTCGAAAATGAAAAGGTGGGAAACGGAGTTGCTATCCGCTTCCCGCTACGTGTCTCTCGGTCCGCGGCTTACTGAGCGGAGGGGCTCGATTTCGGCATCACAGTGATCGTTACCGGCTGATCGAGCTGGAAGTCCAGTTTTGTTTCCGATGGGATTCTAACTTGCTGTCCATGCGTAACGCCCTGCCAAACCCCGCCGCCCGCGCCTCCCACTCCGGCTCCGATCGCCGCGCCCTTTCCGCCGCCAGCGAGCGCACCGATGATGGCGCCGAGCGCAGCTCCGCCGCCAACCTTCTCAGCAGTGTTCTTGCCCCTCGAGCTGCCGGACACTGAATACGTGCTGCTTACCAGAGGATACGATTGACCTTGCGATTCCAACTTGACGAGCTCGAGATGTAGTTCGCTTTTCCCCGACAGCTTGCCAGCCGAGCTTGAGCTTACGAGCCGTACGTAGACATCCGCACCCTTGCGAACAACCACTTCATCGCCCACGACCATGGGAGCATCGAGCGAAGCGTGGAAGATTTCGCCGGGGTGGTTCACCGAAGAATCCACACCGTCAATCATCCGAATCGTGATCGTCGAACCCGCGGGAACCTGTACCTGCCTCGGCTGTGGTGGAGGCGGAGGAGCAGGTGCCGGAGCAGGAGGCGGCTCCGGCGCCGGTGCCACCTGCGCCGGTGCTGGTGAAGGAGGCGGTGCGTTTTGCGCCGTCTCGACGTCGTCGGCTACGGGCTCGGGCTTCGGGGCATGCGCCTTGTGGGAGGGCTTGGCTTCGTGTGCGTGCTTCGGAGCAGGTGCCGGCGCGGCCTCGGGCGCAGGTGTCGCTTGCGCCTCTTGCACCGTGATCTGATCGTTCACTTTCGTCACTCCCGGTGTTTGGGTCGCAATCTTGTAGGCATCGAGGTGCGCCGCCTCGCTCGGAACGGTCCCGCTTAGCGTCACCTGGCCTTTGTTCGCCGCCACCTGAACGTCAGCGTTCTTGAGCTGTGCATCCGCGAACATCTGCGACTGAATGCTCGTGACCACCGTCGCGTCGTCTGTCTTCTTCGCGCAGCCGAAAACCAGCGTTACCGCGAGCATCGCGATCGAAATCGTCAGTTTACGCCGCATCGAACTTCTCCTTTTCACCCACGCAAAACCATTGGGGCCGCGATGGATACTTTCCTCCGGGCCGGCGCCAATCAGTCTACTACGATGCGGCCCTCGCCCTAAGCGCTGCCCTTGTCGGATTCCAAGTCCGCACGGGCTGCGCCGAACGCGTGCTCGATCTCGGATTCGGCTTTCACCTTCGGTTCGCCGAAACTTTTTTTCGAGCCTTGGGTTTCACACTCCGTAACCGAAGCAAGCCTTCGGTTTCCGGCAGTCATAGATCATTCGTAAGAAGGAGAAAGGGCATGAGGAATTGGAAAGCTACGGGTGTGTTCTTAGTTCTTCTGGCCGTCATCGGCCTCAGCAGTTGCAGCGGTTCATCTTCGGCATCAAATCCCGGAAGTACGGGTCAAGGCTCCGTCTTCGTGGTCGGTACGGACGCGTCGCTTCCCAGCGTTGTCTCGTGTCAGATTATGGTTACGGGAGTGACTATCAACAATGGCACGACCAATGTGCCGGTTCTGACCACTCCACAGGTCGTGGATTTCGCTCAGTTGAGCGGCCTGCATCAGCTTCTCGATCTAAACGCTGTACCGACAGGGACCTATGGCTCGGCGACGGTGATGATTGCAAGTCCTGTCATCGGCTTCGTTAATACCACTCCCAACCCGCCGACGATCAGCACGATCAATGGGACGCTCACGCAGTCGAGCGTTACCGTCAACTTCGCCAATCCTTTCGTAATGACGGATGCTCAGTTGGTCGGCCTCCGCATGGAGTTCGATCTTCGCCAGTCGCTTCAGACCGATGCGAATGGTCAGATCACGGGAACTGTAAATCCCGTCTTCGATATGGAGTTGCTGGCGGCAGACGACGCCAACGTCTCCATCGATGATTTCCACGGTGGCGTCGTCGGGGTGACCGGTGACAACACCTTCGTGATTCAAGGACCGAAGGGGCGGCAGTGGACCGTTGATACGGACTCCAACACCATTTTCGACGATCCAAGCGAGCCGATCAGTTCGTTCACCACGAACACGATTGTCGAGGTCTCCGGCCAACTCAATGCCGTGACTCACGACATCGATGCATCCGAGGTCGAAGTTGTGTCCGACGACAAGTTCGTTCTCAGCGGATTGTTTACAAGCATTCGCCCGCCGACTGGACCGGCCACGGCGGCCGATTTATACGTCCGCGCGGAACTGCCTGACGTCACCGGAATCCAGGACGGGCAGATCACCACGCTCGCGCTGAACGGCACCGAGCGCTACAAAATCGCAAATATCAGCAATCCAATCACTGCTCTGCTCTTCAACAACTCTGCTCTTGCTGCGGGGCAGTCCGTGGACGTCGGTGGAACACTGGTTACAAACAACGGCGTTCCGACGCTAACCGTCCACCGCATTGTCTTGCAACGTCAGGGCCAGGCCGGCACGTGGGTCCCCGGCAGCACCAACATTCAATCCGGGAATGCAGGCAGCTTCCAACTGAACGACAACTCCACTGCCGGCGTACTCCTGCCGAATCCGCTCACTGTCATAACGGCAAACAGCACGTATTTTATCAATTTGAGCGGCCTGTCCGCCTTGAGCGGCACGAATCCGATCCCGATCCGCGTGGTCGGATTCGTTTTGATCGATCCGCTAACCGGAAATCCCGTACTGGTGGCCCGGTCGGTGGAGGAGTTGCCATCGACGAACTAAGGAAGGGTTGTTGTAGGTCCGCCGCTGTCTCGCCTCGCTGGGGAGGCGAGACAGCGGCGTTTTACCTTGATGAGTTCGTTTGACGGAGCAGTCCTACTCGATCCGCGCTGCGACGACTTGCTTGCCGTCCACGCGGATTTCGATCGCCAATGGCGGCCGGATTCCGTTCCCCTGAGCGATCTCGCCGCGGACGAGACCTCCGTCCGATCCGCTGCCTGCACCGTAGCGAAGCAAGTCGTACACGGTGTGGTTGCAGGGGTCGCCGACCATGGGATGCGTAGCGCGAAAGTGATAATCAGATTGAAGTTTCTCCAGGCTGGTCACGTACTCGAGTTCGCAGTTTCCGAACGGCTCTCGCAGCGAGAACCCCCAGAAATCCCCGCCCGGCAGGCGCACTACCATCGCTGGAATTACTTCAGTCGTCGTCGGGTTGCGGTAGAGAAACTTCTTCGAGGACCACGGTTTCTCCAGCTCGTCCGTTGTCGCGATAGGGCCGGGCCCAACCGGCAGAGTATTGGCAGGTTTCCGCGCGTCGAGATCAGCAGTGTGGGCAGCAACAGCCGTGGAAGAGTCGGCTGCCTTTTGTGCCGAACCCCTGCTCCATAGAAACAGTCCCACTCCGACGATTAAGACGGCTCCCGCAGCCATTCCGATCAGCAGAATCGGCGGCCGTGCGGCTGGCGCCGTCTCGGGCGCGCCGGATGGAGAGGAAGGCGGCGGTGTCGCCGGCCTATCCGGCTTGGGTTCTGACGACACACCGGGGATACTCGGCTGCTGCGGTTTGAAGGGATCGAATTTCTTTTCGTCCGGCATGCTGGGTTCCGGAGTGGCTCAATCAGATTGAATCGCCTGCCCGGGAAATGCAAGCCAGCGCGTGCTGATGTCGTTAACGTTTTCGCAATCGAAATATGCCGGCCGAGGGAAAAAACCTAACTAGATCGCTGAGGCAGATTCATGTGGACAGAATGATGCGCAACGTATTCATGCAGATTGGCGAGGATCAGCAGCAGTTCGAGCATCCGGTCGCGCTGTTCGGGGTTCGGTTCGTTGGCCTGTTCTTCCAGATTCTTGACCGTTGCAAGCGCATCGGCCAGAAGCCACTCGAGATCTGTCTTTGCCAGTGGGCGCCCTTCCCGGCAGCGGTTCAGGGCGTCGTCTGTGCGCACGAACGCCTCGTCGAGAAAATGATCCAGGCAGAGCTGCTCGGACGCCAGCGCAGTAGGTATGGCGTTTCCACACGCCCCCATTTTGCAATTCCCGGGTGCTGTAGCATTCATCGGATGTCCCAACCCCTGAGGCACGACTCCCGGGCCACGTGCGGCAGAGCCTACCACAATCAAAATGCGCGGGGACAACTATCCATTCACGACGCATCTCCGAATGCACGTCCTGGTTGGATCGAGCCCTCGCCGCCGTTGAAGGTGACGCCAGAGCCCGAGAACTTCGTCGAGTTGAACACCGGGAAGTACCCGCCGAACGCCTTCACTTTCGGATTTTCGTCCCAATCGGACAGAAGCGGGCGCACCGATCAGACGACGAAGTAGGGGTTGACAGAATTTGGACCTAAACCAGAAGCCGCAAAGGCGAACGCCACATCCGGCAGCTTCAAGTGTGACTTCTTAACTCCAAGGGGGATTGCTACGGAAGGCTTTTTAGGCAGCGGCTCCATGGCACTTCTTGTATTTCTTGCCAGAGCCGCAGGGACACGGTTCGTTGCGCCCCACTTTCGCCCCGGCACGGACGGGCTTGGGAGCTTCTGATTGTGCGGGCCCCGTCTGAAACTGCAGATTCTGCTGCGCGCGCCGCTGCCGTTGCTCGATCTGCCGCGCGATGGCGGAAGCGGGTGTCGCCGCTTCTCCGCCCGGGTGGGCAGTGGGGCGCTGCGAAGATGGTCCGGCTGCTACGGGCTGGGTCCCTTCGGCGGGTCGCACCAGGAACAGGACTCGCACTGATTCATTGTCAATCCGGTTCATCAAGTCTTCGAAGAGATTGAAGGCTTCTTTCTTGAACTCGACCAGCGGGTCCTTCTGTCCATATCCGCGAAGTCCAATCCCTTCCTTTAGGTGATCGAGTGTCAGCAGGTGGTCTTTCCATTGCGCGTCCACGATGTCGAGCAGGATATGCCGCTCGAGCCATCGCAAGGTTGGCGCGCCAAACAGCTTTTCTTTTTCCTCATACCGCTCCTTCACCTTTTCGACCAAATTGTTCGCGAGCTCTTCATGGCTCAAGCTTGCGACGTCCACGCCGACGGCTTTCAGGTCGGTACCGAACTGATTCAGCACTTCGTTCGCAAACTGGCTCACATTCCACTGGTCAGGATGCTGCTCGCGCGGGCAGTAGGTTGCGACGAGTTCGTCGGCGATCATCTCCGCCTTGTCGAGCACGAACTCCTTTTGATCGCGTCCTTCAAGAAACGACCGCCGCAGCGAATAGATCGTCTCCCGCTGCTTGTTCATCACGTCGTCGTACTCAAGCAGATGTTTGCGCGCTTCGAAATTCTGCGCCTCGACCGCCTTCTGCGCGTTCTCAATGCGCTTGCTGATCAGCCGCGATTCAATCGGCACGCCTTCCGTCATCCCCAGGCGGTACATGATCGACTGAATGCGCTCCCCGCCGAAAATCCGAAGCAGGTCATCTTCAAGTGAAAGGAAGAATCGGGATGATCCCGGATCCCCCTGCCTGCCCGCGCGCCCTCGAAGCTGATTGTCAATGCGCCGTGCCTCATGGCGCTCCGTGCCGAGGATGTGCAGTCCGCCCATCGCCACCACTTCATCGTGTTCGGCCTTGCACTGCTCTGAGAACTGATCGAATAGCGGCTTCCATTGCTCGAGCGGGACCTGAAAGATCTTGCCCTCCTGCTGGAAGAGGACCATCGGGGCGTCTGCTGCAGCCCCCGCGGAGCCATTCCCCGAAACGCCGGCCACTGCGTCTGCCTGCGCCGGCGTTTCCGAGCCCGTCGGCCCCGCGATCACGGAGGCTGCCGGAGCGTACGGCATCGCGAGTTTGTTCTTCACGCAATATTCGCGCGTCATCGCTTCGGGATTGCCGCCGAGCAGAATGTCCGTTCCGCGCCCGGCCATGTTCGTCGACACGGTGACCGCGCCTTTGCGTCCCGCCTGCGCGATCACTTTCGCTTCGCGCTCGTGTTGTTTCGCGTTCAATACCTGGTGCGGGATTCCAGCCTTCTTGAGCAGCTCCGCAATCTTCTCCGACTTCTCGATCGAGATGCTGCCGACGAGCACCGGCTGCCCGCTTTCGTAATACTGGCGAATGCCTCCCGCCTTCGTGCCGTCTTCCTGGATGATCCCGTTCACGGCCGCCTCAAACTTCTCAGCCTCCGTGCGATAGACAACATCGGGATTCTCGATGCGGATCAGGGGTTTGTTCGTGGGAATCGCCACCACGTCCAGCTTGTAGATCTTGTGGAATTCAGGTGCTTCGGTTTCCGCCGTTCCAGTCATGCCCGAAAGCTTCTTGTACATCCGGAAGTAGTTCTGGAACGTGATCGTCGCGAGCGTCTGGTTCTCGCGCTCGATTTTCACGTTTTCCTTCGCCTCGACCGCCTGGTGCAGTCCGTCCGACCAGCGCCGCCCCGGCATCTGCCGCCCGGTAAATTCGTCAACGATCACCACCTCGCCATCCTTGACGACGTAATCTACGTCCTTCTCGAACAGCGTGTGCGCGCGCAGCGCCTGATAGACATGGTGAATGATCTCCATGTTCGACGGATCGTAGAGGTTACCGAGATTGAGCAGGCGCTCGCACTTCGACACGCCTTCTTCGGTCAGCGTGGCCGTACGCAGTTTTTCGTCGAGCGTGTAATCGATGTCTCGAATCAGTTTCGGGATGATCTTATCAATGCGGTAGTACTTGTCCGTTGATTCCTCGGCGGGCCCGGAAATAATCAGCGGCGTGCGCGCCTCGTCGATCAGGATCGAATCCACTTCGTCCACGATGGCGAACTGGTGCCCTCGCTGTACGCACTGCGCGAGATCGTACTTCATGTTGTCGCGGAGATAGTCGAAGCCGAATTCGTTGTTCGTGCCGTAGGTGATGTCCGCGGCGTATGCCGCCCGCCGCTGCGCGTCGTCCAGGTCGTGGACGATCACGCCGACCGTCAAGCCCAGCATCCTGTATATGGGCCCCATCCACTCGGCGTCGCGCCGCGCGAGGTAGTCATTGACAGTGACGATGTGGGCGCCGCGGCCCGCAAGGGAGTTCAGGTACGCAGCCAGAGTGGCGACGAGCGTCTTTCCTTCGCCCGTCTTCATTTCTGAGATTTTTCCCTGGTGCAGAACAAGCCCGCCGATCAGTTGAACGTCAAAGTGGCGCATCCCGATCGTTCGCCGTCCGGCCTCACGCGCTAGCGCGAACGCCGGTATCACGGCTGGCTCGAGCGCTTCCTGCAACCTGTCCTTGTAGTTCGGATCGTCCCGCTCGACCCCTTCGAGACGCGCCTTCACCTCGGCCTTAAGCGCAACGGTCCGTGCGCCGATCTCTGCGTCGGTGAGCTTCTGCATCTCCGGCTCGAGATCGTTCACCGCGCCGACGAGCGGCTGGATGCGTTTGATGTCGCGCTCGTGCTTCGTGCCGATAAATCGCGCAACGACGCTGTCTATAACCTTCTCAACGTTCATATTTTCTTGGTGTCATTTCCAAGGCCCGGCCTTCGCGGCCGGGAAAACGAAGCCCTCTTCACCTAATTTGATGCTCCAATTTGCATTGTAGCCGCTCGCGCGCCTCTTCGCCAACGCCCGATATAGCGGCCCTCGCAGTCCCTCTGGTCGTGCGGGTGCGAAGGCGGATCAAGGCGGCCGGGACCTTGCCATTAGGCGCTATAGGCGCTACAAGCGTATACTCCTTGGAATCCGACTCGTGGGATTTACTGCTGATGCTCATCGTCAACCCTCGTCGGCCTGGAAACGCCGTCTCTCCTAACGGTCCGCGGAATTCTCAAACCGCACGGTCCAGGTCTCGTCTTGCTGCAATTCTTATTCTTCTCGGGCTCATAGGACATTTCTGTTGTGACACCCTCGGGGCTCAAACGCTGGGGCAAACTCAGACCTCCCAGCTGGGGGGAATGATCGATGTCCGTTTACGCCTGGCGGACGGATCGCAATTTAGTGGCGTGGCACGGATCGTCCTAAAACTGCCGCAAGGGCCGATAGTTACCGAAAATAGCGTGGGGTTGGCATCTGAAGCGACGTTTCCTGGCCTTGCGCCGGGCAACTACGAGGTCGAGGCAAGCGCCCCCGGCTTCGTCACGGTCCAGGAGGAGGTCGACATTGAAATGCAGGGCAGTTCTGTCAGCCTTCTTCTTACGATGAAGCCGGAAGAGCAGCAGAAACCCAGTTCCGGAGGGGTTGCTGCCCCCATTCTTGCCCCAAAACCACGCAAGGAATTGGACAGCGGTCTCGAGGCACTCCGTCGCAAAGACATGCAACAAGCTCGGAAGCACCTCGAGGCAGCGCTGGCCGCAGCTCCGAACAATCCCGATGTTCACTTCTTCATGGGGATGCTGGAACTGCAGGCCAAGAATGTCCCAGCTGCCGAGGATCATCTGGAAAAAGCAATTCAGCTCTTCCCGAATCACATCCTTTCACTGACTGTGCTCGGCCAAACATACTGCCAGCTGAACCAGCCGCAAAAGGCGGTCCCGTTGCTGGAGAAGGCGGTCTCTCTGGATGACGGGTCATGGAAGGTGCATTGGTTGCTGGGTTCTGCCTACCTTGTGGCAAACGAGCCGGAAAAAGCGCTGCAACAGGCTCAGCGCGCAATTTCAGAGGGAAAGACGGCAGCTGGCGAAGCGGAAATTTTGAAGGCACGGGCATTTATCTGCCTTGGTGAATCCGACGCAGCCGAGGAATCTCTCCGAGCCTACGTTTCCAGCGGGGCGAGTGATTCGGCCTCTGCAAAAGCCGCTGCGTTGCTCGCACAGTTGGAGAAGCGCCAGCAAAATGAGATGAACCAAGTTGCAATGGCGGCAAGCGAGCGTTTAGCTCTACCTACTGTTGTGGACATCGACCCGGGATATATTCCGGTCAAACACTCGACGTGGGCCAAGCCAGGAGTCGATGACTTTGTGCCAGGCGTTGCTCCGAACACCCCATGTTCTTTGCCCCAGGTATTGGGCGGCGCGGGCGCCCGCGTCCGGCAGTTGGTCGATAATCTGAACAGATTTAGCGCGACGGAAAAACTCGCGCATTTCACTGTTGACCGTTCTGGCGAATTGCGAGGACCGGAGACGCGGTCATTCGAATACGTCGCTTCCGTTTTCCCGGGGCCGCATGGCGTCATTCAAGTGGAGGAATATCGAGATGGAACCATGGATGGGACCGTGTTTCCTGCGGCAATCGCCACGCGGGGACTGCCGGGAATGGCCTTCGTCTTCCATCCCGCGATGTCTTCCGATTTCAAATTCGTATGTGAGGGTCTCGGGCAAGTGGACGGTCGCCCGGCCTGGCAAGTGCACTTTGAGCAGAGAGCCGATCGGCCCCGGAGGATCCGTGCGTATGTCGTGGGCAAGAACTACTACTCTATTGCCCTTAAGGGGCGTGCCTGGATCGACGCCGGCACATATCAGATCCTTCGACTGGAGTCTGAGCTAATCAAGCCCATGCCCGAGATCGAGCTAATGCGGGAACACTTGACCATCGACTATAGGCCAGTGCAGTTTCGGTCGGGTGGCTTGCAGCTTTGGCTCCCGTTCAAGGCCGAGTTGTCAGTGGAGATGAAGAAGCACGCCTTTTACCGGACGCATTCCTTCAGCGACTTCAAGCTGTTCAATGTGACGACCGAGCAGAAGCTTCAGGCACCGGGAGAATCCTACCGTTTCGCGAATCTCTCTGACACCTCCATCGTCGGGCAGCTTACGGTGACACCTCTGCCCGGACGTTCGCTCAATCCGTTGTGCATCACGTTCACGATTCCGGCGGGGCAAACCGTGTTGAAAACCGTTGGGCTTGGAAAGGATGTGAACATTCCATCCGATGCAATCGGCTCAGCCCGATTCTTGTACGCTGGCGCTCCGGGCGCTGTCCAGGCCGATGCTTCTCTGGCACACGAAAGCGTTCTCGAGGTCGTTCCTGGAAGCCAGCTTGTAGCCGCCCCCTAAAGCGGCATATCACCCGCCGCTGGAAATGGGCTTCCCCTTTTTCCCGAATGACGCCGAGAATATGGCAGAACCTGACGGTCGCTTCATCTAGGCCACTCATCCGCGAGAAAATGGATTCAAGGTCTGGAAACGGAATCAATAGTCGCAAACCGAGTCCTATTTCAGCCTGACGACTCGAGGCCGGGCGCGCGACCGTATAATGTGTGGCAGGGCGTCCAACGGAAAATGGAAAAGAACCAACTTCAGCAGCTCGATCCCTATCGCTGGCTCGTGCCGCGCTCCACAAAGCCGGGCATGCGAACCGACGCGTTGATCTACGCCGACGAGCAGCTCCTCGAGCAGATCCTCGGCGACCTCTCGATCGAGCAGGCCGTCAATGTGACCTTTCTTCCCGGGATCGTCGGCCGCTCGCTCGCTATGCCGGACATCCATCAGGGTTACGGCTTCCCCATCGGCGGTGTAGCGGCTACGGATTGCAGAGACGGCGTGATCTCTCCGGGCGGAGTCGGCTTTGACATCAACTGCGGCGTTCGGCTTCTCGCGAGCACCGTTCTGCGCGCGGACGCCCAGCCGAAAATGCGCGAACTCGTCAACCAGCTCTTTCGTGATGTTCCTTCCGGGACCGGCTCCGAGGGCTCCGTCCCGTGCAGCCATGCTGAACTTGACGACGTTCTCACGCGCGGTGCCGCGTGGACGGTCGAGCGCGGCCTCGGAGAACCCGCCGACCTCGAATTCTGCGAAGAGTCCGGCACGATGCGCGGAGCCGATCCCGCGAAGGTTTCCGATCACGCCAAGAAGCGCGGTCGCACGCAAATCGGCACGCTTGGCAGCGGTAACCACTTCCTTGAAGTGCAATACGTCGAGCAGATTTATGAGCCGGAAGTAGCCGCGCGCTTCGGCCTCCACGAAAATCAAGTCGTTGTCCTCATCCACTGCGGCTCGCGCGGCCTGGGGCATCAGGTCTGCACCGACTTCCTGAAGGTAATGAACGAAGCGATGGTGCGCTACTCGATCTCGCTCCCGGATCGCCAGCTCGCCTGCGTTCCGCTCGACTCGAAGGAAGGCAAAGATTATCTCGCCGCGATGGCGGCCTCCGCGAATTTCGCCTGGGCCAATCGCCAGGCGATCAGTCACGCGACGCGCGGCGCATTCAAGAGGCTCTTTGGCGAGGGAGCGCGAATGCACCTTGTTTACGACGTGGCCCACAACATGGCCAAGCGCGAGCGGCACGTCGTCGGAAACAAAGAGCGCGAAGTCGTCGTGCACCGCAAGGGCGCTACGCGATCCTTCTCCGCCGGCTCGCCCGAGCTGCCATCTGAATACAAGGACATCGGCCAGCCGGTTCTGATCCCCGGCTCGATGGGCACGGCAAGCTACGTTCTGGTCGGCAATCCGCGCGCGATGGAGGAGACTTTCGGCACCGTCTGCCACGGCGCGGGCCGCGCGATGTCCCGCACTGCCGCCAAGCGCGGCCGCGACGCCCGAGTCGAAACGAAGAAATTGGAAGAGCAGGGCGTCATTATTCGCTCGGAAACACGCGACGGAATCCTCGAAGAAATCCCCGAGGCCTACAAGGACATCGACGCGGTCATCAACGTTGTCCACAATGCGGGCCTTGCGCGCCGCGTCGCGCGCCTGCGTCCTATGGGCGTCGTCAAAGGCTGATCCTCTAGGCGGGGTTCCAGTGGGGCTCAGTGCGGCGCAGCGCTCGCCTGCTCGGCCCTCGGAAGGTAGACAAGCCGAGCCTCGGTAACAGACGGCAAGCCGAGAAGGTGTTGCGTCACGGTCGCCTTGACGTCTCCATCGACGCCGATTAGCGCCAGCGCCTCCGCGCCGCCTGCGGGCGCGCGGCGCCCGAGCGCAAACGTCGCGATATTGATCCCCAGATCGCCTAGCGCCGTGCCGATCCGCCCAATCACACCCGGCACGTCAATGTTGCGTGTCAGCAGCAACGTCCCTTCCAGCGGCGCTTCCAGCGCAATTCCATCGAGCGCGAGTATGCGCGGTGACCCGTCTTGCGCCACAGCTCCTTCGAGAGTGAACGCGCGCCCGCCATCGGCAATGGAAACTTCGAGGGTGTTGGGATAGCCGCGCTCGCGCTTTCGCGTTGTCTCCTCGACCACCAGGCCGCGCGCGGCCGCAGCTTCCGCCGCGTTCACGAGATTTACCTTTTCGTCGAGCACGGAATTCAGGACGCCTACGAGTACGGCGCTGCGAATCACGTGCGTGCCGAGTTCAGCCGCCTCGCCCGCGTACCGGATGTGCACGCGGCTGAAGCTGCGCGACGGTGCGGCCTGCGCCACGAACGCTCCGAGCCGCTCGCCCAGCACGAGGTACGGCCGCAGCCGGCGATATTGATCCGGTGAAAGCGCGGGCATGTTGACCGCGTTGCGGATTAACCCGTCGGCAAGATAGTCGCGAATCTGTTGCGCGATCGCCGTCCCCACTTCTTCCTGAGCCTCCGCGGTCGACCCCGCAATGTGCGGCGTTGCGATCACATTGGGAAGTCCGACGAGCGGAGAGCTCTTGGGTGGCTCCTGCGCAAACGTGTCCAGAGCCGCCCCGGCGACATGGCCCGAGCGCAGCCCCTCCGCGAAGGCAGCTTCATCGATCAGTTCCCCGCGCGCGCAATTAACCAGGCGCACGCCCTTCTTCATCTTGGCGATGGCCTTCGCGTCAATCATCTTTTCCGTAGCCGGGCTCAAGGAAGTGTGCAGCGAGATCACGTCCGACTCAGCAAGCAGTACGTCGAGCGGCACAAGGTCCACCTCAACTTCGCGCGCGGCTGCCGCTGTTACGTACGGATCGTAGGCCAGCACCTTCATCTCGAGACCGCGGGCGCGCCGCGCCACCTCGGTGCCGACGCGGCCAAGTCCGATAAGGCCTATGGTCTTCCCCCGCAATTCCGTGCCGGAAAGAGACGATTTTTCCCACCGTCCCGCCTGAATCGAAGCGTTCGCCTGCGGCACCGAGCGCGCGAGCGCGAGCAGCAGCGCCAGCGTGTGCTCCGCCACGCTCACGGCGTTTCCGCCCGGCGTGTTCATCACCAGGACTCCCCTGCGCGTCGCCGCATCCACATCCACGTTGTCCACGCCTACGCCGGCGCGCCCGACCACGCGAAGCCGCTCCGCTTTTTCAAGCAAGGCCGCGGTCACCTTCGTGGCGCTTCGCACCACGAGCGCATCCGCATTCGCAAGCTCGCTCGGGAGCGCCGCCGCGGAAGGCGTCACCACTTCCCATCCTGCATCGCGCAGCAGCGCGATTCCGCGGTCGCTGATCTTATCTGCAATGACGATTTTCATGGGCAACAAGCGTATCGGGAGCGTCGTTTCCTGTCAAATGCGCATGAAGCGATGGAGCGTGTGATATTCTGGAACGCGCTGAGAGGGGAACGAATGGGCTATATCGACCGCATACAGGATGACCTGACCGCCGCAATGAAGGCGAAAGACGAGCTGCGCCTGAGCACGCTCCGAATGGTGAAGACCGCGCTCAAGAACAAAGAGATCGAGAAAATGAAGCCGCTCGACGATATGGAGTCGCTGCAAGTGCTCCAGACCCTCGTCAAGCAGAGGCGCGAGTCGGTCGATCAATTCACGAAAGGCGGCCGGAAAGACCTGGCGGAAAAGGAATCCAAGGAAATCGCGATCATCGAGGAATATCTTCCTGCCGCGCCCAGCGACGACGAGCTCCACCATGCCATCGAAGCCGCGATCGCGGAAGCCGGCGCGGACTCGCTCAAGCAAATGGGTGCTGTGATCAAGGCTGCACGCGCAAAGCTCGAAGGCAAGACGATCGACGGGAAAATTCTGAGCGACCGCGTCCGCGATCGCCTCAGCAGTAAATCCTGAAACATCACCTTGCAGTTGATCTTGATGTTGCGGGCCGCCTACAAGTCAAGGGGTCGCGCGGCGGAGCACAGCAACTGACTGCTGGTCCGCTGCAACTTGCTGCAAGAAATCCCGGATCGCAGGCAGCTTTTCTGTGGGAACAATCACATCCTTGATCTCAAAACTCCTTTTGTAGTGGAGGACGCCATTTTCAACCTTCGTCTCGCTTCTGTACGTCGCATATTCACAATCGGCTTGCACAGGTTTCGGTAGCCCATCTACGACGTACCCTGCCGGCAGGGTGATATCAATGAGATCGTCTTGGCGCGTCTCTTCTTGAAACTCAACCGGGTATTGGCGCGGCTTTTGCTGGGCAAAGAGATCGAGATAACTGGTGTACTTGTCGCCGACAACTCGTGGGCGAAGGAAGAGCATGTCACCTGTCGCGCTGGCATACCCTTGTGAGACGAACCTATAGTCGACGGTCAGGCTCTGATCGTACCTTTCGAGATTCCCGAGAGAAGCGCCTGTCAGGGCAAAATTGTTTAGGAAACGCCCTAGGAAGTTCTCGATAACTTCGGCGCGTTTTGACGGCTGCACCCCCAGAAATGCGTCGCGCTCATCTGCAGCGGGGCCGCCCCACTCAAGCTCGCGAATCTCGCCTTTTAGATCCCCTGTAGCACTCAGATTGAGGTCGGCCGTCCGGAGGAGGCGGTTGGTTGAGGGCACCGATAGGGGCATAAAGATTAGGCTGCCGCCTTGGCTGGTAACGACCAAGCCGTAGTTGTTCTGGAGATACCAAGGGAGATAGCCGAGGGGAACACGTTCATTTGTTGGATCGAAGAAAAGGAGCCGCCCCAATTTAGGGTCGTTAACCACGGAGTTCAGCATCGGACTGTCCAGCCCTTCCGGCATCCGGATCGCCACGATAACATGGTCAAAGGCAATCGAAGGATAGTCTGGCCGCACGATTCCCCGTTGGTCATAGACGACGACATAGTACGATTCGATTCCGATTTCGTTCAGCATGGTCATCAACAGCGTTGCCTTGTCCTTGCAGTCGCCGTATTGATGGGCGAAAACGTCGCTTGCGAGGTGGGGCTGGAAGCCGCCGATGCCCAGTTCGATCGCCGCGTATCGAATATCCCTTTGTGCGAATTCCGCTAGCGCGCGCATTCTCGCGAGTGGATCGGTCACGGCACTCGTCAACTCCTCTACCTTCTTCTTGATTTCGGGCGATGCTGTCCGAGTAGATTGGGTTAGGCCTGCGTACCACGCCCCCAGGTCGTTCCATGAACCAGTCGTTCGGGCCCGCATGGCAGGGTCGTGAGGGAAATACTTGAGACCCACCCGCCCCGCCACTGCTTGCCACGGGGGCATTGCAGGCTCTACATCCACCGCCGGTACGTCGTTCACCTCCCAAATGTATTGATTGCCGGATTTCTGAGGCTCCTGCTCAGGGTGATTGAACCATCGGGCCGTGAATTCCCAGCCGCTGGGGATTTGCAGGATCAGCCGCCCATGTCGTAGTGGGATCCTGACCTGGAACCACCAATCGTCTTCAAAAATGAACGGCCGCTGTTTCTGCACGTATTCGAATCCAACTACATTACCCGGATTAGCGTCCGTGAACTTCTGGACCTTTGCCTTGTCGTCGGAAAACACCTCGAAGGTGACCAAGCTTGTCTCAAGGGAGTCTTTGTCCTTGAGTGCGAATTCATGCCCATCCGCGGTGATCGTCCACGCATTGAAAGACAAAATCCTTGTCTCGTTGTCGAACGGCACTGCCGCATAGCCGTAGTCGTCCTTGGCCTCTGGCCGCAGCAGCTTGTAAGCCATCCGATGACGAACGTCTATCTCGCCATTGTCCATAACGGTGGTTTGCATTTCGTCAAGAAGTTGAACAGCCACCGTTTCGGGGGGATAGTCGGGAAGCTTCTCGCGCGCTGCCGCGCGTAGCCAGTCCGGAGCGGAATCGGCTGCGGCGCGCGTGGCATAGCATGAAAGGAGTGCGGTCGCGCACAGCACCGCGAGTACTGCCTGTCTAGTTGTTCTTGACTGACTGGGAAGCCTGAAACATAACCTGCGCATTGTCGTCCGTTCTCACGATGCTGAAGAAGCTTCGCAGTGGAAGATAAGACTCCTTTGGATATCGGGTCCCAGCAATCACGAGATGCCGCTTGACTTCCAGGCCATCCGGCACGGACGTTGCTGAAATCTCATATTTCACGGGGCCGGGAGAAACCTTTTGAGCGTCGGGCAGCGCCTGAGCCTTGAATCCCGGTGGAGTGTGAATCACGATATCGTCTAGCCTTTCATAAGGAAAGGGGAAGTCTATCTCGTTCGTGCGTTTCTCTGACTGGAACGAACTGACCTCTGTCGCATGGAAAATCTCCAACGGAATCAGCAGGCGCTGCACAGCGTTCCTAGCAAAACCCGGGACGGTCAATGTGCCCTCGACATGGATGGGCTGCTCGACATCATCCCAGTTGTCCACGCGTGACACTTCGAACGTCGATCCGACTGGCAGCCATTCTTTGATTTTGTCTTCGAGCACCTTCTTCCGGCCCGCTGCATCGTCGTCTCTGTTGTCGAGCCGAAGGTATGCTCCTTCCAGGCCTGCAAAGTCGAGCTGAAGCTTTCCGGAGCCTGCCATCGAGGGATCAACGGTGAGGTCTAGATGCCGACTAATTGAAGCATTGGCAACTGCTGGGTCCGGCGTCGTCACCATCTCGGAGCCGTCTTTGGTCAGGCGAATTCCATTTGTAGCATACTCATCCCAGGGAAGTACGTTGAACGCGAAGTAATGGGCGCCGGGGTCTAGGTAGTACTCCTTGGAATCAGCCCGCACCCACACGAGTGCGTTGGTCAAGTCCGACGAAGCGCGGCGCTGGGGATAGAAAATCTTCGAGTTTCTTGAAGCGACCCTAAGTTCTGCGGCTTCGAATCCGGCTGCCCGTGCGAGTCCGACCATAAGAAAGGTTATGTCCAGCCCATTCCCATACCCGTGCTTCAGAACGTCCTCGACATTGTCATTCGGTTTGATCTGCTCTTGCTTCTCTTCCTTCTGGCTCTTTTCGTCCTCCATGTCCAAATTGCGAATCTTCAACGCGCGTGCATATAGCTTTCTAAGTTTCGTTTCGGCGGAATCGCCGTTGCTCACATCTTGCGAGACCTCGGCCGCGAGTTCTTTTTTCTTGTCCACGAAATGATCGACTTCGCTATTCCAGCCCTTGCCAATCCGCTTCCAGTACTGATCGTCCGTCTCGTTGTCGGGCACACCCAGACCTTGATAGTAGAACTCAACAGTTGCGCGCTGGGAGTTCGGAGGCGGCATGAGCGGTTCATCATCGATCCCCGGAAGATCGTGGACTTCGAGAGTGTATGAGCCTGGTGCCGAGTTTTCGACCTTCGCATTTTCTGCGGGCAAGTGGTAGGAACGCGAGCGAAGAACGCTTTGCGCGTACTCATCCGCCTTGATCGAAAAGCGCGCTAAGCGTGTAAAAAGATCGTATTGCACAACCCAGCCCACGTTAATGTAGTAGCGATCATCGTACTGCTCCCGATACTTGTATTCGATAATCGATCCCGGCTGGACATCCGGCATCGTAAAGGTCTTGGCCAAGTACTTGATTCCGGCGCCCTTGACGACTTCCTTGTCGAAGGTTCTCCCGTCGAAGTCCGTGATCTTGCCGTCCGGTTGGATCGTGCGGCCACGCACGGCTTGAATCGATTCTTCGTTCTTGTCATAGGGAAGCTCGACGTCGGCCTGATCTTTTGCGCCTTGCTGCGTGAAGACCTTGACCCGAACGTAGTTGAGCACTGTCGACTTCTTCTCGTCGACGTCCACTTGGCGGTACAAGACCATTGCATTGGCGCCCGGCTGCTTTGGATTGTCCTTTAGAGCGAGATCGTCTTGCGAAACGGAGAGCCAGTCATCCGCACGCATGCATGGCGTAAACGCCAAAAGCAGGCAAATGACAGCAAGGCAACAAAGGGGCCGTGGCTCTGGTTTCATGGCAGACTCCGCGCCTCTTCCGCAATCGGGCGATAAACCGCAGTCGTCAATTCCACAGAAGTGAAGTGCCGGTAACGCTACTCTGGAAACCTCCCTCCTGTCAACCTTTGGGAGACAACACCTTGCGCGGGCATCGAATCTGATGCTACCGTGCCGGGCTTGCATGCGACGGCCTGAACGCGGCGCATGCCGGCCAGAAGCACAGGGGGAGGGCGGGTTTGGCGACAAAGGCGTGGAGCTCGACAGCACCGCCGAGCGAATTTAGTCCGTACGTAAGCCCTTCGGAAAGCCTCCGTGAGTTCAGCCTTCGCGCCATCGTTCTCGGCGCGCTTTTCGGGATCCTCTTCGGCGCCGTTTCCGTTTATGTCGGCCTGCGCGCCGGACTGACCGTCTCCGCCTCGATTCCCATCGCCGTTCTTTCGATCAGCATCCTCCGCGCCTTCGGCCGCTCGACCATTCTCGAAAACAACATCGTGCAGACCACCGGCTCAGCCGGCGAATCTGCCGCCGCCGGGGTGATCTTCACCATGCCCGCGCTGATCTTCCTCGGCTATTCGCTCAACACCGAATACTGGCGCGTTTTCTTCCTCGCGCTCCTCGGCGGGACCCTCGGCGTACTCTTCATGATTCCACTTCGCCGCCAGCTCATTGTCAAAGAGCACGGCAATCTCACCTTTCCCGAGGGCACCGCCTGTGCCGACGTGCTTGTTGCCGGCGAGCGCGGCGGCTCGTTCGCTGGAAGGGTTTTCTGGGGCCTCGGTATCGGCGGCGTTTACACCTTCTGCATGAACACGCTCGGCCTGTGGCCGAGCCAACCGGACTACCAGCCGAAGTGGCTCCCGGGCGCCTCTGCGCGCTGCACGATCACGTCCGAATACCTTGGTGTCGGCTACATCATCGGCCCGCGCGTGGCAGGAACGCTTTTTGCCGGAGGCGTAATCTCCTGGCTCGTCATAATGCCCGCGATTCGCTTTTTCGGCTCACTCGCGCCCAGCGCCGCGCTCTATCCCAGCACAGTCCCCATCCCGCAAATGACGCCAGACATGCTCTGGGGCACGTACATTCGCCCGATCGGCGCAGGCGCAGTCGCAGCCTCGGGCCTTATCACGCTAATCAAGACGACACCGACCATCATCGCGGCTCTTGGTGCTGGACTGAAAGACGTCCGCGCCAAACAAGCCGCAGCCTCCGCAACGAGCCGCACGGAGCGCGATCTTTCGATGCGCGTCGTCATCGTGGGCTCAATCGTAATCCTCGCGATGATATGGGTGCTCCTGAGATTCAAGCCCATTCCCGGCGCGCAGACGGGCGCTCTCTCGAACCTGATCGCCGCGGCCTTCGTGGTCGTATTCGGATTCCTGTTCGTCACCGTCGCTTCGCGCATCAGCGGACTGATCGGAAACTCCTCCAACCCGATCAGCGGCATGACCATCGCGACGCTCATGGCCACCTGCGCCGTATTTCTCGTTGTGCATTGGACGGCAAATGCCTACGCGGTGCTTGCCCTCACGATCGGCGGCCTCGTTTGTATCGCCTCC
>Ga0187769_10000206_pt1 | contig 32255 bp, 30 predicted proteins | sample 0116_SJ02_MP02_1_FD_133140 | JGI IMG/M metagenome (GOLD analysis project Ga0187769, IMG submission 133140) | Tropical peat soil microbial communities from peatlands in Department of Meta, Colombia - 0116_SJ02_MP02_10_MG | ecosystem: Environmental > Terrestrial > Soil > Wetlands > Peat | place...
GTTTTGAGGTTGATCTTCATCATTTGGAAATACGCTGGGGAGAAAACTATCAGGTCATTGAAGCTTGGGATCTGGCCGCCTATGACGAAGGGCAGTCCGCAACGTGAGTAACCGGCGTGCTTCTCTTCGGTTATCATGGTTATTTCTGCTTGCCGGTCCGTTTTTCTAGCCGCTGAGGCAGCGTCCACGCCTGCCGCGTGTGCACCGATGACTACTAACCGCTTAGGCATTTGTGGGCCTTCATTTCTTCAGCGTCTTGTGCCATTCGACGGCTTGGTTGAAGTCCATAATGTTGGCAAGTTCTGTTTTCAGGTTTGACGGTTTCATTATCAGGAGCCAGCCTTTCACGTACGGGTCTTCGTTCAACAGTTCAGGCTTCGACTGGACCTCCGTGTTCACTTCTTCTATCGTTCCGCTTACGGGCGCGACGAGGTCTGAGACCGCTTTAACCGACTCTACAGTGCCGTACGGCTCGTTCTGCTTCGTCGTCGTCCCCGGGCTCGGCAGCTCTGCGTAGACGATCTCCCTCAGCTGTTTCTGAGCGTAGTCTGTGACGCCTACGCGGACCTTGTCCCCTTCAACCTTGAGCCATTCGAACTCTTTCGTGTAGTACAGTCCTTCAGGAACTTCAAATCCTTCCACTTTCACCATGTTTGTTCACCTTATTGCAGTGCTGTTACTCTTTCACATATTAGGTTTTAAGATTAACTGTTACGTTGAGCAGAACTTATTCGAATCTGAAGATACGTGCCCTACATGCTCTTCGCTTCTTGAAACCCGAATAACCGTCTTCGGTGTCGAGATAATTGACACTTTTTCATCTCTCTCCTCAGAGGGAACACTTGGAACAACTTGCATGTCATGGAGGGTCGTCACGACGGGCAGGGACCCAAATTCTGTCTTCAAAGTTCGTATCTCATTGTCGCCGTAGCCGCCTCCTTTGCCAAGCCTGTTCCCATCTAGATTCACGGCAACTGATCCCTCAACGATCAAGTCGGGCCTTGGCATCTGTTGAAGGTCTACAATTTTTCCGAGACTGAACGCTCCTCTTATGGTGGAAGCCCTATGTTCTGAGCCTCTGACCTTCGCTGGATCAACCACAACGTAGCCATGTTGAAGTTTTGAAGAAGCCATCACAAGCAACTTTCCGTCTAAAAGCACGTATTCTCTGACTTTCTGTTGAGCAAAATCCGGTTTGACAAACACAACCTTCGCTTCTTTCCACTCTGTTAGAAGCCTGACGTTCTGGGCAGCCTTGTCGGAACCTTCAAAGTTTGGCACGCGCCCAAGCATGGTAGTGGAAACCTTGCAACACCTTCAGCTTCGAGTTTTCTCCATATTTCCTCTCGAAGAATCCTCTTGGCTGTTCTAACATCGATCACTGTTTCACTTACTGCCTGATAACAATTGAAAAAGGAATGGAAATGAACAGGTCTAGATTATTTGCAGTTCTTTTCCGATCTTTGTGAAGGCGTTGATGGCGAAATCTAAGTCGTCCCTCGTCAACGCAGCGTTCATTATTGTTCTTATCCTAGCCTTGTCCCGTGCAACCATCGGAAAGACTATTGGCAGAGCAAACACTCCTTCCTCAAAGAGACGTTGACTCAGTTTCTTTGCCACGCCGCTTTCGCCCACGATGATCGGTGTGATCGGTGTTTGACTGTTACCGATGTTGAAGCCCAGGTCCTTCATGGCTTTCTTGAAATACGTCGTGTGGTCCCACAGGGTCTTCACATGCTGTGGCTCTTTTTCTAAAACGTCAACAGCGGCTATACAAGCACCTGCAACTGCCGGCGGGTGTGACCCGCTGAGAAGCCAGGTCCGAGATTTGTTGTAGGCGAAGTTGAACAGGTCCTTCGAACCTGAAACGTGTCCGCCCACAACTCCGAAAGCCTTAGAGAACGTGCCCATTTCCACATGAACCAAGTCTCGGCCAAGCTTGAAGTGCGACACGATGCCTCTGCCGCCCTCTCCGAGCACGCCTTCGCCGTGAGCGTCATCAACGTAGACCATCGCGCCATGTTCAGCGGCCGCCTTAGCTATCTTATCAAGGGGCGCGATGTCACCGTCCATCGAGAAAACTCCATCGGTGATTATCAATATGCGCCTGTACGGAGGAGAATGCTTCTCCGCTTCATCCAAAACGCGTCGCAAATCCTGCGTGTCCGAATGCTTGTAAACCGCCCTTTCCCCGTGAGCCAGTCGGACACCGTCGATGATGCTGCCATGGTTAAGCTCATCACTTACTATCAGATCCTCTTTTCCCACAAGCTGGGGGATGAGGCCAGCATTGGCCGCGAAGCCTGTTTGATAAACAAGCGAAGCCTCCGCATGCTTGAATTTCGCAAGCCGCTTCTCCAATTCAACGTGAATATCCATCGTTCCAGCTATAGGCCGAACTGACCCAGATCCCGCGCCATGAGTCTGAACAGCCTTAATCGCAGCTTCTTTCAGCTTCGGATGATTGCTCAGACTCAGATAATTGTTTGAACAAAACATCAAAACCTTTTTGCCGTCGACAACGCACCACGGCGTGCTAGGGCCTTGCAGAACACGGATTTTCCATTCAAGCTCACTTTTAACCAGCGCTTCATATTCTTCTCGCAGAAAAGATGTAGGGTCCCGCATTTTTACCATGCCTCTTTTCATTTTATTTTTCCAGATCCTTCTCTTAACTCTTTCTCGTTACAGACTAGAGTCTGCCCTCTGCGAACCTTTTCGACAGCTTCTGCACCATATCCGCCGTCATTGTGGCCAGGTTGTAGGTTGGTTTCCAACCCCAATCTTTGCGTGCAGCGCTATCGTCGATCGACATGGGCCATGAGTCGGCGATTTTCTGCCTGAAGTCGGGCTTGTAGTCGCATTTGAAATCTGCAACGTGCTTTTTGATCTCTGTCGCCAGCTGGCCCGCTGAGAAGCTCATCCCAGCGACGTTGTAGCTGTCGTGACGTTTCACTCTAGAAGGGTCAGCTTCCATCAGGTCTATCGTTGACTTTAGGCAATCCGGCATGTACATCATCGGCAACACCGTGTCTTCCCTCACAAAGCACGTGTACCGCTTCTTCTTTAAAGCCTCATAATATATTTCCACGGCATAATCCGTTGTCCCTCCGCCTGGAGGAGTTTCACTGCTTATTATGCCCGGGTATCTGACGCCTCTAACGTCCACGTCGTACTTGACGAAGTAATAGTTGCACAGTAGCTCACCGGCGACTTTTGTAACGCCATACATAGTTCCCGGAATCATAACCGTTTCTTGAGGAGTGTTCGTGCGCGGAGCTGTAGGCCCGAAAACCGCGATTGAGCTTGGCCAGAAAACCCTAGTCAAACCGTGTTCTCTCGCGATTTCTAGAACGTTATAAAGACCCCCCATGTTCAGGTTCCACGCAGCCTGCGGGTTCTGTTCCCCCGTAGCGGAAAGAACCGCAGCCAAATGATAAACAGTGTCAACACCATACTTGTTCACAACTGTTTCAAGGCTTTTCCTGTCACCAACGTCGACAAACTCGAAGGGACCTGAACTAACGAGTTCATCGCTCGGCTTTCTTTTATGACCGACAGCAACAACGTTGTCACTGCCGTATTTCTTCCGCAAAGCCACGGTCAGTTCAGAACCGATTTGGCCGGTGGCGCCGGTTACAAGAAGTTTTTTCATCTTTCCGCTCTGCACGTGAAACCATCTCCGTCCGTGAGCAAAGGCTCTAGGATTTACTATGAAATATAAGAGTTTTCAGACTTAAAACCACTTTTCACGTCGGCCAGATTCTCTCAATTTCCATATGCCGAGCCAACGCAGTCTTTGAACCTTCCACCGCTGCGAAAAATCGTTTATACCTCACCAGCAAATCTTGTTTTGCTGATCAACCATGCGTCTGGGCTTCATCGTGAACCCTATAGCAGGTATGGGTGGCAAGGTGGGCCTGAAAGGAACAGACGATACGCTCGAAGAGGCATTAGCTAGAGGAGCTGAACAAGTTGCGCCGAGCAGAGCAACGGAATTCCTGAAGAAACTGAAACGTAACATGACGGAGAAGTCGATTGAGGTTATAGCATGCCCGGGAATCATGGGTGAGGAAGAGGCAAGAGAAACAGACTTCCACGTTCAAGTTTTGCCGATGAAAATTGGCGAAGAAACAACTGCCGAAGACACAAAGACCGCGGTTGACCTTCTTGCAGGGGCGAACGTTGACTTGATAGTCTTTGTAGGCGGCGATGGAACAGCTAAGGACATTCTAGACGCAATGCAAGACTGCCGGCAGGTGCCAGTTCTAGGCGTCCCGTCTGGCGTCAAAATGTACAGCGGCATCTTTGCCGTGAACCCTTCAGACGCTGTAGAAGTCGTTTTGGCGTATTCAGAAGGGCGAGCTGAAATCACTGAACTCGAGGTGATGGATTCTAACGAAAAGGCGATACGCAGAGACGTCTTCGAGCTAAAGCTTCATGGCTTTTTAAAAGGGCCTTTTTTGCCAGCTCGAATAGCGGGAACTAAGCAGGTGAGTCCTGAAACGGATGATGAGACTGACAATCAGATGGCCATAGCGCGGTTTGTTTTGGAACAAGTGCCGACCGATGCAACGTGGATTCTGGGACCTGGAACAACGGTTAAGCGAGTCGCTGACCTGCTTGGCGTCGAAAAAACTGTTCTAGGAGTGGACATCTGCCGACGTAAGAAGGCAATTCAGGATGTCGACGAGAGAAGAATTCTTCAGGAAGTCGAAGATTGGAAAAACGTGTGGATTGTTCTTTCGCCGATCGGACATCAGGGTATTCTACTTGGAAGAGGAAATCAGCAGATAAGTCCAAAAATCGTGAAACGCGTCGGAAAGGAACGAATAATCGTTGCAGCAACGAAGAGTAAACTGCAGAACATCAGCGGGAAAGTTTTAAGGGTCGACAGCGGTGACCCCGAAACGGACAAGATGCTTAAGGGATACATAAGAGTCATAACAGACTACAAAGAATGGAGACTCATGCAAGTTCAATAAAGCTCGTCCCACCGTGTGAAACGAGTAACCTTACACACGTGCCACATCTAAGTCTAACGCAAGTCCTTGCAGGGCGAACAAAAATGAGTGTCGTCAATAAACCCGATGTTTCAAGATCGCTAGCTCGCTTTCATGTAGCAATAATAGTCTTTGTTGCTGCTCTCAGCCTTCTTTTTGTCTACTTGTTTCTGCAGTCGCCTCAGATTGGAATAATCATCGGATTAATCGTCATAGTCGCAGTGGAGTTAATAATGGTGTCTTTAGTCGTCTCCATTTACAGAACGACGTACACGCTGACCCAGAAAGAACTAGTCATAAGAGCATCGATCCTAATTGGGGGAACAAAGAGGGTTCCTCTGGAAACGGTAGAATCTGCGGAGAGAACATTGATACCCTTCGGCATAAGACTCTTCGGAGCAAGCGCCTATGGAGGGTACTGGTATTTTCCAAACGTTGGAAGAGCCTTCGTGGCCATGACGAACTTCAAAGATGGCTTGCTCATAAAAGCCCAGCATGGAATGTATCTCATAACTCCGAAGAACCCTGAAAGCTTCAAAGAGTCTCTCATGGCGTCGGCCGAATCTGAAAAAAGATGCGCCGGTGAAGCCTGCAACCATCACATATCTAACCTGCTTAGACAGGCCTGCATTAAGCACCGAACTTCTTTGCTTTGCCCATATAGCTCATCAGAGTAGGCATAAGATCTACAGCCCGCATCCTGTTCAAACCTCCTCGAGCGCAGGTTCTCTCCCCGTACTCGGCAACATCGTCGCGTCGAACGTAGGGCCCAGCAATTGCGACAGGAACGGGGTCGCCTTCATGGTTCCGTGTGGCCAGAGACGTCGTGTGATCGGCGGTTACCGCCAAGAAAGTTGAGCTGGTGTCAACGTGGTCAACAACATAGCCAAGCATCCTGTCAATCTTTTCTATCACTTCGACCTTTAGCTTGACGTCCCCATCGTGACTTGCCACGTCTGTCGCTTTCACGTGCAAAAACACAAAATCATGCGTCTTCAAGGTATGAACGGCCGCTTTGGCTTTAGCCGCGTAATCAGTCTGAGGAGTTCCAGTGGCTCCTTTCACATAGACCAGACTCATCCCAGCAACTTTGCACACGCCCTTAATCAGAGAGACAGCTGCAACGCATGCAGGCTTTATGCCGAACTCTTCATGCAGCGGGACTATTTTCGGAACGGTTCCCGCTCCCCTGCACAAAGTCATGTTTGCCTGCGGCAACCCCTTCTTCGCTCTTTCCCTGTTGACTGGATGTTCTTTCAAAACCATGCGAAATTCATGCATCAGCGTGTTCATGATTCTAGCCGTGCGTTTAGCCTCCGGACTCTTGTCCAACGGTTTTACCTGCAAAACTTTTTTTCCATCAGTCTCAGGGTCTGAGTCACTTATCGCAGGTGACAGTTTTGGTCCGCGAAGAACCAAGGCTGCACGATGCTGTACAGTGTTTTTGAACAGAAATTCGGAATTGAACGACTTTGGAAGCCTGACTTTCTGAAGACCAGCTGCGAGTTTGGCAGCGTCTTCATTATCAATCCTGCCGGCGCGCCTGTCTGAAACGACAAGGGCATCGTTCACCGTTGCAAAGTTGCACCTGATGCCAACATCTGAAGGCAAAACGGTAACGCCTGAGCCTACGGCTTCCAAAGCTCCTCTACCAGAGTAAAACTTCATAGGCTCATAACCTAGTATCGCAAGCGTGGCAGCATCGCTTCCAGCAGGAACTCCCGGGGAGATCGGGTCGATTATGCCACAGATTCCAATCTTGGCTATCCGATCCAGCACAGGCTTATTGGCCGCCTCCAATGGAGTCTTCCAGCCCAACTCCCCCAAAGGCCTGTCAGCCATCCCATCCGCAACGACTAGAATCGCCTTCAAACTCAACCTGCGCCATCCTCGCATTCTGAGAACGCACTAAAGCTAAGGCTGAAGAAGTTAAAACACTTACGCAACCGCGAGAGAAGAGTGACAAAGAAAAACCTACTAACATTTGAGTCCCGAAGAGTTGACGGAACGCGACGAGAAAATGTTTAATAGCTTCTTATTGCAATGTTGTGACAAGTGGTTGAAAATGGGCGATTGCCTTCCACGTTGCTAAATTCTTGCAAAACTCAGCCCATTTCAAGGAAAGCTTCACGGTAGAATCATATTCTAGCAGTAAAAGACAAGGGAGAGAATAAAATGTCAAAAGAAGCAAAGATAACTGAAAAGACTGTTTCAAGGGAAAAATGGAGTAAACATTTCGGGAAATGGTTCAGAAACGTTTTGATTGAAGGAAAAATCTTCGACTACAGGTATCCGATCAAAGGACTAGCAGTGTGGCTTCCCTACGGGTTCAAGATACGTGAAAACGTTTTCCGAATTATTCGAAACCAGCTGGACTCGACGGGACATCAAGAAGCACTTTTTCCGCTTCTGATTCCAGAGTCTTCGCTACAGAAGGAAGCTGAACACGTCGAAGGGTTTGAAGCACAGGTTTTCTGGGTCACCCACGGAGGACAGAGGCAACTGAAACAGCGGCTGGCGCTTAGGCCCACGAGCGAAACGATCATTGGACCCATGGAACATCTTTGGATACGCTCCTACATGGACTTGCCGTTGAAACTCTACCAGATCGTAACTGTTTTCAGGTTTGAAACCAAAGCTACAAGACCCATCCTGAGGATGCGTGAATTCGACTTCAAAGAAGCACACACGGCGCATGCCACGGCTGAAGAGGCAGAGACCGAAGTGCAGGAAGAGATAGACAACTACAAAAAAATCTTCAACGAACTGTGCGTGGCCTACTGCATCTCAAGGAGGCCAGAATGGGACAAGTTTGCCGGCGCGAAATACTCAACCGCCTTTGACATGATATGCCCAGACGGCAGAACGCTGCAGATCGGAACGGTTCACAACCTTGGCCAACACTTCTCCAAGGCTTTCGACGTTTCATACGAAACAAGGGACGGCGACAGAGAACACGTCTGGCAAACGTGCGCTGGAATCTCAGGCAGAGGAATAGCGTCAGTCCTGATCATGCATGGTGACGACCATGGAACAGTCCTGCCGCCTAAAGTCGCGCCGACACAGGTTGTAGTCATCCCGATCCCGTACAGAGGCAAGGCAGAACTTGTGAACGAAGAATGCCTGAGCGTTGCAAGAGAACTGAAAGAAGGAGGGTTCAGAGTTGAAGCCGACCTGAGAGAGGGCATCACACCTGGGTCAAAATACTTCGACTGGGAACTCATAGGCGTCCCACTGCGAGTTGAAATTGGTCCAAGAGACATTGAGAAAGGCGAAGCTACCGTTGTCAGACGCGACACTTTGGAAAAGCAGATGTGTAAGCGAAAGGAACTCACAGAACTCCTCAGCAAGACGCAGGAGAAAATGACGACTGATATGATGCGGAAAGCCTGGCAATACACGAAACAACGGATTTACCACACTGAAAATCTGGAAGAGGCAAAGAAGCTCTTGGACAAACGTGCCGGAATCGTTGAGGTCCCGTGGTGCGGCAAAACGGAGTGCGGACACAAACTTGAAGAGGTCACCGGCGCTCGAGTTCTAGGAGTTCCAGAGGATGTGAAAGAAAGAATCAGAGGAAAATGCGTGGTCTGCGGTGAGAAGACGGATTCAATCGTCAGGACGGCAATAGCGTACTGAGATAAACTTCACTCTAATCCGACAATTTTACGTGTCTGCCCAGATCATGTGCGATGTCCTTCAACCCAAGTTTGTTCAGAGTTGACTTCAGCGGGACTCCATGCTCGTCCCAGCCTCTCTTCCCATAATACATGTGCAGCATGGACTCGTACTTGGCCCTGTCAAGTTTCATTCCCTTCATAGGACCTTCCGTCAACGGCTCCTCAAACCACCTCGCCGGGGGAACATCCATCCCGGAATTCCACTTCTTGCCGAACTCGCGGACCCAGAAGGCACGGATCAGGTTCAAAACCCTGTCGCCGATCAAGTTCAAAGCCTCCCAAGGCATCTCAGTGCCAGTCGCCGCATGCAACAGTTTCGGGTACCATTCAAGCTCAAAGCCCAATTCTACCCATGGTAGTCTGCAAACGGTTAGACACTCGAATACTCCACCGCGGACGCGCTGAAGCTCAATCACTTTGTCAACCTTTTCCGCTGTGTAACCTTTGCGGCCAGCTTTCACTTCCCAAGAAATGACCCATGCATCCTTGTGATGAGCTCCAATGGAACACGTTCCGTAAGACAGCGCCATTGCGGGTGTTGTGTGGCAATCATAACCCGAAACCTCCAAACCTTTCACTTGCATGGCCCAACGATTTGAACCATGACCTATTTCCTCAGAAGCGGAATAGACACCGTCTGCCAAGAGGTTGCCCAAGTAGCCTCTTCTGTAAGCAATGTCGCTGATCAAGGCTTTAGCTGTTTTGAACATGCCCCACGGAACCTTCTCCGTGATTAGTCCTTTTTCTGAGGCTTCCATCGCAAACCCAAGAACATTGCCCAAGGAAATCGTGTCCAAACCATACTCATCTGCAACTCTATTTAGCGCTGCAACTCTTCGCAAGTTGCCAAGTCCTATGTTTGAACCCAGCATCGCAACATTCTCGTAGTCAAGCTCGGACTCTTTCCTATCAGAATCTTTTACGACGTTGCCACACGTCATGTTGCACTGCGGGCAACCGCGATTAGAAACTTTTATTTTCTCCATGGCAAACCCGCCTATGGCTTCTGCCTCTTTAAAAACGGCTTCACTGTAATTGTGAGTCGGCAGCACACTGTTCTCTTGGCTCCATTCGACCGTGCTCATGGTGCCTTGACGTTTCCAGAAGGCATAATTAGGCTTGGTCAAGACCTCTCTCAAGGCTTCCGCCCCTAACTCTTTCATCTCTTTCGGATTGGCGACGGGCAACTCGTTTGAGCCTATTAGCACGACGGCCTTAAGGTTCTTGGCTCCCATAACAGCACCCATTCCAGGTCTTCCGCCTGCTCTTCCCTCTTGGGAAACTATGTTCGCATACTTCACTAGGTTTTCTCCACCTTGGCCTATGCAGAGGATCCCGACTGTGCGCCCGTACAGTTCTGCCAATTTCCTTACTGTTTCAAATGAATTCAGACCCCAGAGGTTTTTTGCGTCAAGAAACTCAGCTGACTCATCTCGAACGACCAGCACAACAGGGTCTTGAGCCTTGCCCTCCACTATGACAGCGTCATAACCTGCTTTGCGCATGTGAACAGCTGCAAAGGTTCCTATATTTCCGTCTCCGTAGCCCCACGTTAGTGGGCTCTTCGCGGCTACAATCAGCTTGCCACTGCTCGGCAGTGCAAAGCCCGTTAGAGGACCTGCGGCAAAGACAAGTTTGTTTTCTGGCGACAACGGGTCGATCCCAGGTTTAAGCTCGTCCCAGAGAATTTTAGCTGCAAAGCCTCTTCCTCCTAGAAAATTCTTGGCCATTCCTGCTTCATACTTATCCGCAACGCCTTTGCCCTTGTTTAGGTTTACGTGTAAGAGCTTGCCGTTCCAACCGAACATAACGCTGACTTCCTGAAAATGAGTGTTATTAAAATAAGTGACCGTAAGTAAATAAGCATAATCTTTTACGGAGCTTAGATCACGAGCTTTTCTGGTTCGACGCTTCTGTGTTTCAGGCCAAGGTCGCTGACGCTGAACTTTTTGTCACCGTACAAGTTAGCGTATTCTTCACCGTTGCAAAGTGCTGCGGCAATCCTCCCTATCGCGTCAGCTTTTAATATGCCGCTTCCACTTGCGCCGCCGACGACTATTAGGTCGTTTTCCTCAAATATCACGGGTTGACCGTCGATGTTGTTCACCTCGTAAAGCCCTGCGAAAGCTGAGAATGGCTGGCAGTCTGTAAACTGCGGAAAATACTTAACCACGACTTGGTACAGCCCGTACGTGTAGTAGTTTTCTTCAGGTTCAGGTTCATCCTCTGCCTTGAAGGCTCTCGGGAACTCGTCAGCGTAAGCTAGCCAAAGAGCATCTTCTTCAGGTGCAGGCCGAATGTAGGCAGACGGTTTAGGAAGAATCGTGAAAGGGAGACACCCTGCTTTCGTGAATTCCTTGCATGTTAAAAGTTTCCTCAGCCCATCCGTCTTTGCTTTGATAGAGAAAACCTGCCTCTTCCTAGCCTTTACAAAGCATTCGACCCCAACAGGGTCAAGGAGCTGAGAAATCCATGCGCCCGCCGCAACTATCGTTTTTTTTGCCTTTATCACACCTTTCGTCGTTTTCACCCCCGTGATCGATGCAGCCTGCCAAAAGTATGGTTCACCTGGCATCCCTAGAGGTCTGCGAGGCTCAACGACGAGTTCCTTCACGTCAGTGTGATACTGAATCTTCCCTCCGAGTCTGAGAAACTCAGATTCATAAAACTTTACCAGAGAGTCCACATCGATCAAGCCTGCCTTCGGAATCAGAACTCCCTTGTGAACGTTACCCAGCCCCATCATTTTGGCTTCTTCATCGTTATCAAAGCTAGTTCGCATCTCAAGTTTCTCAGCTAAATCTCTTTCATCGTACTCCGTATACTGAAAACCCTTGCTAGCCAAGTCCTTCAACACCGGAAGCATCCTATGGTAGCCTTGCTCGTCAAAAAACCACAGGTAGCCAGACCAGCGTAGCTTAAGGTCAAAGTGCAAATTATCTTGCACGTATCTGTAAAACTCTGCAGAAGAATCTGCCAGAGCAAAATTTGTGCGAGAAGCAAAAAGACAGCGGAAAGCAGCTGCGCTCTTCGCGGTGCTTCCTTGGCCCGCAGCGCCAAGCCTGTCAACGATCAAAACGTCAAGCTTCGGATTCATTCTTTTAAGGTGATACCCAGTTGCTAACCCTATGATTCCCGCACCTACTATGACCGCATCGTGTTCTGGCATGCGTAGCCCTTCGGATCGTAAGCTGAATTATCTGAAGCGAATAAGATTTAAACTTAGCTGTAACACTGGAAACAGAAAAGAACCTGACGCTTGCTGCGAAAGACCTTTTCTGTTCCGTGAACTCATCGCTCATGCATTAGTTTGCCTATTCTTTTAAGCGAATTGTATATCTGCTCTAAAGAAAAACTGCGAAGCGTGCTTTGAACAACAGCCCTGTTGCGGGCGCAGACCTTGAAAACGCAAAAGACGGGGTCAAGATGACGAGTCGATAGCGAAAGCGAACTAGAGAATCCTTATTTACTACTGAGAAATATGGTTTACAACGATTGTTTAAGAATCGAGGGAAAAACTTGCACGTGAAAAAAGAGGTGAGGGCGATCTCCACGCTGTTTGCAATCTTACTCATCCTGCTCGCAGCAATAATCGGGGCCTTCATAGCATACGCGTGGACGATGGCACCATTCTATCTGGAGCCCCAAAACAACCTGGACCTGATTATAACAGGCACCAATTTCCCAGTCAACGACGCAAATCAGTTCAACGTGACGGTTCTAAACCCATCGCATTCAAGCTTTGATGCAAACATAACCAACATTTACTTGACAGCAGCAGGGTTCAACGAATCCAGCATTACGGCCTCTACGCCAGGACTTCCATTCGTTCTTGCCATAGGAACCTCCCAAACCATCACCTGCTCGTTACAATGGGGCGCGATGGCTGGAAGCCTTATCACGGTGCACGTGTTAACCGTGAATAACACGGAAACCGCGCTTTCTGTCCAGACGCAACAAGTAACCCTTGGAGTAAGCACAGACTTTAACGCTTCCCAAAGTGACGCATATTTCAACGTCACGATCACGAATCAACCTTCGCCGATCAACTTAACCATGTCGGACTTTGAGGTTAACTACAACTCTGTTGTCGAAAACCTGACCGTAAAGGTTCCAACGGTAATCCCCGCAAACCAGAGCATAACGTTTACTTGTTTCACAAACTGGCAAGATCTTGTAAAACCCGTAATCACAGTTGACACACTTGAAGGTTACACGGCTCAAATACAAGAACCCATTCCCTTCGTCGACCTGCAAGTGGCGCAGGTCACATTTAATGAAACCAACACAAATGAGACTGACATAACACTTTCCAACATGCCAGATTCTACCACTTCTGTGATCGTCGCAAACATCACCTTGGTATATGGCAACAATACGGTAGACGTCATAAACGGGACGCTCTCAAGCCCCTCTCTTCCCATGGCTATCGCCGTGAATCAAACAGTCGTTTTTGCGTGTACTTGGAACTGGAACGACACCAACTACCGTGACATTAACGTTACAGTGACCGCCTACACTGAAGAAGGGTTCGTGTCTGGGTCTGAGACTGTTACAACACCTTTAGGAGTCGAAGTAAACATAAACAACGTGGTTTTTGACCTGACCAACACTGGTCTTTTCCTCGTAAACATGACCAACATGCCTTATTCGTTTAACACCGTCAACGTGACAGAAGTGGACCTCAACCAAAACCAAACCGTTACCAGTGCAACACTGATAGCGCCAGGCGTACAATCTACTCTCACATGCGTTCTCAACTGGTCAAGCTTCATCGGGCAAAACGTCACCGTGACGGCATACGTTACGTATGGCTCAAACGAATCGCTACTCACTTACAACATGACTGTTCCATACCTCGAAATAACCAATGCCTCTTTCATCTATCTCTCACCTGGAAGTCCTTACTTAAACGTCACAATCTACAACAGCGAGTTTTCCCAACTCAACGAAACAGTGACCCAGATGAATATCATGGCCGAGAACGGAACAATGCCGATCACCTGGCAATCTGCAAATGATTCCGGACAACAGATTTCCATAGGGTCAGCCGTCGGAATGCTCTTCCCATGGCAATGGGAACCATACGTTGGTCAAAATGTGACGATTACCATACAGACTGCGGACGGATACCAAACGTCTGCAACGTTTGTAGTGGGCTAGCCACTCCACAATCTTTATCTCATTTCTGAACAATCTCAGCCCTAAAAAGTGATAAACTTGGCCAAAACGAAGCCGACCGAAAGAGTGCAGACAATCGAGTATGCGATTCGCGATGTCATCCCTTACGCAAGGGAGGTTGCGAAAACAGGCAAGAAGATTTACTATCTGAACATAGGAGACCCAAATGCGTTTGATTTTGACACGCCACTGCACATCAAACAAGCCCTGTTCAGGGCGGTTGAAGAAGGAGCGAATCTCTACTCGCCCTCAGAAGGGTTGCCAGAACTCAGAGAGGCAATCAGCCAGAAAGAAAAAAGAGTCAACGCCGTTGAAGTCTCGGCCGAAGAGGTGATTGTCACATCAGGAATTTCTGAAGGCATCATGATGGTTATGGCTGCGCTCATCGAGTCTGGAGACGAAATCCTTCTGCCCGGACCAAGTTACCCGCCTTACATCTCGTACGCCAGATTCTTCGGCGGAAAGCCGATAACATACGAAACAGTCGAGGAAGACGGCTGGCAACCAAACATCGATGACGTTAGAAAAAAAATTTCACCTAAGACTCGTGCAATAGTAATCATCAACCCAAACAACCCTTGTGGTGCTATGTACGAAGGCAAAATGATAAAAGAAATGGTGGACCTAGCAGGCGAAAACGACATCCCAGTCTTGTCAGACGAAATCTACGACCAGCTAGTGTTTCACGAAAAATTTGTCAGCACAGCCCACGTGGCCGGAGACGTTCCAGTCATAGGTTTGAACGGCTTTTCGAAGGCTTACCTGATGACAGGCTGGAGACTTGGATACCTGTACTTCCACAGCAGGAGAGGCGAACTGCAAGAAATGCGAGAATGCATCGAGAAAGAAGCTAGAATAAGACTCTGCGCGAACACGCCTGTTCAGAAAGCGGGGGTGGCAGCCTTAAACGGTCCGCAAGAACACATAGAAATCACAGTTGAAAAACTTCGGCAAAGAAGCTACTTCGCTTGGAAGAGGCTGAACGGAATCGAAGGAATTAGTTGCACAAAACCTGAAGCTGCGTTCTACGTCTTCCCCAAAATCCATGAAGTAGGAAGAAAATGGAAGACAGATATGGAATTCGTTTTGGATCTTCTAAGGGAAACTGGAGTGCTTTTTGTTCACGGATCTGGATTCGACCCAGTCTACGGAGCAGGACACGCTAGAGGAGTTATCCTTCCGCCGATCGAGATTCTTGAAAAAGCGTTTGATGAACTTGAAGGCTTCATGAAGAAACACAAACAAAAGTATGGGCCTGGGTCAAAAAAAGCGCGTGAATATCGTTAGATGGTTATTCCTTCCTTCGGGTCGTGAACCATTCTTGAGAACTCTGCTATCAGTCTTCTCGCAATCGGGCCTGGGCTTCCGTCGCCTATAGACCTTTTGTTTATTTCTCTCACAGGCACGATTTCCGCGGCTGTTCCCGTGAAGAAAACCTCGTCAGCATTGAACAGCTCATAAGGTGTCACGTTCTTTTCCGTCACTTCATACCCCAATTGGCAAGCGAGGATCTTAACCGATTCTGCCGTTATTCCTGGCAAGGCGCCCGAGCAACTAGGTGGCGTTTGTATCTTGCCATTCTTCACTATGAATGCGTTTTCCGCTACACCTTCACACACAAACCCATTCTTGTCAAGACATATCGCCTCATCAACACCAGCTATGTTTGCCTCGATCTTTGCCAAGATGCTGTTGAGATAGTTGAGGGACTTCATCTCGTGCGACGTTGCGTCCACAGGGTCTCTTTTGACCCATGAAATCATGGCAGTGACGCCTTTCTCTTTTGCGTCATCCTTGTGCATAGAGATGGTGTCTGTAATTATGATTATCGTTGCTTTCGGGCAGTTCTTCGGATTCAACCCAAGGTCGCCCACCCCCCTCGTAACCACCAGGCGAACGTACGCATCTCTCAACTTGTTCTTCCGCAACGTTTCCAACGTTTTCTGGATCAGCTCTTCTCTGGTCATTGGAATCGACAACATTAACATGTGAGCCGAACTGTAAAGCCGGTTAATGTGCTCCTTCAGTTTGAAAACAACGCCATCGTAGGCGCGGATACCCTCGAAAACGCCATCACCGTACAGCAGACCGTGGTCAAAAACCGAAACCTTCGCTTCCGACTTCGGATAATATTTTCCGTCTATGTAAACGTGCAACTCCTTCTCCAATGGTCTGCCCCCGAAACGAGAAGTTAACCTATCAAATCAATGTTTCATATATCTTTTGGACAGAACTAGCTGATCGTTGCCATCGCTAGCCGTAAAACTGCGGCCTTTTGGAAAGATATTTCGGCAACGGCAACGGTTTGAAGGGCTTATCTCTGATCATCTTTTCAGTCTCAGCCATGAACTCTTTCAGTTTCAACTTGCGCATCTTCCCACTTGCCCTATCCCTAACCGGAAGCTCGTCGGACTCCATTTCTTTCTGGCCTACAACAATTATGTAAGGAACCCACTCCATCTCAGCTTCACGCACTCTTTTCTGCAGCGTCAGCGCGCGATCATCAATGTCCACGCGCACATGGTGAGCCTCCATCTCTTCAGCCATTTTCTCCACGTCCTTGAGGAAGCTGTCGGATATTGGGATCAGCCGAACCTGTGTCGGAGAAAGCCAGAAAGGAAGCATTGGCGGCCTGCTTCTCTTCTGTTCTTTGTAGGCTTTCTCCAAAAGCGCATACACGTCTCTCTCAATCGCTCCGCTCGGAGAGCAGTGCAGAATCAACGGGTATTGCTTCTCACCCTTCTCATCGACGAATTTTATGTCGTACCGTTTGGCGTTCTCAACGTCGATTTGGTCTGTTGAGAGAGCGGCAGCCTTGTCTTGATTATCCACGTAGTTAAAGTCCCATTTCAGCACGAAGTAGAAGAAACGTTCATTCCACATCTCAGCTAACACTGGTTTGCCGAAAGTCTTCGCTAGGGACGCGATGAACCGCTTGTTTTCTTCATAGAACTTTTTAGTGAACCGTATCCCCACTTCGTAGTCATCCTTGCCTAAGCCTATCTCTTCTAGAATTTGCATACACATCTTGAAACGTGTCATGAATTCTTTTTGGGCTTGCTTCAAGTCTACGCAGAAAGCGTGACAGTCAGGCATGCTGAAAGCCCTCAGCCGTCTGAGACCGACAACTTCTCCGCTTTTTTCTCTTCTAAAGCTGTAACGGGTTAACTCGTACACTTTCATTGGCATGTGTTTGTAAGAGAATTGAGCGTCATGAACCATCAAGAACTGTCCGAAACACGCGGCAAAGCGCAGGAACAGCTCCTTGTCCTCTGACTTCAGTAAGTATTGTCTCGCGGGAAAACGGTTCACGTAATCTGCTAGGCTAGGATGATGAAAGTCGTACATCACAGGAGTCTCGACTTCCATCGCGCCGTACTCGTTCATCTTGGCGCCCACAAACTGCTCCAGTAGAGACTTGATCAGTCGGCCCTTCGGGTACCAACGGATGTTTCCAGGGTCACTTCCAAGCTCATAATCAGCGATCTCCAGCCTTTTCATCAGCGTCACATGAGGCGGCATCTGCTGGCTGGCTCTCACCTTCGATATTTCATACCTTGCGAATTTTTCAAGGTCTACGTGCCCCTTGAAATTGAACTCTTCGACCGGTACCATCTTTCCGTCAGGCCGAAGGATGTGCCAGGATGACCTGAGTTTTTCCTCAGCCTTCACCGCCTCAGAGACCTTCTCTTCCTCTTTTATCTCCTTGGCTTCTGCTGGCAGTATGACTCGAGACTGCTCAGCAAGAGGGTGACCTTTGACTGAGACCGTGAACTGCTTGTTCCACCCGAACGGTGCACGAAATGTCTCAATGCCCTTCTTCTTCGCATAAGCTTCCATGGCTTGAACCGTTTTCAACGCTTCTGACGGTCTGGCAAGTCTACTGCTCAAGTGAGCATACGGGTAGATCAAAATGCGGTTCGCGCCGAGTTTTTCGAGGAAGGCCTGAACTTCGTCAACAGCCTTCTCGGCGACTCTCGCATCGTCACCGTCTTCAACAGCAGTGAACAGAATGATCAGTTCTTCTAATCGGACCTCCTTCTTGTCGGCTTCCTCAGCCATGGCAATCTCTTTCTGAACAGGCTTGTAAGAGATAAAATTCGCGTGCAGCTGCAATATTCGCATTAAATGTCTGTCCTCCAAAGTCTATGGTCTGTAGCGCCACTGCTCAATCTGCTTGTCTTTCTTGGTCTTCTTCTTATATTCTTTGTAGTGCTCCTTGCACAGGTAAGCGTGCCTTTCGCTACCAACCCTCAGGCCTGCGGCCCTGACCTTTTCAGCTGAAAGCGAGCGAACAGCATCTCTACCACAACTCGACACGCTGCATTTCACTCCCTTAGCGACACGTCCCAAAGACATTGCCTCTCAAAGTGTTTTTTTATAAATTACAGTATGTCTCATTCCTTAATTTCTTTTTCATAGAGGACGCGGGCTCTTCGGATGATTTCTTCTCTTTCACCGAAGAATGTGGGACCGATACTTTCGATAGCTAGCGAAGCGACCGCTGCCCCGACGCATGAACACCAAGAACAATCTTCGCCACGCACGTACTCGGCCAAAAAGCCTCCTATGAAAGCGTCTCCAGCCCCGGTTGGGTCAACCAGCTTCTCAGGTTTGTAGGCTGGAACATTATGGATTGCGTCCTCAACCGAAACTGCCGCTCCTTTCGCACCTAAAGTGGTTATGACAATCTTTACACCGTGATCGTGTATTGCCTTCACGGCGGGTTCCATCTCTGAAAGACCCGTCACAGCCCAGAGTTCGCTGAGTGAAGACTTGAAAATGTCGCTGAGCCCCAACACACGCTCGTCCACGAGTGGTCCAAGGGTAACGTTCCCGTTATCGTCAAACCGGCGCACAAACCCCTGCGGGTCAAGAGAGATGACTTCGCCATAGTTTCTCAGCTTCTCGACAACATCGTATGCAACCTCGCCAGCTATGGGTCCGATGTGAACAGCTTTGGCCCTCGGAGGATTCGCCACATCTTCAACAGTTATTGGAGACATTCTGCACTCTGACCGCAAGTCACGGTCTGAAAAATCACTGTTGTATTTCAGTTCAAAACGTGTAGTGTGCGACCCCTCAACCTTCAGCAGATTCGATAAGTCAACACCCTCTTGCCCAAGCCACCACTTGTAAGCTTCTGGAAAGTCACTGCCAACCTTAGAAATAACTGAAACTCTGGCGTCCAAGCGCCTCGCAGCCAGGGAAACATAAGTAACGGAACCGCCTAAAACGACGAATGGAGTCTTTCGATCAGGCAGGAAAATCGAATCTACAGCAAAGTGCCCTGCTGAAACGATGTCGAACACGCGCAAATCTGACCTCGCCTAGCATATTGAGCCCAAGTAAACTTAAACTAAACGGAACCAAACTACCTTTTATTCCGCGCGCGGACCTTAAACGAGTCTACAAGTATATTCCTAAGGGTTTCTTCGATTATCCTCTCTGCGAGAACCGCTTTTGAATCCACAAGCTTGTGGTCCTACAGTTTGTGAAAAGCTCGCAAGTTAATGTTCTGATTAAAAAGGTCAAATGCTAGAATTTTGACTGTAATAGAAGAATTGCTTTGGCCAGGTCTCCGCCACTTTCTTCTAGGGCTCTTCTGGCTTCATCTGGGCTCTTGCCGGTCTGGTCGGCGACGAGCCTTACATCTTCCTCAGCTATTCCCGAGGGCTTACGCTCTGCAGCTTTCTCGGTGATCTTGCCGCCTGTCACTTGATAGATTTTCTGGCCCTGCACCTCAAGCACCGCAACTTCAGGCTGGTCGATTGTGATCTCTTTTGCACTTGTTTTTATTACAACTTGTTCAACGTCCGCAACCGCGTCCATGCTCATGCCCATGCGTTGCATCATGCGTCTTGCTTCACGCGGATTGACACGTTTCTGCACATGATTCACCCTTGCCATCTAACATTTGCTAGTCAAAACTCATAAACTTAACTTTCATCAGTACAGCCTCGTCGAACCTTGACGGCGACGCCGCGCTTGAAAGCTTTCATCTCTTTACCAGACAACGTGGCGCGACCGACCCCTAAGACCTTTTCGTCGCCGTCTAGCACGATTACCTCGTCTTTCGCGCGGACCTCCTCATCAGCCTTAACGACGTGCGCCGCAAACACGTCGCCACCTTCAGCGATAAACTTTGAGACATCGTCTTGAACTCTTACAAAGCACCTTGCAGAAGCCACGCCCTTGACGACCCGTCTTGCACCTCTGATGCTCAGGGAAAGCATGCCATCCGTGGGGCGCATAGTAGCAAGCCGTTTCTCGTCCAGATATACGTAGCGGATTCTTCTCGTCCTCCTGGAAAATGCAATTTTCACCTCTTCGGGAAAAAGGTCCGTGCCTACGCCTTTACCAAACTGATAGTCTGCCGTAGCCCTTACTCGTCTTAACGCATCCTCCAACATTGTCACCGACTGCTCGTGCTAGTGTGTTCGACAACTATAAACATGACCCTTCATAATAAAAGCACTCTGGGTGTGCAGCTAGTTGCGATGCGAAGTCTGCGGATGCAAGATCCCTGGCAAACCATTCAACGTCATCATAGAAGGGGCAAGACTCACGGTGTGTGGCGAATGTGCAAAGCACGGCAAGATCTGCTATGACGAGCCCAGACCGAAACAGGTGTTTCCGAAGCCCAAGGCGACACCCGTCGCGTTTAGAGTCCAAACTAGGCCATTGACGCCGCCAGTCGACACGAGCGTAGAATTGACGGAAGATTACGGCACGAGGATAAGAAAAGCAAGGGAAAAGCTCGGACTTTCACATGAAGAACTGGGAAAGAGATTGAACGAGAAAGTGTCGCTTCTCAAGAAGATTGAGACGGGCAGGATGACGCCCAGCGACAAGCTTGCAACAGCGTTGGAGCACATTCTTAAGGTCAAATTGATAGTGCCCTGGAAGGAAGAAAAAGTTCCCCAGGCGAAGATGTCCAAGGTGCTCACCCGTGAATTGACGCTCGGAGACCTCATTCATCCTAAGAAGGGAGGCAGCGAGAAGGAGGAAGCTGCAGGACGAGAGCAGTCATAGTTCAACGCCGGCAACGGTCCGAACCTTTGACACTTGATGAGCTTGACAGCTTGGCACAAACAGCTGGCTACACGGTTGTCGGCAGGATGGAGCAGGTTAAAGAACCTGATGCACGTTTCCAGATAGGCGCTGGGAAGGTCGAAGAACTCGCCGAACTTGTGAATAAAACTGGCGCTGAAAAAATCATATTCGATAACCTTCTGAGACCTTTGCAATCCTACAACTTGGCAAAGGCGACTAACGTTGAGGCCATCGACCGCTTTCAACTCATACTGGAGATCTTTACGAGAAGGGCTACGACATCTGAGGCACAGATGCAGATCCACCTTGCAAAGCTACAGTACGATTTGACGCAGGCAAAAGAGAGGGTAAGACTGGCAAAGAGGGGAGAGCAGCCTGGGTTCATGGGGCTGGGAGCTTATGAAGTTGACGTTTACTATGAAAGCGTTAAGAGAGAAGTGCATGCCACACGAAGAAGACTGAAGAAGTTCAGAGGAAAGCGTCTACTGCACCGCGAAAGGAGGGCTGAACTGGGCTTCGGATCAATCTCTCTGGCTGGATACACAAAAGCAGGAAAAAGCTCCCTGTTCAACATTCTTGCAAAAGAAACAGTTCCAGTGGACACAGCGTTGTTCACGACACTCTCAACAACGACTAGGCTTGTCACTTTCTCTAAGAAAAAGTTCTTGTTGACAGACACTGTGGGTTTCATAGACCGGTTGCCGTTAACACTCATAGAGGCTTTTCATTCAACTCTTGAAGAAACAATCTACTCTGACCTCATACTTCTGATGGTAGACGGAAGCGAAGCGATGAGCATCATGGAAAAGAAACTTTCAACTTGTATGGAGACGATAGAGCGCATCGGAGCAGGAGGCATACCATCAATAGTCGTGCTGAACAAGACCGACTTGGTCTCGAACGCGGACATCCAGGAGAAAATCGAAAACCTGAGGGACAGAGCCAAAACGCTGGTGCCCATATCAGCGTTGTACGGAACAAACATCGAGCAGTTAGAACAAGAAATACTGAACAAATTTAAGGACTACGTGAGAGCCTCATTCACGATACAAGTAACGAAGGAAACGATGCCCTTCATGGCTTGGCTTTTCAAAGGCGCTGACGTGCAAGCGACAGATTACACGGCGGACTCTGTGCACGTGGTTTTTGAGGCAAACCCGTCGTTCGCTGAAAAGGTGAGGAATCGCGTAGCGAGAGAATTCAACGGAAAAATGGAGAAGGTCTAAAAGGAAAGAACATGCCTCGAATAGTTGTTCTGAGATGGGGTCACAGACCGCAGAGAGACGCAAGGCTAACATCGCACGTTGCGCTGGCAGCCAGGGCTTTCGGAGCTGCTGGCCTAATACTCTCAGACACAAACGACCCCAAGATCAAGGATTCGATTGAAAAAGTCACTCGAGAATGGGGAGGGCCCTTCTTTTTTGAGATGGGAACTCCTTGGAAAAGAGCTGTTCACGATTGGAGACTCAAGGGCGGTCTAGTTGTTCATCTGACGGCTTATGGAGAAAACGTTGAAACCAGCGGTGCCATAGAGAAGATCAAAACCTCAGGAAAGGACGTTTTGGTCATCGTTGGAAGCCAGAAAGTACCTAGCGAATTCTTCTCCGAAACCGTGTCAGACTTTAACATGGCAATCGGAAACCAGCCGCATTCGGAATGTGCAAGTTTGGCGGTTTTCCTTGATCGTTTTTTCAAGGGAAAGGAACTGACGAGAAGGTTCAAGGACACGCACCTCAGGATCATTCCGCAAGCAAGGGGAAAGAAGATCGTGAATGGATAGATGGTTGATTCATCTCTTTTCCAAAGAGATTTAAGGTCGAACCATGCACAATATACTTATAGCGAACCAACGTTGAAGAGGGGACAAAAAAGGAACACCATGCTCTCCAACATAGACGATGCGACACTGACGAGAGTTGCACAAGCCCTAGGTGAGGAGGACGCTATCAAACTCATTGAAATCCTCAAAAACGCAGAGGAAACAACGGACGATGAGATAGCAACCAAGACGGGCATAAGGCTGAACTCGGTGCGCAAGATTCTCTATAAGCTTTATGACCATTCTCTTGTAAGCTTGAGGCGAACGCGCGACCCGAAGACTGGCTGGTTCATTTTTCATTGGAGGCTTCAGTCAGACCAGTTGGAAGGTTTCATACAGAGCCAAAAGCGTCGGGTTCTTGAAAAACTCAACGTCCGATTGGAGTTCGAGAAAAATCATGACTTCTACTACTGTTATACGCCTGGATGTAAACGGATTCCGTTTGAAGAAGCTGTGGAACTGGTTTTCAAGTGCCCAACATGCGGAAAACCGTTGATGCACTACGACAACGACAAGATCCTTGAAGCATTGGGAAAGAGGGTCGAAACACTAAGGAAGGAGCTTGGTGAGTGAAAAGCTCCCTACGAGAAAAGAAGCAGTTCAGTTTCTCAGGCAGAGTGGATGCCGCGAGAACGTTGTAAGACACGCTGAAAAAGTTTCTGAGCTAGCCTGTGAGATCGCTGAAGCTTGCCAGAAAAGCGGTTCACACGTCAATCGGCAATTGGTCGAGGTCGGTGGACTCTTACATGATATTGGACGAGGCAAGACACATAGTGTCCATCACGCAGTAGTCGGAGCAGAAATCGCAAGGTCCCTGGGCCTCCCGGAGCAGGTTGTATCAATTATCAAGAGGCACGTGGGTGGCGGAATAACGGCCAGAGAGGCAAAGAAACTCGGGTGGCCTAAAGACGTGTACGTTCCACAGACGCTTGAAGAAAAAATCGTCTGCTACTCAGACAAGCTTATTGAAGGCTCACGTCGCGTTCCATTAGAGAAAACGATAGACCAGCTTTCACAGGAGTTGCCGCCCGCTGCCATTGAGAGAATATGGAAACTGCACGAGGAAATGTTGGCTCTAATCGGCGACTATGATTGCCTTCCATAACCCTGCTTACCAGAATCTACAATAGTTTTCAGTTGGCCCAAGTTGACGGAAACTTGAGGTCTTTGTTGAAGGGGTTGAAGGTCAAGACTAACGTGCTCAAGAAGGATTCACTCGGGTGGGTTCACGTTTCGATTTTCGGCGAAGACGAAAACGTGGCCATCCGTTACCTGGCCGACAACATCGGACTTTGTCCAGCAGGTCTTGAAGAGATCAGGAAGTATTCAACGCTCAAAGGATACATTACAGACCCGTCGAAAAGCAAGAACGAGCTTCTGATCGACGTAGGAGTTTCTTCACCGAGCCACGTTGACGCAGCGGTCTCGTTGAATCAACTGCAGGCCCAGCTAGGAGATGGAAGGAAGATTGCACTAGGCAAGATGGCGGAGCTTTTCGGTTTCTGTGAAAACCTACCCTTGCGCATCAAAGTTACAAGCGTTGACCTCGAGAAAAAATACGTTGAAGCTGAGTTCTCAGAGAAGCAGCAGGAACAGTACGCAGGTTGGACGCGTTCCCTGCTCGACAGGCTGTTGGTTCTCGGAGCTTCCTATGGTGAAGTGATGTCGGCTGTGAGAAGAGCAGAATTTAACCGTGACATCGTCAAGGTCGAGTCGCTGGGAATGTTCGAACATGCGGTCTTGTGCAAGTTAGGTACGGATGCTGCCGGTTTGATTCCAAGGATGGGAAAAAATCTACCAAAAGCAGTCTTCAGCGTTTTTAACCCGAGGAAGATCCTTGCAATGTTCGGCGACGGTTCAGCCCTCTTTACTTCCTAGGGACCAAGTGAACACTGACGAAAATCGGGAAACCGCCTATTGCTGTTTGTGAATTGTGCGCGTATCTTTGAAGTCTCAACGTTCTCTCTTCCCTTGGATGAATTCTTCAACAGCCTGCTTGGCCAAGGCATCTGGAACCTGAATCGGGGGGTGCTTAAAAGCGTACGAGGATATGCTCAGCAATGCTCCTCCGATCTTGCGGTCCAATGCAATTTTGACCGCTCGTATTATGTCGATCACAACTCCCGCGCTGTTCGGTGAGTCTTCAACCTCCAACTTAACAGACATAGTCAGGGGTCTGTCGCCGAATTTTCGGCCCTTCAGCCACAAGTAGCAGATCTTCTTGTTTCCAAGGAACGGCACGTAGTCTGAAGGTCCTATTCGCGTTGGCAGGTCGTATGGAACCATGCTCGTCACGGCTTCAGTCTTACTGATTCGTTTAGTCTTCAACCGTTCCTCGACTGTCATGTTCAGGAAGTCGGTGTCCCCTCCGAGGTTCAACTGATAGGTTTCATCGATGATCACGCCCCTGTCCACGCATAGTTTGGCGATGTTTCGGTGCAGGATAGTGGCTCCTAACTGGCTCTTGATGTCGTCTCCAGCGATCGGAAGTCCTTTTTCCTCGAACTTTTTGCTCCATGAACCATCCGAAGCGATGAACTCGGGCATACAGTTGATGAAGGCGCAGCCAGCGTCTAGGGCTGATTGAGCGTAAAATCGAGCGGCTTTGTGGCTTCCCACGGGCAAATAGTTCACGAGTATCTGTGCCTTCGACTTCTTCAAAACGTCGACGACGTGCTCGGGACCAACTTCGTCCTTGTAGACATTGAAAACCTTCTTCATATGTTCAGCCGCCCCGTCGAGAACTGGTCCTCCCGTAACTCTGACGCCCAAGCTTGGCACGTCTGCAAATTTTTCGCAGCAGTTCGGTTTTGTAAAAATGGCTTCACACAAGTCTTTTCCAATCTTGTCCTTGTTTACCTCAAAGGCTGCTACGAACTTCACGTTCCCTATGTGGTACGGGCCAAAATTAACGTGCATCAAGCCTGGCACGTTCCTGTTCTCCTCTGCGTTCTTGTAATACTGGACTCCTTGGATGAGAGCCGAGGCAGAATTGCCCACACCGACTAGCGCGACACGAATTTCTGGCAAGAACCATTTTCTCCTTCAACACTGTTTGGTTTAAGGCTTTAACAGGCGTCTGCTGTATAACTTTTCTGGAAAGACAAAATTAAAATGGAACTTAAACCAGTTAAGCAACACAGGATAACGGTGAACGTTATGAGCGAAGGAGAAGTGGCAGTGAAGTACGAACCTTTCAAGGAGATCGTGATCATGGAGAAGGATTATTTCGCAAACGCTGATGAGATTGCGAGGTTTGCGTCTATAATCGCCGGCGGGAAAGCTGCGGGCCTGTACTGGGCTGAAGGCGTCATTTTTCTTTACTTCCCCCTGCCAGCATCAACAGAAGTTACCGCGAAAATTCTGGTTGAAAAGGGACGTGTCTACTGGACTTTCCTCGGCTATTCCTTTATGCCTAAGTACCAGCCGGTTATCGAAACGCGAGAAAAAATGATCGTGCCCGTTGTCGACATGACGTCTAACGCTGTGATCAAGAAAGTTGCAGTTTGGCTGAAAGAACAAAAATAAACCTTTTGTGCGCCCAAGATTTTCTTTCAACATCTAAACGTGAGACAGGAGTCTTGATTGCTTGAAGACGCTGCAGCTGAAGGGAAGAATCTTCTCCGGTAAAGGTAAAGGAGCAGAATTCGTAAACCTTTCCTGGGCTAAAAAACAAATAGAAGAAAAGTTCGGTTTCATGCCCCATCCTGGAACATTAAACATAAGGCTCGACGGGAAGAACACCAAAATGAAGAAGGCATTGATGAACGCAGGAGGGGCGGAAATCGTGCCTGCTCCTGGCTATTGCCGTGGAAGAATCCTCCAGGCTAGCATAATGAAGGTGAAGTGTGCAGTCGTCATCCCGGAAGTTCTCGGTTACCCAGAGGACGTGGTTGAAGTGATTTCACGAGCAAACCTGAGAGAAAAGCTTCATCTTGCAGATAACAGCTGGGTTGAGGTTAAGGTCACGCTTTAACGTGCTTCCTTCGTTTGCTCTCCAAGAAGTTCTTGATGTACTCTTCAAGATAACCTTTCTTCTGCAAGTAGAGTCCGTACCTTACAAGAGCGTTCATCGCTCTCGCAGCGTCTTCCGGTGATGAATAGGCTGGAACGCCTAACCCGTCAAACCTTAGGCGAATGCTCAGGGCCATTTCCGTCTCGCCGATGTCGCACGCAACCATCGGCTTTTCATAGTTGCAGGCGACTTTTGTGACTCTGTCAATGTAGTCTTCTCTTAGAGCGGGAGTCTGATGCAGGCCCATCATTATTACGCCGTGGATATCTGGGTCTTGGAAAACGATTTCTGTTGCAAGTTCAAACATCTCCGACGTGCCTCCACCAGTCACGTCCACAGGGTTGAAGTTTGTTGCAAACTTCGGAAGCTTGCCGTCTATCTTCAACTTCTCGAACTTTGCAATGGTTTCTTCCGAGAAGCGTTTGACGTTCAACCCCACTGCTCCGCATTCGTCAACTGCCATTATACCTGGACCTCCTGCATCAGTGATTACCGCAACGTTCTGTCCTTTGGCAGGCATCTGCATCGACAACGCCTTTCCAGCGTGGAAGAACTCATCCATATCCCTCGCCCTGAGAATTCCCGTTTGCTCGAAGGCAGCATCATAGATACTGTCTGACCCGGCTATGGCGCCTGTATGCGAGGCTGCAGCTCGCGCACCAGCATCTGTTCTTCCAGATTTTATTGCAACGACAGGTTTTTTCCTGGTTATTTCTTCTCCTGCTTTAAGAAAGCTTCTGCCATTTTTTATGTCCTCAACGTAGAGGAGTACCACGGTTGTTTCTTTGTCGTGGTACAAGTAGCGAAGCATCTCTGCCTCGTCCACGTCGATCTTGTTGCCGAAACTCACGAATTTGCTGGCTCCCGTGTGTAAACCTGCTAAATAGTCAAGCGCAGCTGCGCCGAAAGCGCCGCTCTGACTGACGATCGCTATGTTTCCAGGCAAGGGACGCGGTGTCGCGACAACTTCGTCTCCAGTTGAAAGAACCTTTGTTTCTGGAAGGAAAAGCATGTCGACCCCTGTTCTGGAATCGTACACGCCGAGACAGTTGGGTCCGAGAACTCGTATTCCAGCCTCCTTAGCTATGGCCGCAACTTCGCTTTCAAGTTCACGGTTTCCTACCTCGGCGAAACCTGCGCTGATGACAACGGCCGCTTTGACCTTCTTTTCAGCCGCTTCCTTCATGACTTGGGGCACGGCGCTTGCTGGGACGACTATGACGACCAGCTCAAGGTTTCCTGAGATTTTGCTCAAGTTCGGAACACATTTGATGCCCAGTATCGATTTTTCGTTCGGGTTAACCGCGTATAATTCGCCTTTGAAAACCTGCCTGGTCTTGTTCTCGACGAAATTTTTGAATATGATCTGCCCTGCTTTTTCTATCTTCTTGGTAGCCCCAACGATTGCGACGGAGCGGGGGTTAAAAAAAGCGTTCAGTGCTTTCGTTTCCTCTTCCATCGACGTTTTCACTCTCGCTTCCTAGCTCTTGCTTCTAACAATTACTATGGGTTTATGTTTTACTGTCTGAAGCATTTCCCAGCTTACATCAGTCAAGGCCACTTTGAAGTTTCTTGCCATGTCCCAGACGGTTCGTCCAGCGCCGAAGCCTCTGGAACGATTTGCCAATTCGGCAATTTCCAAGGCTTCTTCAACCCTGAGCTTTCGCCCAGAAATGGCCAAGGGCGTTGCCCTCTTTTTGAGCTTGAAGAACCGGCCTGGAACGTATGCTATGAGCCCTCCGAAACAGTGTATGCCTTTAATCGGGTTTGGGCGAGGCGTAAAGTATAAACATTTCAGAGAATACGTTTTGTCAGTGTCAACGATCATGACAACCGCTTTTTTATGCAGTCTGAGCCATACTCGGTCGCGTATCATCTCAGCTATTGCGTTAGCATCATTCAAGGGCAGGCTAACGTAAGCGTACGGCAAGTTACAGCCGTCAATACCGCCTTCAGACCCGAACATAAGAGTCTGCAGTAAACCTGCATGTTGAAGTGCGACCTGCTTGTGACGACTGCCCATCTCCGCTGGATACTCTCGGATATGCTGAAGCAGTGCTCTTTTAAGATGACACAGCGTTCCTAGAAAGTAGCCCCAGACTATGCGCATCCAAAATACGGCGATGAACCTTGCACTTAGACTTGGTTCCACCTGGTTTTCGTCGACTATGTTGTTCCGAGCTGTTGAGATTGCCTTCTCAGAGACGACGATGAAATCGTCATCAGCTAATCTTCCTCTAACGGATCTAAGTATCTCTTCCACGTAGTCTTGTCCAGGTTTCCAATATTTTGTGACAACTGGCAAAACCTTGTATTCGGTCATTCGCATCGCGTCTACGTTTAGAACCAGAACTTGCCCATTTACAAACGTCTGAACTTCTCTTTTATTTCTGAGACGTTGCACTCCGCTGGCTTCATCTTCCCTTCGGTGCAGTAGCCTAGCTCAACGCAGGTCGGTCCGCAGTTTTCGAACAATGCAGGTGCAGTTTTCTTTGCCTGTTTTAGCATTTCAACGGCGACTTCCCTCATCTCCCACTGTGCGCGGGCGCAGCATCTTAGGTTGAAGAAGTGGCGCAGCTCTCTAGCGTTCATCGTCACGATGATGTTGGTTTTAGCAGCGTTCGGGAGAATGAACCTTGCGTCTTCCTTTGGAATTTCCATCTTCAAGAGCTTGCGGTATGCTTCAGAAATGTTCTCCAACGCGTCATCGAAGGCTTTTTTCGCTTGCGGTCTGCAAGCGATGCTGGGAGGTGTTACATACTTTTCCAACGTGTCATAGGTTACATAGCGCTGGCTCTGTTGCGAATACGAGGCTATGCGGTGTCGGACCAGTTGATGTGTCATGCTCCTTGAAACATCCTCGACACTGAACGTGAAGGATGCGTGCTCGATGACTGAGATGTGTCCGTAACCCGTTACCTTTCTAATTTTCTGTTTAGCCGTTTCGGAATCCATTTTCTCAAGAATCTCTGAGGGTTTTTCGCTTTTTATCGTCGTTAACGCTGCGGCTCCGCATAGTAGCTCCGCATCTGCTGTGCACCGGAGAAGCTTGACCTTCAACTCTCAAACTCACCTTCAACATCTGATGTGAAAGTGATAGATAATTGGGGAAACCCGTATAAATCATCTACCAGAGGATAGACAAGGGCATTGAGTGAAAGAGAGATTTCACAAGAGCCTAGCAAGAAGCGAAAAACTAAGAGGGTGTTCCTCCGTTTCTTTATCACAGGAAACCATCGTAGAGTTAAGGTTTTCTGTGAGTGTAAGGAGGAAGATTAAGGATATTCGATTCGTGCGCAACTTTGCGCTATTGTTTTCGATTGGTCGCTTGTTTTTCATTCAGAAGAGTTATATCAAGTATCATATGAGTCTATAATCATACTTTCTTTCTATTATTGATTCTGAATTCACAACTTTCTTATGTAACGTGTTTGCTAAGAAACGCGTTCGATATTCCTTACGTATGCGGATAGAGAAGTCGATCGCTGATGACGGAGCCAACTGTTAAACAGAAGGTTGATTCCAATGGAGTACTCCTTAATCTAACTGATAAGGAACACGTGCATATTTTACATGTAGACGATGATTCTTTCTGTTTGAAAGTTGCCAAAGAGTGCTTAGAGATGCAAGGCAAACTTCAGGTGGACACTGCATTATCTGCCGAAGCGGCCGTTGAAAAGATGAAGAATAAGAAGTATGATGTGGTCATCTGCGACTATGCAATGCCGACGAAGGATGGTCTTGAGTTTCTGAAAGACCTGCAGGAAGCTGGAAACAACATTCCATTCATAATATTCACTGGAGAAGGCAGAGAGGAAGTTGCGATTAAGGCGTTGAACCTTGGCGCAGACCGATATTTCAACAAAGTAGGCGACCCAGAAGCAGTGTACGGTGAACTGGCGCACAGCGTATTCCAAGTCGTTCAGGGCAGAAAAAGAGAAGAAGCACTGGGAGCGAGTGAAGACTATCTGAAAGCATTACTATCCTGCATCTTCGCAGGGGTTCTGGTTATAGATGCGGAAACGCATGAGATCATGGACGCAAATTCCAATGCGCTAGAAACGATAGGCGCTTCGAGAGAGAATGTCATCGGAAGAGCGTGCCACAACTTTGTCTGCCCAGCGGAAAAGGGGAAATGTCCAATTAGTGACTTGGGTCAGGCTGTAGACAAGTCAGAACGTGTGTTGTTAAGAGCTGACGGTGGGAAGATTCCGATTCTTAAAACCGTTGTAACGATGACGTGGAAAGGCCGCAAGTACCTGGTGGAAAGCTTCGTCGACATCACCGAACGCAAAAAGATCGAGCGAGCGTTGCTGGAGAACCAGGAGAGGTTCAAACAACTGTTCATGGACAGTCCTGAGGCAGCCGTTTACACGGACCCAAATTCCCGTATCTTAGACATTAACCCCCGCTTCACGGAACTCTTTGGCTACTCATTAGATGAGGTCAAGGGAAAAGACGTTAACGATGTTGTAGTGCAGAATGGTAAGATTGAAGAGGCAGAAATGCTGGACAAAGCGTCCTTAGAAGGATGTCTTTATCACGAAACCGTTAGAAAGAGGAAAGACGGATCTTTAGTTCCAGTGTCGATTTCCGTTGCTCCTATCACGTTTGAAGGCAAAACAATCGGAGCCGTGGCGTTGTACAGGGACATTACAGAAAGGAAACGTTATGAAAGAAGCCTTTCAGCTCTGAATAACTACGGTCAGAGCCTGAACATGGCAAACAGCGTGCAAGAAATCTGCGAGTTGGCCCTAGACGCTGCACAGAAAACTCTAGGGTTCAAATTCGCCGACTTTCTCGTGATAGAAGGAAAAAATCTCCGCCTAGTAGAAAATCGAGGGCGCTCCAAAGACTTCACAGTCGCGCTGCCAATGGACGGGAACAGAGGCGTGACGGTCAAAGTGGCAAAGACAGGTGAAACTATTCTCGTTGGAGATACCAGCCAAGAGGCGGCTTATGTCAAATTCGGAGAAAACATTCACTCAGAACTCGCCGTGCCCATAAAGGTTGGGAACAATGTTCTCGGAGTTCTAAACGTGGAAAGCAATGAATTGAATGCTTTCAACGAAAAAGATCAGGAACTCCTTGAAATCTTGGCGTCCCACGCTGCCACTGCAATGATCAAACTGGAATATTCTAAGAGTCTGGAAGCCGACGCGCAGGAAATTCGGGAGAGTCAACAGAAGTTTGAAAAACTTTTCATGGCCAATCCTGAAGCAATGGTTTACATGGATTCAAGCTTTCACATTTTAGAGATCAACCCGCGTTTCACCAAGCTCTTCGGCTATTCTTCAGCCGAGGTCAAGGGCAAACACATCAACTATATGATAGTGCCAACAGAAAGAATGGAACAGGCAAAAATGTTCGACGAAAGAGCCAGTAAAGGAGAGACGTATCAAGAGGACACTGTTAGAAAAAGAAAAGATGGGACTCTTATTCCAGTGGCCTTTTCGACGGCTCCCATAATCCTTGAAGGCCAAGTCATAAGCCACACAGCA
>Ga0187769_10000207_pt1 | contig 32171 bp, 30 predicted proteins | sample 0116_SJ02_MP02_1_FD_133140 | JGI IMG/M metagenome (GOLD analysis project Ga0187769, IMG submission 133140) | Tropical peat soil microbial communities from peatlands in Department of Meta, Colombia - 0116_SJ02_MP02_10_MG | ecosystem: Environmental > Terrestrial > Soil > Wetlands > Peat | place...
AAAACCTCGTTGACAGCCTTCTCGAGAGATCGAAGCTGTGAGTTCCGGGCATCCAGTTCTGCGGCCCCGATTATCTGCCTCTTTACTGACTCTGCCTGCTTCTCGCTCGTTTCGAGGATTTTGCCAACCACCTCGGTGGTTTCTTTCCTCACCGCCTCTATCCTCGCGAGGGTCTCGTGCCGCCCAGCCTCCAAATCCGCCAGCACTTCGGTTTCAAACTCTCCTGAGACTTTCTCGAGGGTGTCAGAGGCTGCTTTGCTCAAGACCTCATACTCCGAGTATCGCTCTCAGCATCGCCCTGTACTCCACCTTCTCTTTCTTGCTCCCTGGGCCAGGCACCTCGTAAATCAGGGGGATCGCCCTCTTCGCCCTCAGCTGGGTGAGCCGATCCGCAATGGGCTTCGCTACCTCGTCGCTTACCATTATCAACCCCACAGTGGGGTCCTTGGATAGGCTCTCGATTTTCTCGATAGCAGCGGGTGCGCTTGGCACGTATTCCCCGCTCACTCCTGACAGGACGAACCCGGTGACGAAGGCCTTGCCTCCGACTGCAATTACTTTCACTTCGATTCACCCAACAACCTGGACGCTGCGAACTCTGCGGCCTCAGCCTTGTGGCTGGAGATGGAAACCTCGAACGCTTGCAGTTTTGATTCCCCTTCTTCTCTGATATTCTTTGCTTGCGCCTCGGCCCCCGCCTTCGCCTCTGCCACGCGTCGGGCAGCAATCTCCGTTGCTTCAGCGATGGCAGAGCTTCTTGCGGCCTCTGCCCAGTCCAAAGCGTCTTTCATGGCGCTCCTCTTCGCCTCTGAAGCTTCGGCTTTCGCTGCATCGAGAGCGGATTCGAATTCGACGAGCGCCTTCACGGTTTGTTCGATGGCGGAGGGCAAGACGGACTTTTTCGTCTGCCTCGGATTTGTGTAATTAAACGTTAGGCGGGGGAGAAGCGATGTGGAGGGCTCGGGTGTTCGTGGACGAAATCTCTCCGTTCGCGATCCTGAGTCTGTCGATTTCGCTCAGCTCGAAGGGGAAAACGACCCACCTGTCCACGACTTCCACGTAGTAATCCGGCTCGAACTTTGTCCAAGGCTTCTTGAACAGAACGGCCACCTCCAGGAGCTTTGGGTCCTGCTCTGACAGGTATTCCTTCACCGCTTTCATGGTGTCACCCTGATCTACCAGGTCGTCCACGATCAGCACGTTTTTCCCGGCAATCCCCTCAGTCAGGGTTGAGAGAATTTTGGGGGTCCCCCGTTCGCCAATCCCGAAATAGGATTTTACATTAATGAAGTCAATCCTGATGTCAAGGTGGTCAGATATCACCATCGCCACCGGCACGCCTCCGCGCGCTATCCCAACGACCAAGTCGAACTTCTTCCCCCCTGCGCTCACCCTCTCGGCCAGGGATTGGGCCAGGTTCCCATACTCGGGCCAGCTCACGTACTTGTACTCGGCCAATGACTCGTCGGTAGTTTTTCCATAGATAACCGTTCGAAGGCTGCTTCACATCTGAGTGTGAATTCACCGTGTCCATGCAATCCCCAGGGCCTTCAAAACGCAGGCCAGCTTGACGACATCGGTTAGGGAGAAGCGACATGTATAGGAGTTATAGGCGGGGCTTCATAGAGGTGGACTTCGATTCTTGCCAGATAAACTCGTAGTAATTGCTTTGGGAGGAAACGCGCTCCTTCAGAGGACACAGAAGGGGACGTTCGAGGACCAGTATGGAAACGTAGAGAAGACTGCGACCAAGATAGCAGACCTCATCGAGCAGGGATACAGGATCGTCCTGACCCACGGCAATGGGCCGCAAGTCGGGGCCACTCTCTTGAGGCATGACGCAGCGAAGAACATAGTACCACCGTTCCCTCTTGATGCCTGCGGCGCTGAAACGCAAGGCTTCATCGGGTACATGATCCAACAGGCCCTGAGGAACGAGCTGAAGTCGAGGGGCATAGACAAGTACGTCGTGACGGTAATCACAAGGGTGACCGTGGACAAGAACGACTCTGCTTTCGAGAACCCGTCCAAGCCGGTGGGTCCGTTCTACACAAAGCAGGATGCGGACGACCTGGCGAAGCGTATTCCGGGTGTCACAATCAAGGAGGACGCAGGTCGCGGTTACCGACGTGTGGTTCCCTCGCCCGACCCGAAGGTGATAGCGGAGAGATTTGCGATTCGGACGTTGGTCGACGCGGGGTTCGTTGTGGTCTCCACAGGAGGTGGCGGAATCCCCATCGTCGAGGAAGGGACGAAAGCGAGAGGGGTAGAGGCAGTCATCGACAAGGATCTAGCAGGGCAACGATTGGCGACGTTGATAGGCGCCAACTTGTTCGTGATACTCACTGATGTGGATGGCGCATACGTCCACTACGGGACTCCAAAGCAGGAACTGCTCACAGAAGTGACCACCGGGAAGCTTCTGAAATATCTCAACGAAGGTCAATTCAAGGAGGGGAGCATGGCGCCGAAGGTGACCGCTGCAATCCGTTTCGTGGAGAGTGGGGGGGAGCAGGCCATCATCGCAGCGCTGGACAAGCTGATCGAGGCCCTGAAGGGCGAGACCGGGACCCACGTCGTCGGTCCGAGGGCTTGATCCAGCCAGTTGGCCAAGCCCAGCTCCATCCTCTTCGAAGACGCCATCATCGTGACCATGGACCCTCGCCGGAGGGTGATAGAGGGGGGCTCGATACTGGTGGAAGGAGACAGAATCGCCGAGATTAAGGGGCCTGACAAGAGATCGGAGAAAGCCGAGCAGAGAATCTCCGCAAAGGGCATGGCGGTGATACCCGGGCTTGTCGACACGCATCTCCACCTCGCTCAAAGTCTCCTGAGGGGGTGCGCCGACGACCTTTCCCTGGTGGAGTGGCTTAGGGAGAGGGTTTGGCCCATTCAGGGGTGCTTCACTGAGGAAGACGGCAGGGTGAGCGCGCAGCTGTCCATGCTCGAGATGATTAGGAGCGGGACCACTTCGTTTGTCGGGGTCGACGTAGTCTCCCGTTACGGGTTCGATGGTATTGCGGAATCAGTGGTGAAAGCGGGATTGAGGGGGGCGCTAGCGAAGACCATCATGGACAGCCCAGGCTATGGCAGAAAGGGGAGCATAATGCCGGCAGGGCTTGTCGAAGATAGGGAAGCCTGCCTCAGAGAGGCCAAATCGATGGTCAAAAAGTGGAACGGAATCAGGGGAGGCCTGGTAAGGACATGGCTGGCTCCGAGGTCGCTGGGAGGGTGCAGCAGGGAGCTTTACGAGGAGGTCGCAGAGTTAGCGAAGGAGCAGAAGACGAGGGTGACCATGCACCTGGCGGAGGTGAAAGAGGACGTGAGATACGCGAAACAGAACTTCGGGCTGACCCCCTTCGAGTTCATCGAGAAGGTAGGACTGGCGGGACCGAGGTCTCTCTTTGCCCACATGGTCTGGCTCACGGACAACGATGTCAAGAGGGTGGGAGATACAAAGGCGAACGTGGCCCACTGCCCCTCCTCCAACCTGAAACTCGCTTCCGGCATTCCCAAGGTACCCGAACTGCTCGCGGCAGGAGCGAACGTCGGGCTCGGGTGCGACGGCGCCCCCTGCAACAACTCCTATGATATGATTCGAGAGCTGAAGATTGCTGCCGTGATTCAAAAGGGGCGCCTGCTCGACCCCCTTACCATGCCCGCCTCGGCAGTCCTTGAGATGGCGACAATCAGGGGCGCCAGGGCCATGGGCATGGAATCGCAAGTCGGGTCCATTGAAGTGGGGAAGAAGGCGGACCTGGCGTTCGTTGACCTGAGGAAGCCGCACCTTACCCCCTTCCGGGACATCGTGTCGAACATCGTCTACTCTGCCATGGGGAGCGACGTGGACACTGTCCTGGCGGACGGGAGGCTCCTGCTCCGGCATGGAAAGGCGCTCACCCTAGATGAGGAGGAGATAGTGGGCGGAGCGCAGCGGCGCCAGGACGAGCTTATCTCCAGGTCAGGAGTCAGGGCCTAGGAGTCCCTGCCGTTGGATCTCCTGATAAGGAACGCCCGAATCATCACCGGCTCGGAATCGTTCGAGTCCAGTGTAGGAGTGGAAGGCGGCGTCATCTCGTCCATCTCCCCGAATCTAGAGCCGTCGGGAGCACGAGTCTACGACGCGAGGGGCAAGATCGTCATCCCCGGGGGAATCGACGCTCACACCCACATGGAGCTCCGGGTCGCCGGCACGGCGTCCGCAGACGACTTCTACTCGGGGACCGTGGCCGCTGCCTGCGGAGGAATAACCACCATCGTCGACTTTGTGGACACACAACCTGGTCAGACCCTCCTGGGCGCCCTAGCAGACTATAGGAGGAAGGCCGACCGCAAGGTGGCAGTCGACTACGGGCTCCATATGATGTTCAAGGGGCAGAACCTGCCCGAGATTGAAAGGATACCCGAAGTGGTCCGTAGGGGGGTGCCGAGCTTCAAGGTCTACACTGCCTACAGGAAGAGGGGGCTGATGCTAGAAGACTCCGACATCTCAAGGGTGATGGAGAAGGTCGCCGATGTGGGTGGGCTCGTTGCCGTCCACGCCGAGAGCGAGTCAATCATTCAACGGCTGATTGAGAAGAATCTAGAGGCGGGGAACACAGGTGCCAAGTACCACGCCCTGAGCAGGCCTGCCTCAGCCGAAGCAGAAGCGATCTCCAGGGTCGCACCTCTGGCCAGGGCGGCCTCCGCAAGAATGTACATTGTCCACCTTTCAAGCAGGGCGGGGAAGGCGGAAGTCGAGAACGCCCGGCGCAGAGGGACGAATGTGTTCGCAGAGACCTGCCCACACTACCTCGTTCTGACGGACAAAGTCTACGAGAAAAAAGACGGGAGGAACTTCGTCATGTCGCCAGCACTGAAGACATCTGAGGATCAAGCGGCCCTGTGGGAGGGGCTTGCGCCAGGCGGGGTCATCGAAACGGTGGGGAGCGACCACTGCCCGTTCACCAGCGCCGAGAAGGACTGGGGGGAGGAGGACTTTACGAAGATCCCAAACGGGGTTCCCGGCACCGAGGCGATAATCCCTCTGCTCTACTCCGAGGGGGTAAGGAAGGGGAGGATCTCGATGTTCGATCTGGTCAGGGTCACGTCTGGGGCGCCCGCGATGCGCTTCGGCCTGTCCCCGTCAAAGGGGTCCATCTCGGTCGGCTCAGACGCAGACTTCGTGGTCATCGACCCCGCCAAGCGGGTAAGGATGACTGCTGACGCGATGCATTCGAGGATTGATTACAGCATATACGACCAAATCACGACCGAGGGGTACCCTGTCCTGACTGTGAGCAGGGGGGAGGTAGTAATGGAGGAGGGGGAGTTCGTTGGAAGCAGGGGTTGGGGAAGATTCGTGCCGAGACGGGCGGCCTCCTAGGTCACGACTGTCTGCCTTTCTTGGGCCTTGGGTGACGGTTGTCGAACCCCAGTGGCTCGACGGCCTGAGGAGGCGAGGAACCTACCCGTAGCCAGAGGCGGTCCATGGTCTTCAGGACCTTCGCTTCTACTTTCTTGACATCGAGGGTGAGCAGTTTCCTGTCCCTCATCACGACCTGGCCTTCCACGATCGCGTCCTTGACATCAGGCCCTCTCAAGCTGTTGACGACGTATCCGTAGATTGAGCCCGAGTAGGGGGTGGCGGTGATGGTGGGTCGCACCACGATGATGTCCGCCCTCTTCCCCGCCTCAATCGACCCCAGAGAAGATAGCCCGTATGCCTTGGCAGCGTTGACAGTGCACATTTCCACCACTTCCTGTGGCGAAGGCCTGTTTGGGTTCCTGCGGGCGACCCTCTGAAGCAGGAAGCCTGCCCTCATGTTCTCGAACATGTCGAAGACGTACCCGTCGTTCCCGAGGCCCACGTTGACCCCCTGGTCCAGCATCTCCATCAGGGAGGCGACACCGACGGCGTTCAGCATGTTACTCATGGGGTTGTGGGCAACGCTGGCCGAACTCCTTGCGATCAGCTCAATCTCCCTCTCGTTGAGGTGGACGCAGTGCGCCAGGACGGCCCTAGAAGACAGAAGGCCCCTTTCTTGCAGCCTTTCGACGCTCCTCTTCCCGTATCTCTCCATGTTGTGATACCCGTCGTTGGGCCCCTCGGAGACGTGAATAGTCAGCGGGACCCTGTGCCTCTGACTTGCCTCCACCCCACGCGAAATCAGGTCGTCTGAAACAGTGAAGGAAGCGTGGAGGCTTATCATGCCCATTGTCCTCCCCTTGTCCTTCTTCTCGATGAACCTCAGGTTCTCCTTCAGCCCCCTCGTTCCTTCGTCGGCGCTCCTCCTCTCCGTCGCTTCAAAGGAAACAATCCCGCGAATGCCCACCTCGTTGGACGCCTTCGCGATTTGGTCGAGGGACCCCTCGATGGCGTTGGGTGCGGAGTAGGTGTCCGCGTAGCACGTAGTCCCGTTCGTCAGCGACTCGATGCCAGCAGCCAGCGTCGTCGCATATGCGTCGTCGTTCGTGAGCTTTTCGTCGACGGGCCACCACACTCGCTGCAGAATCTGAAGGAAGTCCGATGGCGGCTCGATGTTCAGGGCAGAACCTCTGAGCGCGATGCCGTAAAGGTGAGTGTGGCTGCAGATCAGGCCGGGCATCACTATGCAACCTCTGGCGTCGACCACCTCATCTGCGCCGAATCCCTTCGACACGTCCTGAAGCGGCCCGACTTCCACTATCCTGCCATCAATCACGGCAACTCCAGCATCTTCGATGACCCTGCGATTCTGATCCATGGTGACGGCGACCCCCCCTTTCACCAGGAGTTTCGTCGACAACGCGCCTACGCCAGGGACTCGACAGCGTACTCGATGTTATGGCTCAGTAGGAGAAGGAGCGGGGAACTGCAACCAGCGGCCATGTACTCCTTGATCTTCCTCTCGCAGTCGGCAGGTGAGCCCGAGGCAGTTATGAGCTTCACTACTTCATCGGGGACGATTTCGGCCGCTTTCTCGATTCCTCCGGGCTTAGCAGGCCAGCCTCCCATGCGCTCCTGCACCTCCCTGATGAGGTCCTCGCTGACTCCGCTCGCTTTCGCTATGTGCGGCTGCTGTCCGATTGTCATGGTGACGTGGCTCTTGGCCAACTCCACCGCCTTCTGGGCATCCTCGTCCATCGAGCATGCAATGAGCTGGGGAGAGTCGATCTCCTCTGGGTTCCTGTGAGCCTTTTCGGCCCCGCGCCTTATGCTCTCCCACGCCTTTTCGTTATACTTCGGTGAGACGAGGTAGTTCAGCAGAACGCCGTCGGCTATCTCCCCGGCAAGCTCAAGCATCTGAAATCCTGTACCTCCGATGTAAATCGGCACGTTCCTCGGTCTGGCCCCCGTCCCGTGAAGCGTGTCGAGCTTGACCCCGTCCATCTTTACGAACTCTCCCTGAAACGTTACCTCTTCCGCCTTGAAGAGGCTCCTGATCACCTGGACATACTCCCTCATGCACTGCAGAGGTTTTGTCCTCTCGATGCCCACCTTCTTGGCCAGTGGGTCCCACCAGGCACCAAGTCCCAGGATTACTCTCCCTGCGGAGAGCTCGTCGAGTGTGGCGAAGGTCTGGGCGATAAGAGCGGCGTTGCGCGTCCAGGTGTTTATCACCCCTGCCCCGATCTTGACCCTGCTCGTGTCTGTCGCTATTGCCGTCACAGGAACGATGGCGTCCCTCGCGAGCCTCGACTCTGCAATCCAGACGGACTCGAACCCATGCGCTTCGGCGATCTGAGAATACTTCACCATCTCGCGGACGTGCATGTCCTGAAGGTAGAGTCCCAGCCTACTCAAGGAGCCCGAAGTTCTGGACAGGTTGGTTCGCCACAATCGTCCGTCTGCACATTCGATTTAAAGGCTCCAGCGCACTTCCACGTTGACGACTACGAGCCACCCACGGCCGAGTCCACGACTTCGTTATCTGCCTCGGGGAGCTCATACCACTTCTTCCGCTCTCCCACAGCGGCCCTCATTTTCCATCCCATCGACTTCGGTGCTGCTTCGATGGAGTTCTTCAGCTTCCCGGCCCGGTCCAAGATGCGCCTGTTCTGTTCCTGCTCGAGCCCAATACCTTCCGTATAGGTGGCAAGCTTCTCCAGGTTCGTGGTGAACGTCTTGTAGACTCCCCAGTCCTCGGCACAGAGTTTCGAAATGTAGTTTGCACTTATGCTGTCGGGCCCTTCGCCTTCAGAGACTTCGTGGTCCAGGAGTATTGCGAAGATGTCTTTGACGTCCTTCTCGTTAATCTCCACTATCTGGAGCTTGGTGGAGAGCAGGTCCGAAAGCGGGATGGTCTTAGGTTCCAGCGCGAGTCGGTCCCTGAAGTCGAACTTGTGGCACATTTGAAAAACGTCGAGGAACACGTCGACTCTCCTCTGATTCTTCATGTCGTTGAAGATGAGCCTGGATGCTTGTAGGGCGTTGAACCGCTCCCTCGGCTTGTACCCCAAATCTTTGAAGAGCTGATTGATCTTGGCGACGTCCTTCCTTCGGCCCATGATGTCTATGTCGACGCGGCGCCTGGACAGCGGGGGCTTGGATGCGGAGGGGCACCTGACGCTGACGGCCATCCCGCCCAGCAGACGCAGGGTAATCCCCTTAGCCTCGGCGCCCTGGAGTATCCTCTCGGCTTCCTCGCCCAGGGATTCACGAGGGAGGGTGGAAGCGCTCAACGAGTCTTCACGTCCTGACGAGAACCAGCGTCCGGACGATGTCTAAGAAGCTTTTGCAAGGTCAGGACGTGTGGAAGTTGGGGCGCGATGCAGCCCCATGTCAGGATGGGAGAGAAACATGCGTGTTATTGATGCTAACCGGAATGAGTTAGCTGAGCGTCGAATTAGCAAGCTTAGGGCTGGTGCTTAAATAAGCGAAAAGAGCAAGACCTGGCGAGCAAAGCCACCCTTGAGCGATCAGGAGAGGCAAGCTGCAACCGCGCCAGCGCCCGCGCCGGCGCCTGGGGTCTTCGTCCGCGAAGCTACTGGTCTCGTCAAGAACGTTTCCTTCTTCGACAGCATCGCCATGAACATGAGCAACATGTCCGTGGGCGCCCTTCTGGGAGTCATAGGAATCTCGGGCCTCGTCCCGATGTTGTTTTCCGGTCATGACATGACAGGGGTGAACCTTGTATGGCTCTCTGTAATCGGGTTCATTGTTTCCTTCCCTCAGATTGCGGTCTACACCATCATGTCAAGGAGAATGCCAAGGACCGGCGGGGATTACGTCTGGGTGTCTAGGACGCTCGGGGGTCCCGCTGGCAGCGTACTCTCGTTCATGGGTTACACCACGGAGACGACCGCATATCTGGCGCTGATCGTCCTTTCGACGGTGTTCGCACTCGGGGCGGTTGGGCTGTTCTTCTACCCGACCAGCGGTACACTCACAGGGCTCGCTGTCCCGGGAGGAAGCCCGGGAGCGATTCCACTCGACCAGTGGGTAGTGGGTGGTCTGATTTTCGCTTTCTTGGTTGGTATCAACATAGTCAAACCAAAGGCCGGTTATAGGCTGGTTTCAATTCTCACCATCTTTGGAATCTTCGCAATCATTTTGGCGATTGCGTCCTTGCTTTATGGGGGTTCGAGCGCTGTCCAGAACTATGTCAACGGACTCGGGCTCAACAGCACAACGCTGGGGATCAACGGAACAGGTACCGCGTACCAACTCGTATCGAACTACTATCCTGCATCCACAGGTTTCAACTTCGGCAACACTCTCTTCCTGCTCCCTCTGATGGCTGCCTTCATCTATCCATGGCTGAATGCGGCCCCTGCAGTTGCCAGTGAAATCAAGGGCAAGTCTGCGGTAAGATGGAACGTCCCGGTCGCTGCCATTGTGGTGTTCGTTCTCGTAACCAGCGCCCTCGCGACGATGTACTACGTGGCTGGCCAGGCCTTCACAAACGGGGCCTATTCCAATCCCACCCTGGTTTATGACTACTCGTTCAACTTCTGGACTCTTGCCATGGGAGTCTCAAGCAGCAACATAGTAGCCTTCCTCATAGGACTTGGATGGATTCTCGCCAACATGAGCGTCCTCGCTTATGGTGTGATAGTGATCTCGAGGTACCTGCTTGCCCAGTCATTCGACAGGTTCCTACCCTCCCACATATCTGATGTCAACCCGAGGTTCGGGTCTCCTGTGAAAGCCTTCCTCATTTCCCTGATTGTCACTGTAGTGCTCGTCGGGGTATCGGCATTCTACTACAGCGGTGTTAGCGGTCTCTTCGGCGCGACGATCGCCTCAATGATATACTTCATCTTCGTAGGACTGACAGCGGCCATTTGGGGCTTGAAGAAGGAGAAGGGTACTTCGAAAGCGATACTCGTCGTCGCAGGGATTGCTAACATGTTTGTCTTCGGTTTCCTGACGTACCAGTACATCACCAATGGAACCATGTGGTCTCTCAACAACCTGACCGTCTACTTCGTCGTCGGGACGTTCATCCTGGGAGCGGTGCTCTACGTCGGGTCGTACTACTACCACAAGGCCAAGGGGGTTGATATTTCCTTGGCCTACAAGGAAATCCCGCCAGAGTAGCTATCAGCCTGTTGTCAGCATGTGGGACTTTATTTTGTCCCCTTCTATTTCTGTCAGGAATCCCCTGAGAACTCCCTCACCGTAGTCGCTCCCGGGATTCGCGCAGAGCGTCCTCCCTATCATGACAAAACCGTGAGACTCGTGGATGTGGCCGTGGATGCCGAGCATCGGCTGGTGCTTCTCGATAGCGGCCCTGCAGGCAGTACTCCCGGCAGAAGTCATCTGGACCTGCCCGGCCCTCACCACCACCTTCAGATTCTCGTCAACCATGGGGGCCCTGTCTATGGGCGAGTCTATCGGAGGGACGTGGATGTTGAATATAGCGGTCTTCATGTTACTAATGCCGGCCACCTGGCTCTCTATCTTCCTCCCCAGTTCTTCCTCGTCGACCTCTCTGGGACTGTGCCAGGGGGTGTGGTTGGTGTACCCTAGGGTAATCATCTCGTGCTCCCCGTCTATTGATACGGCCCTTCCTTCGGGGTTGATCACGTAGCTCGACGAACTCAGCACCGGGTCTACGTCGAAGAGGTCGTCGTTCCCGGGCGAGATGTAACACTTCACGTCCGTGTTCCCCAGCCTCTCCTCCGCGAGGTGCACCCATTCCGCGACCCGGTCTACCATCGCCTTGTTGAAGGCCTCGGTAACGTTCTTCGGGTCGGCTGAGACTTCGTCGAACTCCTTCTGTGTCATGACTTGCGTGTACAGGCCGGCGTCCGTCGCCCGCGCGACCACTTCGTCGACCTCCTTCCTGTTTTTCAGTGACAGCTCGTTGCCTTCGAACCTGCACCTGTAGGTGCCGTTCCCCTGGTCCACTATTGGAATCAGGACTTTACCCGTAAGGTCGCCGCCGAGCACGAGTATGTCTGCCTTGTAGAACTTCGCCGCGTTCAGGAACTTCTTGAAGCACCTTGTGGAGCCGTGTACGTCCGTGATGAAGAAGACCCGAGACTTCACGCCGGATGGCGGGTCACATCGAGTAGATAAGGTGCAGTTTCGGTGGTGGCGACTCTACTTCGCTGTGCCAGCGAGGAGGGCGAGCACCGCCGCTCTCACGTAGAGGAGGTTCTCTGCCTGGTCGTATATGACACTCCTGGACCCGTCCATGACCTCGTTGTCTGCCTCCTGGCCCCGGAACACCGGGAGGACGTGGGTGACGATTCCATCCTTGGCCATGGTAGCTGCGAGCTTCTTCGTTAGGCGCCACTCCTTGTGCTCGTTGTGCATCGCGACCTCCCTCTCCTTCGTGAAGCGGTTCATCCCCGTCATGACGCACTCGTGGCTTGCCCAGCTCCTGGGGAAGACGACGTCGGCCCCCTTCATCGCCTCGACAGGGTCATGGCTTATCTCGAGGCTTCCCCCTGACTTCTTGGCGTTGCTCCTGGCTGCGCCGACCATCTTCTCGTCGAGGTCGAATCCTTCGGGGTAGGCGAGGACCGTGTCCATGCCGTACTTGGTCGAGATGAGCATCTCATCTTGCATGCTCCCCCAGCTGCGAATGTGGTCACTGTATGTCCAGAGGAGGACGTACTTCTTTTTCTCTAGCTTTGCCCCGAGCTTCTCCTTCAGGGTGAACACGTCTGTTATCGCCTGAGTCGGGTGGTATACGTCGTCTGCCATGTTCACCACAGGTATTTCTGCCCATTTGGCGTACTCTCGGATTGCAGCGTTCCCCTTGCCGTACACGTAGTCGACGGCTGACTCCAGGATCCTGACGCCCAGGGCGTGCCCCATCCTTTCGTACATCTTCGCCATGTCCTTGATCGACTCCCCCTCTGAACCCCTGGTCGTGGCGAAGTCGATGAACTGCGAGTGCCCCCCGAGTATGGTCGCTGCCGCCTCGAAGCTAGACCTGGTCCTTGTCGAGGTGTTGTAGAAGAGCATGAAGAAGGTCCTGTTCTTGAAGAGCTCAGGGACGGTGTTCGAGCGGTACTCGCGCTTGATGCCCGCCGCGAAGTCCATCAGATAGTCGATTTCTTCCCTCTTCCACTCCTGTGTCGAAATCAGGTCTTTGCCCTGCAGGTCCTGGGGACGCATGACAACGGGCGGAGAGCTTCTGTTTATAGATGTAAGGCCGCTCTCAGGCTACCCTCTCTTTCTGGCTGCCTTGAGAGCCTCGATTTGCGGCAGGTATCCCGTGCACCTGCAGAGGTTCCCGGACATCAGCCGCTTGATCTCGGCGTCGGAGGCCTCGGGCGCATGTTCGAAGATCCAGGAAAGTGTAACAATCATCCCGGGAATGCAGTACCCGCACTGCACTGCGTCCTTTTCCACGAACTCCTGTTGGACCGGGTGTGGCGCCGACTTCGTTCCCAGTCCCTCGGTCGTGACCACCTCGCGGCCGTCGACCTGAGGAGCCAAGACCAGGCAGGACGTGACAGGCATGCCGTCCAACAGCACTGTACATGCCCCGCACTCCCCGGTGTCGCACCCCTTCTTCACGCTCGTCGTCCCGGCGGCGTCGTGCAGATAGTCGCAGAGAGTCTGGTTGGGTTCTATCTCGTCGGTCTTGCTCGCTCCGTTGAGCTTGAACCTCACCTTCACTTTCAAGGCGCCATCGACTCCTTAACAATCTGCAGGATCAGTCTCTTGGTCAGCACCAAAACCAGGCGCTTCCTGTAATGCGCGCTGGCCCTAATGTCTGATATCGGCCTGGCGTCTTCGGCGGCCAAGGCAGCCACTCTCTCCGCCTGGACTGTGGTCGCCTCGCTCCCTGTCATCGCGCCTGTTGCCTTCTCGGCAAGGATTGGCGTAGGTGCGACCGCGCCTAGCGCGACCCTGCTCAGGCCGAATCTGCCGTGCTGTATGGTGGAAGCGACAGCCACGGAGACCGCGGACAGCACGTTCTCGTTCCTCACGGCAGACCTCGTCCAAGCGCTCCGAACTTCCTTGTTCGCTGGGATTTCCACTGATGACACGATTTCACCTGCGCGAAGCCCGTTTCTCTTCGGCCCTGCGAAGACGCTTTGGACGGGCAAAGAGCGTTTCCCGGACCTGCTCAGGAGAGTGACAGTGGCACCCAGGGCGATTAGGGGAGGAGCAGAATCTGCGGCAGGAGAAGCGGTCGCCAGGTTTCCACCCAGCGTCGCGATAGATCTAATCTGAAGTGTTCCCACGTTCGCCGCCGCCTGCCGGAGAGCGTTGGCGTACCTTGCGATGAAGGGACTCGATTCAATCTGAAAGAAGGTGACCAGGGCGCCTATGCGCAGAACCCCGTCTTCGACTGATATGCCCCCGAGTTCCTTGCTGAGCCGGCCCAAGTCCACGATAATTTTTGGAGCCACCGCTCTCTCCTTCAGGGCGATCATGAGGTCGGTACCACCGGCTATGAGCTGGAGCTCCTTGCCGTGACCGTCTAGGGTATCGAAGAGCTCCGATAGGGTTCTGGGTGCCGCGTAGTCGAAAGCTGGGATTGGCGCGAGGTACTGGAAGGATTTCATTTTTGGGATGCCCTCTCCTCAATCGCCTCCGAGACCCTTTCCGGTGTGAACGGGAACCGACGGATGGGAAATCCCAGGGCGTTGTATACCGCGTTCGCAACCGCCCCCGCAACCGGTTCAATCCCCGCCTCACCCACGCCCTTCGCGCCGAATGGCCCGAAATCGTCTGGCGCCTCGACTATGATTGTCTTGATGCTGGGGATGTCGGCAGCGGTGGGGATGTGGTAATCCAGGAACGTCTGGTTCCTTATGATTCCATCCTTAAGGATAAGTTCCTCCATGAGCGCGTATCCGAGCCCCTGGGCCACTCCCCCGACTATCTGGCTCTCGTACTGCTCACGCGAAACCACCGTTCCCGAGTCATGAGCCGCTGTGTAGTTCACAACATCCACCTTCCCCGTCTCCATGTCCACTTCCACCTCGGCGACGTGGGCTCCGAAGGCGTAAGAAGGCGCCAGGTCTCCGCGTCCTGCTTCTCTGTCCCACGTAGGTAGTGCCTTGGCAACCTTCCCTTCCTCCTTCAGCCTCACGCCTCGTTTGAAGCACTCCGAAACGAGCTCATCGAACTCCAAACGAATGGTTTCATGGCCCAACCTCCTCACCGAGTCTTCCTCGAAAACGAGTTCGTCTGCTGGGCAAGAGAGCATCTCTGACGCAACTCCTGCAAGCCTGCCCCTCAGTTTCTCGGTTGCTAGGAGAATCGCCTTGCCCCCGAACACGGTGCTCCGAGAGGCGACCGTGGGGCCGGAATCGGGGACCAGGTCTGTATCGGGCGATACGACCGATACCCTGTCCGGGCTCGTGCCCAGGACTTTCGTGACTATCCGCGTGAAACCCGTGTAGATCCCCTGGCCGTATTCGGTAAGGCCTGTCTTTACCACCACCTTCCCCTGGGAGGTAATCTCGACCCAGGCGGTCGCCGCGTCTGCCTCTCCATTCAGCCCCTCTGGATGTATGGTGCACGCCATCCCAATCCCGCGCCTCCTTGTGCCGAGCCCGGGTCCGATGCGGCGTTTCGCATCCCAGTCCGACGCAGCCCTGGCTCGGAGAACACACTCCTCAATGCCAATCCCGCCGGGAAGGGTCTGACCGGTGGGAGTGATTGAGCCGACCTTCAGGATGTTGCGGAGTCTGAAGTCCGCAGGGTCCATCCCGACCTTGTCTGCCGCCTCGTCCATCTGAAGCTCGGCCGCGAACGAAGCCTGCGGCTTTCCGAAGCCCCTGAAGGCTCCAGTAGGAACGTTGTTGGTATAGACGACCGAGCCGTCAATTTGCACGTTTGGGATTTCATAGGGCCCAGCCGCCACTATCACGGCCACAAACAATACCCGCTCGCTCAGGGAGGCGTAGGCGCCCCCATCGGCCAGGACGTGAGCCCTGACCGCTGTTATCTTTCCTCCGGAGCTCACCCCCATCTCCCTTTCGAAGACCATGGGATGCCGCTTGGGATGGAAAGCAGTGGACTCCTTTCTGGAGAAAGCCAAGAGCGCGGGTCTCTTGGCCAGCCACGCGCCCAGGGCTGCCATCGCACAGACTTCGTCCGGAGCGTCCTGCTTCCCACCGAATCCTCCGCCCGTGGGAGCCTGGATAACGCGGACCTTTGACACCGCTTTCCCCAGCACCGTCGAGACCGCTTTTTTCACCATGAAGGGGTTCTGCATGGAGCCCAGCACGACGACCCCGTTTTCTTTCGGGTAGGCAAGGGCTGCTTCGGTCTCCAAGTACGCGTGCTCCTGGACCGGGGTGCTGTACACCCCCTTGACAACGCAATCAGCCTTCGCAAGCGCCCTGTCGGCGTCTCCTAGTCTGACGAAGTGCCTTGCGGTCAGGTTCCCAGATGGGTGGATTGCCGGTGCGCCGGGCCGTAGCGCTTCGCTGGGGTCGAAGATGGCGGGGAGCTTTTCGTACTCGACATTGACGGCTTGGACCCCGAGTTCTGCCGATTCAGGTGTGTCGGCCACCACAAGCGCGAGGGAATCCCCGACGAATCTGACTCTGTCATGGCAGAGTAGTGGCCTGTCCTGGACCACGTAACCGATGTAGTTGGACCCGGGAACGTCCCTTGCAGTTGCGACCCTCAGCACCCCCTGGACGTGTTCCGCCTTTGTCGTGTCTATGCGCTTGATCAGGGCATGCGGGTGGGGGGACCTGACCACTCTGAGATAGAGGGCGTCCTCCTGGACGTTGTCCGTCGTGTACTTAGTCTCGCCGAGTGCCTTCTCCAAGGCGTCTACTCTGGGGATTTCGACGGTGCGTTGGATGGGCTCTTCGAGCTCCACCGAAGTCATTCATGTGAAAGGGACCGGTCGGCCTTTAAATTCTATGTGTCAATTTGGCCCGCGACATAGAATCAGGGCCGATTGCGGCTGCCTCTCGTTTCACCTCCCGCGTTCCGCCCTCCGAACATCTCGATGACTCTGTCAGGCTCTTTCAGACCCGAACCCGTCACCAAGACCACCACCCTGTCGTCCCTGCCGATACCCCCCTCTGACAGCAACCTCTCCAGCCCCGCGAGAGCTGCGGCGCCCGAGGGCTCGGCGAAGATCCCTTCGTAAGCGGCCAGCTTTCTGACGGATTGGAGTATGTCCCGGTCGCTAACCGAGACCCCTGCCCCGTGCGTCTTCCTCACCCCTGTCATGGCGGCGTCTCCATCCCAAGGGTAGGGATCCAGGAGGCCCCCGGCTATGGACGCAGGATAGGGCTCCGGAGTGATTTTGTCGAAGGACGTCCCCTTCTGGATCGCCCTGACCAGAGCCTTGTTCCCGGCAGGTTGTACGGCCACGATGCGAGGGTAGGCCCTGATCTGGTCAAGCTCGCTCAGGTCCTGGAGGCCTTTCCAGATGCCGGTGAGGAGGCATCCGGACCCTGTGGGGACAAGGATGGCGTCTAGCCCTTCCCATTCCCTCTGCTCATAGAGTTCGTACACAATTGTCTTAGGCCCTTCGACCTGATAGGGGTTGAAGGGCCCGAAACTTGGGCAGGGGTAGTACCCGAACCTGTCCACTGCGTCGAGCATCGCTTGCACGGTCGCATCTTCCCCCATCTTCACCTGCGCGCACCTCGTTATCGAGGCACCGTAGAGGAGGAGCTGAGCAATCTTTCCGGCAGACGCGTCAGGAGGGACGAAAGCGTGACATTTTATGCCCGCGCCGGCTGAGTAGGCAGCCAGGGAAGCCGCGGCGTTACCGCTCGAAGCTATCGCGACGTCCCTCTTCTTCAGTTCGACAGCCTTGGCAGAGCCCACAGCCATGGCCCTGTCCTTGAAGGACGAAGTGGGATTCCTTGTCTCGTCCTTCAGGTACAGGTTCTTCATCCCGAGTTTCTCGCCAAGGCGCCGAGCGTGAATAAGTGGAGTCCCACCTTCGCCGAGCCTCACGGCGAACCCAGAAGAGACAGGAAGCAGCTCTTCGTATCGCCAGATGTCCCTCGCTTTTCTCAGCTCGAGCCTTTTGCGATCGAGTCTATTTGAGACCCGGTCATAGTTATAGACGACATCGAGTCTCCCAAGGTCCCTCTCTCGGCACATCACGGGGCTCTCGCCGGGCTCGTATTTCGTGCCGCACTTGGAACAGACCAGCCGTTCTACGAAGGACAAGGAACTAGCTCCGAGGAGCGCCTACTCTACTATGTCGAATCCTTTCTGGTACTTCCTGAGCTGCTCTACCGTGTACGGGTCGAGCTTCTTGCTCATCCTGGTCACAGTCTGCTTCTTCTTTATGCCGAACACCTCCGTGGACAAGTACCTCCCGCCCGAGTCGTTGATCACAGTCGCTATCCTCCCCAGCTCCGGATGCTTCCTGGCGAGCTTTACAGCTGCGGCCACGTTGCACCCTGAGGATATGCCGCAGAAGATCCCCTCCTCCTTTGTGAGGCGGCGTGTCATGTCGATGGCCTCGTCAGACGTGGTGGTCACGACGCCAGTCAGCAGGCTGAGGTCAAGGTTCTTCGGGACGAAGCCGTCTCCGATGCCCTCGATCTTGTGAGTGCCCCACTGGCTGTGGGAGAGTATCGGTGCCTCCGAAGGTTCGACGGCGTAGAGTTTGACCTTCGGATTCTTCTGCCTCAGGTATCTCCCGATTCCTGAGAGGACCCCGCCTGTGCCCTGGGATGCGATGAAGGCGTCGACCTTACCTCCCATTTGGTTCCAGAGTTCAGGACCGGTACTCTTGTAGTGCGCCTTTGGGTTGTCCGGGTTGTCGAATTGGGCTGGGAACCAGTACTTCCCCTTGTGTTTCCCCATCAGTTCCTCAATCTTCGAAAGGCAGAAGTCGACATCGCTCTCGCCGCCTGGGGTGAGTATCAATTCTCCCCCGAACGCCTTGATCATTTTCTTGCGCTCGTCGCTCATCCCCTCTGGCATGACGATTGTCACCCTGTATCCCATCCTGGTTCCAATGAAGGTGCAGGCGATGCCGGCGTTGCCGGTGGAGCCTTCAAGTATCTCCATTCCAGGCTTGAGGTCTCCCCTGCCTATTGCCCCGAGTATCATCTCCTTGTAGATCCTGTCCTTCAGGCTCTCCGTGGGGTTGAAGAACTCGAGTTTGGCGAATATCTCCGTGCCCAGCTTCTCTGCGGCAGGAATTCTCGACAGCCTGATTGTGGGTGTGTTCCCTATAACGTCAAGTATCGATTTGTCTTGAGCTGTCAACCGACTACACTCCGGCGATCACTTGTGCTTGGAGCCCATGACCATTGCCATGACTGCCTTCTGGACGTGCAACCTGTTCTCGGCCTGTTCGAAGTAGAGGGAGTACTTCGGGCTGTCTATCACCTCGTCCGTGGCTTCCTGTCCCCTGTCCGCGGGTCCGCAGTGCATGTACTTCCCCCCGTTCGTCAGGTCCATCATTTCTCGGGTGCACTTCCAGTCTTTGAACTTGTCCTGGTACTGAGACGCGCCATCTTTGTTCACCGTACTGCTGTAGGGGGGGACGAATCCCTTTGGAGACCAGGCCTTTGGGTAGACGAAGTCAGCCCCTTCGAAGGCCTCCTTCATGTCGTTCGAGACTTCGAAGCTACCGCCGTACCTGTCCGCGTTCTTCTCGCAGGCCGCGATGACGTCGTCCTCAAGCTCGAAGCCCTTCGGGTGGGCCAAAACCACGTTCATTCCGAACTGGGTCCCTATCAGTACGCAACTCTGAGGAACCGCCAGGGGCTTCAGGCCCCCTGAATACGCGTAGGACACCACGAACTTCTTTCCTTTCGGCTTTGGGCTGACGTCTGTTATGGCCTTCATGTCAGCCATCGCCTGAAACGGGTGGTACAGGTCGTCCTCCATGTTGAGGACGGGAATGTCGCTCCACTTCGCGAACTCCTGAATAATCCTATGCCCCCTCCCAATGGTCCACTTCGCCGCGTCCCCGTACACCCTGATGGCAATCGAATCGCCGTACTTTGAAAGCACCCGCCCAACGTCGGCTATCGCCTCTGTTTGGTAGGGGACCATGTCCTCGGGAAGGGTTGGCGTGTAGACGTCGCTGGGGCTCAGGAAGTGTGCATGTCCGCCGAGTTGATAGATGCCCGCCTCAAACGAGTTCCTGGTCCTGAGCGACCTGTTGTAGAAGAGCATGAAGAGCGTACGGCCGGGCAGGTAGTGAGTCGGCACCCTTCTTCTGAACTTGACCCTCAGGTCCTCCGCGGCCTTCAGGATCTTTGCGATCTCCTCCTGTGAATGATCGTTTGTGTCCAGGAAGTCTTTGCCTGCCATCGAACCGACATACGGTGGTGCTTTCATGACTTACGACCCTCGAAGCAGCGACTTATAGGCGGTTCGAATGAACGTGGTCCAAAAAGACCTTCACCAATGAGGAAAGGGGTTGTGACGTTGCGTGGCATGAAGTTTTTAACTCTGAGAGGCCGCTCTCATGGAAGATAGTCGTATTGTCGGTTCTGGAGCTCTACTCCCCCACGGACTTGAATGACGCCCTTCGGTTCATAGAACACGATCACAGGAACTTGGCCATCATAGCCAGCGGGACAGATTTACTGCCGCGCATGAGGAGGAGGCAGGTCTCCCCATCGATCCTGGTCGACATTTCCTCGTTCACGGAAGACCTGAGATACATACGCCAGTCGGACGGGACAATCCGCCTAGGCGCACTGACCACTGTGACAGACCTCCTCGACTCCCCCATGTTCTACGGAAAACTCTCGATAATCAGAGAAGCCGCGAAGCTCTTCGGGGCACCACAGGTGCGGAACGTAGCCACGGTTGGTGGTAATGTTTGCTCGGCAGCATCATCGGAAGATCTGATTCCTGTGTTCATGGCCCTAGATGCCAACCTGAAGCTTGTGAGCGCCGGGGGGAATCGGACGATTCCTCTGAAGGATTTCATTGTAGGGAAGAGGAAGACCGCCATGAAGCCGTCGGAGATGCTCGCCGAGGTCAGCTTCAGCCCGCCCGGAGAGCGTGGCTGGACCGCCTATGAGAAGCTGGGGCGAAGAAACATGCTCATCCTGGCCATGGTCAACGAGGCCCTCTCCCTGACGTTGGAGAACGACCTCCATACAATCCGCACGGCGCGGGTAGCCCTGAACAGGGTCTCCGGTAAGATCCCTGCACTGGCTGTCAAGACTAGCGACTTCCTCGAGGGGAAGAGGGTAACAGATCAGACGATTGCCCAAGCCCAGAAGGTCCTGGCCTCCGAGCTGTCTCTCACTTCCGATTTCAGGGGATCGGGAGAGTACAGAACAGAAGTGGCCCAGGTATACCTGAAGAGGCTCATGGAGCGCTGCACCCGCCAGATCGGGGGGGGCTCCTGAAATGGTGAAGCAGGCAGTCACAATCAGCGTGAACGGCACCGAGCACCCGATCCAGGTCGATGCCGCCGACAGGCTCATCGATGTACTCAGGGATCAGCTGAACCTGAAGTCTGTCAAGGAGGGGTGTAGCACCGGGGACTGCGGTATCTGCGCCGTCGTGGTGGACGGGAAGCTTGTGAACAGTTGTCTGATGCTCGCCGCCCAGTGCGATGGGAGGAGGGTTGCAACACTCGAAGGTCTGTTGGAGGATCCAACCATGAAGCGGATGCAGGGGAGCTTCATCGCGAACAACGCCGCACAATGCGGGTTCTGTACCCCAGCCATGCTGATGGCGGCCTGGGACCTCGCCAGGCACTCGCCTGAGCCGTCCAACGAAGAAATCAAGGTTGCAATCAGCGGGATACTCTGCCGCTGCACCGGGTACTATCAGATCATCGACTCGGTCCGCGAAGGTTGCGGGAGGGGAGGACGATGAGCGAACAGGTATCGCAGCTTCTGGATTCACTGCGGGCGAAGGCCGAGAGGGGAGAGCTACTTTACATCGGGGAAAACGTGGTCAGGGTCGACTCCCTGGAGAAGGTCCTGGGAAGCCCCGTCTACACGGCGGACCTGATCCCCAAGGGGACCGTGTACGCCAAGCTTTTCCACTCGTCAATCCCTCATGGGATTATCAAGAGAATGGAACTCGGGGCGGCGAAATCGTACCCGGGAGTCCTGGGCGTGCTCACTTCGAGAGACATCCCTGGGCTAAACGAGTCCTCGGCGGTCCTCCCCGACAGGCAACTGTTTGCAGACCCAACCGTCCGCTCGACTGGGGACATCCTCGGCGCGGTCATCGCTGAAACCTTCCCTTCGGCGGCTGACGCATCAACAAAGATTACCGTTGACTACGAGAAGCTCCCCGCCATCTTCGACCCGATGCAGGCCCTAGAGCCCGGGGCCGTCAAGGTCCACGAGAAGGGCAACATCGCGAGGCAGATGAAGATCAGGAAGGGGAACGTTGAGGAGGGGTTCTCGAGGTCTGACATTATCCTCGAGAAGACGTACAGGACCCAGTTCCAGGATGCCGCTCCCCTGGAACCTGAGGTCGGACTAGCGATTCCCGAGGACGGAGGAGTAAGGGTCGTCGGTTCTATGCAGAGCCCGCACCACACCCAGGCGGCCGTTGCCAAGGTCCTGAAGCTTCCCCCTGAGAAGGTCAGGGTTATCCAAGCAGTAACCGGAGGAGCCTTCGGGCCGAAGTCCGATGAGACCCCCTTCGACGTCTGCTCGACCGCTGCCCTGGCCGCGGTGAAGTTCCGCAGGCCGGTGTACTGCGGCATGGACAGGGAGGACTCCATGGTCATGCACACCAAGAGGCACCCTTTCGTCATCAGCCACAAGACAGGCGTGAGTGATAGTGGGATGCTTATCGCCGACGAATCGAGGATTATCGGGGACACGGGGGCCTACGCTTCTCTCGGTGTTTTCGTGATTGTCCGGGCCACCTTCCACACCGTAGGAGCTTACGAGGTGCCAAACGTGAAGGCAGACTCCTACCTCGTCTACACGAACAACACCTACACTGGAAGCCTAAGGGGGTTCGGGGGCCCCCAGGCCATCTTCGCGATTGAGAGCCAGATGGAGGAGCTAGCCCGGAAGCTCGGGATGGACCCGCTCGAGTTCAGGCTGAGGAACATGCTGGTGCCTGGGAAGAAGAATGCGACCAGCGCGGTGATGGACGCCAGCTGCGGTCTTCCGCAGTGCGTCGAGAAGGTCGTCGCCTCCAGCAACTACATGGAGAAGACGCGCCGCTACAGGAACCAAGAGGGGAACACAAGGAGAGGACTCGGGATAGCCTTCTTGATGCATGGAAATTCGCTCGGTCCTGAAGGGAACGACTACGGTGCTGTCCATATTGAGGTACTGTCCGACGGCAGCGTGTCCGTGGGCTCCGGCCTGACCGAGTACGGGACGGGCGCCATCTCAGGGATGATGCAGGTCGCCTCGAGCGTCCTTGGCGTCCCACTGTCCCGCTTCCGGTTGGAGCGTCCGGACACTTCCAAGCACAGGGAGAGCGGGCCGACCGTCGCGTCGAGGGTGGTGGTAATCGGAGGGAACGCGTCCAAGCTCGCAGCGGAGAAGCTGAGGAGTAGGATAATCCCCCTCGCGGCTGAGCTGCTGAAGATCAACCCCGGTGGCGTGGCCATCGCCGACGGCGTAGCTTTCGACCGCCGCAACCCCTCTACGACGGTGCAGTGGGACGACATCGTCGCCGAAGCATACAGGAGAGGGGTGAGCCTGAAGGAGGAGGGCTTCTTCATGGCGCCGGCAGCGCCCTGGGACCAGGAAGTAGGACAGGGGACACCATACGTCCAGTATACCTGGGGAGCGCTCGTTGTTGAGGTAGAGGTCGACATGGGGACTGGATACTACAGGGTCGTTGGGGCCCACGCCGCCTATGATGTGGGGAAGGCAGTCAATCCAAGTGGTGTTCTCGGCCAGATTTATGGCGGGACGGTGCAGGGGCTCGGCTATGCGATGATGGAGGAACTGCTCCACAAAGAAGGGGTCGTCGTGAACCCGAACCTCGGAGACTACTACATACCTACCTCGATGGACATTCCCGAGGAGTTCAAGGCGTTCATCGTGGAGGTGCCTGGACCTCTTGGTCCCTTCGGCGCTAAGATCATAGCAGAACCGCCGATAGTTCTCCCGGGAGCGGCGGTACGGAACGCTGTGCTGAACGCGACCGGGGTATCGGTGGACGACCTCCCTGTCACCTCCGAGAAGGTCCTGATGGGAATCAAGCGAGAACCCATCGCACGCTCTCGGTGACGCAGCTCAGTTAGTGAAAGGAGGGACGAACCTCTGTCTGTCCACGTCGAAAATGCCCTTGTCAGTGATTCTGGCATGGGGAATCACAGAAAGTGCGAGGAGGCTGGGGAGAGGCATGTAGGGGTGGTCAAGGACCCCCATTGTCTTGAACGCCCTCCTGAGGTTATCCATGTCCTTCGAGACTTCGATCAACGACCTGTCGGACATCAGTCCTGCTATTGGGAGCTTGATTCTGGCGAGGGTCTCCTTCCCGCGGACGGCGGCGATTCCTCCTCCGCTCCTGATCACTAGGTTTGCGGCAGTGCACATGTCTTCGGGATTCGTTCCCACGACGAGAAGGTTGTGGGCGTCATGCGCAACGGTTGTGGCCAGCGCCCCGTTCTTGATGAGGTTCCGGACGAAGCCAAAGGCCTTCCCCCCGTTCTTTCCGTGCCTTTCGAAGACGAACACCAGTGCCGTCTCGCCGAGAGAAAGCTTGCCGTTAACCACGTTCACCTTTGCCTTGCTGAGTCTGGTCAGAATCATCTCGGCGAAGGCCTTGCCCTTGTCCTCGTGGTTCGACTCTCCGAAGTCGACGGTGTTGACGTAGACAGGGCCGTTCCTCATCGGCGGGTCGACCCTGAAGTCTTCTATACCGAGGGGGCCGAGCTTCATGGTTCGCCTGGCGGGGCCGTCCAGTATCCTCTTCTTGATTTGTACCAGTAGCCTTCCATCCTTGGCCACGGGCACGCCGTTGGCGATTACAAGATTGATAGTGAACTTCTTCAGGTCCTCCAAAAGTAGGATGTCAGCAATCCGCCCCGGCGCTATGCCGCCCAAGTGAGGCATTCTCATGTGGAGGGCGGGCCTAAGAGTGGCGCTCCTCACCACCTCCACAGGGTCCATCCCGGCTTGCATGAAAGCACGGCAGGCATAGTCGAGGTGCCCCAGGCGGGCGAGGTTGTCAGGCATCACGTCGTCTGTGCAAAATATCAGGTTGTAGGGGTGGGGAATGGTCTTCAGAGCATCCGTGAACCTCTGCGCGTCGAGGACATAGGGGCCCCTCAGCTTGACGTACATTCCGAGCCTGAGCTTTTCCATTGTCGTCTCGACGGTGAAATTCTCGTGATCTGCCTCGGCGCCCGATGCGATGTAGGCGTTAAGCCGGCGCCCAGAGAGCAGTGGAGCGTGACCATCGATGACCACGTCCCGGGTGATTGCCGAGTCGAGAATACGCGAGATCTTCCTGCTTCCGTTCAGGACTGCGGGGTAGTCCATGACCTCCCCCAGCCCCCAGACACCCTCCCAGCCTAGCATCTCTTCGATGTCCTCGGGGGTGAGCTCTGCACCTGAGGTCACCGCCTTAGACTCGGGGACACAGGTGGGAGCGTAGAAGTAGAGCTTGAGTGGCAGCCCTCTGCTGTCCTCCACCATTGCCTTCACTCCCGCTTTTCCCATGACGTTTGCGATCTCGTGAGGATCAGCGAATGCCGTGGTGAGACCATGGGGAAGGGCGGCTTCGGCGAATCGGGAGGGCGTTACCATACTGCTCTCCACGTGCATGTGGGATTCGATCAGACCAGGGATTGCGGTCAGACCCCTCGCGTCTATGGAATTGGAAGCAGCCGGGGCACCAGAGTCAGGGCCAACGTACACTATCCTTTTCTTGTAAACGCCAATCGCGGCCTCATAGGTCTCCCCCGTGTAGACGTTAAGCAGGTTCGCGTTTTTGATGAGTAGGGTGAGCTTCCTCTGGCCTAGGGCGGCAGAGACGAATTCGTGGACCTGACCGGACATTACGGGGTTTCTTCGGGACGGCCTAATAAGTCTGACACCTGATTTCCATCACAAAGACCAGTGGAGGGCCTGGTCCCCTGTGCACCTTTCCGTCAATCGACAAACCTGGACCGGAGCAGGATTGAGATAGTGCCCGTCTGCTAGGAGCCCAGCTTCAGAATCGCCCGTGCCACCTCGCCGTCTGACTCCTGCAGGGCGGCTGCGGCCCTCTCTTTTGAGGCTCCCGTCTGTTGTTGGACGAGGAGTATGTCTTCTTCGCTGAATGCCTTCTTCTCGACTTCGACCTCCTCCACGTCTCCTGCAACCTGAAACATTCTGTTCCCCTGGGCGTTTACCTCGGACACTGAGGCGTTAGTAATGTGCAGCTCCTTGTCGGGGGTCTTGATAATGACCTCCTGGACGTTCTGAATCTCCTTCATGTTGATTCCCAAGCGGTCCATCATACGCCGGGCATTCCTGTTGTCCATCTTCATTTGCTTAGGCCTGCTCTGACCTTCACAGCCGCCCCCGACTTAAACTGTGTCATCGCGGCGCCATTCAGGATGGCCAAGCCGACCCCCAAGACCCTTCCGCTGCTGTCGATGATGGTCACCTCGCTCTTGGGATAGACGTTCGTCCCAGCCCATGTTACGAACTTGCAGAAGACAGACTTCCCCCTCTTTACGAACCCTGCCACTTCGTCAGAAACTTGGACGCAGTTCTGCCGGAATCTGGGGCTCCGCGCGAGCATTGTAGCCCCGGCAACAGAGAGCGCCATAGCCCCGTTCGGTTTAATCGTGGCGAAGAGCTTCCCGTCGTAGAAGACGGTCTTCACCCTCCCCGATCTGCGCGAGTAATAGAGCCGGAACCCTTCCTTCGGGAGGGCCCTACTGACTCCCCTGCCGAAGAGGTAGTCGACCATTACCGCTGTACGCCTGAGATCGGCATGGGAACCCAACGACGCCGTCGATCTGGCTGCCCCAGATAAAGTAGTGGCGATTTGTTCAGTCGAAAACTGCCCCTCTTGCCATGAAGACCAGAGCCAGCAACAGCCTGAGGGCGACCGCCATTGCCGCCATGTTTGCCCTTTTGAGAAGTTTGGGAAACTCGGGATGGGGAGGCCCCGGAGGTCCGCCCATTGCCTGGCGGGCGATTCTAACCGTTTTCATGAGGGTCGGAAATGTCACAAGGATGGCAATGATGTAGGCTATCACCCCGACGCCGAAGCCTGCCTCTACGTAGTTAGGCCATGACTAGTAGTCGGTCCCGAACGCAGCAAAAAGCAACGCCAACCCGAAAACAATCGTGCCGGTCGCCACCCCGGCGAAGAACCGAGGCGCCAGAGCGGGACTCTAATCGTTCATCTAGTCGGTTTGCACGCGGTCAGGCCGCCGATGAAGAGCATCAGGGTGCTCCGCGTGGGGCAGCGCTACGTCCGAGACGATAGGACGCTCACTCACCTCTGTCTTGTGTCCAGGGCACTGGGGGCAGAATCGATCTACCTTGAGGACGCCGAGAAGGACGTGACGGGCACCCTTGAGGAAGTCAACAGGACATGGGGAGGGAAGTTCGAGGCGACCCTGGGGGCGCCGTGGAGGAAGGTCATCCAGGAGGCCAAGAAGGAGGGGCGGAGCGTGGTGCATCTGACGATGTACGGTCTGCCCCTTCAGGACGTCGTTCCGGATCTCAGAAAGCTGGATAGTATACTGTTGGTAGTGGGAGGTCCGAAGGTACCTGGAAAAGTCTACCACGAAGCGGACTTTAACGTCGCTGTCACGTCACAGCCTCATTCCGAAGTTGCAGCCCTCGCGATAGCGTTACATGAAATCCAGGGTGGGGAAGAGCTTAAGAGGACGTTTCCAAAAAGCAAGCTTAGAATCTTGCCAACCGCCCATGGCAAGAGGGTTGTAGAGAATTGAAGATTGAATATGAGGACACATTCGTAAAAGTAGCCGGCCTTATCGGAGGCCCCGACTATGTCAGGGTTGCCAGGGCCCTCCTGAACAACGAGAACGCCACAGACGAGGAAATCGCCTCTGCGACGGGTCTAAAAATCAAGACCGTAAGGAAAGCCCTCTACGACCTGTTCGGCCGAAGCCTAATCACGGGTGTCAGGGTGAGAGATCCGAAGAGGGGCTGGTTCGTATACAGGTGGAAAGCCCAGCGGGACCAGACCGACGGCTTCATCCAAACCCAGAGGAGGAAGGTTCTCACGAGGCTGAAACAAAGGCTGGAGTACGAGGAGATGCATGAGTTCTACCACTGCGGGACCCCCACCTGCCAGACTAGGACATTCGAGGACGCCATGGAGAACTTCTTCAAGTGCCCGACATGTGGGAAGCCGCTCAACCGCCTGGACAACGCCGAGCTGAAGGACGCACTCCGCTGGAAGATTAACCAGCTCGAAGAGGAACTCGCCAAGTGATCCCCTCCGAAGAGGAGGCCATGGTGATTCACGCCAAGTACAAAACGGGAGTCTACATCGTCAGGCACTGCCAGGCCGTGGCCATGGCGGCCAAGATAATGGCTGACGAGGCCGAGCGCAGGGGCCAAGCCGTGGACGAACGGGTGGTGATTGCCGGTGCGCTCCTTCACGACATCGGGAGGTCGAGGTCCCAGACGGTGATGCACGGTGTACAAGGCGCTGAAATCCTCGAGAAGGAGGGAGTGGAAAAGAAAGTGGTCGAAATTGTGAGGAGGCACGTTGGTGCGGGCATATCACCCGAGGAGGCAAAGAAATTGGGGCTTCCAGACTTCGATTACATCCCTCGCACCCTCGAGGAAAGAATAGTCTGCTTCGCCGATAAGATGGTAGACGCCGACAAGGTAAGGCCGTTCGGAGAGGAGGTCCACAGGTTCACCACGAAGTCCCACGATGTGGGGAGGCTGCTCTCGCTGAAACGAGGCCTGGCGGAGGACCTGGGAGCGGACCCGGAGAAACTCATTTTCGACAGAATTAAAGAATCCGAGTCGAAGGCGGCGAAATAATGGCCTCCTGTATCTGCAGGGTCTGCAAGCACAAGGACTACGAGAGCTGCTCCAAGTGCACCTGCTGCAGATACTACAGGGCGGCCTGCATGCAGTATCCGGTTTCTCAGTGAGCCGGATTCGGTTTCCAAGGAAGACGCCCATCTTCTGAACTCTTCGAAGGGTCCTCCACCAACTAGGTTGAGGAGACCGCCCGAAGCGTATAAGAGCCGACCTCAAGACACCCATCGAAGCGAGGTGGGGAAGCCAGGTGCTTCGCAAGAAGCTGGCAAATCATCCCGGCGGGCTCATAAGCGAAAGCCGAGAGACCCGCAGAGCGGAGATCGGGCCAAGAACCCGACCGTGCGTTCAAAAGGGGGAAATCCCCGGAGAGTCCTCCCCTCGCTACTACTTGATTCTCTCAGTTGAGGACTGTCTTCAACAGCTCGATAATTTTCTTCGCCGATGAAGCGCCCCTGTCTTTGGACGGGTTGTAGGCCGCAAGCTCGAGCGCCCGCACTTTCCCCGTTCCGAGAAGCTTGCTAATGACCACTGATGTCTCCTCAGTCGTCAATCCATAGGGGGTGGGATAGTTCACGGCAGGAATGAGTTCAGGGTCGAGCACGTCTATGTCGAGGTGACAGGCTATCCAGTCAGACCTGTTATCGAGGTGCCTGGCAGCCTCCTCCGCCACATCAGCAGCCCCGATCTTTTTCACCTGCTGCGCTGTGAAGAGCTTGGCAGGAGATGAGTTGAACGCCGCCACTTCAGGGGGATCGAGGGCACGAGAGCCCACGTGCACAAGGCGCTCCCCTGCCAGTGGAGGTGGCGCCTGACCGGTTCCGAGGTCTAGGCCAGAGGCCATCCCGCACGCGAAGGCGAGGCACATCCCCCCTATGTATCCCGAAGGTGAAGTCTCCGGTACGTTGAAGTCGCCATGGGCGTCCAGCCAGAGCATCCCTGGCTTCCCCCTGTAGGCTTCGGCGAGCCCTGCCATAACCCCGACCGTCTCGGAGCACTCCCCTCCAAGAATCAGCAGGCGTTCTTGCTTCGATGACTTCGTACGAGCATAGGTCAGCGAAGTTGCGTTTCTGAAGTGTGTCAGGTTCTTGGCCACTCCGTCCGCCATGTCTTTCTTTAGTCGCTGTATCTCCACATCGCCACAGTCAAGCGGGGAACCCAGAGATTCCACCAGGCCTGCCTTCCTTAGCGCAATCGGGGCGTCCCCCATCCCTCTGTAGCTGGAAAGGGTGTAAATCGGCACGCCCAGGAGCGCCCATTCACTCACGCCTTCAGTGATGTCGGGGTCGCTTATGAAGAGTCTCCGCTTCGCTATCTATTTACGCCCCCTTCCTTAGGCGCCGGTGACTTGTCAGGGGACTCAACGAGGTCGGTCCACGAGGGCGAGCCCTTCGATGAAGAAACGGGATCGGTCACCACCCCAATCTTCGAGACGTCGACGTTCGGATTCAGGAGAGCTGAAGACGTTCCTGTGGCTGTCGGGGGTTTCGGAGAGAAAGGCTACACCTACTCCAGGTGGGAGAACCCCACAGTTGTCAGGCTTGAGAAGAAGCTCACTGCCCTCGAGCATGGAGGAGACGGGGCTGGGTTCTCGTCCGGGATGGCCGCAATCTCAACTTCGGTCTTCTCGTTTCTCAAGAAGGGGGTCCATGCCCTGGCCATCAAGGACCTCTATGGGGGGACCTATGCGCTTCTACATGACATTCTCCCGGACATGGGATTCGACACGACTCTGGTCGAGAGCTCCGACTCCGGTGCCCTGGAACGAGGGGTGACGAAGAGCACCCGCATTGTCTACATCGAAAGCCCTACCAACCCGACGCTGAAGATTGTTGACATACGAAAGGCGGCGAAGCTCGCCCACTCGAATGGAGCAGTCCTGATGGTGGACAACACCTTCGCCTCTCCCATCAACCAGAACCCCATAGATCTGGGGGCAGATATTGTTCTTCATAGCGTGACGAAGTACATCAACGGGCACGCAGACCTAACCGCAGGCGCAGCCGTGGCCAGCAAGGAGAACGCCCACAAGATCAAGATGATGAGGAGGGACTTCGGGGGGACCCTCGACCCCCTCCCGGCATGGCTAATCCTTCGAGGGATGAAGACCATGGCCATCAGGGTCAGGCAACAGAACGCAACGGCGATGGTCCTGGCGGAGTTCCTTTCCACTCACAGGAAGGTGGCGAAGGTCCACTACCCTGGCCTGAAGTCGCATCCCAACTACCAGCTGGCGAGGAAGCAGATGAAGGGCTTCGGGGGCATGCTCAGCTTCGAAATCAAAGGCGCCACTAAAGACGCCATGAAGTTCACCGAGTCTCTCAAGGTGGCCACCCTAGCCGCAAGCCTCGGAGGTGTGGGGACCCTGGTGTCACAGCCCTATAACATGACGCATGCTCAGATGTCTGCCAAGGAGAGGGCCCTGACAGGGATACCTGAGACTCTCGTGAGGGTATCGGTCGGCATCGAGGACACCGACGACCTAGTGGAGGACTTCAGGCGCGCACTAGCGGCCGTATAGGCGCACCCTCAAACCACCCCTCGACCGCCGTTTCACTTCCGTGGTTCTCCCAGCCATACCTGATCAGGGGCTTGGTGAGGTGCCTGTTCGCACGCGGTGACGAAATGTACGTCCCTCTGGGCATGACCCGTTTCGTCGCAGAGGACGAGGCAAACTCGAACTTCTCAAGGTTGAGCACGGCGGGGTGAAGAGACGTCGGTCTCCTTACGCCGCCGAAAGCCCTGATCTTGTCCCCCCGACGGAGCAACTTGGCAGTCCTCCTGAGGTCTCCAGTGGGCTCGTAGGCTGCCGCGGGCCGGTACCTCCCGCACGCCCTTAGTGTGATGTACACGTGTCCTCCGGGACCAATTCTTGCTTCCTCTACGGTGCCGTCAAGCCAACCAGACGAGTATACCTTCCATTCGAGCTCGCTTTGAAGGTGGGCGTCGGTGTGCTGGTTGGAGACGTAGACCATGTGGCCCTGAAGAGGCTCATCGTATCGGAGCATGCCGAAGGCCCCAATGGCGGCCCCGGGAGAGTCCCCCCTGACACCTGCGAAGACAGGGTCTGGCCCGTGCGGCGCAATCAGAATCTTCCGCTTCTGGTAGTCGTAGTTGTTGAAGGTGTGAGGGAAGGTCTTCGCATCCATGTCCCTGACGGAGGAGCTGTCGATCTGGCGCTTCGTCCCCCAAGACTCCTTTCGCCTGTATGCGATGAGCTCGAAGGTGTGGTCGAACTTCGTGCTGAATCCTAGACAGCTCGCCGCGCCGACCAGACCCATCCCGTTCCCGAGCTCCAGGGACCTCGCACCCAGTTCCCCCACCAGCCGCCTGACCCGATGGGGGCTCACGAGCCCGGTCAGCGCCTTAAGATACAGAGGCTCGAACTTCGAGGCGATGGATTCGTCTTCCAAGAACACCACCCCCGAGTTGGCGCCCCCCCGCACGTCCGAGAGCTCGTTCACCTTGGCCGAGACGAGTTCGAAGGCGCGGTCAGCGTCTCTAATCTCAACGAGAAGACAGACGGCTGCGTTCCCTCTCGTCTTGAAGGGGATGTTCGGGTTAAGCCTCACGAGCCTCGGATATGGGAGGACGACGACTTCGGGCCGCAGGTCGCAGGCGATCCTGTAGGCGAGATAGGTCGTGCAGTACCCGCGGGAGGAGTCTGTGTCGTCTATGCCCACCAGGCAGCGCATTAGACAGACTGGGGCGCCCGGCTTATTTTAACGTGGGAAGTTGTTTGCTTCTACGCCTCGACCACGATCATGGTGAGGGTGCTCCTCACCTTGTCGAGACGGCGTATGTGCCAGGTAATGGTCTCCTTGACCTTCTCCATCGTGTCCGCCTCCACCCTGGCGACGATGTCGTAGACGCCGTAGACCACGTAGACTTCCCTGACGTTCGGGATCTCC
>Ga0187769_10000208_pt1 | contig 32157 bp, 35 predicted proteins | sample 0116_SJ02_MP02_1_FD_133140 | JGI IMG/M metagenome (GOLD analysis project Ga0187769, IMG submission 133140) | Tropical peat soil microbial communities from peatlands in Department of Meta, Colombia - 0116_SJ02_MP02_10_MG | ecosystem: Environmental > Terrestrial > Soil > Wetlands > Peat | place...
AGACCGTGTTACACGTCCCGTAAAGTCGATATGTCCCGGCGTGTCGATGAGATTAATGACGTAGGGCTTGCCCTGTTCCTCGTAGTAGAGCGTAACGTTTGCAGCTTTGATGGTCATCTGGCGCTGCTGCTCGAGCTCCATGTAGTCGAGGGCCAACGCTTGCCCTGCCACAGAAGGAGATAGCATCCCAGACGCGGCCAGGAGGCTGTCTGAGGTAGTGGTCTTCCCATGGTCGACGTGCGCGATGATCCCAAGATTCCTAATCTGGTCCTTGTTGTGGACTATCTTCAGAGCTTCTGCGGTTGTCTTGAATTTCGGCACGGCGGCACCTTCTTGGTGCGCCCTTTACCGTTGGGTTAAGAAGCTTTTCGACAGGCAGGCTTGTTGCAATAAGAGGGATGAAGCCTAGGCGTAGGCCTCTTCGCCGTGCTGGCTCTCGTCGAGACCCAACTCTTCCTCCTCTTTCGTAACCCTCAGAGGAGTGATGAAGTTGATTATTTTCAGGATGAGCCACGTCCCGAAGAAGGAAAAGCCTGTGACAACTGCGATGGCGAAGACCTCGATTCCTAGGAATGTCGGGTTACCTGCGAGTGCCCCATTAACCCCGCTCACGGCCGAGGTGGCGAATACTCCGGTTGCAAAAACACCCCACATACTCCCCGCGCCGTGGCAAGCGAATACGTCGAGTGAGTCGTCGAAGATATTGCGGCTCGCCCTCCAGTTGGAGACGAAGTTCGAGGCGATGCCGGCGCCGAGCCCTATGATCATGGATGAGCTCGCGGTCACGTACCCCGCCGCAGGGGTGATTGCCACAAGCCCTGCCACCGCGCCAATCGATATCCCGACGGCCGAGGGCTTGCCCTTTCTGGACCAGTCGACGAGCATCCATGTCACTGCTGCGGCGGCAGCCGCCAGGTTTGTGTTAACAAGAGCCTGGACTGCGATGTCGTTAGCGGCCAGGGCGCTCCCACCGTTGAACCCGAACCATCCAAACCAGAGCATCGCAGCGCCGAGGATAACGAATGGGACGTTGTTGGGCCTAACCTCTTCGGATTTGCTGATTCCTACGCGCTTCCCCAGGACGATCGCAGCTGCAAGTGCTGAAACTCCAGCGGAGATGTGCACCACAAGACCGCCCGCGAAGTCCTCAACGCCCATCGCCCCCAGCCAACCGCCCGGTCCCCAGACCCAGTGAGCGATTGGTGCATAGATGAAGGTCGCCCAGGCGACTGTGAAGATAAGGAGGGCCTTGAAGCGAATCCTCTCGGCGAAGGCGCCTATGATAAGCGCCGGTGTAATTGCAGCAAACTTCAGCTGGAAGGCGAAATATTCGAGCTCGGGGATGACCTGGTTGGGGAGCGGCGCGTAACCGACACCATTGAGCCCCACCTTTGAGAGGTCACCGACAATCCCGTTTACCGAATGCGAGAAGGCCTCGCTGTAACCCCAAAGCGCCCAGACGAGGCTGACTACGGCGAAGATGGTGAGGGTCTGGACTATAGTCGAGATGAGGTTCTTCCTGCGTACGAGACCTCCGTAGAAGAAGCCAACGGCCGGAGTCATCAACATGACCAGGGCGGTGGCAGCAAGCACCCAGGCCACGGCGCCGGAGTCTATCACGCTAAACCCCTATAGCCTCGCGCGTTTTGAAGTCGACTATTTAGCCGGATGGGTCAATTCTCGGTTCTTAGAATCAAGTCTCCGACGGCGATCAATTGCACTTGCGGAAGAATTGGAGATTATCTCTTAGGCCCTGCCAGTCTTCTCGGCGGTCAGCCTGATGGTGCCCGGGTGGAGTTCTTCCTTGATAATCGCGTAGCCGTACCCCTCAATTATCGCCTTGAGGAACTCGGCGGAGCACTGGGTCGTTTCTATGGCCTTTCCTGCTCCCACGACATCAACTTGGACCAGACCCGGTTTGGGCGTTGTGAGAGCGAAACGCTTGATCGGTATAATGAATCCGAAGTCCTTGGCTAGGGGCGCGAGGTCCTCTACGCTCTCGGCCGCCATCTTGAGGAGGCCCACCAGAGACGCACCGAGTTCCCGGAACCTCGCCTTGGTCGCAGAACTGTCCACCTTGTATAGCCGCTCGATGAGATCGTCTACGAAGTCGCTCGGAAGCGTGATTACGTCCACCTGCCTCAATATCGACAGGACCCTCCAGATCTTGTAGAACTCGTCCGGGTCCCCGCCTTCTCTGGAAATCTTGGTAATGGCTGACAGAGACTCGTTCGCAAACGCGAACAGTGTCATCTTCCTTCTGTCTGCTTCGGCTGCGAACTCTTCGAAGACCGCCTTGTCTATCGAGAGGTTTGTGCGGACCATAGCCCGTCCGGTCGGATGACGAGATTTAATCATTGATGCGCACAGGTTAGGCACCCGTGTGAGGAATACCTATGCCGTCTTGGCGAGCAGGCGGATCTCCTTGCAGCAGTCCCGGACGCTCTGCTCCCCTACTCCTGCGGCCTCGGCCACCTCAGCCTGGGTGATGATCTCGCCCAGGTTGCAGCATGCGATGTAGAGGGCGGCTGCCGCAAGGGTCATGGGGTTCCTTCCCCCTACCCCCTTGGAGTTGATGCTGTGGATGATCTCCTGCGACTGTTTTAGCGCCTGCTCCGAGACGGGCCTCTTTAGCGTCAGGTGATAGACGTAGCAGTTTTCATTCAGCTCGGGGCGAGAGATGTGCATCCGTTCGATGAGCTTTACGTAGCATCTCCCCACCGCCCTGGGGTCCAAGTGGCTGGCGTAGGCGACGTCCTTGAGGGTCACTGGTTTCTGTGCCTCTCTGCACCCCACGTAAACAGCGGCTGCAGAGAGAATCTGGGGGGACAGGTCCTGGCCGAAATGCCTCGAGAAGGCGTTACCGCAGATCGCACAAGCGCGCCGGGTGACTTGTGCGCCGAGGTGGAGGTCAGTAGCCAATTTCTTCACGTAGTTCATTGCCTCTCTCAAGTCATCCTTCCCATGGGCCCCTAAACTCCCTTCGTGGAAGGCTGCAGCCTGTTTCATTCTAGTGCTTGACCACTGCCATGGGGTGGCTCGCGCCATTAAGCCAATCCGAACAACTGCACGCACTTGCACAGATAGGGGGGGCCACGTGTTCGGAATAGGAACCTGCCTAGCATTGTAGGAACCCCCGCCATATTGCTCCATACGCCGTCCACAGGAGGGCACCCGCCCAGTGGCGTAGACAGAAACCTAACCTGTACGGGTTCTACCAAAAAAGCGAGGACTGCACTAGATAGGGTGAACCAATTGGTGACTGTCGAATGGCTACCACGCGGATAGACCCGGATAAACCGCTCTGGTACAGAAGATACAGGGGGGCGGCGTACCTCAGCACCTTTGCGGCTCTGGTCTGGACCGTAGTGATGGTCCTGCCCTTCGTTCCTTTCTCGTACCTGCCGCCCATAATCGTCGGCGGAGGCCCTGGAATCTGGCTGGTCCTGGGGTATGTGTTGTTCATAGTGGTTGGCATCGGTGGATTCGGCTGCCTCTCGGCCTTTCTCACTACCGTAGAGCTTGTTGAAAACCGCACCATCAATCCCCGCACCATGTGGCCGGCGCTAGTCCTTCTCTCAGTCGGTGTGGTGGGGAGTTGCCTGCTGCTTGCCGTGGCAGGGGCGGTCGGGGGGTATGCTTCCACCTATGGGACCTCGTCTGCCCAATCCATTCATGACATGCTTCTGCCATACGTCAACCCCATCATTGCGTTGACACTGATCGCTGTCGCAGGTGCCGCCCTAGCGGTCCTCTCGATGGTTCGCGCTAGGTGGCCCGCCCCTTGAGAGGCTCGCTGAATTCTGGGCTAGCCGTTCTCATATCAGTCTGCCTAATCCTTCCAGGGTTCGGGGTGGCCTTGGCCTCCGGGACAACGCAGTCGCAGCCTGTCTCGATCTATCCGAACTCATCATGGGCCATCGGAGTCGTGGTGCCCGAGGGGGCGCAAATGGTTGGCGGTGGGGGTGTGCAGTGGGAGAGTATCAAGAACGTCACTGCTTCCCTTACCCTCCCTGATATCGAGTCTCCCGACGGAATCGTCTACGCGGTTCTGTCTGTGATGACGAGCGATGGGAGCGTCCTCCAGGCTGCGGCAGGTGCCCTGCCGAACAGGACCGGATGGCTTGTCTTCGCTTGGTCTGTCCAGGTGGCCAGTTCCCAGCCGACGTCTTACCAATGGGTGCTCAACGCGAGCGAACCGGAAATGAGCCCCCTGGCGAACGTTTCGATTTCGATATTCTTCACGTCCGGGCTTTGGAGCCTCAGAGTCGCCGATATGGGCACTGGCTCCTCGGTGGAGAGGTCGTTCCCTCCCGGTCCGGCCCCCACTCTCAGGGCAGGGGACCAGGAAGTGTTCGCTCTTGAGTCGTACACGAGGACCTTGGCCACGTTTCTAGGTATGGGGAGTCTGAGATTGAATTCCATCTTGCTGGACGGGGGTAAGGTCATGAGCGGCTGCTACCTCTACAGCGACTGGGACATGATCCACAACCCACTCTTCGTCGTTGGGAGCTCGGGCTCGGGCCCACCCTCCTTCATCAATGCGGGGGAAAGTTCGGCAGGTTCCTTCTTCTGGGACTACGCAGAAGTCTGGGGAGTGCAAGAAAGTCCCCTTGGCGGTTTGGCCGGGGCCCTGGCTGTGGTGTCAGTGGGAGGTGCTCTTACACTAGGGGGAGTGGGCTTCTGGCTGGCTAGGAAGAAATCTGATTTGAAGTCGGTCCCGGGGCCGACTTCTTGAAGACATAGTTCTTGCCCGCGAGGGCTAAGACGACCACAGCTACCATGCACGCTATTGCAAGATAGAAGATGTAGTCGAAGGCTGTCGGGGTGGGGAAGGACATGGCACACTGGACTGGTAACGGACACAATTTGGGAGTGTTCGGCGGAATCTTAACTATTACGGCATAAGTGGTCATCAGCGTAGTCGCCAGAACTGGACCAATCGCTCCTCCCATGTTCCTGAGCATCGTATTGAGCCCCAGGCCCGTGGCCACGGTCTCGTCCGGGAGCGAGATGCTGATCATGTTCACGATGGGGATTATGATACCAACCGCCCCAATCATCGAAATGGCGGTGTCCACCACCACGTCCGTTGTCGTGGCCCTGTTGAAGACGAAAAGGATGAAGCCAGCTATCGCTATCAATCCGCCGAGAACCATTGCCGGCTTTGGACCTTTACTTTGAACGAGGCGCCCAAGGCCGGGCCCCCCGACGAGCATCAGCACCGTTGCGGGGGCGAGGCTGAGGCCGGCGGAGACAATGTCTAGCCCGAGACCGGTGGGGGCGGGAGGCGCTTGGATTTCGGCATAGTATATTACCGCAAAGAAGAGCATGAACATGCCCATGCCGGAGAGGATTCCAGTCAGGTTCGCAACCAGGACGTTTCTGATTCTTAGCAAGTGGAGGGGAATCAGCGGATTAGCTTTCCTGCTCTCGGCGACGAAGAACCCCACAGTCAACCCGATTCCGACGACTAGCGCCAGGAGGTTGTACAGCGAAGTCCATCCTTCGTAGGGGCCCTCGGTCAGGTAGAGCAACACGAGCGTGACGCCTGCCATCAGGAGGACCACTGTCTCGTAGTCGACCTTCAGGCGGGTGCCGGGGGTGCCAGTGGGGAGAAACATGGCTATCACGACGAAAAGCACGGCGCTTAGTATGAAGGCCGAGTGGAAAGCCCATTGCCAGCCAAGATCCTGCACCACATACGAACCGATGATGAGACCCAGCGAGGCCCCAATGGCGAATGTGGCACTGACGATCCCCTGGGCTGTGGCTATCCTCTCCTTCGGGAAGGTTTCAGCTATGATAGCAAGCGCCAGAGGGACGATGGCGAAACCTATCCCCTGGACCGCTCTGGCCGCGATCAGAAAATAAATCGAGTTGGAGAACCCGGCGATGCCTACGCCGGCCATGTAGAAGGCCAGTGCAGCGAGGAACATGCGCTTCTTGCCGTAGCTGTCGCCTAGCTTCCCGAAGAGGGGCGAAACTGCGCTCCCGACTATCAGGAACGCCGACGTGATCCAGGACATCGTGCTCGAGGATACCGGGTTCGCAGGGGTGGAGAAGTCAGACTGAATGGTAGGGATTCCTGGGATCACCATCGTCTCTACGTAGTTCAGGAGAAGAGCGACGCCCACCATCGCCAGCAGCGCCCTTAGCTGGTGGTTCATGGCCTTCGGCTGGCCTGTCACTGGCATGGTAGTGACTGAGGTGGGTTGCAACTTTCGTCGAGCCCATCGCCGCGCCGTTATAAATTGCGCTGGCGAGGAAATCAGGAACGGACCAGTTGGGTGACCCCGGATTGGGGCCGCTACCACGAGATGGTAGGGCTCAGAGTCTTCCCTTGAGCGTATCGGCTAGGAGCTCGACCATAGCAGTGTTCTGGGGGACGAGGGTCTGGAAGTATATCCGCCTGAACCCGGAATCTGCCATCGACCGTAACTGGTCGACGAACTCCTGCACCGTACCGCAGGGCGCACCCCTTGCCTTCATTCGGGCGATGACATCCTGGGGGGAGACTTTCTGGCCGAGGGTTGAAGCGTGAAGTGCGGCGTACTCCTCGAGCTTGGATCTACTCTCCGCAATGAGGTAGGGACCCATTTCTGTGACGTCTAGGGCGCGCCCCCCAGAGCTTTGAGCGAGAAGAGTCTTCAGACCCGCAACGTCGCTGCTCGAACTGCGGAATGTGTTCCATTCGTCTGCGAATTTGCCTGCCAGCCTCACAACGGGTTTGGTCCTCCCCCCGACTATCATGTGCATGTGCCCCGCCGGCCTCGGCACGCAGTCTGTGTGCGCGGTGAAGTAGGTTCCCTCGTAGTCGACTTTCCCTTCGTTTACCATGGCGGAGATGATCTCGAGAGCCTCGGCGAATTGAGCGACCCGTGTTCGGAAGTCCGGGAAGGGAAACCCGTGTGCCTTGTACTCCTCCTCGTACCAACCCGCCCCTACGCCTAGCTGGAGCCTGCCGTGTGAGGCCGAGTGAACGGTGCAAGCCATCTTGGCGAGTAGTGCAGGGTTCCTGAAGCCTATGGGGGAGACCAGTGGTCCAAACTTGATCCTGCTAGTCGATGCGGCAAGGACTCCCAGGCTGGTCCAGCATTCGGGCGAGTCAATCCCCCGCCTTTCGTCTGTCGGCAGAATGTGGTCCGACCGGAAGAAGTATCCAAAGCCAAGCTCTTCGGCCTTCCTTGCGATTTCCACCAGCCCTTCCATGCTCATCCCGAGCTGGGGTTCGACCATTATCCCTGATTCACTAATGGTGAAAGTCAGCTTGCTACCCGGAGAGTGTCAGGTCGGGGGCGCTTAATACTCATCGGCGCTGGTAGAATTCCACGAATCTTCGACCAACGCCCACGCGGGAGGGATGAAGGACCGATCCGAAGCCGGGTCCCCCGCTGTGGGAAGCGCGTCTCCCCACTTCATGCTGAGTGGAGCCAGAATCCGCAATTGCCTTTATCACCCGCAGTTCCCCACAACCGCAGTATCTAAGATGCGTCTGCGGAACCGGCCAGGTTAGGAACAAGATGCGAGCATAGATGAAAACAAACCATTCATTCTTTGACCCACTCAACGCGGTAATCAGGAAGCACTATCGCGCACTAGTCATAACTTGGGTATTGGTTCTCCTGGTCTCAGCTCCCCTGGTTTCAAGCTTCTTTTCCTCAGTCTCGTTCAACGTTTCCGGAAGCAGCCTCAGCGTCCCGAACTCTGAGTCGGACAAAGCACAGGCCGTACTCGATGCGCAGTTCCCATCAATGAACTTCAGCGGCAACTCAGTCATCGTAGTCCTCCAGAACCAGAATGTCTACGGGAAGGACGTCAGGTTGGGCATTCTATCACTAAACGACACCCTGGCAAGAGATTCGAAACTTCCTGATTACACTGGGATAACGAGCATCTACTCTGTAGAAGAGAGCTTGCTCGATTCTACAGTCCCTGCGTATGTCGAGCAGGTTGCCCAGATTGTAAGCCAACTCCCTAGCTCGGGCAACATATCAGTCGCATGGGACGTGGCCTCCCGTGAGGTAGCCGGCGGGGTTTCGAGCTCGTTCGACTCCTCTCCCCTCTTCGCAGTGAACGCGACGGCGCTCGACGGCCTTCTCTCGGGGCTTAATGCCACCAGCACCCCTGGCCAGATTCGCACATCCGTAGCCGGCCTCCTCCAAACCCAGAACTTCGAAGACTACCCCTACAGGCTTTCCTCTCCCATCACCCAGGAGTTCGCAAGTCACGACGGCAGGACCATGATATTCGACCTGGGTTTCGCTTCGGCCCCGAGCAACGCGGAAATCGCCCAGGCTCGGGCGCAGGTGCACAACTCCAGCTTGGCGAGCGTTGGTACGCTCTACGTAACTGGAGGCGAGGTCATCGCGGCTGACTTTCAGGCCGCGGGAGGGCCGGCCCTGGGCGATAGCGTCATTCCAGGAATAGCTGTATCACTGCTCGTGGCCGGGCTGCTCTTCTTTTCGCCTGTTGCGGCTCTGGTCCCGCTCTTAATTGGAGGCGTTGCCATTGGCATCTCTCTCGGCTCAATCTACGGCCTCATCGTCTACGTCCAAAACAGCCAGATCAACTTCGCAGTACCATTCTTGATGATTCTCACAATGCTCGGCCTCGCTGTCGACTACTCCGTCCTCCAGCTCAGGAGGACCAGGGAAGAGCTGTCAAAAGGGAAGTCCCTCCAAGAAAGCGTAGCTGTTTCCGTGAGGTGGGCTGGGCAGGCTGTACTTACGGCGGGGTTGACAGTGGTAGTAGCCTACATCGTCCTTGCCGTTACAAGGGTGCCGTTCTTCGGAGCCGTGGGGACTGCCATCGCCCTCGGTGTCGCAATTCTCCTGGCGGCGTCCCTTACGCTCCTCCCTTCGATCGAACTCCTGATTGGGAAGAAGTTGTTCTGGCCCAGACACGATCGAATTGCGGAGGAACGCCCTTCAATGGCGAGGAGGCGGCTTGACATGGTTCCAGACAAGGTTCTGCGGCACAAGGTCGCAATCTCGGTCGTCATTGGCGTGCTGGCCCTGGGAGCGTTCTTTGTAGCATACGAGACCCCTACGGGAATCGATTTCTCGAAGCTCATTCCGAACTTCGAGAGCAACCAGGGAATCACTGCGATAACAAACAACTTCGGCGGGTCGATCGTCTCCCCAACACTGGTGATGGTGACTTTTCCCTCACCTGTAGCTTACAGCGGGGATCGGTTCAACCAGACACTTCTCGAAGAAATCGAATCGATGACCGCAACCATATCCGGTTCCGCAGGGGTCGATACCGTCAGCAGCCCGACGAGGCCCTACGGCTCTCCATTCAACTTCACCGGCCTGGCAGAGCTGACTCCCCCAGTAAGGGCCCAGTATCTGAGCGGCATGATGTCGCTGGTCGGAAAGGACAACAAGACAGCCCTGATAATCGTGGGGTTTTCTCAATCCGCCGAGAGCACGACTGTGGTTTCGGAACTGGGGAGCATTGAAGCTTCGGTCCAAGCCATTCTCCCCAGGGGGGCTGTCGTCTACTTCGGAGGGGACACTCAATCCATAACCGACAGTATCGACCTTGTCAATGGCGTGCTTCCTTCGGTGGTGCTAATCCTCGCGGTCGGGGTGTTCCTGATTCTGTTTGTCCAGTTGCGCTCTCTCTTCACCCCCCTGCGTCTGATATACACGCTCCTCTGCAGCGTCGCTTTCGCCCTGGCGACACTCTCGGTACTATTCTACTATCTACTTCAGACCCCCATAATCATCTTCGCCCCGCTCTTCGTAGTCGTTACGATGCTCGGAGTGGGCGTGGACTACGACATTTTCCTGGTCACCAGAATAAGGGAGGAGGCGATGGGTGGCATGTCGGATCTGGAGGCGATTAAGACCGCAATGAACAGGACATGGGGTACCCTGCTAGGTCTGGGATTGATACTATCCAGTGTTTTCGGGGCCCTCATGATCAGCGGAATCGGATTGTTTCAGGAAATCGGGCTCAGTGCTGCTTCGGCCATTATGGTGGACGTCGGAGTCGTCATATTCCTATTCGTGCCATCCCTTATGGCAATTGCTCAGAAGTATAACTGGTGGCCAGGCAGGGTAAGGTAGGGAACCCCCTGGGAGTACTGCGGCCTCAAGCGAGAATCGGGGCCCTTACTCCAAATCGCCGACTTCACGCGTATCTGCTCGGAGCTCATCTTAGCATAAATATTGAGGTAGGCCGCAAGGCGGTGTGCACAAGTCCGCCATGATCGGCGCGCTGATGATCATTCTCGGCATGATCATTCTCGTTCTTTTCGCCGGGTTCATTCTGAGCGTAATCATCACTCTCCTGAAAGTTCTGGCAGTAGTGCTTGGGATTATTCTTGTCATTGGAGGAATAGCCATCATGCTTTTCGGGGGCAGATGGTGGAGGCGAAGGACGCGGCGGTGGGACTCTCCGCCGGCGAGCACTTAGTATTTTCAGGCAGAATCGTCTAAATACGGACGAGGGATTGCCCTTTTTCGTTGCCTGCCATCGAAGTCAACGGACTGTTGAAGAACTATGGACAGCTCCGTGCGGTCGATGGCATTTCTTTCGCTGTTGAGAAAGGGGAGGTTTTCTCGCTCCTTGGACCGAATGGGGCGGGAAAGACGACAACAATCGAGATTCTCGAGGGGCTGAGACAGCAGGACGGCGGCACCGCCAGGGTCCTCGACCTTGATCCCTGGAACAAGGGGTATGACCTGCACAAGAAAATAGGTGTGATCCCACAAGGATTCAAGTTCCTCGATTATCCGACGCCGAGGGAGGCGATAGCATACTTCGGCGCACTCTTCGGTAAGAAGGTAGACCCAGATGAAATGCTCAGGAGGGTTATACTCGAAGATGCCGCGAACATCTGGTTCCAGAACCTTTCGGGAGGGCAGAAGCAGAAGCTTGGGATGGCGCTGTCGCTTGTGAACGACCCTGAAGTGGTCTTCCTCGACGAACCGACCACGGGTCTGGACCCGCAGGCAAGGAGAGCAGTCTGGGAGGTCATCAGGAAGTTGAAGAACGAGGGGAGGACAGTGATGCTTACAACGCACTATCTAGAGGAGGCTGAAGAGCTGGCTGACAGGGTCGCCATCATGAACCACGGCAAGATAGCGGCCACGGGGACAACCGAACAAATAGAGAGCAGGTACGGGTCGGGGCAGAAGATGATCGTGAAGGCAAACGAAGACCTCCTCACCTATCTGAAAGAGAATACAAGATTGCAGGTGAGCGGGGACGGCGGATATGTGACGATCCTGCTTAGGGACAAGAACGACGCTCTGGTGGCCCTGGGCGCCATCGAGGAGTCCGGCACGAACTGGGGGGACCTCACCGTTCGGCGAGACACCCTTGAGGACGTTTTCCTGAGGCTGGTGGGGCCCGAAGGGCGGTCGGAGGGGGAGAGCGAGTAGATGGCCTTCAGCCCGAGGAGGATGGTCGCGGAACTCAGGGTCTATGCGCGGAGCAATGTCAGGAGCAGAGAGGGATTCTTCTTCACCCTGATATTCCCCATAATCCTCATTCTTCTCTTCGGGGCCATATTCGCTGGGGGGGGTGTGAGCCAGGCCACGCTCTACGTCCAGAACCACGACAGCGGGGCGCAGCTTCCCACCGGAACCACGGTAAATATCGGTGATCAACTCGTGGCCGCATTGAACGCCACTTCCAACGACTGCAGCCCCAATGCCTCGAGCGGGCTCTGCCTGAGACCCGTTTCGACCGATCAGAACTTCTCCAGCTATCTGTCCTCCCATTCAGCTTCTGATGGGATTGTAATCCCCTCCGGGTTCTCAGCAGGATACCTGACGAGCCAAAAGATCAATGTGACCCTCTTCCGCAACCCCTCGTCGACGACAAGCGCGGTGGTCTATGGAATAGTCACCCAGGTCGTGAATGGTCTCAACGTAAACGGAGCCTCAGGGGTGCGTAGTGTCGGAATTTCACCCCGAACGGCTGTATCATCCTCATACAAGTACATCGATTTCCTCATTCCAGGACTAATCGGGTTCTCGGCGCTTACCAGCCCCATGTTCGCCCTCGTGAACATCAGCTCCACGTACAGGAGAGACAAGGTGTTCAAGTTGCTGTCGCTTACGCCACTGACGAAGACCGAGTGGCTCCTCTCCAAGATAATCTGGTACGTAGGGACAACCATAATCTCGTTCATCCTCATGTCCGTAGTTGGAGTGTACGTGTTCGGGGCTCACATCGCACTCACCTGGGGAATCGCTATGTTCCTTGTGATAGGCCCCTTCTTCTTCGTCTCCCTAGGTATGCTGGTGGGTACCATATCGAACAGCCCCGAGTCAGCGGCGGTCGTAGGGAACCTGGTCACTTTCCCTATGATGTTCCTCTCAGGTACGTTCTTCCCTGTATCGTCAATGCCGATGTACCTTCAGGGGGTCGCCCACGTCCTTCCTCTCTTCTACATGATCGATGGACTAAACAACGTGATGATCTACGGGAACTACGGCCCGGCACTCTTCGATGGGGGGCTATTGATCGTGCTCTCGGTGGTGGTCTTCGCCTTGGCTGTCAGGTTCTTCCGCTGGCGCGAAGACTGAGTGCCTCTACCTTCCGTCGTCGCTTTGAACGGGAGGCGACTCGGTCGGCCTCACCTCTAGGACACCTCGCCGGCCCATTCTATTGATGTCTATGCTGATGTTGTCTCCGGCTCCGACCTTCGAAATAGCCAGGAGGAGGTCCTTCGTTTGTTTCACGTTGCTGCCTCCCGCGCCAACGACTACATCCCCATTCCGAAGTCCCGCATGGTCGGCCGGGCTCCGGGGAACCACCTCGGCCACCAAGAATCCGGACTCTGTCTGCAGGTTGTATCTTCTGGCGAGCTGGGGCGTTACGTCGATGCCAGAGATGCCTATCCACCTCCTTGTCACCCTACCATTTTCTAGTATTTCTTGGGCGATTTTCTTCACGGTGTTGATTGGGATTGCGAATCCCATTCCCTGGGCGAACGGAATCATCAGGGTGGTGATGCCTATGATTCTGCCGTCCAAGTCGGCAAGGGGACCGCCACTGTTTCCCGGGTTTACCGCGGCGTCGGTCTGGAGCAGGCCCTCGAATATGAAGTCGGAGCCAGGCAAGGGCCTCCCCTTCGCGCTCAGCACACCCATCGAAACGGTGGGCCCGCCTGGAAGCGCAAGTGCGTTGCCAATCGCGAGGACGATCTGCCCGACCCTGAGCGTTTCCGAATCCCCCAGCTCGGCTGCTGGGAGGTCTGGCGTCTCGACCCTGATGACTGCAACGTCCGTGGCTTCGTCGGAGCCGACGACTTCTCCTGTGAACGTCCTACCGTCCTTGAGGCTGACGTGGACCTGGTTGGCTCCATCGATGACGTGGTTATTGGTGATAATGAGACCCTTCCTATCGAGTATGATCCCCGAGCCTTGACCTTCGCTTGGGATGATCCCGAAGAAGCGACGCTCGAGGCGCATGCTGCTAACGCTCACGATGCTTTCGCTTAGTTTCTCGACGGCCTGGGTGACCTGATTCTCAAAGCCAGATAGTGCCATGATCAGACCTCCAGCCCCCAACTCCTAATATTGAGTGGGAATATCCTAATCATACTCACGCCGTCATTCGAGACCACGGGCTCTGCCCGTCCCCTGACCTCGATTCCTCGCACCTTCCAGGGCTTGGTGGACACTATGTCGTCCACCACGAAGGCGACCTTGTCGTTTGACATGAGGTTCCTAAACTTGAGACTCTTGGACAGGTTCCAACCACCAAAAGTGATTGTATTGCCGTCGAACCTATACCCGACAGGCACTACGTGTGGTTGTCCTGAGGGAGACGTGGTCGCGACCCGCCCGATGAAGTTCTCGGCGAGGTACTCTGCCTCGGGGTCGCTGAAGCCGACCGTTCTCTTCGCAATACGTTCTTTTTCGATCATTTCTGGAGCTCCCAGTCGAGACAGGTTTTTAAGACCGGTAGTTATTCCTGACTAACTAGGTATGAGCAACCTCACCAAGCCCGAACAACTTGACCAGAAGGCACTTGACTCCTGCGCGGTCGTCCACCAGACCTGGAACCAGATAACCAGGACCTGGACCCTCCCCACAATCCACATGCTGGGGCAGATGGAGCCGGCCAGGTTCAACCAGTTGAAGAACCACATAAAGGGAATAAGCGCGACGTCGCTCGCAGAGAGGCTGTCGCAACTCGAGAAGTTCGGAGTCGTTCAGAGGAAGGTCTACGCGGAAGAGAAGCCAAGGATCGAGTACTCGCTTACGGTTAAGGGGCACGAAGTATACAAGATCCTCTGCGACCTAGCTACCTGGTCGAAACGGTGGGAAGGCAAAGAGCCTAACAGCAGGGAATTCCTGGTACCGAAGTGAGACCCCGGGCGAATTGCGGGTTTTCGGTTAATCGCCGCTAGACCGTTCTTTTTCTTGGACGACGACCCTGTAAAGGAAAGCACCGAGAAGGAAGGCGACTAGGACCGGGGCAAGTATCTCCGCGTTGGAGACAACGGGCTGTTGCGCGATGCTGGCCAGTTGGGTTGGCTTGGTCGTTCCAGAGGGACCAAGGTTGTAGTACGGCGTTCCACCATTGGCGCTTGTCCCTGCCGACTGGCTAGTCGGGCTCGAACCAAAGGTGATACTAGCAACGATACTGGATGCGCTGCTCTCTGTCGTGCCCGAGGAACTGACAGTGGAGGGGTAGGTCTTATTCGAAACAAGAGACTGCCCCGGAGATCCGCTCGTAGTGCTAGTCATCGACACTGTAGAGGTAGCGGTCTCCGTAACCGTGGACGTCGACATGGTGATTGTGGCGCTGGCTACTGTCGTGGTGGATGCGACATTTCGGGCGGGGCCGAACGTAGCCAATGGACTTGAACCCAGGCCCCCTGAGACCGTTACGACGGCTAGGGCTAGGAGGATGCCGGCTGCCAGCCCTAGCCCGAAGCGTTTCCCGTCCATCATGGTACGTCCCCCATGGGCAGGTAGATAGTTCTAGTTCTCAGAACGGCTTGCGCCTCCACACACGCCATGCCTCGTACCAGAAGACCCCCGCCCCGCCCAGGGTGCCAATGAGAGCGTAGAGGTCAAGGGATCCCCTGTTGACCGACATGTAAGCGGCTGCGATGGTCGTGAAGAATGCCGCGTAGAACCCCAGTCGGGGGAGGGTGAGACCCCCTATGCTTACAAACGAATGAAGTATGCCAGTGTCGACCTTCTTCGCCAGTACGTATCTCTCGTACTGGTCTTTCTCCACGACACCCAGCTCCACGAGCTTGTCGAGGTGATGGAACGCGACGGACGGGCTTGAAAAGCCAAGGGCCTTCTGGATTTCCCGGACGCCGATTGCCTTCCCATGTCTCAAGAGATAGAGGTAGACGGTGAGGGTCTTTCCGCGCAGCGCGTACTCGACCTGCTCCCTGGAGGCCTCTGCCATCGGCCAACGTTCGCCATCCTCACGGAGATAAGTGTGTGTTCGCGTTCCAAGAACGGGGCGTTCTCCACGCTGGGACTAACTCGGCCATTGAGAGACCTCTCGCCGTGAACCGGCTCGGCGGGATAACGAAACGGAGGGTGCTGTACGGCCTTGTCGCCCTCATAGTAGTTGGCGGCTTCGGGCTGGCTCTGCTATCCAACTTCAGCCTTTCAGGTACTTTCGCACCGTCGGCGAATCTGGGCGGACTCGGCAACCAGACCTTCGTCGGCAGCGCAGCAAACAACGCTGTCGGGGAAGTCCCATATTTCGCCGCCACGTCCACTACCACATCATATGGAACCGCAGGGATTAGCCAGGTCCTTGGCGTCCAGACAACGGTGACCATGACATCGACCATGTCAACGACCACAACAATCCCCACTGCAGGGCCTCAGGGGTCCGGACTGGGCTCCAACGTGACTCAGGGATCGCCGAGCGGCGCCGGCGGGATGATCGAGTTCTCCACTGATCTCGCAATCACTGCTTCGGCTCCGGAACAGACAGCCTCCGCAGTCTCCGCCATTGCGTATACCTTTGGAGGGTATGTGGCGTATCAGTCGACCTACAGCACATCCGCGTATGTCGTCATCAGGGTCCCGGCGGCAGACTACGAGAAGGCTCTCGCGCAGGTCATGGCCCAAGGCACATTCGTGAGCGAGACCTCCAACTCGAACGATGTATCAGTCCAGTACACGGACTTGAACGCAACGCTCGCGTCCCTACGAACAGAGGAGGCTTCCCTCCTGAAGCTCCTTAACCAAACCGCATCCATAAACTCGACACTTGCGGTCGAGTCGCAGCTGCAAGAGGTGGACTCGCAAATCAACTCCGTGGAAAGCGAGTTGCTCCAGACAAAGACCCTCGTCGATTACTCTACCATCGATGTCACAATAACCCAGACTGCCCAGAAGATACCCCTCGCCATGACGCTTAGCACCATCCCGGGGAACGGGACCGCTCCACTAAGCGTGACCTTCGACGCAATAGTGAAGGGGGGAGCGCAACCCTACGTGGTCAACTACAACTTCGGAGACGGAACTGCCACCCAGGGACAAATTGTCATTCACACCTACTATCAGGCCGGCGACTACAAGGTCGTCGTTACCGCAACTGACCAGAACGGAACAGTGGCCCAGCAACACACTACTGTCGAGGTGGTGGCATCCCCGTCAACCACGGGAGTCAGCGGCTTCTTCGGCTATGTGGGAGGACTCTTCCTCAACGTGATTGAAGGGATCATCGAAGTGGCAGTAGTCGTCCTGCCTCTTGCTGCAGTCTGCGCCGCGATATTAATCCCCATTCAGAGGCACGAAAGGTCTCAGAAGAGCGTCAAGCAGAGCCAGTAGGTGCAGCCGCCTTCATTCTTTTGTTTTTCCGCAAATAGTAGTAGGTGATAGAAGGCCCTGTAATCAGGAAGATGGCCACCAATACTAGAATCAGGTAGGCAAGGGTGTTGGCTGTGCCTAGTGGCACATTGGAAAGTAGAGAACTTAACATCAGGGGCGGGTTCTCTGCAGGGGCTTTTAGGCTTTAGAGGCTCAGAGATTGTCCTCCCCTTGATGAACGAGGCAGAGGCGATGCCCCGGTGTCGAATGGCTGAGAACTGATATTAGACGGACATCGCAACGCGAGTTATGCCGAAATTCACTGTCAGTCCCACCGAGGTCATGCGGAGGTACAAGGTAATAGCCGTGGTAGGGGCCTCGAAGAACCCCGAGAAAGAGGCATTCACCGTACCGGCATACCTTCAGGAGCACGGGTACACCATCATCCCTGTGAATCCGACGACGGACATGGTAAACGGGCAGAAATCGTACCCCTCCCTTGCGGACATCCCGCCCGAGCTGGCGAAGAAGGTGGATGTGGTCGAAGTCTTCAGGCCGTCGGAGGAATTTCCGGAGGTCGCCAGGCAGGTCGCAAGAATGAAGGAGAAGACAGGGAGGCCTCTCGTCTTCTGGGGGCAGCTGGGCCTCGAGAATGATGATGCAAAAAGGATACTTGCCGAGGCGAAAGTCGATTATGTGATGAACAAGTGCATGCGCGTCGAGCACCAGTTAATGGGGAGTCCCTCCCGGCGATGAGCAGGATGAACAAGGAATGGCATGCGGCCCATGCAATGCCGGAGAATCCGACTCGGGAACAGAGGGTCGCCTGGCATGCTGAGCATGCTGCTGAGTGCGCATGCAGGCCGGTCCCCACGGACCTTTTGGACGAGGTCGAAGCCCTGGGCGGGAAGAAACCCAGACGGTCTAATTAGTCTCAGCGAGCTGGGCACGCCGCTTGGCGAACCCGGCATACGCCCTCTGCACCGCTCTCATCTGGGCCATTACCTCGATATACTACAGGGGTTTCCTTTCGAAGTTCGATTTCCTGAACTTCAATCTTTTGAGGACATCCGTGGCTGCCGCTGCCCTCGCAATCCCGGCGGTCTATTTCTGGGGGTCCAGCGGCCTTGGATTTGCAGTTCTGAGCGGGGTGATAACACTCGCCTGCGGGGATAGCTTCTTCCTGCTATCCCTTCGAGATGTGGGTGCTTCCGTGGCATCGCCAGTTGCGTACACTTATGTTCTGATGATACAGTTTCTGGGGGTGGCAGTCGGGCAGGTCATCCCATTCGCTAACTTCGTCTCGGCGGCTATGGTAGTCGCTGGAGTCTACCTGCTCTCGAAGGGAGGGGAAGCGAAACGAAGACCGAAGGGGATAGCCTTCGCAATCTGCGCCGCAATCGTCTGGACCATCGGCCAAGAATTCGTGCAGACTTCGACAAACGCGGGAGGGAATTTTGTTGCAGTCGCTTTCACTAGGGATCTTAGCGCGGCGCTCGCACTCGCGGTGGCCGTCCTGCTGACGAGGGGGACAAGGCCCTGGCCTTCGGGTCTTTCTCCAAAGGAGTACGGCATGATGTGCGGCTTCGTTATCAGCGACCTGGCCGTTGGTTCTACTCTGTTCGTATACTCAGTCTCCTCCATCGGGGTCGCACTCACTGTCATACTCACCAGTCTCTCGCCGCTGCTGACCCAGCTGATAGCGAAGGCGCTCGGCAAGGAATCTCCCTCTCCAAGGGACTTTGCAGGAGGTCTGTTGATTGTGGCTGCACTGGTGCTTGCGGTAGCGACTTAGTGCGGGCGGGCCCCCCACCTCGTCGACGCCACAGACTCGTCCCTTCTAGCAGGAGCAGAAATAGTCCACAACCAGATGGCACGGTAGCATTTATCACCTAATTCCCGGCAGTCCTCGGAGCCCTAGAGTGAGTTTAAGCTACAATCAACTGCTGGAACTCGCGACCATAGTTTGCTTTGCCATCCCAATCCTGATTACATCAGTTATCTTGGTCTACGTTACCAGAGTCATCCGGTCACTTCAGAATCAGTACAGGTTACAGATGATGGTCTTCCGGGGGATACTCACGGTCGGCTATGTTTTCTTCATCTCAGGTCTTGCCCTGTTCGTCGAAGAGACTTCAGAGCTGCTGGGGCACAACAGCATTGCTACGGTCGCCAGGTTCACATGGCACGCGGCCACACTGGTAGCGTTGATCATCCTCACTCTTAGTTTCCTTCAGTACCTAAGAGTGCTCAGACATCAGACTTAGACCAGTCATTGCCTATTTAGAAGGGTTGAGCGAACGGAATCCTTCAGAGACCAGGTCTGTTGCCTTGAAGAGGGCCCGAGGTCGGCCAACTCTTCCGTGTACTTCTTCGATTTCGATAATGCCGCTTCGCCTGAGGACATCCAGGTGATGCCTGACCGTGATTGCTTTCACGCCAATTTCCTTGGCAATCTGTTCGACTCCCATGTATTGTGTAGAGAGGAGCTCAGCGATTCGGAGTCTGACCATAGTTGAAAGAGCCTTGTGCACTTCGACATCATCCCACGAATCGGCCATCAGATTAGAGAGCTCGTCTAGGTCGATGTGCCCTGTAATATTATTCCCGACACTGACATAGACTTTCCTTACACCTACATTGTGTGCCAAGTTGATTACCTCTTTGATCTTGGCCCCCTCCCTAACAATCGGGGCGGGTCTAATCATAGCCTCTCTCACCTTGGTTTCCTCAAGGTTCACTCTCCTTGCAATTGCCTTGACCAAATCTATGTTCCTTAGTACGCCTACGGGCGCGCTGTCCTCCAAAACCAGAATCTCGGTTTCAGCCCATGCCATTAGGTTAGCCGCGTCAGCGAGTGAAGATTCCGATCCAATGGTTGGTTCGGAGTGATTGAAGCCTTCGGTCACGCCATTGACTCCCGAGTAACTTTCCCTTTATGCATTCCTAACTGTCCGTGCTCAGCTATGTTTGAAATCGACTGCACAAAGATGCACGAACCTTCTAACCGCAAACTCCGAGCCCACATTGTTTCTATGATATATATCATAAAAACTTATTTACCCAACGTACCTCAGTCATGATAGCGATGGGCTATCCGGCAATAGTAGCGCGTCGTCGGGATCTGGGTTCGACGGCTTCAGCCATGAACACCTGAAGAAGCGAACTCAGATCCCTCATGCTTGTTCTAGAAGAATTGGCTGGGTGTTCTAACGCTTCCCTCAACAGTCCGGCTGGCCAATCGTATCTAGAACTTACGTGATAACGCCACGGGTGGTGACAACTGACAAACCTTAACATCGGTCCAACGTGCGCCCGTCCTGCGAGTAGGGGTTGGACAGGACAGACATCTCGCTCTGCTTGTTTCTGATGACTAACTCGAGGACGCCCTACCACGAACTGGCCGCTAAGACGGGGCTCTCGATTAACGCTGTTCACAAGAGGATAGGCGCCATGGCGAACCTGGGGATAATCAGGACCTTCACCGCCCATCCCAGCTTGTCGTCCCTTGGGGCGATAGCCGTGTGGGTCTACGGAAGGTCGGAAGCAGCCCATCCCGGCGACCTTCACCTGCGTCTAAAGACGGACGACAGAACCTACTGGGTCGCGAACTCAGGGGGAGGGTACGTCTATGTGGGCGGGTACCTCCGTGACATCTCCGAACTGGACGAATACGTTGAATTCGTAAGGAGGGAAGGAGAGATGAGCAATCCTACCGTGGGAATCGTTCCTCCGATGGGGAGAAGCTCCCGGGATTCGCTCAGGCCACTTGACTATCAGATACTCGCCTCGATGAGAAGGAACTCCCGGAAGCCTTCGACGGAAATCGCTGCGGGAGTCAATGCGTCCGCAAAGACTGTCCATCGCCGACTCGAATGGATGCAGGAGAAGGGGCTCGTTGATTTCAGCATTGACTGGTACCCCGACGCCTCAAATGACATAGTCGCCCTTGTCCACGTCGAAGTCGCCCGGGGATACGACCGCGTGAAGGTGCTGGAGAATCTGAGGAGCCGCTTCGCCCAGAACATTTTGGTGGAGATGCTGTTCAGCAATCTCCCGAACCAAATCGCATTGTTCATGTGGACCAATTCCATGAAACAAATGGAGGATCTGAGGGGAAGCGTCGGCGGGACGGAAGGGGTTGGTTCCGTGTTGCTGAATGTCCTGCAGATCGGATATATGTTCGACACCTGGAGAGATAGAATTGTGCCGGATAAGACCGGTCTGTCAGAATCTAAAGCCCGAAATCTGTCCAAATCGTGAACCAGACGTGTGAAGGACAACCCATCTTCCGGGCGCGAAGGTCAGGTTCTTCGCCCCGGGCGTTGACGTGAACCTAACAACTCGAGCGCCCTGGCTGTTGACATGCAACGGGAACCAGCACGGGGTGCCGCCGCACTGTCAATCGATCGTCTGACGAAGGAATACGGCACCCTCAGAGCCGTAGACGAACTCACTCTCACCATTCCGGAGGCGGAAGTATTCGGACTCCTTGGGCCGAACGGTTCAGGCAAGACAACCACGATTAACTGCATAACTGGTCTCGTGAAGCCGACCCGGGGGACAGTCAAAGTTCTTGGGTTCGACGCCCAATCAGAGGGGCTTGAAGCTCGAAATGTCATGGGGGTTTCCCCTCAGGAGACCGCCGTCTACCCTTACTTGACTGGGGAAGAGAATGTCAGGCTCTTCGGGGAGCTTTATTCCGTTCCGAAGAAGGCCCTCGATGCAAGGGTCGACTACGTCCTTGAGAAGGTTGGCCTTCTCGACGAAGCAAGGCACAGGGTGAGCAAGTACAGCGGGGGGATGAAAAGGAGAGTGAGTATCGCCATGGCCCTGGTCACCGACCCCAGGGTAATCCTGCTAGACGAGCCCACAGTCGGCATGGACCCGCAGGCAAGAAGGGCAGTCTGGGACTTCATTGCGGAATTGAGGGACGAAAGGAAGACGATCATGCTCACCACTCACTACATGGAGGAAGCGGAGGAGCTGTGCGACGAAGCTGGGATCATAGACCACGGCAGGTTGATTGAGCTTGGACCCCCTAGCGACCTCAAGGCGAAGTATCGGGCAAGGGACCTGGAGGACGTCTTCATCCAGCTTACGGGCCGGAGGATAAGAGAAGGCGCGTAGGAATGAAGCTCGGCCACGCTCTCGCACTGGCTAAGAAGGACTGGAAGAGGATATTCAGGGAACCGGCGTTCCTTTTCATCCTTGTTCTCTTCCCCGTCATGTTGACGGTCGCTTTCGGGACGTCGTTCGGTGCAGTGGGGGGGTCCCAAACCACGCAGTTCAAAATTGGAGTTGTCGCGCTGGGAGGCAATTCCACCTCCTCTAGCCAGTTCTCCCATGCCCTGAGCGCCTCTGGAGCGTTCGCTGTGAGCTACTACGCCGACAACCGAAGTGGCCAGTCCGCGCTGGGCCAAGGTCAGCTGCAGGCTCTGGTCCTTCTACCCGCGGGCTTCGACCAGAGCGTCCGATCGTTCAGGGCGCACCCGAGCGACCCGGGAGAGTGGACAAACTCGACCATCTCCGTCTTTCTCGACAAGGGTTCGGCGCTAACCGTCCAAGTAATACCCGCCATGCTGGTGCAAGTTCTCGACCAGGGAGTCCTGGGAGCGAAGTTGGCTGCTCAGGCGACCCCACTTTCGCTTTCATCGCCGTCGGAGGTGGAGGTTGGGGGAACGTCTGTGTTTCAATCCTTTGCTCCCGGTCTATTCGCATTTGCCTCAATCTACATGATCATGATCGTGGCCCAGTCCTACACCACTGACAGGGAGACCGGGGTGCTGGGCCGAATCATGGTCACCCCCACGACGAGCGCCGACATTGTAATGGGATCTGTGGCGTCCTACCTAATCATAGCCCTTTTCCAGGCCCTGCTGGTATTCGTTTGTGTATACGCACTAGGATATCACCCTGCTGCAGGGACAGCCGGGTTGGCGGTCGGCTTCCTCATCATCACAGTGTTCGCACTTTGCAACATTGGCTTCGGGCTCATAACGGCAGCCTTGTCGAAATCTGCGGGAGCCGCGACGGGAATCTCCTTCGCCTTCCTGATGCCTCAGCTTTTCTTGGGCACCTTCGTGGGCTCTGCACTTTCAACTACGGCCCAGGAGGCGGGAAGGTTCCTCCCCGCATATTACGTGACGGACGCTCTCACTTCCCTTTGGACGAGGGGAGCCTCGGTGACAAGCCCGGCAGTGGTGACCGACCTTGCTGCCGTGGTTGTGAGCAGTGTGGTCATTCTGTCGGTGGGCGTCCTGGTGTTCAGGAGACTCGCAATCCGCTGGACAACCTGAACCATGATTTACCGGGCGTGATTGCTCTCGTTTCTAGGTGGCCCTGGCTTCCTTCTCGAGGGTCTCTAGGTTGCTCGGGTCCCCTAGGACCAGCAGGGTATCGTCCTCTTGAATCCTGAAGTCGGGCTCAAATATCTCCCCGACCACCGTATCGTTCCTCACCACTCCTATCACGGCTGCAAGCTTCCTCACCTCACTCATCCCCTTTCCCACAAGCGGGGAGGACTTGAAGACTGTGAACTGGGCAATTTCCTTGGTCCCGATCTTCTCAGAGAAGACGACACCGACAAGGTCCTTGGTGACCGCCGAGAGGGCGAGGAGGTGGCCAAGGGTGACCGATGCAGGGATGACCAAGTCCGCCCCAGCGTCCTTCGCCGTCTCGACGAGGCCAGGGTCGTGGACCACTGTCACCACCCTCACCTTCGGGTTCAGCTTCCTAGCCCCCATTACGATGAGCATGTTGTCTGGGTCCTCGCTGTGGGAGGAGACGACCATCTCCGCACGCTCAATCCCTGAGGCTCTCAGGGCTTCGAGGGGGTGGGATTCGTGCTCAAGGACGGCGAGGACCTTCTTGTCTAGGAGGTCAGCGTAAAGGTGAGGGTCCCTGGTGACAACCACGGAGTCGAACCCGAGTTCGTCCAGCTTCTCGGCCACGTACTTCCCGAGGTGGCCGTAGCCGAAGATGATCACGTGCCCCTTCAGCCTCTCTATCAGCTTCTTCTCCGCCTTCCCCTTGGCAAGGTCTCCGTTGACAACCGCGCTCACTGTACTCTGGACCGCCGAAGCTCCCGCGCCCACTGAGACGATTATTAACAATATGAGCAGGGTCGCCTCTCCCCGGTCGATTAGCAGGAAGTTACCCCCCTTCGGAACGTAGAGGCCGATGGTGGTGATGGTTGAGACGGACGCCAAGAAGGCGTCCAGGGGCGGAAGGGCCTCGTAGTAGGAGAAGACCGCGGCGCCGAAGACGAACATCAGCCCTAGAACGAGAAGCTGCTTGTAGACGGCATTCAGGAAGAAAAGAGGCTCGTAGAAGCTTTCGTACAGGACGAAGCCGATCTTCCTTCTCTCACGCCCATGCTTGGACTTAGCCCTATGGAAGAGTACCTCGTCTTCGGATCTACTCACGAGTGATAGGCACTCGTGAATTGGGGATTATAGACTTAGGGTTACTTGATTTGAAGTCGCCTGATCGATGATGGCTTCAAGTCGAGGGAACACACGTTGCTCATACTGTCAATAGGTTCGAATCACCCACGACATGACCCGCGCTGGAATGGCCCGCGCCAGATTGCACTGCGTCGGCGGAGGATTCGAAGCCGATTTCTCGACCAGAAACGGTTCCAAGCAAGAAATCTTATCCGGTCGTCCAAAAGAGAGCGCTGGTTTCACGCGATGCAGTACAAGTACGTCGTCCTGACAAACACCACCATCGGCGCCTTCATGGCGATACTCGACTCGAATATCGTCCTGATAGCGCTCCCAACAATCACTGCTGACCTTCATGCGAGCCCCTTCGAAGCTGTCTGGATCATAATGGGCTATGTGCTTGTGACCGCCTCTCTGCTGATGAGCTTCGGGCGTCTCTCGGATATTTTTGGAAGGGTGCGGCTCTACAACACTGGGTTCGCCCTCTTTACCGTGGGCTCGGCCCTTTGCAGCATCGCGCCGAGCGGCACCTCGCTGGTGCTGTTCAGGCTGGTGCAGGGGTGCGGGGGCGCCCTTATCTTTTCTAGCGCCGCTGCGATCCTGTCGGGCGTCTTTCCGGCCACGGAAAGAGGGAGGGCTTTGGGGCTCAACCAGGTGGCAGGAGTGATGGGGTCCGTGCTGGGGCTCGCACTTGGGGGCATACTCGCGGGTTCGTTCCTCGGCTGGCGCTCGATCTTTTGGATCAACATCCCCGTCGGGACGTTCGCGACCCTCTGGGCTTACTTCAAGCTCAGGGAGACATCGGAGCGCAGGCCAGGAGAGAAGCTGGATCCAATTGGGAACATACTATTCTCTGGCGGGCTGACTGTTTTCCTAGTAGGACTGATGCTTGGCGCGCTTGTCGGCTGGTCCCTGACATACCTTGGACTGATGGCCCTGGGCCTGGGGATGGTGGGGGCGTTCGTACTGGCGGAGACGCACGTGCGTTTTCCCATGATGGACCTGTCCCTGTTCAAGATCAGGGCCTTCGCCGCTGGCATGGCCAGCAACCTTCTGGCCTCCATAGCAAGGGGAGGGGTGTCTCTCGTGCTCGTCTTCTACTTCCAGGGGGTGCTCCTGCTTGACGCCTTTACAGCCGGGCTCTGGCTCATCCCGTTCTCGGTCGCGTTTGTGACCCTCGGTCCTCTGAGCGGATACCTCTCGGATAGGTTCGGGTCGAGGGGATTCGCGACTGCTGGACTGCTCGTGGTGTCGGTGGCCCTATTCTGGTTCGGCCTTGCACCTCTTCCCCTGTCGAACGCGAGCTACACCCAGCTCCTGGTGCCCATGGTGTTGGCTGGAGCGGGGGGAGGTCTCTTTGTTGCTCCGAATGTGGCATCGATCATGAATGCAACCCCGGCGCCGAGGAGAGGGATCGCCTCCGGCATGTCTTCGACCCTCGTTAACACTGGTTTCCTTCTGAGCCTAGGCCTAGCGTTCGCCGTCATGGCAGCCAGTGTTCCGACTTCGGTGCTGCAGGCAATATTCTCGGGTGCGTCTGGAGGCGTGAGCACGGTCGTGGAGGGTCATTTTATCGGATCTATCCATGGGCTCTTCTTGATCATGGGGTTCATCAGCCTGTTCGCGGCAGTGCCTGCGTTCATGGCCAAGAAGCCAAGGCCCAGATTCGAGCCAGTGAGCCAACCCGAGGCGGATTGAAGCCTCTCAACCCAGTAAGGGTTGCACCATCTCGAGCGGGCTACTTCAGGCTCCGGGCGACGAAGCTCTCGTTGTTTTCGGTCTTCAGGAACACGGGGACGTTCCGCTGCTTGGCCGCCTTGAACGAAACGAAGAGCCACTCCCCTGTCCCCAAATCCGCAGTCCTCTCCAAGACCTCATAGGGGAGGGCAAAAGCGTCGGCGATAACCATCCTGTCGTACATTCGGGGGAGGGTGCTCACGAAGTAGCTGTGGAGCTGCTGTAGGGCGTTGACGTTGAGACGGGCTACTCTTTGGGTGGCCATCCAGCAGTGGAGCCGATACTTCCTCCCCTGCCTCAGGAGCTGCTCGACGGCGCGGTTGGACTGTGTTGTGAAGTCCTTCGGTGTGTGTTCGTCCGGCATGTACTCTTGCGCTTCGTCGAGGACCATTAGGACCCTCTCCTTGTTCCCGAACTTCTTTTTCAGGAAGAGCATCCTGCTAATCAGTCGTTGGACAGCCTGCCTCGCATCCATCGGCTCCGGCGCATAGATTACGTTCAGCCTCGGCGCAGTCCCCTTCGCTAGTTGTTCAGCGAGTTTCTCAGGGCTCAGCTTGGACGTCCCGGTCACCCCGAAATCCCCCGTTTCGAGTTGCCTTACTATCAGATCGATGTCCTTGACGAGGGCCGACATCTGGTGAACGTTAGTGTGCACATCAGTCAGGAGCGCCAACAGCTCCGAGGACGCGGATTGGTCGAGATCGCTGAGACGAGTACTGGGCTTTAGTCGCCTTTTCTCGTAGAACTCCGAGGTCAGAGTGCCTAGCGCCATCTTCGCAGCCGTTCCGCCGGGTTTCCCGCTCTCAACGGCGTTTTCCAGCAACTGCTGGATCCAGGCTAGATCAAGGCCTCCTCCTTCCTGGAGGGACAGCCTTTCCACACCTTTGGCGTACAGCTTCGAAAGGGCACCTTCGATTGCCTTTCTTCCCACCGCCTCTTCCATGCTTTCAGGGATAGCCTGGGAGGTCGAGAACTCCTCTTCGCTGTCAAACCACTCGGTGCTTATCATCCTGGCATCTTCTCCTAGCAAGTCGAGCAAATTCACGCCGTACTCACCCGCTATGTCCAGTACGACGACGGTCAGGCCCGGGTCATGGGCCATTGCTTGACGTATGAGTGAACTCGCGAGGTTGGACTTGCCTGATCCTGTGAAGCCAAAGAAAGCGCAAGGGAAACGGATGAGGCTATCCATGTCCACAGTGAACGGCAGGTCGAAGCCAGCCATCTTCCCGATATTCACGCCGCTCATTACGCAGAGGAATTGCTCAACGGCCTCCTTCGATAGGAGGAAGACCTGGGCCCCTGGTAACGGGGAGAACGGAGTTCGAGAGAAGACGAGATTACCCGCGCCTATGTCCGCCATGTAGCTTGTTGGGATGGCGGCCAAATCTATCCAAGTCTCCTGCGACTTGCCCCAGCTCTCCTTAATCGTGTCGAGGTATTCCTTCCTGAGAAGAGTGGGCATCGAGGAGTCGATCCCTGAAAGTTGATAGTGGGTGGGGCTTACTCCGACCACTTCGAACACTATGTGTCTATTTTTGCCGTCGACGCTTCTCTCTATGGCGACGAAGCTTGGAAAATAGAGCCTGTCCAATACCTTGTAGCTGAACCTGGCCTCGATGATCGCTAGCGGATTGGAAACGGTAAGCTCTCTCCCTTCGCTCTTCGAAGTTCGGGTGGTGATGGTGTTCCGCTTGAGGCGAGCGTCGAACTCCCCGCCCATGGTGTCGAAGAAGGATTTCTCCTGCTCCGTAATCATGCTACTGTCTCATCCTGGCGTGCTCCGCCTCGGCCCGCTGCTGCCTATAAGGAGTGACGAGACCAAAGATCTTGCGTCTGCTTGTCACACCGCCCACTCGCAGGTCGGCAACTCCCCGCAGCGAGCTCCTGAGCATCCTGACCTCTGCCTTCACCGCTTTGTCGGCCAGATAGAGGAGCTGATTGTGCCCGAACGCCTCGAAGACTTCGGGGTTGTCATTCATCGAGAGGATGTGAAGGGCAAGGTTGGAGAGCTGGCTCACGTCGTTTCCCTCGAAGTATCCGTCGATGCGGGTGGGGCCAGAGTTCTCCTTGACGTTGAACCGTCTGACTGCCGGATTGTCGTACTTCGGGTCGAAAGTCCTGTCGAAAAAGAAGACCTGCGAGCGTACAGTCTTGTCGCTACGAAGGGTCCTGAGCTGGAAATAGGAGCGGACGAAGAGCTGCTCCCGGGAGACGAACTTTCTCGCGCTCCGGAGCTCATGACCCAGCTCAACCATTGTAGAGAAGGCGCCGTCGTAGCCCATGGTCCTCCATGGAGTCAGGATGTCCGGGTTCTGAGCGCTCAGGATGGCAAAGAAGGCCCTATCGTTCTTCAGCATCGGCGCCGGAGAGTTGAGGTTGACGAAGCCCTCGGCAGACGCGAAGGGGAGCACGGAACGGGCAACGTCTGTCGCAGTTGTGTCCTTGGCAATTCCGATCAAAAGGCACCCGCGCTCCCTAGCCTTCTGGAGGACGCCCTCCAGGAGGAAGAACGCGACGGAGTTCACGTCCAAAATGGTAAGGTACTCGTCCCCCTTCAGTGAGAGAGGATGGCGCACCCGGGAGAAGACGTCCTTCGCATACTGCAGGGAAAGCGAAATCCCGCGATCCCAGTAACCGGCCACATCGTCGCGGAGCTGGAGATGGGATTCAGACGAATCGGCGAGTATCACGCCGTTGCGCTGCTTGTCCAGCTTGGTCAGGCGGTTGACCGCACGCCGGGTCTCGGATTCTGTCGTGCCCAGGCGGGCCGAGAGCTCGGCGACGCTCGCGGGGGATTCCATCAGGGACCTCAGGAGCGCGAAGGGGAGGTAACGCGGCCGCGTGGGGAGCGCCATCGATGGCGACCCGAGGTTGACCGCAAGGTACGCATCCAGGGGGGACAGGGGGTGGTCTGCCGACCATCTCCCCAGCCTGTTGTCTGCCCGTTTGAGCATAAGTCTCGCGTCGCGTGCCAGAGTGGAATAGGTCCCCGACATTGGACGGTCGAGGAAGACGAGCCTCGCTTTTTCGCATGAGAGGTAGGCGAGATAGAGCTCCCCCAGGGTCATGAAGGAGTTGGGAATCCGCTCCATGGAATGTTCGAGGTCTATGTCTATCTCCGGTTCGCTGCTTATCACGCTTGACAGGTCCTCGGCCCAGAGTGGGACGGCCGCGGAGGCCGCCAGCTTGGTCTCGCGGTGGGCAGAGGCCAGGTCGAACTGAATGTGTTCTCCTACCGTAAAGGGGCAGCTATAGGCGGTCGCGTTCGCGTAGAAGAGAATCATCTGCAGCTTTTCGTCGAAGTCCATTGAACCGTCGATGCCCGTGGCAACGTGCTCCCCCCGCCCGAAAATCTTGAGTGCTGTCCTCTCAGCCGCCCTCGGATCCACAGGAACAGTGAGCGCCGCAAGGTCCATTCTCCTCGAGAAGGAACTGGCGCGACCTTCAAACCTGGAGATCAGGTCTCGGGTCTGCCGTGAAAGGTCCGCCGCTATCTCGGAGGACATGGCGTCGCCTGACGAGGAGGACAAATTGCGTTGCACACCCCTTCGTGAGCGGCTTAAAGAATAGAGCCGCACTCATTATTAACAGGGAGGGGCGTCCCCGAAAGTGATGAAGTTCCTCCTCGAGCACAAGCTCCCGAGGAAGCTGAGGTACGCCAAGGTCTACTTCCAGGCAGGGCCAACGTCGCTGCTCTTCTCCCTCGACGGGACGAGCGCCGATTGGCACGCAACCATCGGAAGGAGGGGCGCGGTGCGGCTTACAGACGCCCAGTACGCCAGGCTAAGGTCGGAGCTCCCTGCCGTGGAGATGCTCGACAACGACGGCCACAGAGTGCTCATCCGAAATGCCGCTGGCTACGAGGAACTGTGGGAAAAGCCGCGGTGGGTCCTCGAAAGGGCGCGCAAACGGGGAGGCTGACGGCGCGCCCTGAATAGCGACACTGAGAAGAAGTAGACGGGTCGCTGCCCGGTAGTTCAGGGATTGCTTGGCTCCCTGATCGACTTCAGGACGCTGATTGCCTCTTCGACGTGCTTGGTGGCGTTGAACTGCGAATTGAAGATGTGCCGCACCACGCCGTGTGTGTCGATTACGTACGTTACGCGCCCTGGCAAGACGCCAAGGGTCGAAGGGACACCGTAGAGCTTCCGCACCTTTCCTCCCGGGTCGCTGAGAAGGGTGAACGGCAGGTCACACCGCGACGCGAAGTCCACGTGTGAGTCCACCGAATCAGAGCTTACGCCGACGACCTCGGCTCCCATTTCCTTGAAGACCTCGTAGCTGTCACGGAAGGCTTTAGCTTCCGCAGTACACCCGGGAGTGTTGTCCTTTGGATAGAAGTAAAGTACAACCTCTCTGGTTCCCAGGAGGTCTCGAAGTTTCACCTCGCCCCCCTTCTGCGAATGGAGTGAAAAGTCCGGGGCCCTATCCCCCACCATTAGTTGCTTGCTCATGTTCGAGACTAATGAGGCGAACACCTTGATTAGGTTTGTTCCAATTTAGGTAAGTCTCTTGGTCTGGGCTAGGACTTGCGTATCCTCACAACGGCGCCGCCCTGCTTACCTACCTCGTAGTACACCTTCGAGTTGGAGATACGGACAACGTCGCTCACCCCTGAAACCACCGCGTCAGTCGCCTGGTTGCGTTCGTTCTCCGTCACCAGAGAAACCCTCGAACCTTTCCTAACGTGCAGTCTCCCCGCCATTTCAGGCGAGAGGAAGATGCCAGCGTCCTTATCGTCGAACTCGAGCTCGACCGTCTTCCCTTCGTATTTCGTCGACCCGACGAAGCCCTTCTTTGTGAGAGACGAGACGTCCACCACGAACACGAGTTCGGCCTGTGGGGCCGAAGCCACGCTATGGTAGCTCCTCTTCGGGGCCCTCGTCTTCAGGCATCTCAATCGGGATCTCGTCTTCGACTATCTTCTCGCCGTGCTCGCCGGTGAGACCCTCGATGGGGTACCAGTGGTTGTGGCCGTCGAGCTTCTGCATCTCGACTTCGCAGTAGCCAATCAGCGTGCGGCCCGTCATCACTCCGCCGTTTGCACCGTTGTTTATTGTGACCTTCTGGACTGAGACCGACTCGTCCCCGAATATCGCCTCGCGGTGTGCGCCTACCAGGACTCTGAGCCCCTTCGATGGCTTGAGTTCCATCGAGTGCGACGGACGGCTCGCTCGGATAATTAAAGGCTAAGTCCTTCGATGTCGCGCAGAAGTTTCCTTGTCTCGGCCGCAAGATCGTCTAGCTTCGCTGGCTCTTTGCGCTTCGCGGCATAAGAGGCAGCGATGAGTGCGACACCTGGGACAGCTGTGACCGGGTCAGGGGTGCCTACGATTAACGCGACGCCCGCCTTCTTCAGGGTGGAGCTTGGCGAGTTCGGCCTGGAGACATTGTTTAGGTGATGTGCCACGTGCTTGGTGTCAATGCTCGAGGCAACGCTGCTCTTCGATTCCTGCAACCTTGTGAGAGAGTCGGCGACGGAACGAGCCATTCTCTTCTTCTCCATCGGACGATCCCGGTTGCTCGGTTCATACGTTAATGGTTGCAGTCAAAGTGAGTTGCCGGTTCGGTAAATTAATTATAGAGGAGACATCATCCATGCTCGTGCCCAAGCTCCTTAGCGGCACGGAAATCAAGACGCATCTGAAGAAACTGAGCGGGTGGAGGCACGAAGGAAAGTTCATCACGAGGACTTTCGAATTCGACCACTTCATGGACGCCATCGCATTCGTGAACGAAGTGGCGGAAGCTGCCGAGAGGGAGGAGCATCATCCGGACATAAACATCAGATACACCACCGTTAAGCTCTCGATACAGACCCACTCAGAGGGCGGGGTGACAGAGTGGGACATAGGTTTGGCCAAGGCTATCGACGTCCTAGAAAAGGCGGCTAGAGAGTCGGCACCCTAGACGGGTCCAGCGCTGCTTTCGAATTTCCTATATTTTGCCCCCCCTTTTTCTCATTCCCCTTACAGCGGCCACCCACGCTCCGATGTCCTGCAACTACTGTCTTAATTGTCCTCCCCGCGCAATACTCATATACCCCATTTGGTTGTATACCACCAAGTGAAGTAATGTGTCTGCAACCGCTATTCCAGCAATGACGTCGTCCGGACAGCCCATCCTGATTCTTAAGGAAGGGTCGAACCAGAGCAGGGGCAGGGAAGCCCAGAGGAACAACATAGCCGCCGCGAAGCTGATCT
>Ga0187769_10000210_pt1 | contig 32021 bp, 27 predicted proteins | sample 0116_SJ02_MP02_1_FD_133140 | JGI IMG/M metagenome (GOLD analysis project Ga0187769, IMG submission 133140) | Tropical peat soil microbial communities from peatlands in Department of Meta, Colombia - 0116_SJ02_MP02_10_MG | ecosystem: Environmental > Terrestrial > Soil > Wetlands > Peat | place...
GCGAGCCTCAGCGCTTTGGGCTACGAAAACGATCTCTCCCGACCCGTAATCCGATTCTGGAACGATACTCGGCATGTGGATGAAACCCAGCTCGCATCTCATGCGACTCCGTAGAGGTTGGGATAAAAGCTACATATAGGAGTGGCGCATTTCAGAAAGGAAAGTCCGATGAGCACAAAGAGTGTCCTGGCTACTCAGCCAAAAACGGCGCAAGAAGATATAGGGAATCTTCTCAAACAATACGGGTGCGGCCCGATCCCGTTTATGGGAAACGATGGGCTGTACGAGCGGCATCTTCTGTTCGACAACATCAAGGATCTCGGAGCGGTCGGTGCGCGAGAGCAATATGAAGCCTGCGCTCGCTCGGTGCGAGATGTTCTCTCGCAGCGGTGGGTGCTCACGGAGAAAACCTACGAACGCGAGAATCCAAAACGTGTCTACTACCTCTCAATGGAATTCCTTCTGGGCCGGTCGTTGACCAACAATGTCACGAACCTTCTACTGGATCCGCTCGTGGCGCAAGTGGCGAGACAGAAAAGTGTCGATTTGTTCCCCATCCTGGAACAGGAGCCTGACGCAGGCCTGGGAAACGGAGGGCTCGGCAGACTGGCAGCCTGCTTCCTTGACTCCATGGCGACCATGCAACTTCCTGCCATGGGCTACGGACTCAGATATGAATACGGCATCTTTAGGCAATCCATTCAAGATGGCTGGCAGCACGAACAAGGAGATAATTGGTTACGCCACCCAGATCCTTGGGAGGTTTCTCGTCCAGATGAAGTGGTTGAAGTAAAGCTGAACTGCTCGTTTGTCTTGGACGGAGGAACATTTCGCGTCGTATCTGGCCAGCCGTCCGTGTTGCTTGGCATTCCCTACGACCGGCCCGTTGTCGGCTATGGCGGCAAGACGATCAATACGCTTCGACTCTGGGGCGCGACCGCATCGAACTACTTCGATTTCCAGGAATTCAGCAGTGGAGCATTCGCGGAGGCGTTGGCGGGAACCCTTGCGGCCGAATCTCTTACCCGCGTCCTATATCCGGATGATTCCACCAGCCAGGGGCAGGCGTTGCGCTTCCTGCAGGAGTATTTCCTCGTTGCCTGCTCGCTCACTGACCTGGTGCGGCGCTTCCGTCGACACAATGCGGACTGGAATGCACTGGCGGACAAAGTTGCCATCCAACTCAATGACACGCACCCAGCCATGGCTGTACCCGAACTGATGCGGATCCTCTTAGATGAAGCGCATCTCGGATGGGATAAGGCCTGGGATGTGACACAAAAGGCCCTCGCCTATACCAATCACACCCTGCTTCCAGAAGCTTTAGAAAAGTGGCCGCTCGCTTGGTTCGAGACGATGCTTCCACGACACCTAGAAATCATGCTGGAGATCAACCGGCGTTTGCTCGATACGGTTCGGAGCCGTTTTCCAGGCGACGAAGTGCGCGTCGAGCGAACGGGCCTCGTCGAAGAGGGGGCCCCGCGAAGAATCCGCATGGCGAATCTAGCGATCGTGGGCTCGCACAGCACCAATGGTGTGGCCGCGATTCACTCTCAGTTGTTGAGAACCACTACGGTCAAAGAGCTGGCCGAACTGTTTCCCGAGCGTTTTAATAACAAGACCAATGGCGTGACGCCGCGTCGCTGGTTGTTGCTCGCAAATCCTGCTTTAGCTCATGCCGTCACTGAGGCCATCGGTGACAGCTGGATCTGCGACCTCGATCAGCTCAGCCGTCTTAGGCCGCTTGCCGAAGACAGTGGGTTTCGTGAAGCCGTCCGAAAGGCCAAGCGCGAGGCCAAGTCGCAATTTGCTCATTGGCTCAGAACCACGAGCGGCCAGGTTGTCGACCCAGACGCCATCTTCGATTCGCAGGTTAAACGCATTCACGAATACAAGCGACAACTATTGAACGCGTTGCGTGTTTTGGTGCTTTACAACCGTCTCCGTGAGAACCCAAATCTCGAGATGGTTCCCCGCACATTTTTCTTCGCCGGCAAGGCGGCGCCGGCCTATCGCCTGGCTAAGCTGATCATTAAGTTCATCAACAACCTGGCTGGCACAATTGATGGTGATCCAGCCGTGCGCGGCCGCCTCAAGGTGTTGTTTCTGCCCGAATATTGTGTGTCGCTTGCTGAGCGGCTAATTCCCGCAAGCGATGTGTCCAATCAAATCTCCACGGCCGGCTACGAAGCCAGCGGTACGAGCAACATGAAGTTCATGATGAACGGTGCGCTGACGATCGGGACACGCGATGGGGCCACGATCGAGATGGCCGAGGCAGCGGGCGAGGACAACCTGTTTCTGTTCGGGCTGACCGCAGAACAGGTGGTCAACAGCCGCGGCTGGTACAATCCTTACTGGCACTATGACAATGAGCCGGAGACGCGCGCGGCGCTGCACCTGATCTTTTCAGACTCTCTCAGCCGCTACGAACCCGGGGTCTTCACGCCCCTGCGCGAAGCGCTCCTGACGCGCGGAGACTTCTACATGCACCTGGCGGATTTCCGATCCTACCTCGAGGCAGACGAGCGACTGGTCGCGCTCTACGCCCGCCCCGACGACTGGACGCGCAAAGCCATTCTGAATATTGCGAGTTCAGGGAAGTTCTCAAGTGATCGGACGATCCAAGAATATGCGACCAACATATGGGAGGCCAAACCATGCCCGGTCCCGTAGCCGCGAAACCTTCCACGGGCGAACCCGGTTCCCTCTCGCCACTCGCCGGAAAGCCTGCCCCGAAAGAGATGTTGGTGGATGTGTCGCGTCTCGAACGAGAATACTTCGAACGGCGACCTGACGTTCAAGACCCGAACCAATTGGTGAGCTTTGGGACCAGCGGGCATCGAGGTTCGCCGCTGAGCGGTACTTTCACCGAGGCGCACATCCTGGCGATTACACAAGCCATCTGTGACTATCGGCGAAGCCACAGTGTGGACGGCCCTCTTTATATGGGAAAAGACACGCATGCCGTCTCTGGCCCCGCGCAACGCACGGCGCTAGAGGTACTGGCCAGCAATCAGGTGGAGACCATCATCCAGAAAGACGACGGCGTCACACCCACACCGGTGATCTCCCGGGCAATCCTCGCCTATAACCGGGGCCGCAAAGACCACCTTGCCGACGGTATCGTCATTACGCCGTCACACAACCCGCCTCGGGACGGAGGCTTCAAGTACAACCCCGTTCACGGCGGTCCGGCCGATGCGGAAGTAACACAGTGGGTCGAGCGACGAGCAAACGAGCTGCTGAGAAAAAACAACGCGGACGTACATCGCACATTGTTTGCCACAGCCATCCGGTCGGCCACTGTGCACGAGGAAGATTTCATCCTGCCGTACGTGAATGATTTACGGAACGTCGTGGAGATGGAAGCGATTCGTCGAGCAGGTCTGCAGCTGGGTGTCGATCCACTGGGCGGCGCATCGAAACCCTATTGGGAGCCCATCGACCGTGTCTACGGACTCGACGTTTCTGTCACCAATCCAACGATCGACCCGACCTTCTCTTTCATGCCCGTCGATCATGATGGGGTGATTCGGATGGACTGCTCAAGTCCCTATGCCATGGCGCGCCTCGTCGATCTCAAAGATCACTACCGTCTCGCCTTCGGCAATGATCCAGACTCGGACCGGCACGGAATTGTCACACCTTCGGCAGGGCTGATGAATCCCAACCACTATCTGGCCGTAGCGATCCGGTACTTACTCACGCACCGTCCGCTATGGTCTTCTCGAGCAGCGGTCGGGAAAACGGTGGTGAGCAGCAGCATGATCGATCGAGTTGTGAAGAAGCTCGATCGGCGATTGTCGGAAGTCCCAGTCGGTTTCAAATTCTTCGCTGAGGGTCTTTATGACGGCTCGTATTGTTTCGGCGGTGAAGAAAGTGCCGGAGCGAGTTTCTTGCGGCTAGATGGTCTGGTTTGGACGACCGACAAGGACGGACTCATCATGGATCTGCTCGCCGCTGAAATCACAGCTCGGACCGGCAAGGATCCAGGCGAGCATTATCGCGAATTGACTGCTGAGTTTGGAACGCCGTACTACACGCGCATTGACGCACCGGCTACGCCGGACGAGAAAGCGAAGTTGCAGAAACTAGCACCTGAGGACGTCAAGGACTCTGAGTTGGCTGGCGAACCCATCGTCGACAAGCTCACGCGGGCCCCAGGAAATCGCGCCCCCATCGGAGGATTGAAGGTTGTAACTCAAAGCGGGTGGTTTGCTGCCCGACCCTCGGGAACAGAGAATTTGTACAAGATCTACGCAGAGAGCTTTCAGAGCAAGTCTCACCTGGAAGCGCTTGTGAGTGAGGCGAAGCAGATTGTGAATAACGCACTGCGGTAACCCTCACGGTCTGTGCGGAGTACACTGGTTCCCGACAAGGGTATTGGCCCCCTTGGTTGCCGGTTAGCTGGGCTTTTCGCTGAACGGAGGTAAAGAAAAATGAGAGCGACACAACTACTCCACAACTTGGGACAAAGCATCTGGCTCGACAACATCACGCGCGATTTGCTCGATACAGGCACCCTCAAACGCTACATCACGGAGCTGTCGGTGACCGGACTCACGTCGAATCCCACCATCTTCAACCATGCCATCAAGAACAGCGCCGCCTATGATCCCGCGATTCGGGAGAAGCTCGCTCGAGGGAAGTCCGGCGAGGCACTGTTCTTTGAGCTGGCGCTGGAAGACCTGACTCGAGCCGCTGACCTGTTTCGTCCCATTTACGACCGGACCAATGGCGTGGACGGGTGGGTTTCTCTGGAAGTATCGCCGGTGCTCGCCTATGACACCACCAAGACGCTAGCGGCTGCCAAAGATCTCCATGCCCGCGCAGCCCGCCCGAACTTACTCATCAAGATTCCTGGTACAAAGGAAGGGCTCCCTGCTATCGAGGAGGCCATCTTTGCGGGAGTTCCGATCAACGTGACGCTCTTGTTTTCAAGCGATCACTATTTGGCGGCGGCGGAGGCATTCCTCAGGGGCGTCGAGCGGCGCATAGAAGCTGGTCTCAAGCCCAACGTCGGCTCTGTAGCCTCGGTCTTCGTGAGCCGTTGGGATGCTGCTGTGAGCGATAAGGTCCCCAGCGACTTGAAAAATAAGCTGGGGATCGCCGTAGCCATGGCCACCTACAAGGCGGCTCGCGCCTTGCTTAGCTCGCCTCGCTGGCAGCGCATCTACAACGCCGGCGCCTATCCGCAACGCCTCCTGTGGGCTAGCACGGGAACGAAGGACCCCACCGCATCCGACATTTTGTACGTCAAGGCCCTCGCCGCACCCTTTACGGTGAATACCATGCCAGAGGCGACCTTGAACGCGCTCGCCGGTCACAGCGAGATCGGATCCATCCTGCCGGCCGATGGCGGGGATTGCGAGGAAGTGCTATCCCGATTTGCCGATGCCGGCATCAACGTCCAGGCCCTGGCCGCGCGGCTTCAGGACGAAGGAGCCAAGGCGTTCGTCAAGTCCTGGGACGAACTGATGTCTCAGATTGCGTCCAAAGCCGCGGTACTTCAGAAAGCTGCTAGCTAAGTAGTTCTCAGCAAGAGGAGGTGGTTTTATGACGATCGGATTCGATCAGCAGTTGTACGTTCTTCCCTTCGATCACCGTGGTTCATTTCAAACCAAGATGTTCGGCTGGGAGGGGACGCTGACTCCCGAGCAGACGGCTCAAATCGCAGCAGCCAAGCAGGTGATCTATGATGCCTTTCGAGCGGCCTTAGCTGACGGCGTGCCGCAGGAAAAAGCAGGGATCCTGGTGGACGAACAGTTCGGAGCCGCCATCCTTCGCGATGCTGCGAAGCATAACTACTTGACTGCCTCTCCCGCGGAAAAAAGTGGGCAGGATGAGTTCGACTTTGAATACGGTGAGGACTTCGCCAAGCACATCGAAGAATTCCATCCTACCTTCTGCAAGGTGTTGGTGCGCTACAACCCGGAGGGCGATCGCGGCTTGAACCAGCGGCAAGCGGGCCGCCTGAAACGATTGTCCGACTTCCTGCATGGCAAGAGTCGCAGCCGGTTCATGTTTGAGCTGCTCGTCCCGGCCGAAAAAGCGCAGCTTGATCGACTGAAAGGAGATAAGAAGGCCTACGACCGGGAGGTGCGCCCGGGACTTATGGTTCAGGCCATCCATGAGCTCCAGGACGCGGGTGTCGAAGCCGATGTTTGGAAAATCGAAGGACTCGACCGACGGGAGGACTGCGAAAAGGTCGTGGCCAGTGCGCGCCGAGGCGGTCGAAATCGAGTGAGCTGCATTGTTCTGGGTCGCGGCGAAGATGATAAGAAAGTGCGTGAGTGGCTAGAAGCAGCAGCACCAGTCGCCGGTTTCATCGGCTTTGCCGTTGGCCGCACGACGTTCTGGGACCCGCTGGTGGAGTGGCGGGCTAAAAAGACCACACGGGAGGCCGCGGTGGCCGAGATTGCTCGTCGCTATCGGGCGTTTGTGGACCTTTTTGAGAAGGCCCGCACCTTGCAAAGGAAAACAGCATAGAGAAGGAGGCACGATGCGTGTGGGCGTTGCCACCGATCATGGCGGATTTGAGCTGAAGCAGGAATTCGTCGCGCACCTTCGCGCGGCGGGGCATGATGTGATCGATTTCGGAGCCCATAGCCTGAATCCCGCCGATGATTATCCAGATTTCGTCATCCCGCTGGCACAAGCCGTTGCGGCGGGCAATGTGGAACGTGGTGTTGCCATCTGCGCGAGCGGCGTGGGCGCATCGGTATGTGCGAACAAAGTTCCCGGAATTCGAGCGGCGCTGATCCACGACCACTACTCCGCCAAACAAGGGGTCGAGGACGACCAGATGAACATCATTTGCATGGGTGGCCGGACCGTGGGGCCCGCCGTAGCCTGGGACGTTGTCGAAGCTTTTTTGGCGGCTAAGTTCACCGGAGCCGATCGACATCTGCGCCGCTTGGGTAAGATCGCTTCTCTGGAAGCGCAAGGGCTTGGCAATTTGCGTGGAGCCGCCGCCACGCCCCCCAAAACGTAACCGATTGCGAGGAAGACCACCTAAATGGTCGACGCCTTCCGACGGGTGCAACCCTTGTTGGTAAGTTTTGGTCTGGGGGTGTAGTCTCGTGACATTAGAGGACCCTCGGTTGGACTCGGCTAGGGTGACAACCATTTCAAGACAGGGGCAAGGAGCGAGATCGTGAGCGCTACAGGGGTTTCTCAATGGCCTAAAGAACAAGACCTTGCGCAGCTATCCATCAATACCATCCGCACTCTTTCAATGGATGCAGTACAACAGGCCAATTCAGGTCATCCGGGAACGCCAATGGCCATGGCACCTGTCGTGTATTGTCTGTGGCAGCGTATCCTCCGCTTTGACCCCAACCACCCGATCTGGCCCAATCGCGACCGCTTCGTGCTCTCCGCGGGTCACGCCTCGATGCTTTTGTATTCGATATTGCACCTGACCGGCGTGAAGACCGTCAACCCCAAGTATGAAACTCTTGGAAATTTGTCGGTGACGCTTGACGACATCAAGCACTTTCGTCAACTGGACAGCAAATGCCCTGGCCATCCGGAATACCGTTGGACTTCGGGTGTCGAAACCACGACAGGACCATTGGGACAAGGCGTTGCGACCAGTGTGGGCATGGCGATCGCCGCTCGTTGGTTTCGGAGTTACTTCAATCGCCCGAACTTCAACCTGTTTGACTACGATGTCTACGCCCTGTGCGGCGACGGATGCATGATGGAGGGCATCTCCGGAGAAGCCGCTTCCCTCGCTGGTCACCTCAAACTCGCCGAGCTCTGCTGGATCTACGATAACAACCACATCACCATCGAGGGGAATACCGCGCTCGCGTATAGCGATGATGTGGCTACACGGTTCCTTGGATACGGCTGGAACGTGACACGGGTGGGCGACGCCAACGATCTGCAGATGCTGGAGCGCGCCTTCCATACCTTTAAAAATGAGAAGGAGCGACCTACCCTGATCATCGTCGACAGCCACATCGCGTATGGGGCACCGAACAAACAAGATACGAGCGCCGCTCATGGTGAGCCGCTGGGCGAGGAAGAAATCAAACTGACCAAGAGGCGTTACGGCTGGCCGGAAGACGCCAAGTTTCTCGTGCCCGAGGGTGTGCGCGAGCATTTCGAAGCGGGTATCGGTGCACGGGGCAAGGCGTTGCGCGAAGCTTGGATGGTTCAGTTTGAAGCGTACCGACAGCAGTATCCCGACCTCGCCACGCAATGCTATCAGATGCTCCGCCGAGAGCTGCCCGAGGGTTGGGACAAAGGGTTGCCAACATTCGCTCGAGATCCCAAGGGGATTGCAAGCAGGGACGCCTCCGGCCAGGTGCTGAACGCACTTGCAAGGAGTGTGCCATGGCTATTCGGAGGCGCGGCGGATCTGAGCCCTTCCACCAAGACCCGCCTCACGTTTGAGGGCGCAGGCGATTTCAGCGCCGAGAACCCTGCTGGACGAAACCTCCACTTTGGCATTCGAGAACATGCCATGGGAGCGATCTTGAACGGGTTATCCTTGTCGAAGGTTCGGCCCTTCGGCTCGGGCTTTTTGATCTTCAGCGACTACGGCCGAGCAGCGATCCGCCTGGGCGCCCTGATGGAAATCCCGGTGATTTACATCTTTACGCATGATTCGATCGGAGTGGGAGAAGACGGACCGACGCATCAGCCGATCGAGCATCTCGCATCGTTGCGCGCAATTCCAGGACTCGTCACGCTGCGCCCGGCAGACGCCAATGAAGTGGTCGAGGCCTACCGTTACATCATGCGACTAACTCACGAGCCCGCCGTGCTGATTTTGTCGCGTCAGGCCCTGCCGACCCTGGACCGCACGAAGTACGCTCCTGCTTCCGGTGTGGCGCGCGGCGCCTACGTGCTGGGCGACGCGCCAGGCCGAAATCCCGAAGTGATTCTTATTGCCTCAGGAAGTGAAGTCAGTCTTGCGGTGGCCGCTCACGAGAAATTGCTCGCCGAGGGCATTCGATCGCGGGTCGTTTCGATGCCGTCCTGGGACATTTTCGACCATCAATCTCAAGAGTATCGAGACGAAGTTCTTCCTCCCAGTGTGACTGCACGCGTGGCGATTGAACAGGCCTCCACTTTTGGATGGGAGCACTACACGGGCTTGGGTGGACGTATTCTCGGTATGAAGACGTTTGGAGCTTCGGCACCTCTCAAAGAGCTCCAGAAAAAATTTGGTTTTGAACCAGACCATGTAGTGGCAGCCGCCAAGCAGTTGCTTCAGAAGGCGTAGCTCTGTGTCCCAACCCCGCAGCGCCCAGCAGAGGATGTCCGAAGCGGCAACTACGACCGAGCGGGGCCCCTCTGTGCCCGTGACTCCCAGCTCGAATATAGGGCGCAGTGCTCCTCTGGGCGTCACGATCCAGCCTGGCGGCGTGAATTTCAGCCTGCATTCAAAGAATGCATCCCGAGTCGAACTGCTGCTGTTCGACCGAGAAGACGATGTCAGACCTACTCGGGTGATACCCTTGGATTTCCCGACCCACCGTACCTACCACTACTGGCATGTCTTTGTTCCTGGCCTACAGGCGGGTCAGCTGTATGGGTATCAGGTGCATGGACCATTCCATCCTTCCGAAGGAATGCGGTTTGACTCGACCAAGGTCTTGCTCGATCCCTATGGTCGCGGGGTCGTTGTGCCGAAGAACTATTCCCGTCAAGTGGCTGGAGAAAAAGGAGACAACGCCGCGACGGCGATGAAGAGCGTGATCGTAGATCCTCGCGCCTATGACTGGGAAGGCGACACACCGCTGAACAGACCGGCCTCGCAGTCGATCGTCTACGAAATGCACGTGAAGGGCTTTACGCGTCACCCGAACTCGGGCGTTCCGGACCAGATACGCGGCACATTTCGCGGGCTCATCGAAAAGATTCCCTATCTCCAAAACTTAGGCATCACGGCCATCGAACTTCTTCCCGTGTTCCAGTTCGATCCTCAGGATTGCCCTCCAGGTCGCGTGAACTATTGGGGCTACGCACCGATTTCATTCTTCGCACCGCATCAGGCCTACAGCTCTCGGCAAGATCCCTTGGGCCCGGTGGATGAGTTCCGCGATATGGTTAAGGCTTTGCATCGGGCGGGCATCGAAGTAATTCTTGACGTTGTGTTCAATCACACAGCCGAAGGCAATCACTCAGGACCAACGCTCAGTTTTCGTGGACTCGACAACACAGCCTATTATGTGTTGGAGCAAGACCGCTCGCGCTATGCCAATTACAGCGGCACCGGCAACACGCTCAATGGTAATCATCCCGTCGTTCGTCGAATGATAATAGATAGCATTCGCTATTGGGTGGAGGAGATGCATGTGGACGGCTTCCGTTTCGATCTTGCCTCGGTTCTGGCGCGCGATTCCTCTGGCCACGTGATGCCCAATCCCCCGGTCCTGCTGGATCTTGAATCGGATCCCCATCTTGCTGGAACAAAGATGATTGCGGAGGCTTGGGACGCTGCCGGACTCTACCAGGTCGGAAGCTTCGTGGGAGACAGCTGGAAGGAATGGAACGGACGCTTTCGGGATGACGTACGGAGTTTTTGGCGCGGTGATCATGGCTCACTGGCGGGTTTTGCGGACCGGCTCCTAGGCAGCCATGAGATCTATCGCTGGGAAAAGCGCGAGGCGGAGCAGAGTGTGAACTTCGTAACCTGTCACGACGGATTTACGCTCAACGATCTTGTCTCCTACAATCAGAAGCACAACGAGGCCAACGGCGAAGGCAACCGCGACGGCGCAGACGACAACCGCAGCTGGAATTGTGGCATCGAGGGCCCAACGGACGATGCCGAAGTGGAGAAGCTGCGCAACCGCCAGGCAAAAAACTTCTTGACGGTCACGTTGCTGTCTCTTGGTCTGCCCATGTTTGTGATGGGCGATGAAGTGCGGCGAACGCAGAACGGAAACAACAACGCGTACTGTCAGGACAGCGAGATCAATTGGTTCGATTGGTCATTGCTCACCCGGCATGCCGGTCTCTATCGGTTTGTGAAACTCTTGATCGCGCGACGGCTTTTGCGAGACACCGGTCCCGAGCGCCAGCGAATGAGCCTGACGGATTTGATCGGCCAGGGAATCAAAGGCTGGCATGGGGTACGACTCAACGAACCGGACTGGAGTGACCAGTCACACAGTATCGCGGTCAGTGTCGAATTAGCAAAAGAAGCTATATCGTTCTACCTCATTTTCAACGCCTATTGGGAAGCCCTGGACTTCCAACTCCCGCAGATAGGTGATCGGAAGGGAGGTTGTTGGCGGCGATGGATCGACACGTTTCTCGAGTCGCCAGAAGACATCGTCCCTTGGCAAGAAGCACTCCCAGTTTCCGGGCAGATCTATCGGGCCGGGCCACGGTCTGCTGTTGTTCTCGTGGCCAGCGTAGGCGATTGAGACCGCTTACCTCCGGAACTGTGCTGGCTCTATGATCGAAGGGCAGCGAGGAGGAACGATCGCAGCTGATGTAGTGCAAAAGGATATGACCGTGGCGAAGCAGTCAGAATTGCCGCGTGCCCGCTTTCAGAGGCTCGCCAAGGAAATCTCGAAAATCGGCAAAGGGTTTTACTCCCGTGGTTGGGCTTTGGGAACCAGCGGGAATCTGAGCGCCGTCGTCAAGGTCGATCCCCTGCGCCTAGCTATTACAGCGAGTGGACTCGACAAAAGCACCCTTCGGCCTTCGCAGATTCTTGCGATCGATGCCGACGAAGAGGTCCGATTCGGGCGGGGCAAGCCGTCGAGTGAAGCGGCCATCCACCTTGCCGTCGTTCGAGGTCGTTCGGCAGGCGCCGTGTTCCACACCCATTCCGTCTGGAGTACCCTTCTTTCGGAAAGGCACGCTCAAGAGAGAGGAGTCGAATTCAAAGGTTATGAAATGCTCAAGGGCCTCGAGAACGTGCGCTCACACGAGCATTCGGAATGGTTGCCGATACTGGAAAACTCGCAAGACATGAAAAAGCTTTCTCGAGAAGTTCGAGAGCTACTCGAGCGGCTGCCTGCGATTCACGGCTTTCTCCTTCGTGGGCATGGCCTCTACACTTGGGGTCGAACCCCTGGCGAGGCCAAGCGTCATGTGGAAATTTTCGAATTCCTCATGGAGGTGGTGGCTCGATCGAAGGCAAGCTCGGACAGAGGATAGTCAATGTGTGGTATTTTGGGCGAGAAGGAGAGATGACATGGCCGTCGTGCGAATTCCGGACGAACAACGCGCGCTCTTAAGCTTTGAGGATGTACGGAGCTACCTGGCAGACATGGGCATCGACTACGAGCGGTGGAAGACCGACGCTCCTCTGTCCTCTGACGCAACTTCCGACGAGATCCTCAATGCCTATTCGAGCGAAATTGACCGCCTAAAGAAATCAGGCGGTTATACGACGGCTGACGTAATTGACATTCACCCGAACACGCCAGGTCTCGAAGCGATGTTGGCCAAGTTCAATATCGAACATTGGCATGATGAAGATGAGGTCCGCTACATTATCGCCGGCCGGGGCCTTTTCCACATTCATGCCCAGGGACGTCCTGTGGTTGCGATAGAGGTGAGCGCAGGCGACTTGATCCGCGTCCCGCGAGGAACGCTCCACTGGTTCGATCTCTGCGGGGATCGTTGCATTCGCGCCATTCGCCTGTTCCAAGACCCATCCGGATGGACCCCGCACTACACCAAAAGTGGCGTGGACAGAAGCTACGACCCGGTTTGTCTGGGTCCCGCATACATTCCGTCCCAGCCAGTCACGAAGTAGAGCACGTGCCAAAGATCGACTGGGCCCAGCTCCAAGTGGTTTTGCTCGACATCGAGGGCACCACCACGCCCCTCGATTTCGTCCACCGGACGCTTTTCGGCTACGCTCGAGAAAATCTACGAAAATTTCTCCTGGAGAACTTCAGCAAATCGGAGGTTCACGAGTGTGTCGCGCGTCTCAAGGCAGAACACGCCATCGATGAACAAGAGCAGCGAACACCACCAACGTGGTTGACAGACAGCCAAGCGTCGGAAATCCGTTCGGCGGAAGAGTATGGCCTATGGCTCATGGATCGCGATAGCAAGACGGGCTCACTCAAGGTCCTGCAAGGTCTGATTTGGCAGGAAGGCTATCGGTCGGGAAGATTGAAAGGGCAGGTCTATTCCGATGTTCCGCGGGCCTTCGATCGCTGGAGACGCGAAGGCAAGAACATCTCAATTTATTCTTCGGGCAGCGAACTTGCGCAGCGGCTTCTTTTCAGCACCACGGAATTCGGTGATCTGACATCCTACATCACCGCCTTCTTCGACACGCGAGTCGGTGCGAAAACAAAGCCCGACAGCTTTCGGCGCATTCGATCGCTCCATGGACATTCGGAGAAGGAATGGCTATTTCTTTCCGACACCCTTTTGGAGTTGGATGCAGCCCGTGCGGCAGGGATGCGAACTACGCTCGTTGCGCGCACACCAGGCGTCGAAATCCGTGCGGACGGCCATCCTGTCGTAAACAATTTCGACGAGCTCGGTTAACCGGGTCATCTAACGAGGTGCCTTTAGCAACAATCAAGCCCCTTTGTCGTCCCGCACGGTGCATCTCATGAGCGGCATTCACTTCCCGCCAGGCGTAGTAAACAAGCCGAGTGCTGCACTCTATGGCATTGAGAACACGTGTTTCCCGATGCGGCTTACAGGTGTGAGAAGCGTCCATCTCCGTCCCGGTGATGTCTTCGCCGCCTGTATAGACGGCGTAACCGAGGCGATGGACCTTCACGGCGAGCAGGATGGTGTCGGCTTGTGAATCTCATACACAGGCACCGGACAGCTCCGTCCGTGGAGATCGTGAAGACCGTTCTATCCGAAGTGGACCGGCCTTCTCAGGAAGACCTGAACGAAGACGACCGCGTGCCCTTCATCGTCAGAGTCGTTGGTTGCGGAATCGGGGTCGACCGAACAGAAGTTCCGCACACGAGCCGTTAAGTCCCTTCGCCAATGCGCACGACGACGACACTCACGTTGTCCTCGCCGCCATGATCATTTGCGAGCAGCACGAGCTGATCCGCGCTGGTTTGCGCGTCCGACGAGTCGACTAGGATGCTCGCGATCTCGGAATCCTCCACCATGCGAGTCAGTCCGTCGGTGCAAAGCAGGAGAATATCGCCGCTCGACAGCAGGTGCTCGGTTGCGTCCAATTCTACCTGCTCCTGCACTCCCAGGGCACGGATCAATACGTTCTGCATCTTACTCAAATGAGATTCCTCCGGCTTAATAAGTCCACGCCGAATTTGTTCGGCCACCAGAGTATGATCGGAAGTGAGCCGTTTTAGGACACCGCTTCGAAGCAAATAGGCCCGACTATCTCCCACATGGACCAAGCTCATACGGGCACCGTCCAGCCAAGCCGCCACCACCGTAGCACCCATTCCGCGCAACGCCAGATTGTCGAGCGACGCTTCGTAGATGAGGCGATTTGCGAGTTGGACGGCGCTCGCTAGTCGCTTGGTTTTTTCCCAAAGATCAGGACGCAGTACATCTTTATACGGTGCGGAAACGCCTTCGCTATACTTCGAGCAATGAGCTGAGATGGTGTCGCCCGCCATCGCGCTCGCCACCTCCCCGTATGCTTCACCCCCCATGCCGTCGGAAACGATAAACAGCTTTAATTCGGGCAGCACTCGGCAGGTATCTTCGTTGTTCTTGCGAACACGACCGATGTCGGTCCTGGATCCGACTTCTACCTGTATACAGGCGTTCCTCGTCATCGAAAACTCCCGCCAGATCTTCCCCTAAAGCCAACGCCGCCCTGCCTCTCACCGAGCGGCCAACCACGATTCTCCATTTCGCTGTTTTTCAGCTTTTCACTTAAGCTTACTTTGACACCCTCCAACGTGGTCTCTTTCGCTGTGGGCCCTGCCGATCGGAAGGCGGCGGTATCTGGCACGAATACGGGAACTTAGATGCGTCTCTGGGAACACGCGAATCGTCGCAAAAACGATTTGATCTGTCAACTTCGAGACCTCATCTTGCGACTCGGCCTTGCGCTTCGCTATCACTTCACGTCCGTCACGTTATGAAGAGGACTTGCGCCTGTAAGCTGTCGAACATGCTCGGCACACAAACGGAAAGAGGGCACGTTGCGTGCCCTCTTTCTCTCTGCGGGCTCGGAAGGGGTGGGACTTGCCGAGGTTCATCGACTGATTACTTCCGCAAAGATCACCACGTTGTCAGCCTTTTGGTTCGAAGCCACTTGGGCTTCTGCTTCGGTGCGGCTCTTCGGGAGCTGACGGCCCTCGGAGTGACCCTCAACCTGAACCTGGGACAGGAAATACATCCGACCGACGCGATGGAAAATCAGCTCGGTTTTCTCAGGTGCGTTCCCGCCTCCGCAGGCATACGTGATAGACGACGCTGTCTTGTCGCCGTCGGAGCTTCGAATTATCAGAATTCCGCCAGCAGTCACTCCGGGCTGAACCACGTATTCGCCGGCCGGAAGATTCTGATTCCCAGCGACGAAATCGAAGGGGATATGGGCTCGCAGGTTAACTTCCTGGGCGTTCACAGCTGCTGTGGTGAGCAGTAAACCGAAACCCAATGCGATAGAGCGAAGCGCCTTCATAAAATCCTCCTCAGTGAAAGTTAGTGGGTCCAGGACCGATCTCTACGGCCGACTCGGGCCTCACTCGCCGCCGCTCTCTCTCGTCTTCCCAACTTGAAAACGACGGACACCGATTGAAAAGCAGGCGTGATGCCAACGCATCAAACACAAATGACAAGCAGCACATGGACGGGCGATCTGTTGATTTAAGGGTGGTTATCTCAAAACTTTGGCGGCTCTATCGACTGAAGTGCGGGGAAAGAAGGCCCGCCCACCAGCCGAACGGTTAATAGGCCCAACCTTTCGGTTAGAATTTATGCTCTCCTTGCTGCACCAGAAAGCCTGAAAAAAACCCGCTTCGCAGACCCCCGCATTGAAACCAAAGGGCTTGCGCATATTCATGGCGGTTGCCCTAGCGAGGTGAGACGATGGTGGCTATTATTGCTGTTGTCGAAGGTCTTCGATGAAGCCGCGTTTGATAGGCGTTGCTGGCCCGCTCCAGGGCACTGTATTTGCCTTGGACCCAGGACGTGTCACGGTCGGACGGGATTCATCGAATGAGATCTGGGCTGCCGATTCCTTCTTATCGCGCCGACACTGCACGCTGAAGTCGACCGGCACAGAGTTCAGCATTCAGGATTTGGGCAGCCACAACGGCACCCGTGTCAACGGGATCCCGATCAAGGACCATAAGCTCGCGCACGGAGACCAGATCTCTGTCGGCGATTCTCTGCTGCTGTTTCTGACGGACGAAGGCGGCGACTCGGCCCACGCGACGAACCCCGTAGAGTTCGAGGACACGGTCGAATTTGCGGGCTTTCCTGTCGAGGTACGGCAGCAAGACGCCCCGTATTTCGAGCCCGAAAAGCTCTTCGCCGGATTCCCCGAAACGGCTCGAACAGCTCGCGACTTGAATGCGCTGCTTAGGCTCGCCACAAAGATCGGTGGCATTCGCAGCCGTGAGGCGCTGCAATGGCAGCTTCTCGGATTTGTTTTCGAGGTGGTGCCGGCAGAGCGTGGAGCCGTGATATTTTTCGACGATTCCGGAGAAATTGGCGCCACGGCCGCGTGGGATCGCGTACGAGGACCCCAGCACGTCGTTCCAATCAATCACAACCTAGTGCAGCGTGTGTTTCGCGAACGGGCCGCGTTTCTGGAAAGCGATCATCCGGACAGCAAGGGCCGCTGGGACAGAGATAAAACAGCCAGGCCGCAACTGCGGTCCGTGCTTTGCGTTCCGCTGTTTGGCTCGCAAAAGACGTTGGGCGCAATCTATCTCGAGGGTGCAAGCCCAACCGAACGGCTCGACCAGCACCACCTCCAAATTGCCTCTGCCGTGGCGGGCATCGCCGGGTTGGCGCTTGACAATCTCCGCGATTGGGAACTTCTGCAGCAAGAAAACCAATTTTTGCGGGCCGAGGCGAATTTGGAACACAACATCGTTGGGGAAAGTGCCCGCATGAAGGAGGTGTTTCAGTTCATTCGACGAGTGGCGCCGACCGACTCGACAGTTCTGATTCTGGGCGAAAGCGGGACGGGCAAGGAACTGATCGCGCGTGCGATTCATCGAAACAGTCCGCGTGCCGAGTCGCCCTTCGTGGCCGTCAATTGCGCCGCCATTACGGAAACCTTGCTTGAAAGCGAGCTTTTCGGGCACGAAAAGGGCGCCTTTACCGGAGCCACTGCCCAGAAAAAGGGGAAAGTGGAAATTGCCAACGGGGGCAGCTTGTTCCTTGACGAAATCGGCGAACTTGCCCCTGGGCTTCAGGCGAAGCTCCTGCGTGTTCTCCAGGAAAGGGAGTTCGAGCGAGTGGGCGGCACTCGCCCGATCCGACTCGACATTCGTCTGATCGCAGCCACCAACCGCAACCTGGCGGAGGCGATCGAGTCCGGCAGCTTTCGGCGAGACTTGTACTACCGCTTGAATGTAGTGGGAGTGTCCATGCCCGCGTTGCGCGAACGTCGCGATGACATCCTTCCTTTGGCGGAACATTTCATCGCCAAGTCTGGACGGAAGGGCAACACTCGCATGCGAATGATCTCTTCCGAAGCGCAGGCGTGTCTTGTGAACTATGACTGGCCGGGCAACGTGCGAGAACTCGAGAACGCGATCGAGCGTGCACTGGTTCTGGGTTCGGGAGACACCATTTTGCCCGACGACTTGCCCGAAGCGATCCTAGAGGGTGGAGCGCCGACCCTTGATCAGAGCGGCAAATATCACGGCGCGATCAAGGAGTCCAAAAAGCAGCTCGTCCTGCAAGCGCTGCAACAAACCAACGGAAGCTATGTCGAAGCCGCCAAAGTGCTCGGAATTCACCCGAATTCTCTCCTGCGCCTGATTCGAAACCTCAATATCAAAACCGAGGCGAAAGCTACGCAATAACTATCCTTCCATGGGAGCCCTTAGATTTCAGGGCTCAGTTGGCCCGCGCTGCCGAACATTGGACCTACTTGCCCTCCGATTTTTGTACGGGACTTGTCCTCCAAAGAGCAACCGGCCTGTAAAGTAATGCCTAGTCTTAGCTACAGTAAGGGCCTGATGGCGTCTTTTCATGCCTCTTATGATAGTAGGAAGGTTCTTGAAACTCTGAAGGGGACACTCGCTTACATGAAAGATCAAGCCGTCTTAGAGCCTTGTGTAACATGCGACAAGGAGAAGTGCGGCGCCGCCGTGATCCTGTCAGCGGCTGCTTCGGGGACGAAGCATTTTGACCAAGTGAAGGATCGCCTCGATGTGATTTGCCCAGCGTGTCATAGGCCTTTTTCAATCTCCATCTTCAAACTCGAGTGGCTGGAAGTCGATGAGCGCGAGTTTGCTCAAGGCTTTTTCAGGGCAACTGACGCCTTTAGATTCATGCCCGGGTCGATTCCCACCTATCCACACCGCAGCGATCTCCGACAGAACATTTCGAAATAGCTAACGTCCAACCCCCCTCAACGCCGCTACCTGGGGCACCAGATGAACCGCTGATCAATTCAACCTAGCAGAAGCCACCAAGCCCAGTCATAGCGAGAAACTCCTTCCTATTGCACACTATGCAGTAGGCGCTGTCCTTAAAAAAACGAGGCCGTTTGCGGAAGGCACTCTCTTTCAATGAGATAAGAATGTCACCTCGCCGCTTAGCAAATGGCGCGATTGGCAAGCAGATTGGCGCGGCGAGTGCCTTTCAGCGGTGGGATATTTAGAGTTATGAGCGACAAGGAGGTTCAGGAAATGGACGGAGCCACTCACAGGGAAACAATGAAGAACCGCAAGCTTGGAAAAAGCAATCTGGAAGTGTCTGCAATCGGCCTCGGCTGTATGGGAATGAGCTTTTCCTACGGCCCGCCCAAGGACTCGAAGGAGATGACCTCCCTTCTCCATGCCGCCGTGGAACGCGGCATTACATTCTTTGATACAGCCGAAGTCTACGGCCCGTTCTTGAACGAAGGGCTTTTGGGTGAGGCCCTGGCCCCGTTTCGCGGGCAAGTGGTTGTTGCCACCAAATTTGGGTTCGACCTCAGTCCTAACTCTGATCCTCGGGGAATGAGGGGCACGCCGGGCTTGAACAGCCGGCCGGAGCACATCAAGCAGGCTGTCGAAGGCTCGCTCAAACGACTCAAGGTGGAGACAATCGACCTGCTCTATCAGCATCGCGTTGACCCGAACGTGCCGATCGAAGACGTCGCCGGCGCCGTGAAGGAACTGATCCGCACAGGCAAAGTTAAGCACTTCGGACTCTCCGAGGCGGGCGTAAAGACGATCCGTCGCGCACATGCGGTCCAGCCTCTCACCGCTCTCCAGAGCGAATACTCACTGTGGACTCGGACCCCCGAGAAGGAGGTAATACCGACACTCGAGGAGCTCGGGATTGGTTTGGTGCCGTATAGCCCCCTGGGCAAGGGCTTCCTGACGGGCAAGATCGATGAAAACACAAAGTTCGACAGCTCCGACTTCCGCAGCACGCTCCCGCGCTTTACGTCGGAGGCTCTCAAGGCGAATCAGTCCCTGATCGAACTGCTCGGTAACATCGCGAAGCGAAAGGAAGCAACTCCTGCTCAGGTCGCACTCGCTTGGTTGCTCGCGCAAAAGCCTTGGATTGTCCCGATCCCGGGCACGACGAAGCTGAACCGCCTCGAGGAGAATATCGGAGCAGTCGCAATCGAATTGACGCCCGAAGACCTTCGGGACATCGATACCGCCGCCTCAAAAATCAAGGTGGAAGGAGCTCGCTACCCCGAAAGACTTGAGCGAATGACGGGTCTGTAAGCGGCGGGGGTTCTTTGAAGCCGACCCACACTCGGTCCAATGATTGGAGAGGAAGTGAAATGCGTAAGGCCATCGACTTGGCGACGGGAAATAAGGAGACAAAAGATGCGGGGAGCTATTCTGTACGGCCCACGGGATGTGCGCTTCGAGGAGCGCGACGTCCCGAGAATCATCAAGCCAACCGACGCCATCATCAAGATCTCGGCCACATGCGTGTGCGGGTCTGACTTGTGGCCATACCGCGGTATCAACCCGGTCGCCCGGCCGACCCCCATGGGGCACGAATACTGCGGCATCGTGGAGAAGGTAGGAAATGCAGTAACTTCCATTAGTCCAGGCCAGTTCGTCATCGGTTCGTTCTTCGCGTCCGACAACACATGTCCCAACTGTCAGGTCGGATATCAATCGTCCTGCCAGCACGCCGAACTTATCGGTACGGCGCAGGCGAGTATGTTGCGTGTTCCACTCGCGGACGGCACCTTAGTCGCCACTCCGGCTGCTCCTTCGGAGGACTTGATCCCGAGTCTGCTGACGCTTTCCGACGTGATGGGCACCGGATGGTTCGCCTCCGACGCGGCGAACGTGAGACCAGGCAAGACGGTCGCGGTTGTCGGTGACGGTGCAGTCGGGCTGCTCGGTATGCTCTCCGCCAAGCAGATGGGTGCCGAGCGGATCATTGCAATGAGCCGGCACAAGTCGCGGCAGAAGCTCGCCCGAGAGTTTGGCGCGACCGACATCGTGACAGAACGCGGCGACGAAGGTATCACTCGCATAAAGGAGCTGACCGACGGAATCGGCGCTGACTCGGTGTTGGAGTGTGTCGGCACGCAGGAGTCGATGATGCAGGCGATCGGTTCTGCGCGCAAGGGCGGTTATGTGAGCTACGTCGGCGTTCCCCACGGGGTCGAGCTCAAGGGCGAGCAGTTCTTCTACGCCCATGTGCACCTCCACGGTGGCCCTGCCCCCGTGCGCCGCTTCCTGCCCGAGCTAATCAAGTTGGTGTGGAACAGGAAGATCAATCCCGGTAAGGTCTTCGACTTGATCCTACCTCTCGACCAGGTAGCGGAGGGCTACCGCGCGATGGACGAACGCCGGGCAATCAAGGCATTGCTGCGCCCGTAAGGCGCTTGCACTGCGGATGCGATTGCAAAAGAGCCCGATGATCGGAGCATGCTCCCGCTACACTGAATTACCCGCGGGACCTCACTTGTGCCTACGATCGTCGCCTCTGTCGGCAACACATACGAAACTTGCCGCACTATTAGGATCTCCGGTTCCGTTGTATATCGCGACCTGAGGAAATGGGCACAGACGCCGTGTGAAACTCGCCGGGTTGACTGGATTTTCCGCAGCGTGCACGGGCGGCGGATCTGTCGTCGCGATCAGGTGATCGGGCGCGACACCATCCTCGACCCAGTGCTCAAGTGCAAGGAGTACGTCATGTTCTGGATCCAGTTCGACGGATACGGGCGGACCGAGGGAGGATTGGCCGAAATTCACCGCACCTGCACCTCCGGAACAATGATTCATGCCTGGCACCATGAAGAGGCGTTCGAACTTCCGAACGCGTTCGGCTCCCCCATTCGCAGCCACGACTCGCTCGAAGTAATCGATCGATCCACCGGGGAAAATGAGCTGATCCGACCAACCATGATAAGTGATGATCTTTCCGCCGTGTCGACGAAAAGACGAAAGATGCGGATCGTCGGTGCCGATGACTGCACGAAACTTCTTTGACGATTCGTTGAATCCTGCAATGAAACTATCGATGTTCAAGCTGTGCCAATCGAAGCCGGGATTCTGTTCGACCCAAAGGCGCCAGTGATCCACGGCGATGGGGAAAGGAGCTGCATTCGCAAGTCCGCCAAACGAAGCACCCGGTTCGAGTCCGTACCAAAGAAACCTGCCCTGAGGATCTCTCGGGCCCTGCCAGACTTGCTGGATAGCGTCGGCCTCCGCATCTGTCAAACACGTGCCATCACCGGGAGCACCGGGCGGGCCGCATTTGAGGACGTGCGGGTCGAAGTGACATTTACGCGGGTCTCCGATAACTCCGTCTCTGACGCCGTCAATCGCGTCGCAAGCCTTGAGAGCTGCGGCATTGACTGCATTCAGCTTCGTTTGCGAGATGGGGCTTCCGACACCGATGTGGATGACCACCGCCGGCCAGAACTCCGCGGGGATGAATCGGTCCCAGTTGAAGGCAGGAGCGCCAGCGAGGATTCCATTATAGTCTTGGGGAAAACGCTGGGCTTCCATCCATCCTTGTCGACCGCCCGTCGAGCAGCCGTTCCAGTAGGAAAACTTTGGCGACTGACCGTAGTACGCCAAGATAACCGCCTTAGCTTTCACCGTCATTTCGTGCAGAGAGCGCGAGGCAAAGTCAACGATGAGGGCATCGTTCAAGGTATTGCTTGCGGGGTTCAGTGCGAACCCACCTCCTGCTTGCGCTCCGTTAGCGCCGCCCTGACCATTGGCGGTTCCGGTTGTGGGATGACCTGTGTCGGTGGACGCAGTGGCGAACGGGCCCGTCACTTGGTTGCCGGTAACAGCCTGGGCAAGCGCCGCATAGGAGATCATTCCGGCGTAGCCCCCGCCACCGACGGCCTGAAAGCGATGGTTCCATTTTTCCGGCTCAGGAAGCCAGACCTCGATTTTGATCTGGGTTTGCACTGTAATCTGCACACGGCAGAAGGAAACCGGCACAGGCGGCCCCGAGGGCAAACCTGGGAACGGTGGCGGCGGCGTGAAAGTGTTCGCCGCGACCGGGACGGCCGTGATTGACGCCACGTCTGGGAGCACCAGCTTTGCTAGATCGCCGCATTTGTCGGCCAGCGCGGGTCGAGCGAAGAGCGGCATCAACGCCATCACGGCGAGCAATACCGCCAAACTATGCCGATATTTTTGACTCATCATGTCACCTCTCCAAAGCGAGGCTTCCGTGCCACAGACCCTCCGTCCAGCGTAGCTCCCTTCTACAAGGACACGCAGTATAATGCATCTCCAACTGCGTCAAGGTCATGCAGGATCGTTGGCGGAACATGCGGTATAGTGCTCCGCCTGTCGAGACAGCGGAGCCGCTTCGTGGACATCGTTTTGGCCGATCGCCGCATCATCGGAGCGATCCCATGACAGCTATCGCCAGCCTGGAACTTCCGGAGCGATACAATCTCGTGGACCATTTCGTCGACCGCCACATCCGCGAGGGTCGCGGCGACAAGACCTCGATCATTAGCGGCAAACAACGGATTACGTACGCAGAAATCGCGGAGCAAATCAACCGCGTCGGGAATGGGTTGCTTAAGCTCGGGCTGCAAGAGGAACAGCGCGTATTGCTGCTTCTCCCGGACGCTCCGGAATTTGTAGCCGCGTACTTCGGTGCGATGAAAATCGGAGCCGTGGCGGTACCGACGAGTACAGCAGCGCGCGCAAACGACTACGCCTACTTTCTTCAAGAGAGTCGAGCCAGAATTGCGATCGTCCACTCGACCCTTCTTGGAGAACTGGCGCCTGCGCTCTCGGGGCAGCATGACTGCAAAAATGTGGTCGTGTGCGGGGAGCCCGTTGGTGGTTACACCTGTTGGAGCGAATTTCTCCAAGACGCGTCGGCAAAACTCAGACCGACACCCACTTGCAAGGACGACGCCGCCTTCTGGCTCTGGACATCGGGCAGTACTGGCCGACCTAAAGCCGCCGTGCACTTGCACCAGGACTGGGTCTATTGCTGCGAGTATTACGCTCGCGGCGTGGTGAACCTCGACGCAGACGACGTGACGTTCTCTACCTCGAAGCTTTTCCACGCCTATGGACTTGGCAACGGACTCATGTTCCCGTTTTATGTCGGAGCGACAACGATTCTTTATCCAGGCAAGCCACAACCAAGATCAATATTGGAAATCGCAAACGCGAATCGGCCGACGTTGTTCTTTTCTGTGCCCACGCTTTACGCCGCGATGCTACAAGAGGCCGAACACAATACGGCTTACGATTTGCGCTGGATTCGTCTAGCCGTTTCGGCCGCCGAGCCACTTCCCGCGGAGATCTTTCGCCGTTGGAAGGACCGTTTCGGTGTCGAGATTCTGGACGGAATTGGATCCACCGAAGTTTTGCACATCTATCTTTCGGGACGAGCCGGACGAGTTCGGCCGGGCAGCACGGGCCAATCCGTGCCGGGGTATGAGCTTGCGCTAGTAGATCACGCTGGGCAGCCAGTACCTTCCGGCGCGATCGGCGACCTGATGGTGGCTGGACCGAGCACGGCTCCCTGCTATTGGAATCGGCGGGCCCTCAGTCAAGAGCGAATGCGCGGGCGTTGGTTTTTCACCGGAGACAAATTCAGAGTCGATGAGGATGGGTACTACTGGTATGCAGGCAGATCGGACGACATGTTTCGGGTGTCCGGTCAATGGGTGTCGCCGATCGAAGTGGAATGCACTCTAATTGAGCATCCGTGCGTCTTAGAGGCTGCGGTCATTGCATACGAAGAAGGCACAGGGCTTCACACGCCGAAAGCATTTGTCGTGCTCCGCGAAGGCTATTCGGGCAATGGGGAACTGGTCAGGGAACTTCAGGAGTTCGTGAAGAAGCGGATCGCGCCTCACCAATATCCTCGGCGCATCGAATTCGTGACCGAACTACCGAAGACAGCTGCCGGAAAGGTGCTGCGGTACAGGCTGCGCGAGCTAGGTGGTGGCGCTTCGCCGTCGCAATCCTAACGCGCTGTGAACGATCGTCGTCGGTAACAATCCTTCCGCCAAGTTCGCTCGGCTTTTTCGATCGGGCGTTCATCGCCGAGCTCGTATACTCACCAGGTTTCATCGTCTTCGAAAAATCGCCAATTCGGCGGGCAGGGAAAGCTAGCGAGCGCGCCCTAAATCTTCGTCGGATTGCAGGGAAGGACGACGCTTCAGAAAAAAGTTGGATTTCTTCGAATGGGTAGGCGTTTGAGACTCGGATCAACCCCGCTTTCGTCAGTACGCCCAGGGGGATATGCGCCCAATGTCCGATAATCGTGACGAGATGTCTGACCTCAAACGAATCCTTTTCGAGCGTGAGTCGTTATATGCCAAGGCTGACTTCAGATTGACACGGCGGGAAGGAGTGTTGGAGAAAGTCTGGAGATGCTAATCCGAGCTCTGAGGGATATGCCCGTTCGAGAATCATTGACTTCGACAGTGGTTCCTCGCTGAACTCGCGATCGCTCCCATACAGCACGCAGGCCTAGAAGAACTATGGTTCGCCTGGTCCGCGAGTGGGTCGCGCGAACGGTTTGAACCATCGTTTAGCCGATCCCACTCTGAATTACGTTGCAGCTAGGCTTTGCTCTGCGACTGCATGGCCATCCCCACGAGTGCTCCGATAAAGATCGCTGGAAAGAGCTGGCCGACCATGGCCTCGGCAATCGTGAGCGACCGCGCGATCGGCGAGATCGGAGTGACATCACCGCCCAATGTGGTGAGGGTACAAAAGCTGAAGTAAGTGAGTTTGGAAATGAGTTGATCAAAATCCGCTGGTAAGGTAACGAATCGAAAAGAGCCGGGCCGGGATTGCTCGACAATCTGGAAGGAGGAGGCCCAAGCCATCCCGAGAAGAAGATAAGCACAAATACCTCCCTGGATTCGGCTCCAGGTAATCGGGCCCGTTCGAAACAGAACGAGGAGCACGATGCCAAAATAAAGAAGCAATGTGATCGTGGCGAAAACGCTGCCGACTTGGTGCAGTAACGGTGTTGGATGCACGCGCCCCACGCCCAAAACGACCGCCGTTACAGATATGAGTATGATCACCAGGATTGTGGTGATCCGCTTTTGCTTAACGGTGATCGCGCCATACAGCATGAGCGCAATGATGACCAAATCGAGCAGCGCGCGGCCCGGTAGGCCAGCTTCGCGCAGCGGGGTGACCACGAAAACAAGAGCGGCCAGCGACAGGGTGAGCAAGGTAAGACCCATTTCGCCTGACCAGAACTTGCCCATTTGCACTCGAAACAATCTTTCTTTTGGAGGTAGTGTCTCGCTATTCTGCATAGGAAACTCCAATGCCAACTCGGCTTCCTACATTCTATCTAAGTCACGGTGGCGGGCCATGGCCGTACATGACAGGAGACGTTCGCCGGAACTTCGCGAAGCTTGAAGCGTCGCTGAAACAGTTGGCCCGACAGCTCCCTGCGAAGCCGGAAGCGATCCTCATGATTTCGGGGCACTGGGAGGAAAACGATTTCGCCGTAATGTCGAATCCCTGGCCTCCGATGGTTTATGACTATGGAGGATTCCCGGAAGAGCTCTACCACATCCGCTATCCCGCTCCTGGTTCGCCCGAACTTGCTCGTCGAGTTCACACTCTGATCTGCGAGGAGGGAATACGTACTCACATAGACCCGGAGCGGGGATTCGATCACGGAACTTATTCGCTCTTGGCGGTCACGCATCCTAAGGCAGATACCCCTGTCATTCAGGTTTCTATCCGGTCAGATTATGATCCCGAATCGCACTTGAAGCTGGGTCGCGCACTCGCTCCCCTTCGCGATGAGGGCATCCTCATCATCGGAAGCGGGAGCAGTTACCACAATCTGAGCGCCATGATGGGTACGCGATTAAATTTACGCGTCCAGGAAGAGTCTGCGCAATTTGACGCATGGCTCAGAGAAACGCTCGTGGACTCGGCGCCAAAGCAACGCTTGAGGCGCTTGCTGAAATGGGAACACGCTCCTTTCGCGCGTGCTGTTCATCCGCAAGAGCATCACTTTGTCCCACTGCACGTGGCTGTTGGAGCAGCGACGGAAGAGCCGGCGGAAGTCATATACCGAGAGGACAATTTCTTCGGCACGATCGCAATCTCGAGCTATCGGTTCGGGAGTCTGGGGCGACCGTAGATTCACGATGGAAGCATGAAGCTGTGCGAGTCGAGACTCGCGAGGAGCGAGGGGAGGTGTTCGCTAAGAGCGGGGCGATTCTCGGCTAGGTGAATGAGGCTTCGTATCCCCTCAGGGATGGTGGGTTGGTCGGTGGTCTCGTTAGTCGGCTCGGGGCGCTCTTCCTGGCGAACAAGCGATCGCGCAACCTCAGAAATGGCAGCTCGATGAATGAAAAGGTCACAAAGGCAAGCGCCAGCGTAGCGGTACCCCAAAAGACAAAGGCTAGGAAGAAGGAGACGAATCCATTTCCAAAAAGTCGAACATGATACGGCATCACATGCTTGAAGAGACCCGCATGAAGGAGGTAAACGCCATAAGACAATCGAGAGATGACGTAGAACACCTTTGAGCGAAGAGGAGAAGGAAGTTGAAGACGAAGAAGCAGGAAGGTCAGAGCACCGTATGAAAGGGCCACGATGGAGTAGAGACGCGTCAGCCCGGTGGTGTACCAAAGGCTGAAGCCGAACACAAACACCAGCAGGAGGGCGGCGTCGAGGAGTCGGCTTTTGGGCAGAAGATTGGGTTTCCAAATCAGAATCCAGGAAATCAACACACCGATAGCCAAGCTGTCAGAATGTGTATGAAAACAGTAATAGACGGCGTCCCGTCTGGCCTCGGGATCGACAACACCTTGCAAGACGAAATGGCGGATGACAGGAAGGGCCCCGAACCAAATCAAGGCCAGCCACACGAGTAGTTTCTTCGGCAGAAACATGGCTCCCACCATTAGAAGAATGGGGATGAGCAGATAGAACTGTTCTTCAACACACAGCGACCAACCGCCTCCGACTTCATGGGTCGGACAGTGAAAATACTGATAGTAGTTCGCCAAGAAAGTCGCATCCAGCCACAGATACGGCCTTTTGAACCCCAAAAAAAGACGCTCAGCAAGCAAGAAAGCGATCAAGAAATAATAGAGAGGCCAGATGCGAAGGCCACGGCGCAGAATAAAGCGCCCAACGTCGACCGTACCGCTGTCTCGGAGTTCCTTCCACAACTGGGTGCCGATCAAAAGCCCGCTAAGGATACAGAACAGGTCCACGCCGGTCCACCCGAAGCGAACAAAGGGAGATCGTAAGGTTAGCATGGCGTGTTGGCACCACGTTTGGAGGTGGTAAACGAGAACGAGGCAGACGGCGAAACAGCGGAGCACGTCCAAGCAGGGACGATTTCCGGGGGGCGGCTGCCGAAGATCCCGAAACCCGGCAGAAAGCAGGGCCCACGGCTTGGCACACAAACTCACTGTGGTCGCCGGTTGCGGCTACAAAATCTGTGGTTCCGTGCCGAGGCATTACAGCTGCGGGGACTGCCTTTCGACGATGAAAGAACCCAGTATGCTTATCCTTCCCATTTACAAGAGCACCTGCCTTGCCAAGGGGAGTTCGAGATTAGGCCTCTTTTATCTGTGGGTTAGAGAGGCTGTGGCAGCTCCGGCGTTTCGAGTAGAAAATCCTTCCCCACAAACGGCGTGTCGATTCCTCCGTTTGAAAGTCTTGACAGCCGTTGAGCTGTTGCCCCTGCTGCGCTCTTGCTGGTCGAGTCCATTCCTCTGAGGTGAAGACCTTGGCAAGATGGTACACAAGTGGTGTACGTCGCCTTACATGGCGGGGCTGCGTAGCTCTAGGTGTGCTCGATGGGCAGCCCGGAAGGCGAGCCAATTGTAAGTACCGGATCCACACATTTTCCGGTCAGTGCACGCCGATTTTCGAGTCTGGCGAGCCGGTATCCCGCCCGAAAGATTCACACACGACTTGGTATTGTCGCCCTGCTCGCGTCGTGAACTGCAGTGATTGCTCTTTTAGAAGGCAGAGCCGCTCCAGCGAGGAGGTAGCAGGTCGCACCAGTCAGCGCGCAGAAAGTGATGGTGGTCTCCATGGAGATCACGATCGCCACAAAACTGCCCAGAGTTGACGCTGCGCCATTGAGTGCCCACATCCAGGGTAGGTTGTCTTCCTGTTTCAACTGCTTCAGCCAACGCAAGCCTACCGGAAAACAGAAGCCCATCAGAAACCCCGGTGGCACCACCACCGCCAGGGAGAGGAGTACACGATGCCAAAGCAGGTTCGCGACGAAACCGTGAATTACGCGCAGGACGGCAGCAGAATAGACAAGTAGGCCGATAGCAGCAACGAGGGCAGGCATGCGACTCACCACTGTCGAGGTTGCGGAGAGCCGGTCGGAGACAAAGCTGCCAATTCCCATGGAGAGAATCAGCCCCGCAAGTACCACGACAAGCGAGTAGATCGGATGGCCCAGAAAGATAGAGAGTTGCTGCATCATCGCCATCTCCACCAAAATGAAACCAAGGCCGATAGCAAGGAAGTACACGACTCCGCCAACCAGCGGTGCCTTCTCGACGCTGCGTCGGCGCGCCCACTGAATGAGCGGAATCACAATCGCAGCGATCACTAATACGAAGGCCGCCGCCATGAAAGCGAGCACAAAAAAGAGCGCCTGAAAATTCGATAGGCTGCGGCGCAGGCTCTCCCTGAGGAGCCGTGGAAGATTCCGGAGCCGAACGACGTTGAAGAAGTACGGCGAATTATCGAATACAGGAGAATAATCGAAATCGGCGGCATGACGCAGGCGTTCGAGTTCGGGTAGCGCGTGCATGGAGGCAACGGAGCTGATTTCTGGAACTTGAGTTGGCTCACCGGGAAGAAAAAGGACCGTGAATTTCAGCCGGTCCGTGATGCCACGAAGTTTGGCGAGATCCTGTTCAGAAAACGGCTCGTTGCTGACCAGAATCGTGGACACACTCTTGGTGGTGCTGTTACCAGAAGATATCAACGCGACATTGCGGGACGGATCCTCAACGCCTTCGCTCAGCAACATCGCCCAAGCGACGGAGAACAGCCGGTAGGTCTGGGCGGCCTCCTCCCCGTAATACCATCTGCTGAAAGTGATTAGCCCGCCGGGCTTCAGATCGCGGTAGAAAATCCGCCAGGCGTCAACGGTGTAGAGCGAGTTTTCCGACAGCGTCATGGCCCCGGCGGATGTGGCTGCCCAGGTATCCACAAGCGACGCCTGTATCAAATCGAACTTCTCGTTGACGCGAGTCAGATAACTGCGGCCTTCGTCAGCGTGGAGCTCGAAGCCAGGTATGCGGCCGAAACCCGAATATGAAGCGAAGCGCCGGGTATCAACATCGACGATGGCACTGTTGACCTCGATGCCAACGATCCTGTGGAAGCCATTAAGGGCGCAGGTGACCGCATCGCGGCCGCCGCCGACTCCGATAATTGCAGCGGAACCACCGGCTCGCATCTGGGCACCCAGTGAAGTGACATCGTATTGAAGAAAACCGAATGGCTCTAAGTCGCCTCGGAAAGGCATCATATCAGTCTCAGCATCGTTATCGATATCCACGGCCCTAGACTCCATTTGCCCCCTCGGTGCAAGTGGACTTGGTCCCCAAAAGGAAAAGCCGGACACGAATGGACTATAGACGCGCACCCTGGAAATCGGATTCCAAACCTCCGCTGCTATGTACCTTCGTGGATCGATCTTGCCTTTCGACCAGATTGGCTGGATGCCATAGGTTGTTGAGGCGTTCAAACCTGCAACGATCAGCATGATCGCCGCTCCTGCGTAGGATCTGCGGCTGCGCCTTTTGTCTTGAGAATATGTCGCGTACGCGGCAGCACTGAGGAAAAGCAGGGCCGAGATCGCGAATATTCCGCTCGGGGCGTCGATCAGCTCAAGCAGTGCGACGGCTCCGAGGCAGCCGAGTCCTGCCCCGAGCAGGTCCGCGAAATAGATGCGGCCGATCGGAAAAGGTGTGCGTGTGAGCGAGACACAGACAGTCACACCCGAGAAGAAGAAAGGGACAGCGATGATGGCGCTGAACAAGACAAAGCTGAAGAGAGTTTCCGCTGACTTGGAAATATCGAGGGGAACCGCGAACAGGGCGACAAGCGCAAGGGGCATGGAAACCGCCATGGCGAATGTGACTTGGCTGAGCCGATGCGGGATTTCATCCCGCGGAAACCAACCCGGATGCAATTGGACGAACAGAGCACCTGCAGTCATTCCGAACATGGCCATCGAGATAGACACAAAGGCGAGGTAATACCAGCAGACCACACTCAGGATACGTGTCAGCACGACCTCATACATCAATGTGCCGGCACAAATCAGTGCCAATCCGATAAAGAAAGCCCTGGAGGGCCGCATTCCCGCTGGACCACTTTCTGTCTGACCTTGGTCGATCGCCCGGGTTGCTATGAGTGTTCTCCTCTCGCGGCGTGATCTCGTCGAAAAAATAGCAATCAACATAGTCAGGCACCAGCAACGGGACTTGGTAGCGTTGCCAATCAGACACTAAGAGACCCCTCTAACGCTATCCTCGTCCTAAAGATGCCAAGGGGAGTACGCGAAGCCGCAGTGATCTCCTAGGAGATCTTCTTGAACGATTGGACGCGCTCTTTCGCTCGAAAGCTAACCCCAATAGGATGAATACAACTAGTTCGCGCACAGCTGGCGTACGTACAGACTAACCCGCAGACACAATATGTGCGCGGCATTCGCCGAAACCGATAGATACATACCCTTCGCGCTTGGCCCGCCCTCGGAAAATGACTTCGTCGCCATCCTCTAGGTAACCCCGGGTTTCTCCATTGGGCAGTCGAAATGGTTCGGCATGCTCCAAAAGACAAGCCCTGCTCTCGTCCATAGGGCCCGATACTGTGCCGCTGCCCAAGAGGTCGCCGGGCTGCAGGTTGCAGCCGTTGCTCGTGTGGTGCGCAACCATTTGCGCGAAGCTCCAGTATGCATACTTGAAATTGGTTGCGACGATCCGAGCCGGAGGCGAGCCGGATTTGCGCATACGCGGAGTTAAGAGGTAGGCCTCCAGTTCGATGTCGATTCCGCCTTCTGCGCGGTCTGTCTCTGAGTGGAGATACGCGAGCGGCGTGGGAAAGTCGGGCTGCGATGGACGAAAAATCTGCGTTCGGAACGGAGCGAGTGCTTCCGGGCTGACAATCCACGGAGAAATTGTTGTGGACAAGCTCTTGCTGAGAAAGGGTCCCAGCATGCTCTCCCAAAACTGAACATCGCGCGCCGACCAGTCGTTGAGCAAGCAGTAGCCGAAGATGTGCGATGCTGCCGAATCAATGGGAATCGGTGAGCCGAGAGGATTACCAGTCGAAACAAATGCGCCTACCTCCAGCTCAAAATCGAGCGCTTTCGACGGGCCGAACTGCACTCTTCCGTCGGAATCTTTGAACTGGCCGTGCGGACGGCGTACTTCTTCTCCGCTGATCCTGACGGAGCTGGCCCGCCCGTGATATGCGACAGGCATGTAA
>Ga0187769_10000212_pt1 | contig 31774 bp, 29 predicted proteins | sample 0116_SJ02_MP02_1_FD_133140 | JGI IMG/M metagenome (GOLD analysis project Ga0187769, IMG submission 133140) | Tropical peat soil microbial communities from peatlands in Department of Meta, Colombia - 0116_SJ02_MP02_10_MG | ecosystem: Environmental > Terrestrial > Soil > Wetlands > Peat | place...
AGGCTAATGCAGATTCGCCGCACGCCTCGTTCCAGAAGAAAGCGCGCCGCATTCATGATGGTCGTCTCGGTGGCCGAGCCGTTGACGCCGATGACATCGCTACTTGTGAGGAGCCGGTAAAGAGCCGCGCTCTGCTCGGCACTGCCGTAAAGATCGCTTTCATGGTGCGCGGTGACCAGCAACCCGATGCGGGGCCCGCGAAGTTCGGCCAAGACATTCGACGTAATCGTCGTGGACCACCGAATCAGATCGACGTTCTCGAGGAATGCGGAGGTGTCAGGAAAGCCCAGCTTCGCCGCTCCTTGGCCCAGGCAGTCAAACAGGCACACCGTCAAATCGTGCGGCGTCGTGTCAACTTTGACCGAAACCATTCGGCCGCCGCCGGAAAAAAGACCGTCCGTCAGCGTTCCCCCGACGTCGATGTCAACTGTCCACACCAAAGCCTCACCCGCGCGGCGCGCTTAAAGCGGTCCGCAACTCATCGGAATCCACCGTCCAGCCGAAGAAGGATTCTACATTGAACAAAGTTGCCTCATACATCTGGCGGCCGCCTGCCGCGAGCGTGGCGTCCGCCAGCAGAATCGGCCAATAATCGAGGAAGTAGGCGTCGCGCAACGTCGATTCGACACAAACGTTAGCGGCAATGCCGGCAAAGAACAGATACTGAATCCCGCGGACGCGCAGTTGCGAATCCAAGGTTGTCCCGGCAAAGCCACTGTAACGAGTCTTGGTGATGGTGATTTCGCCCGGCTGCGGAGCCAGTTCTTCGACCACGGCAAAATCCCAGCTTCCTTCGGTTAAAAGCTGCCCCTTCAATTCCGGTTTGGAACACATCAAGTGCATCGCCGTTTCTTTGTAGTAGTTCGGTGACCGCGCGCCGCCCGCATTGCTCAAATCCGGTTTATAGCCCATCTGGAGGTGTGCGACAGTGATTCCGGCTGCTCGCGCGGCATCCAGAACCTCGCGGATGGCGCGCACGACGGCCGGCGCCTCGCTAAGGTCAGCGCCGGCTATGTCAAGCGTGCCGCCCTTGCTCGCGAACGCGTTCTGCATGTCGACAATGACGATGGCCGATTTCGCGAAATCAATTTCGATCGCTTCCGGCCTTGTCTTAAGCTTCCTCATTTCTTTGAAGGCATTTCGAGCCAACCTCAATCACGCCCGGCCTCCCAGATCTTTTCTGCCAGGCCCGACGGGTTCGTGTAGAGGACCTCGTGGCCCCCGGGCATTTGCACCAGCCGATAAAGGCCCAGCCGACTGGACATGCGTGGATGCCAGCCCCACTCGCCTGGAGGCAGCGCCGCGTCTTCGGTACAGTTGATGTAACTCCTCGGGATTTCCAGCGAGTAGAACTTCTTCAGGTCCAGCTTGTCACGACAGACCTGATACGGCTCTGGTGAAAGCTGCGAGTAAGTCCACTGGGCCATTTCCAGATCCGCGTCGTTCAGAAACGACTCTCGCCAGATCGAGAACGGTATCATGATCGTTTCTTCGGCAGACTCTTGGGAAAGCCGGTCGAAAAGCGCCACGTAGTGCGGGGGCGATTCATCCATCAAGCTGCGTCCATCGGCCAAAACAAAGGCATTCAGAAAAACCAGGCGCTTGATGCGTGCGGGAATCGCTTCGGCAACCTTGGAGATAACGGTGCCGCCGAGGCTATGGCCCACGAGCACGATGTCACTGAGCGAACGGTCAACAATGGCCCGGACGATCGAATCCGTGCATTGTGCGTGATCAACGTTCTTGGGCACTCGCTTGCCGTGGCCCGCCATCGTCGGCGCGAAAGCCTCGTGCCCTTTCTCTTCTAGGTGCCGCACCGTCGCATCCCAAGCCGAGCCGTCGTGCCAAGCGCCATGGACCAAAACGAAAGTCGCCAACCCGTGATCTCCCGACGTGTCTTTTGTGACCCCGAGGAATTGAGTCGCCTCTTTGAGGCGCAAGGATACTACCAGACCCTCCGGCGGAAACCATAACCTCGCGGTCGAGCGCAACGGGTCGAGGACCAGGCGAAAGGGTCGTGATACGTCTTGTGCTATCGCCCCAGTTCCTTGCGTACAATCTTTGTTCCGTCGACCATCGCGCGCAGCTTAGCGAAAGCAATATCTCGGGGCAGGTGAAACAGCCCGCAGTCCGGCAGCACAGAGATCTTCTCTATCGGCACGACCTTGGCCACTTTTCGGATGCGCTCGGCAACGATATCGGGGGATTCGACCGCCTGATCCTTCACATCGATCACGCCCGCACCGAGCTCAAAGGGAGGCGAAAATTCACCGAACAGGTCCAGGTCCTCGCCTCCACGACGCGCGAATTCGAGGCTCAGCTGCTGGATCTTTGCTTCCATGATACTCGGGAAAAGATAGCGGTAGCTGCCTTCCCAAGATGGTTTCCCGTATCGGTTCCCGTAGCAGATGTGCACGGCGATCTTTGCGTTGACACCGTCGACGAGCTTATTGAGAACCTTCACACCCCAGGGCAGATCCTCGGGGAAGCCGGAGTAATACGGTTCGTCAATTTGAATGAGCTTGGCGCCGGCCTTTACCAGCTCTTTAAGCTCCATGTTCATGACCCGCGCGATGTCCGTCGCGAGCGCCTCGTCGCTTGGGTAATACTTGTTTCGAACGCGCTTGCAGAGCGAATGAGGGCCGGTGATGCAGAATTTCGCCTCCCGTTCGGTGTTTGCCAGCAGAAACTTGAAATCGTCGACCAGCCCCAACGCCGCCATTGGGATTTTCCCCAAAACTTCGCTGTCGTAGAAATCGTAGTAGAACTTCTTCGACGACCGGTCGATGTGAATTCCTGGCAGCCGCTCGATGAAATAGTCGATCATATTGTCGCGACGAAGTTCTCCGTCCGTCACGATGTCGAGTCCGGCCATCTCCTGGTCCTTGATCGCGGAGCGCACGGCGCAGTCGTGTATCTCGTCCAGATCGTGCCGGCTGATGCGCCGCGCGAAATAGTCAGTCTTTAACCGCTCGAGCCATCCCGGCATGGAATAGCTACCAACCATCGTCGTGGGCAGTATGGGAAGAGTCATCGGTTACTCCCGCTGAGTTGTGTACAGGATGGAAGTTTTTGAATCAGGCCGGTAGGGAAACGGCGCGAAGTGCAGGTCATACCCCGCTCGGTGCGCAACCTCCCGCAGCAGTGCTCCGTTGACCCAATTGACAATCGAACCATCCAGCTTTCCCGGGCCATAAAACCCCATCGAGTACTCATGCAAGTCGGTGACAAAGATATCCTGCACCTGAAGATAGCCGCGCGGGTGAAGCAGTGGCAGAGTGTTGCGGAAGCTCTCCAGCGCGCCCGAACTTAGATGCAGCCGCAGGTCTCCCGGCGCATCCTTCAAGATGTCTTCCATTTGCACGTAACTCAAACCGGCGGGCAACGCGACTTCCGGCAGTTCGACGGCGTCGACAACTCGCTCTTCGAACCGGATCGCCTTCCATGTCTCCATCCAGAAAGCCATTCCTTTCTCAGGATCGGGGAGCGCACTTGGGCCAACTTCTAGAAGACGGTTCACGGTCCGAACCACATCGTCGACCGCCAGACTCGACGCACTGCCGATCCGCTGAGCCTCCTGAGGAGGAATATAAGCTCGCACTTGCACCCAGTAGAGCCGATTGTCGCGCCAGACCACCTCTTCATCTGGCAAATTGTCGTACATGTTGCTGGAGTGGACGTGAAGAACCTTATGCCGCAAAAACGACAGTGCTTTCGTGGGGTCGAGCGCATCGAGAGCAATGAAGCTGCACAAATCGATGTGTTTCTTCACGGCAGGCCGCGATCGCTCGAGTGTCGAAAGCGAGTAGTCTCCCAGCAGGAACCGCACGCGCGGGTAGTAATTCGTTCCCCTCTCCTGGTCGAGTGCACAAAAATGGTCGAGCCACATTCCCGCTCGCATCGCGAGACCGACTCCGATTTCGAGCACGAAGATCTCAGCAGGCAGTTGATGGTGCGTCTCCAGGTCCTTTAGAAGCTTCCAGAAGTCGCTCGCCGAATCAGAAATGGCCTGCGGATGGTGACCATCGGAGACTCCGCCCGGCAGCGCCCTCTCGTAGCTCTTTCCGGTGGCACGCTCCCAGTCCTTCAGTCTTTGCCAGTAGAGTTGGTTGAAGTCCCAAACGATGCTTGTGCGCATCGAGCGGAAATCCTCGAGATAGATGCGACCTTGGCTGCCGCCATCGGGGGCGGAAGGCTGGATCGCTTTCTCGACGAGCTCGCGAAGGCATCCGGGCGAAACCTGCCGCGCATCGATCCGCACCTCCATGCGCGGCGAGCCTGCTTCGCTCGCCGTACTCTGCATCACCGTGATCGGTTCTCGAAAGTTTTGTTTGTACTGGAGCCAATCCACATAGATCTGCAGCCGCGCGAATTGCGCCGCGCTGAGATGACCCTCTTTGAGCAACGTCAGGAACGTGCTGACGACTTCGCTCATGCTCGCGGCAGCCGACTCCTGCCGTGTGTGGTTCAGATGAAGGATCATGAAAGGAGTATGGATTCTACCGCGAATGCGAGCAGAGTTTAGCTGAGAGCCCGCGGTCCTTATCTATACCATTCCGATTGTGCCGGAGTGGTCCCCCGAAGAGATTAGTGCCACACCCGCCGTGCCGTGTCCACTACCAGCTTCAGCTTTGCCCACTGCTCGTCTTCGGTGAGTAGATTTCCCTCCGCCGTCGAGGCGAAACCGCACTGAGGGCTGACCGCCAAATTCTCGAGCGGAAAGTATTTCGCTGCTTCCTTGACGCGGCGGACGACGTCGTCAGATTTCTCAAGCTGAGGCTTCTTCGTGGTGATGAGGCCGAGCACCACGACCTTGTCTTTGGGCACGAGCCGCAGCGGCTCGAACGTTCCTGCCCGCTCGTCGTCATACTCCAGCAAGAAGCGGTCCACTCGGAGCGCATTGAAGAGCTTTTCCGCGATGGCATCGTAGCCGCCTTCCGCGTACCAGTGACTGCGATTGTTTCCGCGGCAGAGGTGAATTGCGACCACGACTCCCTCTCTCCGCGCGGCGTCGAAGCACGCGTTATCGGCCGCAATCGCCTCGTCGAGCGCCTCTTCCGCATCCTGATTGATCTCTTTCTTGATCCATTCGCGCCACTTCGGGTCGAGGTAATAGCTATAACGCGGCGCGTCCATCTGAATATATTTCACGCCCTCGGCTGCCAGTTGCGACATGTCCTGCTTCATGATTTCGACGATATCCCACAGCAGTGCCGAATGGTCCTTGTAGACCTTGTCCGTTACCCCGCGCTTGAACGCGATGGCTGGAAACTGCGTCGGACTCGGGAGCAGGATCTTAATGTCGCCCGGGCTGTGTAGTTTCAGAAAGGGCAGTTCGCGCTCGGTGAGCGGATGCATCCGCTTGAGCTTCCTGTTTACGATTCCCGTCACCGACGCCACCCTCGGTTTGTCCTGTGCCGCATCCCAATCGCGCGCGATCGAATCCTCCAGATCGAATCCATCCACCGCGTCCGTCAGTTCGCTCATGAAATTGCGGCGGCGCAGCTCGCCATCTGTAAAAATCTGGAATCCCAATTCCTTTTGCTTGGCCAGTACCTTCAGAATGTACTGGTCCTCCATCGCTCGTAGGCGACCCGGGGTGGTTCCACCCGCTCGCGCCGACAGCAGGTCGGCCGGCCGCAATAGACTCCCTACGTTGTCCGCCCGATACTTTACTTGCATCTTCGTGGTTCTCCCCGCGGAGTGGTCTGGGAGCGACCATTCCTTGTTCTTATGATAACTGGATACGCACGGATTCGGAGTTTCTTCCGGCAGAGAGTGTGCTTGCTGCAACCTGGTCTTGACGCGTAGAAAGCGATAAGGGGCAAGGCGCCGGTTAAGAGGGACTCGCCCCTGATCAAAGCAAGCGGTTTTGTGCTACCGCGAAGTCTATTTGTGCGCGGTGCGCCAACCTGCTGCATACGTTTCGCGCACAACCTTCGAGTACGGTACCGGACTGACCGTCGCCCGCACCTCCAACTGCTTGTGACGTTCGACGGTTACCTTCTTCGTGCCTCCACCTTCTTCACCCCACACCAGCGTCAGTTCGGTGCCGATTTCGACGTCCGGATCCACTACACCTAGCGACAACACGGACCGCTCGTTATAGCTGTAGCCCGCGAACATCGAAAGGCCCACCGTCTTCCCGCCCTTCATCACTTTGTCGTAGGACGACGAGGCGTAGTTCGAAATGGGCAGGTCGATGAACTTGTAAGGATCACCCGCTTCGAGCAGCGATTTGTAAGCCTTGGCGACGTCTTCGCCATTCCAGGCGAACGTAACCTTCTTCCGCTGTGGCCTCGCGTTCATCTTTTCGAGTGCCTCACGGCCAATGAAGTCGTGATCGAATTTTACGAATATCCCGTAGCCCAGCTCGAACGGCGTCGTGTAGTAGTCCTCAATGTTGTTGGAAACGAAGCTGCCGGCCAGCGAGCCGGTTGCCTCATAACTGTTCGCGGGCAGCCACTGGCGGTAGGCCTTCATCTTCTCCCCTGTGTAGACGGCCGGGAGCGGTGAGGGAATCCAGCCCGATTCGAGCGTATTGGATGCGTATGCTCGCGCGCCAACTTCCTTAAGCCCCCAATCCTTGCCAGCTGCGACGATCGCGGCGCGAATCTCATCCCGCTCTTCGTACGGCCCCCAAATCTCTAGCCCGGGAGCGCCCGCCATCCCGTGACGAAGTGCACGGACGGTTCGCCCATTGATCTTGACCTCACCCATGTTGAAGAACTTGATCTCTGGAAAAGGCCCGCCGTTCAGCTTCTCGATGATCGACTTAGCGTTCGGTCCTTGAATCTGGTACCGGTAGCACGTCCGAATCACCGGCCTGCCGCCGGGGTTCGAGGGCGAACGGTCGTCGCGCTTGATCTTGACGTTGTACCCACCCGTCGTCGCATGGAACTCTAGCCAGTTCGCCGTAGGCGCTCGCCCGACGAAAACGAGACTGTTGGGTTCGAGATGAAACAAGATTCCGTCGCCGATGACGTAGCCATCGTAGCTGCACGGCGCAAACTGTTTCGCGCGGTTCAGCGGGAAATTCGCGAAGCTGTTCGTTCCGAGGTAGGAAAGCAGCTTCAGGGCATCGGGTCCTTCGACATACAGATTCGCCATGTGATGCGACTGGTCAAACAGAACCGCCGTCTCCCGCCACGCGCGCTGCTCATCGCGCCAGTTCGAATACTCCGAGGGGACCACCGGATAGACATAGGCCCCGATTTGTGAATTGCGGAGCATGTTCACTGGATTTCCCGCGGCTTGCAACACTTCCTCCAAATTGCGGTAACTCATCGTTCTTTCTCCTGGTCACTAAAATGACTGAGCGTTACGATTTTTCTCCAGACTCTTTCAGACGGCTCCGATCCCCCCACCGTTTCTCTTCAATCGGCTGCCCACTTCGCAGCAGGCATGGCAATCGCCATGCGTCCTCGTGTTTTGAGGCCCTGCCATCTATCTGGCTGGGCTGTCCAGTCTTAGCGGGGTTGTATACATTATCCTGTCTGGACACGATTTTCAATTGTCGCCACACCAGCACACCAGGCGACGGGACGGGTGCAGAGTCGCTTCTTAAACTGCCTCAGCGATTAATCTTATGCTTGGAAAGGCCGTGCGCTTCGAGGGTCCTCAGGATTTCGTGATGGCCGAACGCTGCCGCTGGTGACGCGTATCCCACCTTCCGGGGCGCTGTATGAACGAGCGTGTGGGCTCCCAACGCCTGCATCAAGCCCGTCTGCTTGTAGCAGCTCGTCCCAAACATCACGACCTGCGCGGATTCCAGTGTTCCCCGGCCCACGATGACGTCGATCGTGCGCTGCTCCCTCGAATTTTCCCGCGGGGGAGTGCCAGTCTGTACCGAATTCGCCATTTCCGCGAGCTTCTTTTCCTGCTCGACTTTGGGCAGTGGACGAATCGTCGCTTCGAATTGCTTCTCTGTTGCCAGCACGCCTTCCATGATCTGGCGGTTGAGCAGCCCGCCGAACGACTTCACATTCGCTGCCTGGGGATGGTTCTTGTACCAGACCGGGTGGGGGAATCCTCCCCAGCTCAGCGCGAGTTGAGTTCGAATGTATCCTGGAACGACGGCCTCGTAGCCGACCGCGCGTTGCCACGGTTTGTAGCGATTCTGATCCAGATAGTAGCCCTCCGTTTGGATCACGGCGAAGATCGTCTGCGTCGATCCGAAGGTCGGCATACCGTCGAACATGGTAAGAATTTCCAGGCTATCAATTCCCCCGGCTTCCAGCACGAGTCTTGCCGCCGCGTCGCTCGGCGCCGACATGAACGCCATTCCCGCTACGATGACCAGCCCCTTCTTGGCGAACGGGCTGCTCCATTTTTCCTCAAGTTCCCGGTGCCACGCCTGCTCGCCCGCAATATCCAAATAGTGGCATCCTGCCTCCAAGCAGGCTTCCACAACAGTAGGGCCATAGTAGATGAATGGGCCAACCGTGTTGCACACAACCTTTGCACCCGTAAACAGTTTCACGAGCTCAGCGGCGGAGCCGCCTGTTTCGATGATCTCGTAGTCCGCCGTTTCGATTCCGGGGACACGACTCATCACCTCCTGGATCTTGGCCTTGTTCCGCCCCGCGGCAACGAACGACACGTTGTACTCGCGCAGATATTCCGCCGCGAGCCGTCCCGAGTAACCGCTTGCGCCGTAAAGTACCACCGGCTTGTTCGTTGCCATCGTTTCCTCGAATCTATCGTTCCCAGACCGTGTTCGCTGGCTACACGGCTTCTATGCTCCGCAAACGATATATTCTCCCTCTCGCCGAGATGCTGATTTTAGGCTAGAGTCTCCCGAGCACTAGTAGGCACCTTTTTGTTACTTGGTATCTGGGGAGGCCCTATGAACAACCGAGATTGCCCCGTCAAACTCACGGCGGAGGTGATCGGTGGAAAATGGAAGCCGCTCATTCTGTTCTACCTGGAGGATGGAACCCGCCGGTTTAGCGAACTTCAGAGGCTCATTCCGGGCTTGACCAAGAAGATGCTGACGAAACATCTCCGCGAACTCGAGCTGGATGATGTCATTCACCGCAAGGTTTTTGCCCAGGTGCCGCCGCGCGTCCAATACTCTCTCACCAGGCACGGGCAAAGCCTCCGGCCCATCCTGAAGTTGATGTCGGCCTGGGGCCAGAGACATCGATCCCGATACGGCGCCCGCCAAACGGCCAAAATCTGATCGCGCCGTCTCCGGCCGTGTTGTACACTCCCGTCCGGGGCGGGAGGATCGGGAGGTTCCCATGACAGAAGTTTCTACCCAGGCGGTCGCGGTCCGCGACGAAAAGCTTTTTATCAACGGCGAGTGGGCCGATGCAGTTGACACGAAGACGTACCAAAAGAGAAATCCGTTTACAGGGGGTACGGCTTCCCACGTTCCCGCTGGTAAGCGTGCCGATGCGCGTCGCGCCATCGAAGCCGCCGCCGCCGCATTTCCCTCCTGGAGTGCGACGGGTCCCGGCGTGCGGCGGAATCTGCTTCTGAAAGCCGCGGACGTTCTCGAGCGGCGTATGCCTGAGATCGCGAAAATCACCGCGCTCGAAACGGGCCAGACCTTCGGCTGGGGAATGTTCAATTGCGTGTACACGGTCGGCATCCTGCGCGAAGCCGCGGCCCAGGCCTACGCTATGGTCGGCGAAATCATCCCTACGGACCTCCCCGACACAACCGCCATGGCCGTCCGTCAGCCCGTGGGAGTCGTCGTCGGCATCGCGCCGTGGAACGCACCGATGATTCTCGGTATGCGGGCTGTCGCCGCCCCTGTTGCGTACGGCAATACGGTCGTCTTGAAGGCCTCTGAGGAATCCCCGGGCACGCATCTGGCGATCGCCTCCGTTTTCGAGGAGGCCGGCTTTCCCAAAGGGGTGCTCAACGTCATCACGAACGCTCCTCCCGACGCGGCCGAGGTCGTTGACGAATTGATCTCCCATCCGAAGACCCGCCGTATCAGCTTCACTGGCTCGACGAAAATCGGCCGTCTCATCGCTGAAAGCGCCGGGCGGCATCTGAAGCGCGTCGTGCTCGAGCTCGGCGGTAAAGCCCCGATGGTTGTTCTCGGCGACGCTGATCTCGACGCCGCCGCCTCTGCCGCTAATTTCGGCGCCTTTATGAATCAGGGGCAGATCTGCATGTCCACCGAGCGTATCGTGGTGGAAAAGTCTGTGGCGAACGAATTTGCAAAGAAGCTTGCCGCCAAAGGCCAATCGCTGAAAATGGGCGATCCGATGGATCCACAGTCGCAGATCGGTTGCATGATTACTCCGGCCGCCGTCGAACGTGTCCAATCCCTGGTCGACGACGCTGTCGCCAAGGGCGCGAGGGTTCTCTGCGGTGGAAAGGCGGAGGGGCCGTGTTACCCACCGACGGTTGTTTACGGCGTCACGCCCGCGATGCGCATCTATCACGAAGAGTCGTTTGGCCCGGCCAAGCCCATCGTCATTGCCACCGATGCCGAAGACGCGCTACGCATCGCAAACGATACTCCCTACGGTTTGTCGAGCGCCGTCTTCACGCGCGACGTCAACAAGGCGCTCCGCATGGCTGAGAAACTGGAGTTCGGCATCTGCCACATCAACGGCGCCACGGTGCACGACGAGCCCCAGATGCCCTTTGGCGGTGAAAAAGATAGCGGCTATGGCCGCTTTGGCGGCCGCGCAGGCCTCGACGAATTCACCGAGCTGCGCTGGATTACCATCCGCCGCTCGCCCACCCCGTATCCAATTTGACGATCTCTATTGTCGGGCGAAGTGAAGCGGAATAAGACCTGTCCCCCTGTCCCTCTGTACAGCTGGCCGATCAGCCACGTCTCCTCGCGAGAAATTTCGCCTTTGCTGCGCCTTTCCTAATACTGCTTGAAGTATGCGCGCGAGTGGTTCTCGGAGCACCCGATGCGCATCCAGCCCGCGACGATCCTTTCGCTGTTTGTCGTTTCTGCATCCTTAAGCGCTCATCCGGCCGACCGACAGACTGCGTTTCAAAGCGCGTTGGTTGCTGCGACCGCTCAGCCAGCGTCGTCAGCGGAAAACCCCCTTACCACCGTCGACGAAGTCCTCGAACGATATCGCGCGGCTACCGGAGGGAGCGATGTCTGGTCAACCTTCTCGACGCGTGCGACCAAGGGAATCTACCAGACCGAAAACCTATTGGTTTTGCTGGGATTGAAATCATCGAAAAGGCTCCGAACTTGAGCTTCCGGGAAACCACATTCTCGAACGGAAACACGATTCGCGAAATCCTTCACCTTCCCGTCTTGCGAGCACCGTCTCCGGGTCTGGCGGGCCTCGGATCGGTAATTCTTCTACCGTGGTGCGTCGTTGTTGGCGCTCGGCTCTTCATCACTGCCCGAGCGAGCTTGCGCCTGAAATGGCCAGTCCCGGTGCGGCTCAGCCCCGTCCCGAAACGGCTGGCCGTCATGGCCGGGAGCGCGTTTCTGTCCTGCCTTACCGGATACTTTCTGGTGCGAAATGGTGTGACGGCTCCTCCGAAGTGGGTTCTATCAAGCCTTGCCCTGTCCACCCCAGGCCGCCTCGCGGCCACCTGGTGGGCGCATGGCGCGTCCTACGGAGCCGGTCTCATCAAAGGAATCGTTCTTTGCTTGGGACAGTATCGAAGGGGACGCAACCTATAACGGACGCGCCTCTCCGCGAGATTGATTTCCCTACCGAAGACGGGATCACTCCGTCATATTGTCAAACGCTCCGCGCTGGCCTATGATACGCCCGCTCAGCCGCGGACTGCGGTGCGCCCGGCAAGGCGAAGGGGAATCGCTCGAATACGCACCCGGCCCGGTCAAAGCACCCCGTTGTGCGGATCGCTCCCTCAGCACAGCCGCCATGACGGTCGTCCCCATTCTGCGCCAAGAAATCGAGATTTGTTTGTGTCTTAGTTGATGACGGAAGGAGACAGGAAATGGCCACAGCAACACAACCAGTACCGCTCGATGCCAAGGTAACCAGTTACGTTGCGAAAGCCCGGCAGATGTTGATCAACGGCAGATGGGTGAACGCTGCCTCCGGGAAAACGTTTCCGACTTACAACCCGGCAACGGGTGACGTTCTCACACAGATCGCCGAAGGCGATCGCGAAGATATCAACCGCGCCGTCGACGCCGCTCGCGCCGCTTTCGATCATGGCCCGTGGCGTAAGCTCAGCCCCTCGGAACGCGGCCGCATGATTTGGAAGCTCGCCGACCTGGTGGAAAAGCACGGCGAAGAATTTGCACAGCTCGAATCACTCGACAACGGCAAGCCACTCACTATCGCTCGCGTCGCAGACGTGCCTGGGACGGTGGACATGTTCCGCTACATGGCCGGCTGGGCCACGAAGATCGAGGGCAACACGATCCCACTCTCTGCGCAAAGTCCGAGATTCCTGGCTTACACCGTCCGTGAACCCGTCGGGGTCGTGGGTCAGATCATTCCCTGGAATTTCCCGCTGCTCATGGCGGCTTGGAAACTCGCCCCGGCGCTCGCTGCCGGATGCTGCGTGGTGCTGAAGCCGGCTGAGCAGACACCTCTCACGGCCCTGCTCTTGGGTGAACTGGTGCAAGAGGCCGGCTTTCCCGACGGCGTTGTGAATATCGTTCCTGGCTATGGCGAAACCGCCGGTGCTGCTCTTGCAGCGCACGCGAAAGTGGACAAAGTCGCGTTCACTGGCTCAACGGAAGTCGGCAAGCTGATCGTACAAGCCGCTGCCGGCAACTTGAAGAAGGTTTCGCTCGAGCTCGGCGGAAAATCTCCGAATCTCGTCTTTGACGACGCCGATATCGAGGCCACCATCCCCGGAGCGGCCATGGCGATTTTCTTCAATCACGGCCAGTGCTGCTGTGCCGGATCGCGGCTCTATGTCGAAAACAAGCAATTCGACAAGGTGGTCGACGGCGTTTCGCAAATCGCGTCGAAGATTCGTGTCGGCTCGGGCTTAGATCCCTCAACCGATATGGGCCCGCTCGTTTCGCAAGAGCAGCTCAATCGTGTCTGCGGCTATCTCGAGTCCGGGTTTTCCGAAGGCGCAAAGGCCACGGTCGGCGGCAAACGTCACGGCGAAAGAGGCTATTTCGTCGAGCCCACCGTGCTTGTGAATACGAACGAAAAGATGAAGGTCGTCCGTGAGGAGATTTTCGGACCTGTCGTTACCGCAACGCCGTTTAAGGACGTCGACGACCTTGTTGCCAAGGCCAACGATACCGAGTACGGCCTGGCGGCCGGAGTTTGGACGCGCGATATCGCCAAGGCGCATCGCGTTGCCTCCATGCTTCGCGCGGGCACGGTCTGGATCAACTGCTATAACGTCTTCGATGCGGCGCTACCATTCGGAGGCTACAAGCAATCCGGGTGGGGCCGAGAAATGGGACACGAGGTCCTTGAGCTTTACACGGAAGTGAAGGCGGTCTGCACGCCCATCGCGTAGCGGGATCTCTTCGTCATAGGGTTGCTGCCCTTCCCGTACCCTGGGAAGGGCGCTCCCTGTGGACGAAACGCGCATCCAATATAAAGAGCCTTTATGGGATCCCAAGTCATAAGAAATTTCATGAAGCAGCAGGGTTTTGCCGAAGAGCCCTCGCCGACGTGCGACATGCATTTTACGGGCCTCTATTTTCAGCCGCGCATTGTTGGCCCGCTCGTCATCGTGGGAATCCTTCTCCGCTCGCCAGTTTTCTTCTTCATCCTTTCTGCCATCCTGTGGTGGAACGTACTTCTTCCAGGTTTAAATCCGTTCGAGGCTTTCTATAATCGTGTGATTGCTCGGCCGCGGGGACGGACAATTCTGCCGCCCGCACCCGCTCCCCGCCGCTTTGCCCAGGGTATGGCTGCCGCGTTCATGTTGGTCGTGGCCTTGGCGCTGAGAGAGGGCTGGATGGTCACTGCCTGGGTGTTCGAGGCGAGTCTGGTGACCGCATTCGCGGCTTTGCTATTCGGAAAATTTTGCCTGGGCGCTTACATCTACCATCTGCTGCGCGGCGAATTCGCATTTGCAAATGCCACACTTCCCTGGGCTCGGCCTTCGAATTGAGCGAACCCAACACTTCGCCGCCGTGGCCCTGGCCTGAGTCCTTGGACGCCGTAATCGCGGCCCCCCGCCATCATAAGCTGATGTTTGAAAATGATCGCGTGCGCATTCTCGAGGTCCGCATCCCACCCGGGGAAACCGTGCCCGTCCATACCCATCGCTGGCCGAGCGCGATCTACGTGGCTAAGCAGAGCGATTTCATCCGCCGCGACGGTGAAGGCAATCTGCTCTTCGACAGCCGAACCGTCGGGCCGCCGCCGAGCGAACCGATGGTCCAGTGGGTGCCGCCGCTCCCGCCTCACTCGGTGGAAAACATCGGCGCGACCGAGATTGTTCTGATTTCAACCGAACTGAAGTAGTCTTCCGTCTCTACCGGCTCGAAAGAGGCCCGAGAGCGCGCCGGCTGATGGATAACTCGTGCAGGCTGTTTTAGTTGCAGATTGCCGGGTCCACCTCCTCTTCGCCTCGCCATCGCCTGCGTTGTCAGTTGGGAAGCAATCCGCGCAGTCCCCGTTGCGGCACATCCAAGCTGTTGTTATAAGTAATACGCTGCCCAATTCCCGAGGAAATTGTGCCTTTTATCAACTTCCCTGCGCGAGAGATCAACTGCAAGCTTGTGTACTACGGTCCCGGTCTCGGTGGGAAAACCGCCAACCTGCAGTGGATCTACGACCATACGGGTTCCTCGCAAAAGGGCAAAATGGTCTCGCTCGCCACGGAGACCGACCGTACCCTGTTCTTTGATTTCCTGCCCCTGGATCTCGGCACGGTTCGCGGCTTTAAGACACGCTTCCACCTCTATACCGTTCCCGGCCAGGTGTTTTACGAAGCGAGCCGCCGCTTGATTCTAAAGGGCGCTGATGGCGTCGTCTTCGTCGCAGACTCGCAGGAAGAACGACTCGATGCCAACATCGAGACGCTCGAAAATCTCCGTGAACACCTGAAGGATCATAACCTCGATTTTGCGGCGATCCCTTATGTCCTGCAGCTGAATAAACGCGATCTGCCCAATATTCTCCCAGTCGAAGAGCTTCAGAAAAATATCGGCGTCAAGGGGGAGCCGATGGTGGAGGCTGTGGCCATCACCGGCCAGGGAGTGTTTGAAACGCTTAAGGAAGTCGCCAAGTTGGTCCTGACCGAACTCCGAAAGAACTCCTAAGCCACTGTCATCCTGCCAGTGGTATCTGGGGTGCGTAGGAGAAGCACCAGGCGGAAGAAATAAAAACGGGAGGTAAGAGCCAAAGGCTCCCACCTCCCGGGGTGGGTGGGGTTTGTTGCCGGCCACTCAGCGGGAATTTTGGAGTTCCCGCGCCTGAGCGCGCCGACAAACCGGCTTCCGCCGGTGCCACGTATGCACCATCCTTATCACCGTCAGATAGGGGTGTCAACATCAATCGTGGGCGGCTGCGGGAGCGCCGAGGAGCACTGCCATGGCGCGCGTCAGTCGCCGGCCGGCTGCTGCGGTACGTGGGTCGCGAGATACTGGCTGAGCCCAGAAGTGAGCTGTTGAAGGCCAGCTGCGACGTTGCGATCCAAGGCTTGGACGATGTCGGAGACTTCTTTGCCCTGCACCGGTTCGTCGTGATTGTAGGAGCCGCTCCACACGACCGCACCCGTGCCCGGGTCGAACAGCTCCAATTGAAACGTGAACCTCCCTGCGAGCGCCGGCTTGTCGATCTCATCCAGAGCATCCAGATGGCCGCGCACGATGTAGTCGCCTCGTGCGTTACTCCCGATTCGAGAAACGGAGCGATACTGGCCACTCTGGCGCAGAGTCGCAACCAGCATTTCCTGAACAAAATCGACGGGGGGTTCGGACCAGCGATGGTAGTCATACGTTCCCAACTGGACCGTGCTCGTACCGTAAACCAGCCGGGTATCGTGGTAAAGGCGAGAACCGGTGACATGCCCCACAATCAGCCGCACCGGAATCGGCGCCTGCGTCGCTGCCACGGGTGCTGGCGGGGCATCCAGCACGTAGTATTTCGTGGGGCGCGTGGCCGTGCAACCAGCGGCCATGGCCAACAACAGGCCAAGGGCTGCGATTTGCGAAACCCGGTGAATTCGGTTCATGGGCTCCTGTTCAGCTCCCGGCTTTGTGCGTAACATCACTTCGCTCCTTACTTCGGCGGTGGTTCGCCAGGCTTGTGCTGCTTAACGTCGGCAGAGCGAAGCAGAGTATAGGGCCGCGTCTTGATCGTGTCGGTAAACTCATTGAGGTTATCGGTGGCCTGCTGCATGTTATTGATAATCTCGTCCAGATTCTCGCTATTCGCATTCAGTGTGCGGTTGAGCTGATCGGTAAGGTTTTCCGCCGAAGCCAGTGACTGGCGGAGGTCCTGGATGGACTTGTGGAGGTCGGGCCGATTCTCAGAAACCACCGCGTCGAGATGGGCGAGGGCATCATCGGCCTGCCGAGACGTCTTGCGGAAGTCGTCGATGAGCGGTCCCAGCTTGGCGCTGGATTCGTTCAGGTGATTGAGCGTCGAGTGAATCGGCTGGCGATTCTCTTCGAGCATGCCACGGGCGTTCGAGAGGCTTCCTGAGATGTTGGCTCGGTTTTGATCGTTCAGCACGTCGTTGACGCGATCGAGTGTCACCTGGAGCTGTGTGGTTCGCCCATTCAGGTTGTCGATGAGCCGATTGGCGGAGGGCCCGAGCTGAGCGACCAGCGCGGCGATGTCGGCAAAGCTCGAATACTCGACGGAGCGAAGCGTGGAGCCTTGGGGGGCTCTCGGCGCAGCGGCAGTGCCCGCCCGAATTCCCAGAAAATTGTCGCCCAGAGGGCTCACACTCGTGATTTCCGCGACGCTGTCGGTCTTGACCGGTATGTCGGGCCGTATGTCAAAATCCACTTCCATCCGCGTGCTGTCGTGCGGATCGCTGGCCACTTTGTCGATACGCCCGACAGACGGACCTCCGGCGTAACGGACCTGGGAGCCGGGCTGGAGACCGCCGGCATTCTTAAAGTACGTGCGGTAGGAGATGTTGCCGCTGTTCAGGCGGCCCGCCATCATGAAGATCGTGACAACGAGAAGTAGGACGACCACAATCACGAACAAACCTACAACCGCTTGTTCTTTCTTTGCGTCCATTTGTTTCGGTCTACGCCCCAGCCTGCCCGCCCGATGTTGCAGGAGCGCTCAAAGTGCCCGGGAGTATACCATGCCGAGCGCCCCGCGTCAGTTTATTGGCGCTCGGGCGGGATTTCTCCCGTGAGCATCTGGAGGTAATCGATTTCGGCCGTCAACTCCTTTTCTGGCACGCGATCCAAAAATTGGCGAACTCTCGGCTGCGTGCTGGCCCGGAGTTCATCGGGTGTTCCGTCGGCGACAATATTGCCCTTAATCAGTAGGATCATGCGGTCGGCGATCAAAAATGCACTGGCCAGCTCGTGCGTGACCACCAGGATCGTTATGCGAAACGCCTTCTTGAGCTTGACGATTAGATCATCGATGCCCGCCGCGATGATGGGGTCAAGCCCGGCCGACGGCTCGTCGAAGAAAAGGAGATCGGGATCCATCGCCAGCGCGCGTGCGATGGCTGCGCGTTTTTTCATTCCTCCGCTCAACTGCGCAGGCATGTAATTCTCAAAGCCGGACAGGCCGACCTGATTGAGTTTGAGGCGCACCATGATATCGATCGTGGACTCATCGAGTTGGGTATGCTCACGCAGTGGCAGGGCGACATTTTCGGCAACGGTCATCGAGCCAAAAAGCGCTCCGCCTTGAAAGGACATTCCCATTTTCTTGCGCAGTTCGTCGCGCTCCGATTCCGGCATCGCCGCGAAGTCCTTGCCGTGCATCCAGATACTGCCGCCGCTGGGAGTCTCGAGCCCCACCAGCGTGCGAAGGAGCGTGCTCTTGCCAGAGCCAGAGCCTCCGAGGATGACCAACGTTTGGCCGGCCGGCGCATCGAAGTTGATGCCGTGCAGGATCTCGCGCTCGCCGTACCTAACGCGGAGATCGCGTACAGAGATCGCTGGCGCGCCGTTGTCGATCGCCGCACTGTCGGTTGAAGGGATCTCTCCTGCCACTTCCTCTCCTTTTATCGCGGCGCCGTGATGTAGAAGATCGAGGTAAAAACCAGATCCATAACGACCACGAGAAAGATGGATTTGACCACTGCGGCGGTCGTCGATTTGCCAACCTCTTCCGAGCCCAGACCGGTAGTGAAGCCCTCCTGGCACCCTACGGCCGTGATCACGATGCCAAACATGATGCTCTTGATGAGGCCGATGAAAATGTCGCGCCGTACCATCGAGTCGAGAGTGGCGTGGAGGTAGGTGTTCGAGGTGAAGCCTGCACTGATCACACCGAACACACCCCCGCCGACGATGCCCATAAAATCGGACCACATCGTCAAGCACGGCATCATGAGAAGCATGGCAATGAGCTTGGGCGCGACGAGAAAATGCACGGGCTCGAGCGCCATCGTCTCGAGCGCGTCGATCTCCTCATTCACCTTCATTGTGCCGATTTCAGCGGCAAACGCCGATCCCGATCGGCCGATCACAACGACGGCGGTCATCAACGGCCCTAGCTCGCGGGTCACGGACAGAGCCACGGTACCGGCGACAAGATAAAGAGCGCCCAGCTTGCGCAATTCATAGGCGGCCTGCAGAGCGAGAATCAAACCGACAAAGAATGAGATCAGAGATACAACGGGAATGGCTCCCACCCCGACGGCCATGGCCTGGTGAACCGAACGGCTCCAGCGAATCTTCCCACCGCGGAACGGATCGATAAACAGGGCACGGGCGGCGCCGCCGGCGAGACGAGCGAGATTTCCGACATACGCCAGGCCGTCGAGCGTGGCTCCGCCGATGTCTTCGCTCAGTGGCATCGTCGATCCCGGCAGGATTCCATCATCTGAAACGAGAGGTTGTCCGATCTCGCCGCGCCCGATTAGGCCAGGGTGTTGCCACGTTTGCCGCGCAACGCCTCTTCTTCGGTCTCGTATACATCGAAAACCTTGATGAGTCGCGTCAACTCGAGCACTTCGCGCGTCGTTCGGGTCAGACCGTACAGGGCGAATTCGGACTTGAGGTCCCGCGAAATCTTCAGACCTTCGACGAGCGAAGCGACACCCGCACTATCGATGTAGCGCACTTTCTCTAAATTCACGATCACGCGCGGCGCACGTTTGCCTTTGAGGAGGTCGAGGAGCACTTTTCGCACGTTCGGCGAATTGTATAAGGTGATGTCGCCGACCACGTCGAGAATCGTAGCAGTATCTATCTGCCGTGTGGATAGTTCCATTATGCGTGCCCGCAACGCGTGACAGGTGTTTTGCCAGAGATTAGGCTGCGATGCAACCTTTTTTCGGGGCGAGCGGCGCTTAACTGCGACTATCTAAGGGGATGTAATTGCGCAGATCGTATCCGAGATAGACCTGGCGAGGCCGCGCAATCTTCTGTTCGGAATCGAGCAGCATTTCCTCCCACTGCGCGATCCATCCGGAAGTGCGCGGAATCGCAAACAACACGGGGAACATGATCACAGGAAAGCCCATGGCCTGATAAATCAAGCCCGTGTAGAAATCGACGTTGGGGTAAAGGCGACGCGTGACAAAATATTCATCCTCCAGCGCGATTCGCTCGCATTCGAGCGCGATGTCGATTAGCGGGTTGCGTCCCATGACGTCGAAGACTTCGTAGGCGATGCGCTTGACGATTCGAGCGCGGGGATCATAGTTTTTGTAAACGCGGTGGCCGAATCCCATCAACAGTTTTTCACCCGACTTTACCCGCTTGATGTAGGCGGGCACGTTGCTGACCGAACCGATTTCCAGCAACATGCGGAGGACTTGCTCGTTGGCACCTCCGTGAAGTGGCCCATAGAGCGCCGCCGTCGCAGCAGCGGTTGCCGAATAGGGGTCCACATGCGAGCTACCCACGCCGCGCATCGCCGTGGAGGAGCAATTCTGCTCGTGGTCCGCATGCAGAATGAACAAAATGTCAAGCGCGCGTTCCAGGGTCGCGTTCGGGCGGTATTGCAGCTCCGTGGTGCGGAACAGCATGTTCAGAAAATTCCCGCAATAGCTGAGCTCGTTGTCGGGATAGGCAAACGGCATCCCCAGGCTGTGCCGGTAGGCGAAGGCAGCGAGCGTCGGCATTTTGCCGATGAGGCGATAGGTTTGTTTGCGCCGCGATTCGGGATTGAAGATGTCTTTTGCATCTGGATAGAACGTCGACAGTGCCGCGACTGTGGAAATCAGCATGCCCATCGGATGGGCGTCGTAATGAAAGCCATCCAGAAACTTCTTGATGCTTTCATGGATGAAGGTGTGATGCGTGATGTGATAGGTCCAATCCTGCAACTGCGATCGCGTAGGCAGCTCGCCATACAGGATGAGATAGGCCGTCTCCGTATAGGTGCTTCTTTCCGCCAGATCTTCGATCGAGTATCCGCGGTAGCGGAGGATCCCCTTGTCGCCGTCAATGAACGTAATCTTGCTGCTGCACGACGCGGTGTTGGAAAAGGCCGGGTCGTAGCTCATCATCCCAAAGTCGGATTCCTGGATCTTGATTTGGCGCAAATCGATCGCCCGGATCGTGTCGTGCTTGATCGGGATTTCATATTGCCGGCCGTTGCGATTGTCGATGATCGTCAGCGTGTCGCGGCCAGTTGCGGCGCTCATAGGCGCCGCCTTGGTGGCATCGATTGCCTGATTTTTCTGAGTCGTAGTAGACAAGTCTGCTACCTCTGAAAGTCCCCAAGACACTTTAGCACGATGCGACTGTACACCAAAATGCATTGCTAGCGAACGCCTTATCGGCGGCGGACTCCGTACGGAGGCGTATGGCTAGACCGTCCGCATATGCATTGGTTTCGATGTACGGATCATGAGAAGACGCTGCAAAGCTCACTTCGTTTACATCCCGACGTTTTGTTTTCTCGGGCTTGACGAAGTGAGCGGTATTGGTTTTTGGCGGCTGGCGGACAAGATTGTTAATGCGGTGTTAAAAGCGGCCTCACACAACAGCCGTCGCTTGCGTCTCGGCCGCGATTTCCGTATGGTGAAGGCGAATCTCCGACCAAACCAGAATCTATGAAGCGAATTCTTGTCATCGAAGACGACAAAGACATTGTCGAGTTGGTGAAATATAACCTGGAGAAGGACGGCTTCCAGGTGACCACGACCGGAGACGGTGCCAGCGGACTCACACAGGTCCGCAAGGCACCTCCCGATCTGTTGGTTCTGGATTTGATGCTGCCGAAATTGTCAGGCCTTGAAATCTGCAAAGAGGTTCGCAAGGATGTGGCTCTGAATCGCCTCCCCATTCTGATTCTGACTGCCAAGGGAGAGGAAGCCGATCGAGTCGTCGGTTTGGAATTGGGCGCCGACGATTACGTGACGAAACCGTTTAGCCCCCGAGAGCTGGCGGCTCGCGTCAAGGCCCTGCTGCGCCGCGCCGAGCCGGGCGGAGCCACAGAAAAGCTGATCGAGATTGGTAGCCTGCGGATCGATCCAGCCGCCTATCGAGTGACGCGTGGCGGCCGGGCCGTCCCTATGAGCACGCTCGAATTCCGCCTGCTATACTTTCTGGCAGCGCGCCCAAACCGAGTGTTTACCCGTGACCAGCTTCTGGATGGCGTATGGGGCACGGAACGGTTCGTCACGCCGCGCAGCGTGGACGTCTACGTGCGTCGGCTGCGTGAGAAGATCGAAACCGATCCACAACACCCTGCTTACATGAAGACGATTCGGGGCGCCGGCTACCTTTTCGAAACCCGTGCGAGCTAGGCTTTTCTGGAAGCTTGGGCTGACCTATCTTGGCCTCCTGCTGATCGTTCTTGTCTCCGTAGGCCTTTACTCCTCCTACGTTCTGCGCCGCGACTATATCCAGGCAGCCGATGGCCACCTCGCTTCTTTGCTGACTCTGGCCCAGACGAGACCGCCTTCCTTCGATCATCCAGACGACCTGCGTCAATGGGCCGATTGGGTCGCTCGAAGTGGCGCGCGCATTACGGTGATCGACAGCGCTGGAAACGTCCTCGTGGACTCATCGCCAGAGGGCAAGACCATTGAGAATCATCGGGCCGAGCCCGAGGTCCAACAGGCGCTGGCACTGGGCTCAGGCCGTTCGGTGCGTCCGAGCGCCGAACTGGGCAGCCTTCTCATCTATCACGCCGTGCGGTATCTGACGCCGGACGGCTCCCCCCTGGTTATTCGCATGTCGCTTCCTGTTTCCGAAGTTGACGCTTCCGCGACCGAGCTGCAACGCAAGGTCTTGAGCGCTTCGCTCCTTATCCTCTTAATCGGGGGGCTGATTTCGCTGGCTTATTTTCGGACGCTAACGGGGCGTATCGAGCGGCTCCGGCACCTCGCTCATCGCATTGCCGAGGGCGACTTTCGTCCGCTGCCATCCGATGGGCGGCGCGACGAACTCTCTGATCTGGCCCTGGCCCTGAATGAAACCGCCGCCCGGATGGACCGCTCGTTTCGCTCGCTGAGCGGTGAACGCAATCGCTCCGGAGCGATTCTGCGGAGCATGGTCGAGGGCGTTGCCGTGATCGATGCCCGGGAACGGCTCGTCTTCTTTAACCGCGCTTTCTCAGAGAGCCTGAACCTCGACCCTGCTGAGATTGAAGGGCGGTCCCTGATTGAAGTCGTACGCAACTCAGACTTGCTTGGCTTGATCCGCCGCGCTCTCAAGGGCGAGGAAGGTCTCAGAACGGATATGGTGGTCGGCATCGTCCAGCAGCGCACCTTTTCGATCAGCGCTGCGCCAGTTAGGGCCTTGGAAACCCCCTCGGCGTCAGGCTGGGAGCCAGCGACACCTCTGCCGAGCGCACCGGGCACCGAGCGGCCGACCGGAGCCGTCGTCGTGCTGCATGACGTCACGGAACTACGCCGGCTCGAGCGAGTACGCCAGGACTTCGTCGCCAATGTCTCCCATGAGTTCAAGACCCCGCTGACTGCCATCCAAGGCTTCGCCGAAACTCTTTTGGCTGGCGCACTTGAGGATCCCCAACATAATCGGCGCTTTTTGGAAATCATCCGCGATCACGCGGCGCGTCTGGCAGCCCTGACCAACGATTTGCTCAAGCTGGCGCGCATCGAAGCCGGAAAGCTGGAGGTCGATCTCGGCCCTGTTGACCTGTTGGAGGTGATCGAGCGGTGCGCCGAGACAACGCTGCTCAAAGCCAGCCGGAAGCAGATCGCGCTCGAGACCGATGTCCCACCGAGTCTACCTGCCGTGCGCGGGGATGCAAGCCTGCTGCGCGAGGTGCTTCAGAACCTGCTGGACAACGCCGTACAGTACACTCCGGCCGGAGGCCGTATCAAGGTAAGTGCCACGGCCGGGGCCCGCGAAGTCGTCGTCACGGTGGAGGATACCGGCGTTGGAATTCCCCTGGTCGATCAGGAGCGAATCTTTGAGCGTTTCTACCGAGTCGATGCAGCTCGTTCTAGAGAAGCGGGTGGCACGGGTCTCGGCCTATCCATAGCCAAGCACATCGTCGAAGTTCATGGCGGCCACCTGCGCGTCGATAGCGAAGTCGGACGCGGCTCGCGGTTCTCCTTCTCCCTGTCGCTAGCGGCCTAAGCCGGCTGTCTTGAAGGATTCACCCGTGCTTCATCGCCTTGCAATGACCGTGTCACATCCTGCAAATGGAGAAGTGGCACGAAAAGGCGAAACCTATTCCAGGGGGCCCAACCATGGCAGCGACCAAGATGAGCGGCGAAGGAATTCTGCAGACGGTGCTGATGAACTATCTCATCTCACAGGCCCGGACAGTGGAAGCCTCGGTGAACAGGGCGCTGGCCGCCTTGCTTGGCAGAAATGAGCGCTTGGCCAGCGATGTTTTCCTCACCGAGCCCCGCATCAACGAAATGGAAATCGTGATTGACGAACACGCGGTCCGCATGTTGGGCCACGGAGATTTGGATGAGGGCGACGTCCGCCTCGTGGTTGCGGCGCTTAAAATCAACAATGACCTCGAGCGCATGGGAGATCTGGCCGTCAATCTCGCCGAGCGCGCCATATCGCTTGGCACCATGGGGCCGGTCGAACTTCCCGCCGAGCTCGAGCCTATGACAACGGCCGTTCGCGCCATGGTGTCCAAGTGTCTGGGCGCTTTGATCTATGAGAACGTCGATCTGGCCACCCAAGTCCTCGAAAGTGATGATGCCGTCGATCAATATCGCGACCAAGTCTTCGAAGCGCTGCTCGAAGGAATTGCAGAAAACCCTTCCAATGCTGCCCCCAACCTTCAATTGGTTTTGGCCTCGCGCCATCTGGAGCGCATTGCGGACCACACCACCAACATCGCCGAAGATGTGTTGTTTTGGGTTCGGGGGCTTGAAGTACGCCACGGCCGAGCACGCCGTTTCGATCCTGGCGAGGTGCGGAAGACCGACCATAGCCAATAAGGCGGTTCGGCGTTCCCACGGAAAACAAAAGAGATAAGACTCGCCTGGCGGGTTTTTCACGCCGAATTCTCGGCGATGTAACGACACTGTAATAATAGGGAAACATAATCAAATTAAGGAGAATCCCTAAGCTATGAAAAAGGCGGCACTTTCGATATTGCTCATCTTGTGCCTCGCAGTCATCGTCGTTGCGCAGAATCTAGCCATCAACGCAGCGGGTGCAACGTTTCCCTACCCCATTTATTCGAAGTGGTTTGACGTTTACCATTCCCAGCACTCCAACATCCAAATCAACTATCAGTCGATCGGCTCCGGTGGTGGGATCCGCCAGCTCACCGCAGGGACAGTTGATTTTGGTGCTTCCGATATGCCGATGAATGATGACCAAATCAAGGAATTTCAGAGCAAGAATGGGTGCAGCGTCTTGCACTTTCCAACGGTGATCGGCGCCGTCGTACCGACCTACAATGTTCCCAAGGTGTCGGCGGATCTAAAGTTTACGCAAAAAGCCATCTCGGGAATCTACCTGGGCACGATCACCAAATGGAACGATGGTGAAATTGCCAAGGCAAATGCTGGCGTGTCTCTTCCGAATGACGACATCGTCGTCGTGCACCGGTCCGACGGGAGCGGCACCACTTTTATCTGGACAGATTTTCTTTCGAAGGCCAGCGGCGACTGGAAGAGCAAAGTGGGTAGCGGAACTTCAATCAATTGGCCTGTGGGTTTGGGAGGAAAGGGCAATGAGGGGGTCTCCGGTCTCATCAAGCAGACGCCGGATTCGATCGGATATGTCGAACTGATCTATGCCCTGCAGAATAAGATTCCCTTCGGATTGGTCCAGAACGCCGACGGGAAATTCGTGAAGGCCAGTCTCGAGGGGGTCACGGCGGCTGCGTCGGGTGCTGCCAAGAGCATGCCCGACGATTTCCGCGTTTCGATCACCAATGCGCCGGGCGCCACCTCCTATCCGATTTCCAGCTTCACCTGGCTATTGATCCCGGATAAGTTTAAGGACGCCGGTAAGCGCGATGCGATCAAGACCTTTCTGAAGTGGATGTTGACCGATGGGCAGCAGTATAACGAGCCTCTTTCATATGCAAAACTGCCCAAGGCCGTCGCTGACAAAGAGTCGAAGGCTATTTCGAAGATCCAATAACCGGGGATGTCAACAACCTCTACTACGCTGGAGCACCCGGCCCCGCCTGGAGCGGGGCCGCGTGCTTTCGTCCAACGCCTCCGCCAGGGCGATGAAGTCGCGCATGTGATCACCCTGGTGTTTGCCGCGGCCATCCTGCTGATTACCTCTCTGCTCGTCTATCAACTCTGGATGCAGTCGCATCTTTCACGAACGAAGTTTGGCTGGGCGTTCTTCTGGACGAGCATCTGGGACCCCAACGCTGACGATTTCGGGGCCCTGCCGTTCATTTACGGAACGCTCGTGACTTCCATCGTCTCGCTCATCATTGCCGTACCCTTGGGACTCGCAGCGGCGATCTTTCTGGCAGAGCTCGCACCGCGCAAACTCAGCGACGGGGTCGCTTTTCTGATCGATCTGCTCGCGGCCGTTCCCAGCGTGATCTATGGATTGCTCGGAATTTTCATAGTTGTTCCCCTCATGCGCACTGTAATTGGACCTGCCTTGAAGTCGGTACTGGGGGGGCTGCCGACGTTTAAGGGACCGAATTACGGCGTGGGCTTCCTGACCGCTGGAATCGTTCTTGCAATCATGGTCGTACCATTCATCATCTCGGTTTCTCGCGAGGTGTTGCTGACCGTCCCGCGCGACCAGAGGGAAGCGGCATTGGCTTTGGGTGCGACGCGGTGGGAGGCGACTTGGCAGGTCGTAGTGCCCTGGGCCCGTACGGGAATCATGGGCTCCATTTTTTTGGCTCTGGCCCGCGCCCTCGGGGAAACGATGGCTGTGACCATGGTCATTGGTAACAACCCTAAGGTCAGCGCATCTCTGTTTGCCCCTGGCTACACCATCGCGGCGGTCATCGCCAACGAATTCACCGAGGCGACCGGGGATTTGTATCTGAGTGCCCTGATCGAGCTCGGACTTGTTTTGTTTCTGATGACGTTCATCCTTAACGGACTTGCACGCCTGTTGATTGTGGCCACGGAACGTGGCGGAGGCCATCCCGCATGACCCAAGTGAGGTTGGTCTGGCGCAAATCCCTAAATGCGGTGATGCTCACGATGACAGGGGTCGCTGCGTTTGGTGTGGTGTCGATTCTGTTTTTGATTCTTGGGTACTTGATCTGGAATGGAGGGCGATCGCTCAATCTCGATTTTTTTATCCAGCTTCCGAAACCTGTCGGAGAGACCGGCGGAGGTATGGCCAACGCCATTCTGGGGAGTTTGAAGCTTCTGTTTCTCGCGGCGCTGATGGGCTTGCCTGTTGGTCTGCTCGCCGGCGTCTATCTGGCGGAGTTCGGCGGGAAGCTCTTCACCTTCGTGATCCGTTACACGACAGACCTGCTGAACGGCGTTCCGTCGATCGTGATCGGCATCTTCGCGTATACGCTGTTGGTCTTGCCGGTCAAGCATTTTTCAACGCTCGCTGGCGGCTTAGCGCTAGCCGTTATGGTGGTCCCCATTACGGTACGCAGCACGGAGGAATTTCTGCGCGCCATACCCGGGAGCCTGCGGGAAGGCGCCATGGCCCTCGGGGCGAGCCAGTGGCGGACGATCGCATCCGTCGTGCTGCCGGCGGCTAGCGGGGGCATTGTGACGGGTATGCTGCTGTCGCTTGCGCGCGTCGCCGGCGAGACAGCTCCGCTGCTGTTTACCGCGTTCAGCAACCGCTACTGGAGCCCGGGATGGACACAGCCGACCGCTTCGCTGCCCGTGATGATCTACACCTATGCGATTGCCCCTTATGATGATTGGCATCGCCAAGCGTGGGCCGCAGGTCTGATCCTGTTGGGTTTGGTTCTGCTAGCGAACATAGGATGTCGCCTCGTCTTAAGTCGTCGGGGAATGACTCGGAGCGTATAGTATGGCATCGGCCAGCCAAGGAAATAACGCAACCGCCGCACAACTCGCTCACCAAATAAGGGTCTCCGAGAAGACCCCCGCGGCAGTGGAGAAGGAGGCGTCGGTGCGTTTTGAGATCTCGGATCTAAACTTCTACTACGGCGCGAAACAGGCCGTGTTCGGCTTGAATCTGAAAATTCCCAAGAACAAGGTCACCGCGCTGATTGGTCCTTCTGGCTGCGGAAAGTCTACGTTTCTACGCACCTTAAACCGCATGAATGAGACGATCCGCAATACCCGCGTGATCGGCCACATCCTACTCGATGGACAGAATATCCTCGAGATGGACGTCGTCAAGCTCCGGCGGAGGGTCGGCATGGTCTTTCAGAGACCGAACCCTTTTCCGAAATCGATCTACGACAATGTGGCCTATGGCCTGCGGATCAACGGCTACTCGGGCCGGCTGAACGATCTCGTGGAGCATAGCTTAAAGCGGGCCGCCTTATGGGACGAGGTGAAGGACGCGCTCCATAAATCGGCGTTTGCACTCTCCGGTGGCCAGCAGCAGCGGCTGTGTATCGCCCGGGCTCTGGCTGTCGATCCGGAGGTTCTCCTTCTGGATGAGCCCTGCTCCGCACTCGACCCCGTGACCACGGCCAAGATCGAAGAGCTGATGTTTCAACTAAAAGATAGCTGCACCATGGCGATCGTGACGCACAATATGCAACAGGCGGCCCGCGCTAGCGATTTCACGGCGTTTATGCTCGATGGGAAACTGATCGAGCACAACGAGACTTCGAAGCTATTCACCACGCCTCAGGACCCCCGGACCGAGGCCTACATCACCGGCCGCTTCGGATGATTTTTTCGGGGATTTTGAGCACCGTTGTCTCAAGGGAGTTAGCAAGCGATGGAACGCCACTTCGAACGCGATCTCGAGGAGCTCAAGCAGCGCCTCTTGTGGATGGGAAGCCTCGCGGAAAGGGCCGTTCATCAGGCCGTTCATGCCGTGCTCGATGCGGATGAAAATCTGGCCGAAGCGGTTCTTTCTGAGGAAGACGCCATCAATGAAATGCAAATCGAGATCGATGACCGCGTGCAGCGCCTGCTTGCTTTGCAGGCACCCATGGCCGCAGACCTGCGGTTTCTGCTCGCTGTCACCCGCATCAACAGCGATCTGGAGCGCATTGGCGACCAGGCGGTGAACATCGCGCAATCGGCGATGCGCATTCTGCGACACCCGCAGGTGAAGCCCTATGTGGACCTTCCGCGCATGAGCGAACTGGCCGAGGGAATGGTGCGCGACAGCCTCAATGCCGTCGTCCGGGGCGATCCGGAACTGGCCCGCAACGTGCTCATGCGGGATGACCAGGTCGACCGTCTCCGCGACCAGCTCTTCCGTGAACTCTTGACCTACATGATGGAGAATTCAGCCGTGGTTTTCGCTGCGTTTGAGCTGATTCTGGTGGCCAAGAATCTGGAGCGTATCGGCGACCACGCCACAAATATCGCCGAGGATGTCATCTACTTTGTGGCCGGCCGCGATGTCCGCCATCCCGCGCTCGACCGCCGTTAACACCACTGCTTTTTGGGGAGCTGGATTTGGCCCTTCCTTGGGCAGGAGTCCCCCGCCTCTTGCGCGATCTAAGGTCGCGGTGATTTCGGATTCGCTCGGAGCCATTTTGTAGTATCTTCCCGCCGTTTGATGGGGAGGGGAAAATCATGCGGAAAATCTTGTGGGGCGCGGGTGCGTGCCTGGCGCTGGTAATTCTAAACGCTTCCTGGGCTCATGCTTTCGCCGCCGGCGGGGTGAATGAGATGCCGCCCAGCTGCGATCGCCAGTGCCTGTATGGCTTTCTCGATCAGTATCTCCACGCGCTCAAAGCCAAGGATCCATCGCGTCTGCCGCTGGCCAAGGGATTTAGGTACTCAGAAAACAATGTGATGATGAGGATCGGCGACGGTGTGTGGGGCACCATTACGGGCCTCGGCGATTACGATCTGCGCATGGCCGACACAACCAATGGCGAGGTCGGCTTCTACGGGATCGTCAATGAGTCCACGGCGACATCGGTCTTCGCGCTGCGCCTGAAGGTTTCGGACGACAAAATCGTTGAGGCCGAGACCCTCATCCGGCGGAATGAGGGGAGTGGACCTTTCCCGGCCAAACCGGTAATGGTGGATAAGCCGATCCTCAATGAGATTCTTCCTCCCGAGGCCCGCAGTCCGCGCGAGCGCATGATTGCACTGGTCGACGGCTACTTCAGCACACTGCAGTTGAACGATGGCGTCCTTTTCACCCAGTTCGATGATAATTGTAATCGAGTCGAGAATGGCTTGCAGACGACGCACAACCCCGATCTGGTCAAAATTATTCCTGTGGCCAATTTAGGATGTGCGCAGCAGTTCAAGCTCGGCAACTACCGCTACGATGACCGGGTGCGCGACCGGCGCTTCTTTTTGGTCGATCAAGAGCGTGGACTCGTGATGGCCGCCGGGTTTATCGATCACGCGGGCCGGCTCGAAAACTTCACCTTGACCGACGGCACGCCGATCAAGTCCCCCATGAGAACCCCGAGTACGCTGTGTCTGTTGGAACTTTTCAAGATTCGTGACGGCAAGATTCAGCAGATTGAGGCTGTCTTTATCGGCGTCCCATACAACATGCCGTCGCCTTGGATTCAATATCCGTCCAACTAAATCCGGGCGGTTGATCCGTGGGGGAATTCGATGGTGAAGCCTTCATCCGCGCTCGTTTCTGTCATGGGCGTCGTCGTGCTACTCGCCGGCACCCACCGTTTGCCAGCTCGTGCAGGACAAACCGGTGCCCAGCCGCGGGGCCAGATTGACTTAAAGCGCCTGCTCGCCGCCGACAAAGATCCCAACCAATGGCTCGCCACCGGGCGCGACCTGGGCAATGGCCACTATTCGCCTCTCGCACAGATCAACCGGGACAGCGTCAGCCGTCTCGGTTTCGCCTGGGACTATGACACCCACACCATACGGGGCTTGGAAGCAACCCCGATTGTCGTCGACGGCGTGATGTACACATCCGGCTCCGTCGGCCAGGTCTACGCGCTGGACGCTAAGACAGGCAAAGAACTGTGGACGTTCGATCCAAAGAATGATCTCCGCGTCAATCAGCGCGCCTGCTGCGATGAAGTCAATCGCGGCGTCGCCGTGTGGAAGGGCAAGGTCTACGCGGCTTCGTTCGATGGCCACCTTTTTGCTCTGGATGCGACCACAGGCCGGATGGTTTGGAAGGTTGACACCCTCGTCGATCATAAGCGCGCCTACACGAGTACAGGCGCACCGGAAGTGGCCGGAAAAGTCGTGGTGATCGGAAATGCCGGCGCCGAATACGACGCACGGGGTTACGTCAGCGCCTACGATCTGGACACCGGCAAGCTGGCCTGGCGTTTTTATACTGTCCCGGGCGATCCCTCCCAGCCGTACGAAAACCCTGAGCTTGCAATGGCCGCCAAGACCTGGGATCCGAAAAGCCAGTGGAGCATGGGCGGAGGCGGAACCGTTTGGGGCGACATGGTGTATGACCCTGGGCTAAATCTGCTCTATTTCGGAACGGGCAATGGCACCTTCTATGACCAATCGCGGCGAAGCCCTGCGGGCGGCGACAACCTCTTCATCGCCTCCCTCCTCGCACTCAATCCCGAGACGGGCCGCCTGGTTTGGTATTACCAGGAGGCGCCCGGCGATCAGTGGGACTACGATGTGGTCCAGCAGATTATCCTCGCCGAGTTAAAGATCGAGGGCCGGGTCCGAAAAGTTCTGATGCAGGCCTCCAAGACAGGATTCTTCTACATCTTGGACCGCCAAACGGGCCAAGTGCTCTCTGCCGAAAAATATGTTCCGGTGACCTGGGCCGACCACGTCGATCTCCAAACAGGCCGCCCCGTCGAAGCCCCCGATGCGCGATCGTACAAATATTCGTGGAACGGAAAGAGATTCATCTCTCCTTCGCCGATGGGCGGACACAGTTGGAATCCGATGTCCTACGACCCCGAAACGGGCCTGGTCTATATCCCAGCGATTGAGAACGGCCAGGAAGGACTGTTTTCCGGCAAAGCGTTTCTGCGCGCCTGGGACCCGCTGCGCGGCAAAATTATCTGGGACGTGCCCATGTCGGATTGGTGGGACCGCCCGGGCGTGCTAGCAACGGCCGGCGGGCTGGTCTTCCAGGGCACGGGAACCGGCCATTTTTGCGCCTACGACGCTCTCACAGGAGAGAAAAGGAAAGACATCGAGGTAGGCACTTCGATCGGCGCGGGCCCGATGTCCTACAGTATCGACGGCACGCAATACGTTGCCGTGATGGCAGCTTGGGGCGGCGGCGGATGGAATTTTCAGCATCCTTCGAGCGCTGCCTACCAGCGGGGAAACG